>Ga0214471_10003491_pt1 | contig 12199 bp, 11 predicted proteins | sample RVTome_5_FD_207665 | JGI IMG/M metagenome (GOLD analysis project Ga0214471, IMG submission 207665) | Soil microbial communities from uranium-contaminated site in the Upper Colorado River Basin, Wyoming, United States - RVT142D155 | ecosystem: Environmental > Terrestrial > Soil > Contaminated >... | reverse complement strand
CCGACGACTTGCAGCTTCAGGCCGAAAGCGGTTCGCGTCATCATCAGGTGAACGAGGATCACGGCGATCAGCGCCAGAACCACGCCGCTGTGTACCGTCGTGTCGAAGAGTCGCGGCAGGCGGTCCGCGACCGGCAAGGTCGCGGTCTGCGGCACGGTCGTCGTGGGGTCGTTGAAAACGATTTTGATCAGCACATTGGCCAGACTGGTTCCCAGGAAGGTCATCATCAATGTGGTGATGATCTCATTGACCCCATGGCGCGCCTTGAGAAAGGCGGGGATCAGCGACCAGGTGGCACCGACGAGGGCGGCAACGATGAAACACACCAACACCGTCAGCCACCCCGGGAGAAAGACGATCAGCACCGGCGCCAAAGCGGCGACGATGACGGCCGCCAGCAGAAACTGTCCATCGACCCCCAGGTTCCAGAGACCAGCCCGAAAGGCCACGATCAACCCGGCCGAGATCATCAGCAGCGGCGCCATGCGGGTCAACGTGGCCTCGAAGCCGCTCTGACTGAACAGGCCGCGCCGGACGACGTAGGTGTAGTAGGTAACCGGATCCTTGCCCAGCGCCAGGATGATCAGAGCGCCGACCAGCAACGCCAGCAGCACCGGCAGCAACACCCGCAAGGTTGCGGCCGTCATGCCGCATCCGCCCCGGTCATCAAGGCGCCAAGGCGCATCTCGACCCCGTCCGTATTGTCGACGATACCGCGCAGGTGGCCCTGATTCATGACTCCGATCCGGTCGCAAAGCTCGGTCAGCTCGTCGAGCTCGGTCGAGATCACGATGGTCGCGACACCTGAATCCGCGCTTTTCAGGATGCGATCGCGGGCCAGCCTGGTGTTGTGCAGATCGAGACCATAGGTCGGCTTGTTGAAGATCACCACCCTGGCTTCCTTCGATGCCTCGCGCGCCAGCAGGACCTTTTGGATGTTGCCCCCCGACAGGCGGGCTATGGGGGTTTGCTCCGAGGGGGTACGGATGTCGTGCGCCGCAATTTCGCCGCGCGCGTGCCGCCGCACCTGATCCCAACGGGTCAGGCCGCGCCACCAGAACGGTGCCAGACCGACCTCCTTGACCAGCAAATTGACCGCCACCGAATGGGTGCCGACGGTGCCTTCACCCAGCCGTTCGTCGGTGATATAGCGCATGCCCAGGCGCCGGCGGCCGCCGATGCTGAGCTCGGTGAGATCATCGGTGCCCAGCGTGACCCGCCCCGCAGCCGCAGGGCGCTGGCCCGCCAGCACCTCAGCCAGTTCCTTCTGTCCGTTGCCGTCGACCCCGGCTATGCCGAAGACCTCGCCCGGCCAGATGTCGAAGGAGACCTTAATCAAGGCAGCCTCGCCGGGTCGGGCCACGGTCGAGAGATCGCGAACCGCGAAGAGCGGTGCCTTGGTGCGATCGAGGGCTACGGCACGCCGCCTGCGGGCTCCCTGGTGGGCCAGCGAGCCGGCGTCTCCGCTGGCCGCCGCAGCCGGGCCAAACATCCGGCGAATGATTTCCTCGGTCGCCTCACCTTCGCTCATCCCGGCAAGCCGCTCTTTCGGGATATCGCCGACGACGCGCCCGAGACGCAGGATGGAGATGCGGTCGCCGAACTCATAGGCTTCCCGCAGCTTGTGGGTGATGAAGATGATCGCCACGCCTTGGTCCCGCAGGCGGCGCATGACCTGCCCCAGTTCGCGCACTCCCGCGGGTGTCAGCATCGAAGTCGGCTCGTCGAGAATCAGAACCCGGCCGCCGTGCCACAGGGCGCGGATAATCTCCACTTGCTGCTGCTGCCCCAGGGACAGCCGTCCAAGCTCGGCATCGGGGGCGATATGAACTCCGAGCACCTCGGAAATCTCTTGAAAGCGCGCCAACGCCGCCGCCCGTTCGACCGGGCGGCGCCACGAACCTCCGAGCATCAGGTTTTCCAGAACCGTCAGGCTGCGCACCAGCAATACATGCTGGAAGACCGTGCCGATGCCCAGATTCAGGCTCTCGCGCGGCGAACCAATGCGGACAACCTGGCCGTTGATGGAAATGGTGCCGGAATCCGGCTGCTGCATGCCTGCCAGGAGTCCGATCAGTGTCGATTTGCCGGCGCCGTTCTCGCCCAGCAGAACGTGAATCTCGCCTTTCTTGAATTCAAGCGAGATATCGTCGTTGGCAACCACCCCGGGAAAGCGTTTCACGATACCGTGGACGGCCAGCGCCGATGCGGTTTCGCGGTCAACCGGCGCGGGCAAAGGCATATCGCTTCCCGTCGTTGAAGTCATGATCCTGAGAAACGACGGCTGGACAGCCACAAGGGGCCGCCCAGCCGCACTCCAACTAAAACGACTACTCCGCCTTGGCTTCGACGGTGCTCATCAAGGCACGGACCTTCTGGGCATCCGTGATCTCCTCGACCTTGACCGAACCGTCAAGGATCTGGCCACGAACTTTCATGATGTCCGCCCAGATGTCATCCGGCACGTGCGGGGTCTTCAAGAGACGCACGGAGTCGTCGGACAGGCCGATCTTATAGCCCTTGCTGCCAAACGTCCCCGCCTTCAGATCCTCGACCATGGCGCTGTAAACGGGAACCATGTCCCACAACACGGACGACAGCAGGTGCCCCTTGTCCAGCGACGACTTGTCGCCGATCACGTCGATGAACCACGCCTTTCCGCCATCCACGGCCTTGGTCGTCTCGACCGCCTGTATCATGCCGAAGCTGGAACCGTTGCCCTGGCCGAACACGACGTCGGCACCGGCGGCAATGACCGATTCGGTCACCCGGCGGCCACCGGCCGCATCCGCATAGGCAGCCGGACCAATGACCGCATAGATGATCTTGGTATCCGGCTTCTCGGCCTTCACGCCGAGGGCGAAGCCGGCCGATTGCGAGTTCCACGAGGGCGGCTCGCCGGAAACGACGATGCCGACGGTTCCTGTCCGGGACATCTTGACCGCCAAGCGCCCCGCCAGATAGGCGCCGTCATGGCCGCTGAGCGTGTAGTCGGCCACCAGTCCCGGCTTCATATCATCGGGACGGTCGACGATCGCCACAGCCACTCCGGTTTCGGCCCCGATTTCCGGCGCCGCCGTATTGTAACCGCTGGCGTGCGCGATCATCAGATCGGCGCCTTCCTCGGCCAGTTCACGCAGGGTCGGCCGCACGTCGCCGTATCCCAATCCCTCGGCGGGCAGGAACTCGAGGCCGTACTTCGCCGCGACCGCGCGGGCCGCATCGACCCCCTGTTGATTCCAGCCAAAATCGGTCCCTTGCTCAGGTACCAGAATGGCCAACTTGTCGATCTCGGCGGATTGCACCCCCGAGGTCATGGTGAGCATCGCCGCCGCGACCAAAGCGCTTGAGGCGAGATACTTGAAACCGTCTCTCCTTCTACCCATCGTCTGCTACTCCCTTTGCTAACTGTTTATCACCGCAGTCTTCGTTGTCTAGCGATCGACCTGCCGCCCGCGGCTCCTTGGCGGCAGAATAATCATCGCTGCTGCTCGACGGTCTTGAGCAGCAGTTCGTATTCCGCCGCGACGGCTTCATTCGCGCGCAACACCGCGCCGCCCACTTCGGCAAAGCGCGTCATCATGTGTTTCCGATCTTCGTCGGACAGTTCGATGATCTTGCCGCCGTTCTCGACCCAAACCTTGTTGGACCGCTCGACATTCGCTATGCCCCAGGGCAAGACCGCCTGCTCGGCCGCGCGGCCGGCTGCGCGGATGGCCTCCTGAACGTCCGTCGGCTGGGCCTGAAACCAGGCTTCGTTCACCACATTCACCGACACGATCTGTTGCGACTGCAGGTTGGTCACATTGGTCGCCACATCGTAGTATTTGAACGCGGTCAGGATCGGCATGCCCGCCAGCATCCCATCGATGTTACCCGATTGCAGCGCCGGAACAACTTCACTGAGAGCCAGCGGCAGCGGGCTGGCGCCGAGGTCTTTCAGCGGGTCGATCTGAAGCGGCGATGCGAAGGTTCGAATCTTCATCCCCTTCAGATCATCCAGCTTCTGCACCGGTTCCTTGCTCAGCAGCAGCATCGGGCTGTTGAATATGGCGCCGATAACCCTGATCCCCTTGTCGAGCGCCAGGGTTTCCAGGTGGTCCCGGTAAACCGGATCGTGTATCACACGCGCCAGGTGCTCCGGCGAATCGAAGATGCCGGGCGCATCGTAAATTTGGAACCGCGGATCGGTTCCCGACAGAAAGGCCGTCGGCGTAATGAAGCTTTCAATGACGCCAAGCAGGACTCCCTCGGCCATGCGCGGGATCGTTCCCAACTGGCTCGCCGGATAGATTTCCACCTTGACCTTGTCTCCAACGCTTTTCGCCAGATTTTCGGCGAAAACCTTCTGCCACTCATGCTGAACATCGTTGATGGTGGCACTCGCCAGTTTCATGACCGCTTCGGCCCGCGCGTCCCGGATCGAAAGGGACCCCAGCGAAGCGAGCGTAAAGAGGGCGAGGCCTATCGTCAGAATCTTTTTCATTTTTCCTCCCAAAATCACAGTGCCGTGGCCAAGAGCAACGATAGCGGCGGCACGAAGGTGATGGCCGCCAGGGCGATCAGTTGCATACAAAAGAAAGGCAAAATTCCCCGGTAGATGTCCGCGAGCCGGGCGTTGAGAACCGACTGCGAGACAAAAATGTTCAAACCGAATGGCGGCGTGAACATGCCGATCGATAGATTGACCGTCATGATAATTCCGAAATGAATCGGGTCGATCCCGAGGTGATGGATGATCGGTATCAAGATCGGGGTGAGCACCAGGATCGCCGAGGTCGGATCCAGCACGCAGCCCAGAAGCAACAGAAAAACATTGATGGCCAGCAGGAAGCCTATCGGCGAAAGCTCCAGGCTGGCGATCCAGCCAAGGATGCCCTGCGGCACGCCCTGCACCGACAGAACCCAGGAAAAGACCCCGGCACTGGCGACGATGATCAGCACTTGCGCCGTCAGATAGGCGGAATGAGTCGCCGACTCGATGGTCGTGTTCCAGGTCAGGCTTCGGAAGAGAAAGTGTGCGATCAGTAGGATATAGAGACAGGCAAAGCCGCCGGCTTCGGTCGGGGAGAACAGCCCCAGGTAGATCCCGCCCAGAACAAAGACCGGCATGAACAGCGCGGTGAAGGCTTCGAACGTTGCGGCAACCAGGCGTGTTGACCGGGGCCGGTCCGAGGTCAGCAGCTTTCTGCGCTGCGCCCACAGCAGAATATAGGCCGCCAAGACAACGGCCAGGAGAAGACCGGGAATGATTCCGGCCAGGAACAGGCGGGGGATGGACTGCTCGGCCGTCGCGCCATAGAGGATCATGGCGATGCTGGGGGGAATGATGATGGCGATCGAACCGCTCGATGTGACCAGACCCAGCGAGAAACGCTCGCCATACCCCTCGCGCTTGAGATCCGGGTACAGGGCCTGCGCCAAGGCCGCCACGGTCGCGGGGCTGGACCCCGACACGGCCCCCAGCAGGGTGGCCGTACCGACCGTCGCCAATCCCAGCCCGCCGCGCAGATGGCCGACCACGGCCAGAACCCAACGGGTCAGCCGTTCGGCGATACCGCTTCGCACCATCAGATCGCCGGCGAAGATGAAGAACGGTACCGCGAGCAGGGCATAATTGTCGATGCCGCCGAACATCACCTGATGCAGCGCCGCCGGCGGCACGCTCATGAACAGCACCAGGGCGACGGCCGCACCGGCCAGCAGAACGATATAGATGGGCAGCCCGGCAACGAAGAGCGCACCCGGAATAGCCAGGAGGGTCCAGGTCATCGTGGCCCCTCCCCTTGGGTTGAGGGGACGTTTCGCAACGCCGCCGCGACCCCCCGCAGGAGTTCCGCCAGCAGTATCAAAGCCGACAACCCGAAACCGACCAGGATGGCGGAATGAGGAATATATGTCGGGATCGCGGCCGCCATCGAACGCTGACCAAGGGCCGCAAGGCGCACAACCACGTCCAGAGACTGGATCACAACAAAGCCGAGCACCAGAATCGTGATCAGCGTGCCGCTGAGCTGGACTAGGCGGCCGACACGTGGCGGCAAGGACCGGCTGACCACGTCGAAGCTCAGATGCCGACGGTCGGCGGTGGCAAAGGCCGACCCCACGAACACGACCCAAACCATGCCGAAGACAAGCAACTCGTCGGAGCCTTCAATGGCCTGCCCCAGGAGATAGCGGGATAGCGCGTTCGCCACATTGAGCAGCACCATGGCGATCAACAGCAGCCCCAAGGCCATGCGTGCCCAGCGCCCGGCCAGCGCGACCAGCGCCGCGGGACCATGGCGCGAACCGTGGATCGGTCTGGGCATCGGCTGCACGGATTTCCTGACCTCCTCTGTCACGTCGGCCCCCTCACGCCTGCAACGCTTTGCGCACGGCAACCAGCTTTTTGGCCCGCGCCGCGCGGAGTTCGCCGATCTGCTCCGGCATATAGCGGTAGACCCCGTTGCCGGTCTTCATGCCCAGATCGCCCTGCGCGGTGCGTTCGGTCACATACGGGCTGACGTCTCGACGCGCACTGAGATCCGCGTTGAGGTAGCTGCCCACGGCCTGATAGATATCGAGACCGGCCATATCCAAAAGCGCCATCGGCCCGACCACGGAGAGCTTGTAGCCGATACCCCAGGAGACACAGGTATCCAGGGCTTCCGCCTCGATAACTTCGTCCTCTACCAAGGCCACGCACTCGCGCAACAAGGCGTACAGGACGCGGTTCTCGACGAACCCTGGCACATCCTTCTTGACCACGATGGGCAGCAGGTTCAGCCCCTTGATCGTCTTGACCATCCAGTCGGTGACCAGCGGGCAGGTGTTCTGGCCCGCGATGACCTCGATGATCGGGATGATGTGCGGCGGGTTGGACCAGTGCATGCCGATGATCCGGCCGGGATTCGAAATACCTTTTTGCAGCTTGGTAATCGGTATGCCCGACGTGTCGCTGGCCAGGACGCACTCGGCGGAGACCAGCCCGTCCACGCGGCGGAGGATTTCGAGCTTGAGGTTGAGCTTCTCGGGCACCGTCTCGATCACCAGGTCGGCACCCGCGACACAGCTTTCGAGATCATCGGCGATCGCCACGGGCTCGCCGGTGCTCTGGTCGGGCATGCCGAGGGAGTCCAGAACGGACGTGGCCGTCGCAATCAGGGCGGGGGCATTGCCGGCGGCCTGTTCGCTGTTGTCGTAGCCGCGCACCGTCATGCCGCCACGCGCCAAGGTGGCCGCGATACCCGGGCCCATGCTGCCGAGTCCGATGACCGATGCAATCGTCATGGGCTTCGAGTCCTCATCGCGCACAGCACCTTCTGCCTTGGTCCGGTCGACGGTTCATGCCTTCACGACCTTCCGGAAAGCGGCGCCACTGGACAATCGGTCGTGCCACCGGTGCAGTTCCTTGAAAGCCGGCAAGCTGACAGGGAAATTCAAGCACCGGTGGACGATCGGCCCGAGGGCAAACTCAGCCACGGTCATTGCGCCATCACCCAGCCATTCTCGGCCGGCGAGATGACGGTCGAGCAATTGCATCTGCTCCGCCAGGGCATCGGCAAACTTCGCCAGATTCGGACTGCGCTCCGCTTCGCCCTTCTTGGATTCGCGGAATACGTCGAGATACGGCCCATTGAGCGATGCCAGTTGCCAATCCATCCAAAGCTCGGCGGCGGCGCGCGCCGCAGGTTTCGTTGGCAGGAAGTGACTGCTCTCGCGGGCGCACAGGTAGCGAAGGATAGTATTCGATTCCCAAACGACGGTGTCGCCATCGACCAATGTCGGCACCTTGCCGGTCGGATTGAAGCGGAGATACGCCGCTTCACCCGTATTACCGAATTGGCGGCCATAATCCTCGCGTTTGTAATCCAGGCCCAGTTCTTCCATGAGCCAGAGCACCTTCTGGACATTCCCGGACGTTGCACGCCCCAATAATCTCAGCATTCTTCGATCATTCCCATTCAGCCCGAATTGTCCGGGCGCACGCCGCTCACGCCTGCGACTTGTAGGCCATTGCATCCATCTCGATCTTGGTGTCGATCACCGCCCGCGCCTCGACCGTCGTGCGGGCGATGCCGCCATCGGGGAAATATTCGGCGAACACCCGGTTGTACCGGCCGAAGTCGCGCGCATCTTCGAGGTAGACCGTGATCTTGACCACGTGCTCCAATCCGGCGCCGGCATCGGCCAGGGCGCGGCGGATGGACTCGATGGTCCAGCGGCACTGTTCCTCGATATTGCCGGCGCACATGTTCCCGTTCTCATCCTTGGCGACCTGGCCGGAGACGAATATGAAATCGCCGGCGCGCACCGCCGGGTGGAACGGCAGATTGGGGTTCTTCTTGCCAAAGGCTTCGATCCCCTGCCCTTTACTTTCCTTCCCCATGGCCGTTCTCCGTAGTCATTCCTGGCGACGCAAATCGCCGCTTCAAAAAACCGATGTCTCGATCACATCCACGCCGCGCTGGCGGTCGATGAGGTAAATGACCCCTCGCGAATCAATGGTCACATCGTTCGCGGACGACCGCTCGAAACCATCCGGTGGCAATGGCTCGTAATAGGCGACCTCGCGGGGTTGAAACGGATCCGCGATGTCGAGAATGCGCAAGCCCTGCGCAAACCAGGCGAAGGGGATCAGCGTTCCATTGAACCGTTCGGATGGCTGATGGCACCCGGTCATGGCCTGTTGCGGACTGCCGTCCCGGTCCACGCCCGCGACCTGAAATGTGGCGATCGAAATCGGCAGCTGTTCATTGGTGATGTCATAGATCCAGGTAAAGGCCGGTGCCGCCGGATAGAGCTTGGCCACGTCCTCGTCGGCCACGACCATGATACGGCGGCCTTTGACCGGCTCCGGGATCGGCAGGCAGGTGTGCGTCGGGTGCGGAAAACTGGCCGTGGTATTCACCCCGGATATGGCCGTCGGCTGCGACATATCGGAGATATCCAGAATGTAGAATCCATGATGCCAATAGCTCACATAAAGCCTGTCGCCCAGACGCAGCGGATGATGGCAGCGCGGCGGCACCCAGTTGTCCCAGGGGTACTCTTCCCCGCCCGCCGCCCATTGCCCGGGGATCCACCAGCGCCCGACCTCTGTTGGCCGCGTCGGATCGGCCAGGTCGAGAATCATCATGATGTTGCCGACATAGCCTTCGCAGGTCGGCGAGATGTAGGCGTAGCGGCCGTCGAAATCATAGCGGTGCACCCCTCTGCCGTGGGTCCGCCATTTCGAAATCAACCGGGGATTGGCGGGCTTGGCAACGTCGTATATGGCCAGGCCGCCCCCGTATTCCGGATCGCCCGTGTCGCCGAGACGCTCGTGGTTGACGATCATGATGCCATTGTCGACGCGCACCTTGTGGGAGTGCCAGCCCTGCGGCACCTCGATGCGCGCCAGGATCTTGGGCTTGCGCGGATCGGCTACGTCGACGACCGTGGTCCCGCTGGGATGGCGCATGTGCCCGATGAACAGAGTCGTGCCGTCGACCCAAACTTGGCCGCCGCCTGGACAATCGATGTGCGACAGCAGGGTGGTGTTGTAAGACTTTGCCATCACCTCGAGCACACTCGATCCTTCCTGCCGTTCAGCCGCAGTCCGCCAACCGGCGGCTACGCCAGCCGAACAATCTCGCCGGTTTCGGTCCGGCCGTGTTTCTGATAGAGCGCCAGCGCCTTCAGCGTCGGCTCGTCGCTGGCCACGAACAGCACGGCCGGTTCCGTGTCAGAGGCATTGACGTGCTCGCACCAACAGCCGCCGGGCACGGCCATGGTATCGAAGGGCGCCCAGTCATGCCGCTGCCCGTCGATCATGCTGTAGCCCCGCCCCTCGAAGGGCGCGACCAGCAGACTGGCATTCTGCTTCATGGACCGGGTACGCTCACCGGGGCGCAGCATCTGCGCGTAAAAGGTAATGGTCCGGAAGATCGGCCCGCCCGTTGTCGGATCGATATACTCGACCGACAGGGCCTCGTACGGGTCGCCGTCCCAATCGCGGAACCGTTCCAGCGTCTCGCGCATGATGTCCCATCGATAGACGTACATGGGCGAGGCATTGCCCGTGCCGCGCTGGTGGGAGACGAACCGCGGCATCATCCCGCCTGTCCCGTAGACACGCTGGGAATGGTCGCTGGCGAAGCGCGCCGATTGCACGGCCTGGCGCACTCGCTTGCCCGCGACCTCCTCGGTGTAGTCGTGCTCGAAATAGGTCGCATTCAGTGTTTCAACCAAAGGCAGGTCGAGAACGCTCAGGTTGATGGCCGGTTCGTTGCCCTGATTGCCGTGATTGTGCCAGGTATCGTGGGGCGTGAGCACCATGTCGCCGGGCCCGAACGTGATGTCCTCTCCCTCGACACCGGTGAAGTTGAGCTTCCCGGTCAGGCCAAAGCGGATCGCGTTCGGGGAATGCCGGTGCGGCGGCATGATCTCGTTGGGATCGTTCAGCCGGTAGGCGGTGTACATGGTGCTGACCGAAGCCCGGCGTGGCGCCAAACCGGGGTTGACGAGAATCAGCGAGCGCCGCTCCGATGATTCGGTGGTGATGAGCTCGGCCGAGCGATAGAGCAGCGGCTCGATCACATCCTTGTAACGCCAGACGAACGGCACCGCCTTCTTCTTGTCCATAACCTGACGGTCTTCGTCGTGCGAGACAGAGGTATCGACGGCCCAAAAGGGCGCCATATCGCTGCGTGCCACATCGGCGTGAAGAGCATCCAGTGCCGCGCGCCTGTTGTGGTCGCCGCCGACATCCACGGTCGGTTTGCTCATTTGCCTTCCCCGTTCGCGCCTCAGGACGCTGCTTTGGTTCGACGTTGGCCGAACCTTAGTTGCCCAAAACGGTAACCAATACCTATGATGCCGTCAACAATCCTATTGGTTTTTCAGCATTGGTTTGCAAATTGGTTCCGCGCATATAGACCTTCGCACAAATATACGCCTATGTAGTTAATTTTATTAATATATTTCATAGGGCGGAAAAATATTTGGTCACGCTCTATAAATTGCCAGCTGTTGGTTTTGACAGAGTGGTACCATTATGGTACGTTTTAGAGCCTGCTGGATGCGAACCAGCAGCACCATACAACCGCGAAGTTAAGCACCATGGAACGCTACGAGCAGACGCTTACGGATCTTCGCAAGATGATCAACACGGGGGGAATCAACGGTGACGGCCGCCTTCCTCCGGAACGTGACTTGGCCCGCATTCTCGGCGTCGGCCGCCGTGTTCTGCGCGGTGCGCTCGGTGTTCTCGAACGCGAAGGCGAGGTGTCGCGCCGACAGGGCCGCGGCACCTTCGTGACCGCGCGCGGCAATGGCACCGTTGGTCCCTTGAGCGGTATCTTCCGGCACACCAATCCGCTCGAGGTCATGGAAGTCCGCTTGACGGTCGAGCCCACCATCGCCCGCCTGGCCGCCCTGCGCGCTTCGCGCTGCGATATTGAACGGCTGCGCCTCCTGGTCGAGGAAACCCGCACCGCCCGGGATTCGGTCACGTACCGGAACGCGGACGCCGCCTTCCATCGCGGCATCGCCGAAGCGGCGCGTAACGCCCTGTTCCTGGCCTTTTACGATTCATTGCAGGCATTCCGCCACGACGAGAGCTGGGAACGTCTGGGCGAGAACGGCCGGTGCTACAAACGCCAGGCCGTTTATGCCAAGGATCATCGCGAGATCTTCGAGGCTATAGCCACACGCGACAGCGAGCGCGCACAGGCAGCGATGTACCGCCACCTCAGCGACGTGCAACGCCTGTTGGCCGAGCACGTCTTTCCGGACGTATCCAGCCGGCCGACACGCATCGCCGCCGCGGGCTAACCGCCGCTCACGCCAAACACCCTTTTAGGGCTGTCCCAACCGAAATGTGGTCCGCTGGATCTTAATTCGGCATCTCGATAGTAATCTTGATGCTGGAGTACCACTCCGACACATTTTCGATATCATCGTCGCTGAGCATTTTGGCGATGATGTTCATCTGCTCATGGCGGCGCTTATCTTTTCGATAAGCCTCGAGTTGCGCGACAAGATACTCTTTCTGCTGGCCAGTTAAGTTCGCTGCCATGGGGATCGTCGCCTGGCCATCCATGCCATGACACACTTGGCATGCTTCCTCGGCCTTGGCTTTACCCGCCGCCAAATCCCCGGCGATGGCTTGCGTGCCAATTGATCCGGCCGCCGCGATCAGCGCCACGACGAGAATGAGAAATCGTCTTGTCAC
>Ga0214471_10003489_pt1 | contig 12202 bp, 12 predicted proteins | sample RVTome_5_FD_207665 | JGI IMG/M metagenome (GOLD analysis project Ga0214471, IMG submission 207665) | Soil microbial communities from uranium-contaminated site in the Upper Colorado River Basin, Wyoming, United States - RVT142D155 | ecosystem: Environmental > Terrestrial > Soil > Contaminated >... | reverse complement strand
TTTCGATTGAACGGCGATCGCGGCGAAACGTTCCGGCTTCGCCTTTCGGTTCGATGACGGCGGAGCCTCCCTCCCGGAGGCCCCGCCGTCCGGAAGACTAGGTGCCCGCCTTGATGGTGGTAGCCCAGGTGGCGTCGGCCCAGGAGAGCGTGAGCGCATCGCCCTTGATGGCGATGGTGAAGACGTCGGCGGCGGCGCCGGTCCCCTTCTTCATCGGCACTCGCGCGACTTCGTCTTTGGCGATGTTCTTCTCGTAGCCATCGAGCCTCGGCCAGAGCTCTTTCTTCATCTCCGCGGGGGCCTCGGCCCAGATTTCGACCAGCGGGATTCCGAGGTTCTTGTTGACCACGAGAGCCCAGTCGCCCTGCGCGGGAGCGTGGACGTAGAGGCTGTACTTCCCGGCGGGGACGGGCTTGCCGCCGATGTTGAGAGTGGTCTGGGTGTCGAGCGTCGTGACCTGGTTCTCGCCCGCGCGCCAGATGCGATCCTCGGGGAGATCCTTCATGAGCGCGTCGAGCGTTCGGCCCTTGAGGGCCGGACGGCCGTAGTCGATCGCCACCTTCTTGCCATTGATAGTGGCCTCCGCCTTTCCGCGGGGCTGGCCTTGCTGGGCTAGGGCCAGACCGGTGACGGCCGCGAGAGCTACCGCCATCGCGATTCGTTTCGTCATCATCTTTGTCGAACTCCTTGTTTCGGGTTGAGGGATCGATTCGGGGTCCGAGTGCGGTTGCCGTTACCTAGGTGGTGAGAATTCAATTCTTTGAATTCCGACTCGTACACCCGGAGCAGTATAGCGCGGAGACGCCAACAGAAAGTCTTCGTGGAGCCAGACTGCCCCACGGCGGTACCAGAGCCGACCGAAGAGCGCGCCCTCGAGAGAAGAGAGCGGGGCATCGATGTAATCGACGTCGCTTCGGGGTCCGCTGTCGAGGACGTCGCTCGCCCCCGGCGACGTACCCAGGAAGAGCCGCCACTCGCGGACGCGCGGCCCATCGGAAGAGACACGAAACCGTGTCGTGCCCTGAAGAGTGCCGGTAGCGCCGAGATCGGAAGTGACGCTCGGAGGCGGGAGGCTTCGTCGAAAGCGCGAGGCGGTAACGCGCAGCTCGTTCAACGAGCGGGCGTTGTCCTGCCACTCGGTCCCTGCAGGTACGCCGCCGAAAAGGACTCGCGGGTTCGAGAAGCGCGCGACGCGCCTTCCCGGGCCGTAAGCCATGATGGTGCGAAATCCCGCGAGCGGATCCTTGTAGCCGAACGAGTACGCGAAGGCGCCCTTCGTCGTCGAATCCTCGGGGGCGTGATCGCAGCCGAGGTTGTGTCCGAGCTCGTGGGTCATCGCATACGTGGTGTCGATGCAGCTCCTTTCGACCACCGCGTAAGCCCACTCCGAGAACGACGCGCCGGCTCGACCCATGGAGTAGGCGATTCCGCAGCCGTCTCCCTCCTCGACCACCAGCTGCACGACGTCCGCGCCGTAGGCGTCGCGGAGCTCGTGCACCTCGTCGAGGGCGCCGTCGTTCTCCTCTCTCAGGATCTCGAGATCCGACTCGACTCGACCCGCCTCCGCGAAAGAGACTTCCCGGAGCTCGACCAGCCTCAGCCGTGTCAGGACCTCGCTCTTCTCGAGCGCGAGGTTCGTCTCCGCGAGGCCGAGCCCGACGAGAGACGCGATCGCATCGGCGCCGCCGGCCGCTCTCCGGGCCCTCGGGGTATAGATCACGAGCAGATCGAGCTCGGTTCCGTCGTCGAGGTCGATCGCCGCGGGAGGGCGTGAGGCCCGACCCGCCGGTAGCGGTTGGCGTTCCGGCGGCTCCGACGAGGGCGCGACCTCCTCGATGCGATGGAGCCCAGCGCCCTCCCGCCGGATTCGATACTGCCCTGAGGCCAGGCGAAGGCTCGCCGAGAGAACGCCGCGGAAGACCGAGAGCACGACCGAGCTTTCTTCGTCGCCAAGGGCGCGGCCGATCCAGGTGAACCCGTCGGGCCCCGTGGGCACGAGCCGGTCGCGAACCGCCTCGATCGACTCGTCCTCGAAGAGCTCCAGACGAAGAGTCTCACCCGTGAGCTCCGTCGCCTCGAGGCCGGAAACTCGGCTCCGAAGGACATCCGGGGGCCGCGTCGAGAGATCGGCTCCGCTCCAGAGCAGGGGAAAGATCGCGAGAAGCGAGGGGTTCCACATGACGAGCTCTGGGATCAGGCTATCAGATCGAGTGAGGAACGTCAGCCGTATCGGCTCAGCAGCAAGAAAACCAGGACGCCGGTGACCGAAACGTAGAGCCAGAGCGGAAACGTGAACCGCGCGAGACGCCGATGCCGCTCGAAGCGCCGCGTGACAGCGAAAAAGAGCGTCGAGAGCACCATCGGAAGAGCGACCATCGACCCGAGGACGTGGGTCACGAGAACGAAGAAGTAGATCGGACGCACCGGACCCTGACCTTCGAACCGGGTGTCGCCGTGATAATGATGATAGACGACGTAGCTCGCGAGAAAGACGGAGGCGACGAGAAGCGCCGCGAGCATGAGCTTCATATGGAGCTCGCGCCGGCCTCGGCGGATCGCGAGGAAGCCCGAAACCAGGAGAACGGCGCTGGTTCCGTTCAAGGCGGCGTTCAGCGCGGGGAGCGACGACGTCCAGGAAGGCGGCTCGCTCGAGCCCGACCGCCCGTAGAGAAGCCAGAAGAGATACGCGAGAACGGCGGCGCTCAGAACGCCAATCACCGTGAAGGCTCTTCGCTCGGCGCCGCGGTCGATGGTTTCCTCGCTCAGAGTGGCTCCTCCCCGCTCCTCAAGCGAGGCGCAGGAAATCCGTTTCGGAAAAGATCGGTGCGACTTTGAGCCCGAGCCGGCGGATCGCAATCTCGGGAACTCCGAGGTCGCCTAGATAGAGCTCCCCTCGATGCTCCTCGGCGCCGTGCGTCACTACACCCTTTAGGGGAAGCGCGAGGGCCAGCGTCGCCGTCGCCTTGATCGAAGGCGAGGCGACTCCGCCCGAGCCCGGGTCCATCCCCGCGGGAACCTCGAGCGAGAGGATCGGAATCCTCTGGGCGGTGGCCCAGCGGATGGCGTCCGCGAGGTCTTCTTTCGGACGGCCGCGAAGGCCGGAGCCGACGGTGCCCTCGAGGATCGCCTCGGGACCCTCGGCCGTAAGCGGCTCCGATGGCTCTCTCACCGTCACCTTCATGCGATCGAGAGTGTCGAGCAGACGCAGGGCGGCCGCGGTGTGGCGAGAACGCTCCCGCAGCAAGAAGACCTCGACCGAAGCCCCCCAGCTCGCGAGCCTCCGCGCGGCGGCGAGAGCGACGTTCCCCTTCCCGCCGGCCCCCGCGAGGACCGCGACGCTCTTGTCCCTGGCATCGCCCGCGAGAAACCGGTCGCGCGCCAGATGGGCGAAGTGCCGGGCGGCGCTCTCCAGGATCTGGACCGGGTCGACCCCGAAGTCCTCGACCATCGAGCGGTCGAGCTCGACTCTCTGCTCGGGAGTGAGGGCGGGAATGGACTTCAGCGCATCTCGCATCGCCGGCGTCATTCTATCAAGTTGATCGTTTTCCCGTGGATTGCGATTATGGAGTGAAGGCACGGAAACGATGGACCTCGACCCCCGCTTCCTCGGAAGAACCTACAGCGATTTCCTGTTCCGGCCCCAGAAGGGGCAGGTCGCGAGCCGCGACGAGATCTCTCTCGCCTCATGGCTCGCGCGAGCGGTCTCGTTCGAGCTTCCGGTCATCTCCTCCAACATGGACAGCGTCACCGAGTGGGAAATGGGGCGCACCATGGCGCTCGAGGGCGGCATCGGGATCGTCCACCGGGCCATGAGCGTGGAGCGCCAGGCCGAGATGGTGCGTCGCGTGAAACGAAGCCACAGCGCGGTCATCGAGAACCCGCTGCGGCTTCCGCGCGGGGTCTCGATCCGCGAGGCGAAAGCGTTCGCACGCCGCCACCACATCACCGCGATCCTCATCGAGGAGACGCCGGGGAGCGGAGCTCTCGCGGGGCTCCTCACCAACCGCGATATTCCCCGGCGGGCCGACCTCGACAATCACCCGGTCGACGAGTTCATGACTCCTTTCGAAAGGCTCCACGTGAGCCCTCCCGGAATCGGCGAGGACGAGGCGGAGCGCCTCATGTTCGAGAAGCGCATCGAGCGTCTGCCGCTGGTGGACGAATCCCGGCGCATCCGAGGCCTCATCACCCTCCGCGACATCTTGTTCTTCCGCAACCGCCCGTTCTCGAGCAAGGACGGGAAGGGCAGGCTCCGGGTGGGAGCGGCGATCGGGGCCCGAGGCGATTTTCTCGACCGCGCGCGAGCGCTGGTCGAGGCCGAGGTCGACCTCCTGGTCATCGACATCGCCCACGCCCACTCGGTGGTCATGGAGAAGGCCGTCGCCGCGGTTCGCGTGCGATTCGAATCCACCCCGCTTCTCTGCGGGAACGTGGCGACGTACGAGGGCGCGAGGTTCCTCGCCGATTGCGGCGTCGACGCCATCAAGGTCGGAGTCGGGCCCGGCCGCGGCTGCCGCACCCGGCTCGAGACCGCCGCCGGGGTTCCACAGCTCCAGGCGATCCGCGAGGCTTACTGCGCCGTCGGGGACGAGGTTCCCATCGTCGCCGACGGAGGGATCGCGCACGACAAGGACATCTTTCTCGCGCTCATCGCGGGCGCGTCTTCGGTCATGCTCGGAAGCACCCTTTCCGGCACGGACGAGTCGCCGGGCCATCTGATCGAAGACCCGGCGACCCATCAGAAGCGAAAGATCTACCGGGGCATGACCTCACCCCAGGCGGTCTTTCAGTCGCTCGAGGATCCCGGAAACGGAGAAGAGCTCGCCTCCGCCCTCGCGACGCCGGCGGAGGGAATGGAGATCCAGGTCGCCTACAAGGGAAGCGTCGTCGACGTCCTGAGGCGCATTCGCGGCCACCTCCAGTCGGCGGTGAGCTACGCGGGCGAGAGATCCCTCGCCTCCGCCCGAGCCAAGATCCTCCCCGATCCTCTCCGCTTTCTGATTCCCCTCTCGGAGTCTTCGCGGCGCGAATCCTACGAGAGGTGAGCGAGAACCTGAAGGGCCGCCCTCACGCCTCGCCCGCTGGTTCAAGTACCTCCGGGAATCGTGATAGAAACGGGGGGGACATGCCCAAGCCGTGGACGCTTCCCTCCGAGCCCTCGGTCGTCGTGACCGGGGCCTCGAGCGGTATCGGGGAGGCGACCGCCTACCGCTTCGCCCGAGCGCGGGCGAAGGTCGGTCTCATCGCTCGGCGGGAGGAACGGCTCTCGAAAGTCGCCGAACGGGTCCGCGAGCTCGGTGGAGAGGCGAGAGTCGCGATCGCGGACGTCGCCGATGAAACGGAAGTGAAGGCGGCGATCGCCGACATCGAGAACGCATTCTCGGGGATCGACGTCCTCGTGAACAACGCGGGCTTCGGACTCTACGCGCCGCTTCAATCCGTGAAACGAGAGGACATCGAGCGCGTGTTCGCCGTGAACGCTTTCGGCGCCCTCTCCTCAATCCAGGCGGTCCTCCCGGGGATGAGGCGGAGGGGAAGCGGCCTCATCGTGAACGTTTCCTCGATCGTGGGAAAGAGAGCTCTGCCTATGACCGGCGCCTACGCCGCGAGCAAGTACGCGCTCCAGGGCCTTTCCGACGCGCTCCGGATCGAGCTAGCGGGGACGGGAGTCCGGGTCTCCGTCGTCTGTCCCGGCTACACGGCGACGGAGTTCAGCGACAGAGTGATCGACTATGGGGCCGCGCGCCCCCGCCCGCGCGGCTCCGTGATGTCGTCGGAGGAAGTCGCGGAGGCCATCTTCGACTGCGCCCGGAAACCCCGGAGGGAGATCGTCCTCACAGGCAAAGGACGCCTCGTCGTCTTCCTTCAGCGTTTCGCTCCGGCTGTCGCCGACTGGGTGATCGGGCGCGCGGTTCGCGTGGAGCTTCCGCAGTGAGAAGGCGGGAGGCCCTCGTCTCACTCCTGGGGGCAGCCGCGCTCAGCGCGGGAACGGCCGAGGCCCAGGACTTATCCCCGGAGACCGTGCGGCAGATGATGCAGACGCTCGCGGGCCTCGAGCCCATGCCGGGGGAGGAGGCGGGCGTGCGAGCCTTTCTCCTGTCCTACCGTTACGCGCTTCCCTCCGATCCGGGCGTCGAGCCCGCGTCGACGTTCGACCCCGAGCCCAGGACATGAGCCGCGAGCTTCTCCTCCGACCGCTCAAAGAGCTCGCCGGACTTCTCGAGCGACGCGAGGTCTCTTCCGAAGAGATGGTCCGGGCGACGATCGAACGGACGGAAGCGATCGAAAAAGACCTCAATAGCTACATCACCTTCCTCCCGGAGAAGGCGCTTGACGAGGCGCGGGCCCGCGATCGGGAAAGAGCGCGGGGAGAGGGGAAGGGACCGCTTCACGGAATCCCCATCAGCTTGAAGGACGTCTTCGACACCGCGGGCATCCCCTCGACGGCGGGAGCGCGCTTCCTCGCCGGAAGGCTCCCGAACGCGGACGCCGAGGTCACGCGGCGACTCGCGCTCGCGGGATCCGTCCTCATGGGAAAGTCCAACCTGAACAAGTTCGCCGGCGGCGAGTCGGGGGAAAACCCCGATTACGGTGACATCAGGAATCCCTGGAACCTTTCGTTCTCACCGAGCGGATCGAGCGGCGGCTCGGCGGTGCAGGTGGCGACGGGGATGGCGGCGCTCTCCATGGGCTCGGACAACGGCGGGTCCGTCCGCAATCCCGCGTCGGTCTGCGGCATCGTCGGGCTCAAGCCAACCCACGGCCTCATCTCGACCGAAGGGATGTTCCCCCGCGCCTACAGCGTCGACCACGCCGGGACTCTGACCCGAACGGTCGAGGACGCGGCAATCGCTCTCGGGGTCCTCGCCGACGGTGAATACGTTTCCGGGCTCGCTCGGCCGGTCAATGGCCTCAGAGTCGGCCTCGATCGCAATCGGGTGCGAGTGGGAGAGCCCGAGGTGCTTCGGATCTTCGACGACGTGGTGAAGAAGCTCACCGAGATCGGCTTCGAGATCGTCGACGTGGAGCTTCCCAGCCCTGAAGAGATGATGCCCGCCATGTACGCCATCTTCTTCTGCGAGTGGGGCGTCGCCCACGAGCCCTGGATGCGCTCTCACCCGGAAGAGTACGACGGCGGTGCCCGCGCCGCTCTCCTCATCCCCGCGGCGGACTACCTGAAGGCGCAGCAGCAGCGGCGGCTCTTCCAGACGCGGTACGCGCAAGCGCTGGCAAAGGTCGATCTCCTCGTCTCGCCCACCTATCCCATCGTGAGGCGGGAGCACCGAAGGCTTCCCGTGGTCGCCGGTCGGAGGTTCACCCTCGACGACGCCCTCCGCTACACGATGCCCTATGACCTGATGGGTCTTCCCGCGGTCTCGCTCACCGGCGGATTCGCTCATCCGGATGCTCCCGTTGGATTTCAGCTCGCGGGCGCCGCATTCCAGGAATCAAAGGTCCTCCAGGCGGCGCATGCCTACGAGCGCGCGACCGACTGGCACCAGAGGCACCCCGCGATCTGATGGATCTCGAAAAGGCCCGCGCATTCGCGGACGCGTTCTGGGAAGAGAAGATCCTTCCCGCGCTCTCGGAGTACATCCGCATTCCCGTCCTCTCCCGCGCGTTCGACCCCGACTGGGAGACGAACGGCCATACCGACCGTGCGCTCACCCTCGTCCAGGATTGGCTCGAGGAGAACCGGCCGAAAGGATCGACGGTGCACGTCGGCAAGATCCCCGGGCGCACCCCCGTTCTCCTCGTCGAGATCCCGGGGGTGTCGGACGAGACGGTCCTGATGTACGGCCATCTCGACAAGCAGCCGGAAATGACGGGCTGGCGTGCCGGGCTTTCCGCCTGGTCGCCGGTGCGGGAGGGAAATCGCCTGTACGGGCGAGGCGGCGCCGACGACGGGTACGCGGTCTTCGCCTCCGTCGCCGCCATTCGGGCTCTCGACGAACAGAAGACCTCCCACGCGCGGGTCGTGGTCCTCATCGAGTTCTCGGAGGAGAGCGGCTCCCCCGACCTTCCCGCTTACATGGAGGACTTCTCGAGCGTCATCGGCACTCCCGGTCTCGTCGTCGCCCTCGATTCCGGTGTCTCGAATTACGAACAGATCTGGTCCACAACTTCCTTGAGGGGGGTCGTGGGTTGCGCCCTCACGGTCGAGGTTCTCCGCGAAGGAGTGCATTCAGGTGACGGAAGCGGGCTCGTCCCATCGTCCTTTCGAATCGCGCGTCAGCTCCTCTCCCGTCTCGAGGACGAGACGACCGGCATCGTTCGCCCGGCGGGCCTCCAGGTTACGATCCCGGAGGCGCGCCTCGGCGAAGCGAGAGCGGCAGCGGCGGCACTGGGTGACAAGATCCATTCGGTATTTCCCTGGGTCTCCCGCATGAGACCGGTGAGCGACGACCCGGTCGAGCTTCTCCTCAACCGAACCTGGAGACCCGAGCTCGAGGTGACGGGACAGGAAGGCATCCCGAGGCTCGGCGACGCCGGTAACGTGCTGCGTCCCTTCACCACGCTGAAGCTCTCGATGCGCATCCCCCCGACCCTCTCTCCCGCCCGGGCAGAAGAGATCTTCCGCGAGACCCTCAGCCACGATCCTCCCTATGGCGCCCACGTTTCGTGCAAGTTCGACGAGCCCGCCGGAGGCTGGGATGCGCCGCCGCTCGCGCCCTGGCTTCGCGAAGCACTCGAGGAGAGCTCGGAGACGCTCTTCGGAAAGAAAGCGATGCACCTCGGCGACGGCGGCTCCATTCCGTTCATCGGAACCCTCGGCCGGAAGTTCCCCGAGGCTCAGTTCTTCATCACCGGAGTTCTCGGTCCCGAGAGCAACGCTCACGGGCCCAATGAGTTTCTTTCGATCGGCTATGCGAAGAAGCTGACGGCCGCCGTCTCTTCGGTTCTGGAGGCACAAATGACTAGTGGAGGTCGCCTTCGTGGATAAAGAGCTGACGTTCAAAGCCGTTTTTCTCGGCATGTTGATGGCCGTCGTGCTCGGCGCCGCGAACGCCTACCTCGGCATGAAAGCCGGGCTCACCGTGGCGGCGACGTTTCCCGCGGCCGTCGTCGCCATGGCCGCTCTCCGACCGTTTGGAGGCACCATCCTCGAAGAGAACATCGCGCGAACGGCGGGTTCCGTCGGCGAGGCTCTGGTCGCGGGCGCGATCTTCACCATCCCCGCGTTCGTCATCGCCGGCGCCTGGGAGGAGCTCCACTACTGGGAGAGCACGCTCATCATGCTCATCGGGGGCACGCTCGGAGTGCTGTTCATCATCATCCTGAGACGTACGCTCGTGGTCGAGTCCGACCTCCCGTTTCCCGAGAGCGTCGCCGCGGCCGAAATCCACAAGGCGGGCCAGGGGGGGCAAACGGGCGCCGCCTTCGTGTTCGGCGGCATGGGGCTCGCGGGCGTGTGGGAGCTCTTAAAGAACGCGAACGGGATCCACTTCATCGCCGATACCGCGAGCCGGTTCTTCCACTTCAGCCGCTCCACCATCCGGATCGCGGAAGAGGAGATCTCCTACCGCGGTGGGCTCCACCTCGCGGCCCCGGCGGTCTCCCCCGCCCTCATGGGCGTCGGATTCATCGTGGGGACGCGAGTCTCGGCGGTTCTCTTCGCGGGCGCGGTCACCGGATGGCTCGTTCTCGTGCCGCTCGCGATCTTCCTCAACCCGTCCTTCGGCTCCGCCGTGGGAAGCGACCTCGCGGGCGAAGTCTGGCTCCGCCAGGTGCGGCCCCTCGCGGTGGGCACGATGATCGTGGCCGCGTTCTATACGCTCTACAACCTCAGGGGCTCGCTCGCCGCCGGAATCAGCAAGGCAATCCGGAAAGTCGGCGCTTCGGCCGAGGGCGCCGCCGTTCGAACGGAAACGGACGTCTCGTTTCGGAAGACCGCGGGGGGAGTCGGCGTCGCCGCCCTCGCCACGTTCCTCCTCTATTACTACTTCGCACGGTCGCTCGGAGGCGCCCTCCTCCTCACCGTGGTCATGGTGATTCTCGGTTTCCTCTTCTCCGCGGTCGCCGGCTACCTCGTGGGCCTCATCGGGAGCTCCAACAGCCCCATCTCGGGCCTCACTCTCTCGGCGCTTTTGATCGCCGCGGTTCTGATGGTCGCGGTCGGACTCACCGACATCAAGGGGGTGGCCGCGGTGCTCGGGGTCGCCGGCGTCATCTGCTGCGCCGCGGGGATCGCGGGCGACATGATGCAGGATCTGAAAGTCGGCCACATCCTCGGAGGCACCCCGTGGCGCATGGAGGTGGCCGAGATCATCGGCGTCATCGGAGCGTCCCTGGTTCTCACGTTTCCCCTGATGGCGCTCCACCAGGTCTACGGAATCGGCTCGGCAGCGCTTCCCGCGCCCCAGGCGGGGCTCATGGCGCTCATGGCGTCCGGGATCGTGAGCGGACAGATGGCCTGGCCTCTGGTAATCGCGGGGATGTTCCTGGCGCTCGCCCTCATCCTCCTCAAGGCGCCCTCCCCCATGCTCATCGCCGTCGGGATGTACCTGCCGTTCGAGTCCACCGCGGCGATGTTCGCGGGCGGCCTCTTCCGCCTCGCGCTCGACGCGCTCCTCGACCGGCGAAAGGCCTCCCCCGAGGAGCGCGTGCGCGCGGAGAACGTGGGGACGCTTCTCTCCTCCGGCCTCATCGCCGGTGAGTCCCTGATGGCGGTCGCCCTCGCGTTCGTCGTTCTCGGTGGCGACTTCGTCCCGGCGGTCGCCGCGATCCGCGGACGTTTCGCTGGCATCACCCCGAGCTACCCTCTCGGGCTCGCGATCTATCCCGTTCTGGCCTACCTCTTCGTCTGGCTTCCACTCAAAAAGATGAGGGAGACGGGACTCTCGAGCGTGAGAACGGGATAGACCGGCGAGCGTAGGCGAGTCCGCCTTCGCACGAAAGCGATGCGTTCAATCCGGTTTCGGATGAGAGCGTCGCACCCGGACCTTGTGGTCCGTCACAATGACCAGGCCGCCTCCCCAACCTTCGACCGTTTCACCGCGGAGGACGAGTTCCAGCCGCTGAGCGACAACCGCGCTGCGATCGTCCGACAGCCGGAACACCATGATGCCTCGGTGGGTGCCCGGAGGATAGCGTCGAACGTCGGAGAATCCGAGATCCTTGGTGATCAGAAATCGCTCTGCCTTCTGGACCGCCGGCCACAGGTCGTCATCCTTCGCGCCCTTAAGGCCTTCCCTAACGACGGTGTCAACGTCATAGCCTAGCTCGACAAGAATGGGAACGAGCCGTTCGGGCAAGTTCTCGTCCAGCTTGACCCTCATCGAGAGTCAACGATGGCAGGCACGGGCATGTCGTCGCGAGCCGCAGCGGCCGCGAAGGCAATGGCGGCTCGCAGGTGTTGCTCGTTGAGGCTAGGAAAATCCCTCAGGATCTGTTCCATCGTTGCGCCGTCGGCGAGATCGGCAAGCACTATGCGAAGCAGCACTCGAGTCCCGCGGAATACCGTCTCGCCGCCGCAGATCTCTGGGTCGCGGACGAAATGCGCAGCATAGTCCATGAGCGTTCCCTTTCTCAGCATACCACGCCCCCTATAGAGCCTCGTTATATACTCCCGCACCTTGAACCCGAAGAGCCGCTACGACGCTATCGTGGTCGGGGCCGGTCATAACGGACTGACCGCCGCCTTCTACCTCGCGCGGGGAGGGCTCTCGACCCTCGTCCTCGAGCGCCGCGACATCGTCGGCGGCTGCGCCGTCACCGAGGAGATCGCCCCGGGCTGCCGTGCCTCGACGACTTCTTACATCGCGAGCATGCTCCGGCCCGAGGTGATCCGCGACCTCGATCTTCCCTCGCACGGGCTTCGCATGGTGCCCTGCGAGCCGGGGATGCAGGTGGCGTTTCCCGATGGAAACGTGGTGCCCTGGTGGCCCGAGCCGGAGCGCACCGCTTCCGAGTGGAGCCGCTTCTCGAAGACGGACGGCGCCCGGTTCCTCGCCGTCGACTCCGAGCTCAAGCGGCTCGCTCGTTACCTGCAGCCGTTTTTCCTCGAGCCTCCTCCCGACGTCGATCGAAGGGGCCTTTCAGGCCTCATGGAGCTCTCCCGCGTCGGCCGCCGGTTCCGCGGCATCAAGGGCGACGAGATCGCTCGCATGGTCTCGTTCCTCACGGGGAGCCTCGGCGACTTCCTCGATCGGAACTTCACCTCCGACGTGGTGAAGACGATGTACGTCGCCAACAACGTCTA
>Ga0214471_10003488_pt1 | contig 12203 bp, 9 predicted proteins | sample RVTome_5_FD_207665 | JGI IMG/M metagenome (GOLD analysis project Ga0214471, IMG submission 207665) | Soil microbial communities from uranium-contaminated site in the Upper Colorado River Basin, Wyoming, United States - RVT142D155 | ecosystem: Environmental > Terrestrial > Soil > Contaminated >... | reverse complement strand
ACAGGCAGCGGTCGCGGGACGAGTGGGGGTCCAGGTCCGCTCGGACGCCGGCGAGCCCGCTCGACTCTGGGTGGCGGTGCCCGGGTCTCCCATCGTCCGGGTGGCGAGCGATCTGGCGACCCTGGAGACCGCGGCAGGCCGCTCCCATCGCGTGATCCTGTGGGGCGCGCTGCTGGGGCTCGGCGCCGGAACGCTCCTTGCCGTTCTGGCCGGCCGCGCCATCGCCAATCCCCTGCAACAGATCGCCGCCGCCGCCCGGGCCATTCCCTCCGGCCTGCCGCCCCGATTCCCCCGCTCCCGCATCACCGAGATCGATCAGTTGAGCCAGGCCTTACGGCAGATGCACCAGGAGCTGGGCGATCGCTTCGAGGCGCTGCGGCGGGGCCGAGTGGAGTCGTCGGCCCTGGTCGATGCGATGGTGGAGGGTGTCCTCGCGACCGACAAGAAAGGGCGGATCGTAACCGCCAACCCCGCCGCCCGCCGGATGCTTGGCTACACCGAGAACCAGCTCATGCCCGATCTGCCGGAGCTGTTCCGCGCCAAGGCAGCCCGGGAGGTGGTGGACGCGAGTATGCGGGGAGAGACGGTCGAAGATCGGGCGCTGGACCTGGACGAGCGGTCGTTCCTGGTCAACTCCCGGCCGTTGGCCTCGGGGGGCGCCGTGCTGGTGCTGCACGATGTGACCGAGGTGAGACGTCTGGAAACGGTGCGGCGCGACTTCGTGGCGAACGTCTCGCACGAGCTCAAGACCCCGCTCACCTCCATCGCGGGATTCGCCGAGACGCTGCTCTCGGAGGATCCGGACCCGGGCACGCGGCGGCTGTTTCTCCGCACCATCCTGAGCAACTCGCAACGTATGCAGCAGCTGGTGGACGATCAGCTAAACCTCTCCCGCATCGAATCCGGCGGGTGGCAGCCCCGGCTCGAGACCCTGGAGGTGGCCAAAGCGGTGCGGGAGGCGTGGCAGCCCCGGGCCGATCGCGCGGCCGCCAGCCGGATCCAGTTTCTGGTGGACGTGAGCGAGGCCGCCCAGGTCATCCGGGCCGATCCCGAGGCGATGCGCCAGATCCTCGGCAACCTCTACGACAATGCCATCCGGTTCACTCCGCCCGGGGGATCGATTACCACCCGCAGCTCGGCCGACGATGGCGGGGTGACCGTCGCCGTCAGCGACACCGGATCGGGGATCGGCTCCGAGCACTTGCCCCGCATCTTCGAGCGGTACTACCGGGTGGATCAGGGTCGTTCGCGCGACGTGGGCGGAACCGGTCTCGGGCTAGCAATCGTCAAGCATCTGGTTGAAGCGCACGGGGGCCGGGTGAGCGCGGAGAGCGAGCTGGGACGGGGCACGACGATCAAGCTGTGGGTTCCGTCGTAAGGTGATGTAGCAACCCCGCTACTCCGGCGGTATCGATCCGTGACACGGGGAAACCAGTTTCTCCTCGTGAACATGCTCACTCCGGTCCTCACCTGTGTACTGCCCCAATACCTGGACAGTGCCGCCGTCTCCGCCATTCGGGGCAACGCGGCGCTTCACCCCTCCGCCCATTATCTGATCCTCGAGGCGGACCAGGTGACCCACTTCGATCCGGTCGGGGTCCTGCGGCTCTGGGATTTCTGCCATGAGCAGCTGAGCCGCGGGCTCCGGGTGGAGCTGGTCCACCTGCATCCGGCATTGTCCCACCGGCTCCGGGCTCATCCGCTGATGGAGTTCGTTGCCGATGGCGACCGCATTTTCCAGGATCCCTTTGCCTCCCTCGAGGCCAGTCAGCGCTAGACCCCGTAAGTCCGGAAACTGGACACCGGCATGGGGAGAGTGCTCCCAACCTCGTTACGTTCGTTACACATCCGTGACAGTTCCGTGCATCAACCGTGACCGCCGACGGGCTGGTTTCGGTCCTAAAGTCTGGAGGGGTCAATGCGGAATCCAGTCATGCGGGCCGGGGCGGCGCTGGCAGCACTCATAGTGGCGGCCGGTCCGGCTTGCTCCCAGAGTCTGGTAGGGGCCGGGGCCACATTCCCTTACCCGCTGTACAGCAAGTGGTTCGACGCCTACAACAAGAAGGCCCGGGTCCAGATCAACTACCAGTCGATCGGCTCGGGCGGCGGCATCCGGCAGTTCACCCAGGGAACGGTGGACTTCGGTGCCAGCGATAGTCCGATGACGGACGAACAGATGGCCGCCCTCAAGGGGAATGTGGTCCACATCCCCACCGTGCTGGGCGCGGTCGTGCTGACATACAACTTGCCCGCCCTGGGAGCCACCCCGCTCAAACTGGACGGGGCGACGATCGCCGACATCTTCCTGGGCAAAGTCACCCAGTGGAATCATCCCAAGATCGGGGCCCTCAACCCGGGGGCGAACCTCCCCAAGACCGACATCATTGTGGTGCATCGCTCCGACGGATCGGGGACCACTTTCGTCTTCGTGGACTATCTCTCCAAGGTGTCGCCGGAATGGAAGAGCAAAGTGGGAGCGGCGACCTCGGTGAGCTGGCCGGTGGGGCTGGGTGGCAAGGGGAACGAAGGGGTAACTCAGCAGGTGAAACAGACCGGAGGCTCGATCGGCTATGTGGAGCTGGTGTATGCCCTCTCCAACAAGCTGCCGGTGTCGCTGGTCAAGAATGCCGCGGGACAGTACGCCTCGGCCTCGCTGGAGGCCGTCACGGCGGCCGCTGCCGGCGCCAAGCTTGAGAAGGGCACGGATTTCCGGGTATCGATCACCAACGCGGCGGGGGCCAAGTCGTACCCGATCGCATCGTACACCTGGCTGCTGGTCAAGAACGACACCCCCGACGCCGGCAAGGCCAAGTCGCTCAAGGACTTTCTGGCCTGGATGGTCACGCCGGAAGCCCAGAAGATGGCGGCGGATCTGGGGTATGCTCCCCTGCCCGACGACGTGTCGGGCCTGGTCCGGGAGCGCATCAAGACCCTGAAGAGCGGCGGGCGACCGATCGCCTGAGCTCGCTGGAGCCATCCTGTGAGCGAGCCAGTAGGCGCGGTGGCGGAGGCCGCTGTTCCGCCGTCGCAACCCCGGATTCAGACCGGGCTGGGAGGCCGGAGCTGGGCGGATCTGGGCTTTCGGGGTGTCCTGACCCTCGGAGCTCTCGCCGTCCCGCTGCTGATGGCGTTCCTGGTATGGGAACTGTGGGTCGGCTCCCGGTTGGCGATCGGACGCTACGGTCTCGACTTCCTGGTTTCCAGCGCCTGGGATCCGGTGGCGCAGCAGTTCGGCGCCGTGCCGCTCATCTTCGGGACCCTGGTGTCCTCGCTGCTGGCGCTGGTGATCGCGGTGCCGCTCTCGCTCGGCGTCGCCATCTTCCTCACCGAGTTTGCACCCCAGGCGATTCGGCAGCCGGTGGCCTTCCTGATCGAGCTTCTGGCCGCGATTCCCAGCGTGGTGTACGGACTGTGGGGGATCTTTTTCCTGATCCCGTTCCTTCGGGAGCACATCTTTCCGTTCCTGCGGAGCGCGCTCGGGTTCCTGCCGCTGTTTCAAGGACCGATCTACGGTCAGTCGATGCTCGCCGCGGCCATCATCCTGGCCATCATGGTGATGCCCTACATCATGTCGGTCTCGCGCGAGGTGCTGCTGGCGGTGCCGGCCAGCCAGCGCGAGGCGGCGCAGGCGTTAGGCGCCACCCGCTGGGAGGCGGTCATCACGGCGGTGGTCCCTTACGCCAAGTCGGGCATCATCGGCGCCGTGATCCTGGGACTGGGGCGGGCCCTGGGCGAGACCATGGCGGTGACCATGGTGATCGGCAACCGGCATGAGATCGCCGCCTCGCTCTTCGCCCCCGGCTATACCATGGCGGCGGCCATCGCCAACGAGTTCACCGAGGCGGTGGAAGACGTCCACCTGTCGGCCCTGACCTACGTGGCATTGGTGCTGTTCATGGTGACGGTGCTGGTGAACGCCGGGGCCCGGCTCCTGATCTGGCGGGTGACCCGGGGGGCTCCCACCGGGGGGCAGGGTCTATGAAGCGGCGGGGGCTGCGGCGCTGGATCAGCAACGGCATGGTGGTCATCATGGCAGTGGCGGTAGTCGTCGCGGTGATGCCGCTGTTGCTGATCCTCGGGACTCTGGTGGTCAAAGGGGCGGGGTCCATCAACCTGGCCTTCTTCACCCAGACCCCGGTGCCCGCCGGCGAAACCGGCGGGGGCGTGGCCCATGCCATCGTCGGCACGCTGATGATCGTGGGGGCCGCCTGTGTGATCGGGCTTCCGATCGGCATCTCGGCCGGGATCTTCTGCGCGGAGTACCCCGCCAACCCGCTGGCCAGGACCACCCGTTTCCTGGCCGACGTCATGATCGGCACACCTTCCATCGTGGTCGGGCTGTTCGCCTGGACCTGGATCGTGGCGCGGCAACGGCATTTCTCCGGATTCGCCGGCTCGGCGGCGCTGGCGGTGCTGATGGTGCCGATGGTGATGCGCACCACCGAAGAGCTGATCAAGCTGGTGCCCAACTCGCTCCGCGAGGCCGCGCTGGCCCTGGGCTACCCCCGCTGGCGCACCAGCCTGGTGATCGTGGTGCGTACCGCCCTGCCGGGCATCGTCACTGGCGTCTTGCTGGCGGTGGCCCGGGTCGCGGGCGAGACCGCGCCCCTGCTGTTTACCGCCCTAGGCAGCCAGTTCATGAGCACCGATCTCAAGGCGCCGCTGGCGGCCCTGCCGCTGGTGGTGTTCACCTACGCGACCGGTCCCTATGAAGACTGGCACCGGCTGGCCTGGGCCACGGCGCTGGTGCTGATCATCGTGGTGATGCTCCTGAGCATCGCGGCGCGGCTGGCGACCCGGCAGCGCTTCGACCGGAAGGGGTGAGCCGATGACCCATCTGGCCACCGAGAAGCTCACCGCGATGTACAGCAAGTTCACGGCGGTCAAGAACGTGTCGCTGACGTTCCCCGCCAATCATGTGCATGCGCTGATCGGTCCCTCGGGCTGCGGCAAATCGACCCTTCTCCGGACCCTCAACCGGATGCACGAGATGACCCCGGGTGGCTGGATCACCGGCAAGGTGCTGCTCGATACCGAGGACATCTATGCGGCGGGCGTCAACCCGATGCAGCTGCGGCGCCGGGTCGGCATGGTGTTCCAGAAGCCGACTCCATTCCCCACGATGTCCATCTATGACAACGTGTGCGCCGGCCTCAAGGTGAACGGCCGGCCGGCCCGCAAGGAGACCCGGGAGATCGTGGAGCGGGCCTTGCGGCGCGCGGCGCTCTGGGAGGAAGTGAAGGACCGGCTCGACCAGAGCGCCATTGCCCTGTCGGGGGGACAGCAGCAGCGGCTCTGCATCGCGAGGAGCATCGCGCCGGAGCCGCAGGTGCTGCTGCTGGACGAGCCCACCGCGGCGCTCGACCCGCAGGCGACCCAGCGGATCGAGGAGCTGGTCTTCGAGCTCAAGCGCGACTACACCATCGTGATCGTCACCCATAACCTGCAGCAGGCGGCGCGGGTGTCCGACACGACCACCTTCCTCTACCTCGGTCACATGATCGAACACGGGCCGACGCGGCAGCTGTTCACCGCCCCGAAGAACGACCAGACCGAGGCCTATATCACCGGACGGTTCGGATGACAGGACTCTCTGTGCGACCTTCCATTGGACCCTCGCTCCGGCCGGCCCTGGCGCCGCGCCGCGCTGCCCAGCCGGCGCCGGACACGTCGCATCCCATCATCGAAGCTCGGGGGTTCCGCTTCTTCTACGGTCCGTCCGAGACCCTCAAGGGAATCGATCTGGCCATCGCGCCGCGTTCGGTGACGGCCATCATCGGCCCGTCGGGCTGCGGCAAGTCCACCTTTCTCAGATCCATCAACCGGCTGAACGACCTCATCCCGGGGGCCCGGTATGACGGTGAGCTCCTGTTCAACGGAAGCTCCGTCTTCGGCTTCGGCACCGATCTGGTCCAGCTGCGGCTCCGCATCGGGATGGTGTTTCAGCGGCCCAATCCGTTTCCCAAGTCCATCTTCGACAATGTCGCCTACGGGCCCGGACTCAACCGGCTGGTGTCCAGGCGCGACCTGCCCGACCTGGTGGAGCTGTGCCTCCGGCGGGCGGCCCTCTGGGACGAGGTGAAGGACCGGCTCGAGACCCCGGCGACCGGGCTCTCGGGCGGACAGCAGCAGCGGCTCTGCATCGCGCGGGCTCTGGGCAACCAGCCGGAGGTCCTGCTGATGGACGAGCCCTGTTCCGCCCTCGACCCGATCGCGACCCAGAAGATCGAGGAGCTGATCTTCGAGCTCCAGAAGGACTACACCATTGTCATCGTCACGCATAACATGCAGCAGGCCGCGCGGGTGTCGGCCATGACCGCGTTCTTCGACCGGGGCGAGCTGATCGAGTACGGCTCCACCGAAAAGATCTTCATGGCGCCGACCAAGGAACGGACCGAGGCCTACATCACCGGGAGATTCGGATGAACGAAACCCACCGGCACTTTCACGATGAGTTGAGCCAGGTCAAGGTCCGGCTGCTCACCATGTCGGGCGAGGCGGAGGCCGCGTTGGGGCACGCGGTCGAGGCGCTGCTGGAGCGCGACGCCGACAAGGCCCAGCGGGTCATCGACGGCGACCGGATCATCGACATGATGGAAGTGGAGATCGAAGAGCAGTCGATCAATCTGCTGGCCCTGCAACAACCCATGGCCCGCGATCTTCGCACCCTCACCTCGGCCATGAAGATCGCCACCGACCTGGAGCGGGTGGGCGACCACGCGGTCAACATCGCCCAGTCCGCCATCCGGCTGGCCCAGACCCGGCCCATCGCCCCGGAGCCCGAGATCGTGGAGATGGCCCGGATGAGCCGCGAAATGCTTTCCGACGCCCTGGAGGCGTTCGTCCGCGGGGACGCCCAGGCCGGCCGCGCGGTCTGCCTTCGGGACGACAAGGTCGACGCGCTGCACGACTCCGTCTTCCGGATCCTGCTCACCCACATGATGGAAGACCCCCACGTGATCGGCGCCGGCATGGAGCTTTTCCTGGTGAGCCGGAACCTGGAACGGGTGGCCGACCTCGCCACCAATATCGGGGAAGACGTGGTGTTCCTGGTCGAAGGCAAGAGCATCAAACACCGGGCGGAGGCGGACGATAAGTCCCCGGCCCCGGCTGGCACCTGACACAAACGGTCGAAGGCCGTCGAAGCGGGTCGAAGACAGTCGAAGGGGGCAACCGCGCGGCTTTGACTATCTTCGACCATCTTCGACCGCCTTCGACCGATAAGTGATCGCCCCACCGCAGTCCCCCCGCCCCGAGCGACTCGGCGCCATCGACGTCGGCTCCAATTCCATCCGGCTGCTGGTGGCCGACTGGGACCCGCGCAGCGGGATCTCGGTGGTCGACGAAGTGAAGGACCAGCCCCGGTTGGCCCAGGGACTGGCGGCGACCGGGCGGCTGGATCGCGAAGCGATGGGGCGCGCGCTGGACGCGCTGGAGCGGATGAATGCGGTCGCCCGGCGGCGCGGCGTGTCGCGTCTCGCCGCCGTAGCCACCGCGGCGGTCCGCGAAGCAGAAAACGGCGAAGCCTTCGTCCGCCAGGTCCAGAGCCGGCTCGGCATCCCACTCACCATCATCGACCCCGAAACCGAAGCCCGGCTTTCCTACCGGTCGGTGGCGCACCATTTCCGGCTGGAGAACCAGCGGACCATCATCGCCGACATCGGTGGGGGCAGCCTGGAAGTGATCGGTGCCGTGCGAGGCGTGCTCGACCTGACCCTCTCGCTGCCGTTCGGCGCGGTCCGGCTCACCGAGCTCTACCTCGACGGCCGCAAGAACCCCCGGAGAGCGGTCACCAATCTGCGGCGCAAGCTGTCGAAACCCCTGCGCCGTTCGGCCCCCTGGAAGGAGTGGCGGGGTGCCCAGGTGGTCGGCTCCGGCGGCTCGTTCACCAATCTGGGCCGGATGGCCGCGGCCCGGTGCGGTCTGGACATCAGCGCGGTGCACGGCACCCACGTCACCACCGCCGAGGTGGAGCACCTGCTCGACTGGCTCGGCTCCATGAGCTCGGCCCAGCGGGCCGAGGTGCCCGGGCTCAACCCCCAGCGGGCCGACATTATCCTGGCCGGCCTGGCGGTCACCGCGGAGCTGCTGGACCAGCTCGACTCGCCTGAGCTGGTAGTGAGCGCCTATGGCCTCCGCGAAGGGCTGCTGCTGGAAATGATCGGGCTGCTCCAGGAACCGGTCGACGATCCCATGCGGCTGGCGCGAGAGTTCGCCGAACGGTGCCAGTGTGACATGCGCCACGTCGAGCAGGTGCGCCGGCTGGCGCTGCAACTGTTCGACCGGCTGGCCGAGCCCCTCGGCGCCTTGCCGCCGGAACGGCCGATTCTCGAGGCAGCCGCCATCCTGCATGACGTGGGACAGCTGGTCAGCTATCGGAAACGGCACCGGCACAGCTACGAGCTGATCACCCACGCCGAGCGGTTGGGTCTCTCGGCCCGGGAACGGCCACTGGTCGCGCTGGTCGCCCGCTTCCACCGCAAGGAGCTGCCGAGCCGGAAGCACCCCGAATACGCTGTCCAGCCCGATAGCGACCAGCTGGTGGTGAAGCGACTGGCGGCCATGCTGCGAATTGCCGATGGACTGGATCGAGGGTATACGTCGGTAGTGGACCGGCTCCGCATTCGGATCACACAGGACCGGCTCCGAATCGGATTGGTCCCCAAAGGGCGCCGGTCCGACCTGTCACTCGAATGCTGGGGGGCGAAACGGCGAGTGGACCTGCTCGAAAAACTGCTCCAGCGGGAAGTCGTGATCGTCCCTGCCGGCTAACCCAATCAGGAAGCAGGGAGTAGGGAGTAGGGAGCAGGGAGTAGGGAGTAGGGAGCAGGGAGTAGGGAGTAGGAAGTAGGGAGTAGGAAGCAGGGAGCATGGAGCAGGGAGCATGGAGCAGGGAGCATGGAGCAGGGAGCATGGAGCAGGGAGCATGGAGCAGGGAGCATGGAGCAGGGAGCCCTGCTCCTTCTCCTCTGAGTTCCCGCTCCCCGCTCCCTGCTCCCTGCTCCCTGCTCCCTACTCCCCGCTCCCTGCTCCCTGGACTGGTTGAAACCCCATCGCCCCAACAGTCGAATGGTCGGGGGACACCCCTCCACGCTGCAATCCCAAGCAGGAGCTCGATCCATGTCACGATCGCTGATCATCGCCGCCACCGCCCTGGCTTCGTCCCTCGCGGCCCAGCAGCCCCCGGCCCCAGCGCCCGCGGGGCAGGCACCCCGCCCCGGCCTGCGCCCCTTCGCGGAAGTCACCAAGGATGCCGTGGTCCGGCGGGGATTCCTGGACACCTACCAGAAGGATGACAAGCTCTACCTGGCCATTCCCCGGGATCGGATAGGCCAGGATTTCCTCATGGAAATGAAGCTGGCCCAGGGCATCGGCGCGGCCGGGCTCTTCGGCGGCACGATGCTCAGCCTGTTCGAGGCCGATGTGGTGGCGTTGGAGCGTTGGGGAGACCAGATCTTCCTGGTCCAGAAGCCCCACCGGTTCACCGCCACGCAGGATGCCGCGGCGGCCCGGGCGGTGGGACTTACCTTCGGCCCGTCGGTGCTGGAGTCGGCCCGGATCGAATCATGGCGCGAAGACTCCGCCGCGGTCATCGACGTGATGAACTGGTTCGTCTCGGATTTCTCCAGCATCAGCCAGCGGGTACGCCTTGCAGCGGCCACCGGGCCGGGCCAGCCGCCGCCGGTCACCTTCGACCGGCAGCGCAGCCACCTGGAATCGGTGAAGGGATTCCCCCAGAACGTGAACCTGCGCTCCAGGCTCACCTTCCGGCCTCAGAACCCGGTCGGGTTCCCGTCGGTTCCCGACGGCCGCTACATCTCGCTCTCCATCCACTACACCATGGCGGCGCTGCCGGCCCAGCCGATGACCCCCCGTCTGGGCGACGACCGGGTCGGCAGTTTCATGACGGTGCACAAGGACTTCTCGCAGGAAGATTCGACCTTCTTCGTGCGCTACGTGAACCGCTGGCGTCTGGAGCCGGGCGAGCCGGTGGGCGACAAGCGTCGGCCGGTGACTCCGATCACCTACTACATCGACCCCAATGTTCCCGAGCCGTATCGCGCCGCGATGAAGGCGGGGGTCGAGGCCTGGAATACCGCGTACCAGGCGGCCGGCTGGGTCGGCGCAATCCGGGCCCTGGATCTGCCGGCCGACGCCGATCCGGAAGACATCCGGTACGCCACGCTTCGCTGGAACGTCTCCGACCAGCCCGGCTACGGCGCCATCGGCCCCTCGACGGTGGACCCGCGCACCGGGGAGATCCTGGACGCCGACCTCCTGTTCGAGGCCAGCATGTTCGCCGGCTTCCGCAACGCATGGCGCGACCTGGTGCGGCCCTTCTCCGCCGCCGAGGCCTTCGAGCAGGCCCTGGGCGTGGGCCCGTTCAATCATCAGGACGGCTCGGCCGAGCTGGCGGGATTCATTGAAAGCTTCACGGCGCAGGGTGCGCTGTTGCGGGCCGCCCTGCTGGCTCGGGGCGAGATCGCGCCCGATCAACCGGTGCCCGAGAGGTACGTCTCCGAAGCGGTGAAGTGGGTGACCATGCACGAGGTGGGTCACAGCCTCGGCCTGCAGCACAACTTCCGCTCCTCGGCCAGCACGCCGATGGATCGCTTGCACGACAAGAGCTGGGCCGATCAGAACGGCTTGTACAGCTCGGTGATGGAGTACCCGACTCCCAACGTCGCACCCAAGGGGAAGCCAAACGGGTACTACTACACGCCGGGGGTCGGTTCGTACGACAAGTGGGCGATCAGCTATGCCTACGTCCATGACCCGGCCGCCGCCGCCGCCCTCGCGCGGCAGGTGGCCGACCCGCGCCACATGTATGGGACTAACGCCGAGTCGGGCGGCCCCGGGGCGCTCGATCCCACGATCACCGTCTTCGACCTGAGCGATGATCCGCTGGCGTGGGCGACCGAGCGGACCACGTTGATCCGGGGCCTGTTCGCGACCCTCCCGGAACAGGTGCTCACCGATAACCGCCGCTATTACGAGCTGAGCCTCGCCTACCAGAACCTGATGAATCAGTACGCCCAGGCGGTCGCTCCGGTGATCAAGTATCTGGGCGGGCAATACCTCAACCGCGATCACGTGGGCGATCCCAACGGACGGCCTCCGTTCGAGAACATCCCCCGCGCCAGCCAGCGAGCCGCGCTCGAGTTCCTGGTGAATCGAGTCTTCGCCCCGGAAGCGCTCTCGCTGTCTCCGGCTGTGCTCCAGAAGTTCGGCTCCAATCGATGGCTGCACTGGGGCACCACCAACACCTGGGCAGGACGGCTCGACTTCCCCTACCACGAGCAGGTGCTCGGTTTCCAGGCGGCCGTGCTCGACCAGTTGTTCAATCCGTTCCGGCTGGCACGGATTCGGGATGGTGAGACCAAGTACGGTGCGGCCGGGATGGTGACGATTCCGGAACTGATGGGCGCGGTCACCCGAGCGGTCTGGACCGAGACCATGACCCGGGGTGCGGCCCGCAACGTGAACGCCATACGGCGCGACCTGCAGCGGGCCTATCTCGATCGCATGACCCTGCTGGTGGTTCGCCCGGCCGATCGCACCCCGGCCGACGCCCGCGCCGTCGCGCGAATGCAGCTCAAGGATCTCGACCGGCGGCTGGCCCAGGCCGCGGCGCCGGCCACGGCCCTCGATGGGTACACCCGGGCCCACCTGGACGAAAGTCGCGCCCGAATCCAGAAGGCCCTGACCGCGGACCTGGAAGCGGAACGGCGGTGACGCTCGCCACGCTGGTTTTCGTGGCGGCGCAGCAGTTGGCGCCCTGCCCGACGGAGCGGTTCGGCACCGCCGCCCAATGCGGCTCGATCCAGGTGGCCGAGAATCCCGCCCGGCCCGACGGCCGGAAGATCCCGATCCGGTTCGTCGTCCTGCGGGCCCAGGGGCAGCGGCTTCCCGAGCCGGTGCTGCTCTTCAACGGAGGCCCGGGCGCGGCCAGCACTGACATGGCTCAGCTGGCGAACGGCCCGTTCGCTCCGGTGCGACAGGAGCGTGACTTCCTGCTGGTGGATCAGCGGGGCAGCGGCGGCTCCTATCCCCTGATGTGCGTGGCAGGTGCCGCGCAGCGGCCGGCCCTCGCGTTCGGCCACCTGTACGACCCGGCGTTCGCCGCGCGTTGCCGCCAGGATCTGGAGGGCACCGCCGATCTCACGTTGTACACCAGCGACCGGGTGGCCGAGGATCTGGAG
>Ga0214471_10003487_pt1 | contig 12203 bp, 5 predicted proteins | sample RVTome_5_FD_207665 | JGI IMG/M metagenome (GOLD analysis project Ga0214471, IMG submission 207665) | Soil microbial communities from uranium-contaminated site in the Upper Colorado River Basin, Wyoming, United States - RVT142D155 | ecosystem: Environmental > Terrestrial > Soil > Contaminated >... | reverse complement strand
AGATACCTTTACAGACCGTTCGTGGTGAGCTTGTCGAACCACAGATGGAAGGCGTTGAAAACATTGCCCTTCGACTGGCTCAGGGTGAACGGTAAATGTAAAGAAGCGTTAGGGACAGTACACTAGCTACCTAGGGGACCACATGAATGATTCCCCACATGCCTGTTTTCAAAACAGGGTCACCTCCGTGGATACCGCACTCGTACTTATAGTCTCCAGGAGCGTTGAACGTCCTGTTGCCCGGGAGCGAATTCACGTCGGCGAAAGAAGGCATTCCGACGCTGACAACCGTGTGGTTGCCACAACCGCCAACCTGCTCCCATGTAACGGTTCCGCCGACCATGATGGTTGTTTCCGGGGTACCGCTGGCGACGTCCGTCCACGTGCAATTGGCTGTGCCTCCCCTGACCGTCGCTGTCATCGGCGCGCCCCCTCCGGGTGGCATGCCTCCACCTCCCATTTCGGGCATCTCGCACGGCACGCCTCTGGGGAGAGTGGAAGCGAATTCGCCGCCCTTGACGATCAATAGAGACCCCATCATTCCATCCATCATGTGGGAGAGCACATGGCAGTGCATGTGCCACTCGCCAACCGAATCGTCGGGACCCGGCCCGCCCGCCCGCATGAAGCTGCCCGACTTACCGTCGATGGTGAACGCGAAGGAGTTGGCCGCGCCGAAGATGCGGGTGTCTTCGAACTGCGAGACGGCCTGCACCTGTGGGCTACTCTGGATCGCCCCCGGCGTGTTGCCCTGTGGTCCCGGAATGATCCAGCGATGTCCGTGGATGTGGAAGGTGTGCACGTCGCTGCCCATCCCGACCACGCCGAACCGCATCCGCGTGTCCCGGCCCGCAACCATCGTGGGCGTGTTGCCCATGAACGTGCGCCCGTTGATGATCATCCCCGACACGCCGTCGAGTGTATGGAAGAGCTGAAGATACAGTGCCTTGGACGGAGGTGTGTCGTACCGCCGCAGGCATAGCTGCTTGATCACCTCGAGCTTCTCGTCGAGTTCGAACAGGAAATCACCGCGCTTGATCAAGCGCTCCAAGACGGGCTTCCTGCCCGCCACGTCCTCCTTGGGCGGCGCCTTCCCGGCCGCGGGCCCGGGTTGGGAAGCGGTAGGCAAGGCCGCGTGGCCGTGGCCAGGGACATCGTCATGGCGTAGACCCAACCCTTCGAGGTCGTGCGGGAGAACGCGGAACTCGATTCCCGGGAACGGGAAGCACGTAAGGTTAATGGGGCTGCCGTTGGGCGATCCATCCGGCAAGAACGCCGGGTCGAGCTTCGTGGGATCGGCAGGGTTGCGGATGTCGACTTCCTGCTGGGTGTCGGCCGGGTTATGGATGACGATGATCCCAATTGCTCCCAACTCGACGTTCTCCATGTCGCAGATGGAGTGGTCGTGGTAGAGCCAGACGTTGGACGTGGACGGCCAGCCGATCGTGTTCCAGCGATAGGTGAACGTCCCTCCCGGGGGCACGCGGTCGCCTTTCTTGCGAGTTCCCGAGAACCCCGGCACGGTCGCCCAAAGGGCAGTCTCGTCCGGACCCGGAGTACCCGCGACCGGCTGAGCAGCGTCGGGCGGCGAAAGCGGGTAGGCGCCGTCCGAAGTGGCCTTAAAGACAAAGCCGTGCGGGTGCAAACTGTGAACGCGCTTCTCGATCTCGATCGGCTCAGCGACCGGGAAGGGAAAACAAATCTTGTTGTTGCCGCCAAAGGGGAAGGGAAAGTCGATGCAGATTTGCTTCGTCACCAGGTGCGTCCGCTTGTCCAGGTTGCGGAAGTGGACGATCACCGAGTCGCCTACGTTGCACTCGATGACGGGACCGGGAATGGTGCCCATCGTGCCGTTGTCCGTGGGGTCCAGTTCATTCAAGTCCCAGGGGTTCACCTTGCGATCGTCCGGCACTGTCCAGGCGTCGCTCTGATTCGGCTGCGCCGGCGGTTTGTAACGCCGCAGGATGAGCGCATCCTTAACCTTCCCGTCGCCGTCCCGGAGGGGGTTGTACATCTTGCGCGTTTTTGTCACTCCCGTTGCGGGCGACTTCAGGGTCACATCGACCGGGTCCCTTTTCGTGGCTTCCTTCATGTCCATCCCGGTTATCCGGTCGATGTTGTGGGGCGATGCGTCCCAGGGACGGTTTTCCAGTTGAATCCAATTTTCGATTGTAGCCATAGCGATCTCCTTTCAGCGAATCGGTTCTCGGGCACCAGCGAGCTGCGCTGGGGTTGTAGGGCACGTAGACCACTTTCGACACTCTGCCGGCTAACGCTCGGCATCAGCTGCGGCGCGCATCGCTGTCAGCTGCATGCCCTTGTTCGGCAGTGCCGCACTGCTCCTCCGCTGCGTTGTTTGCTTCCCCGTGTCGCGCCGAGTCATAAACGATAACCTTTGCATTCTCACCAACGGACATTGTAGCGCTGCTGGCGTCACCCTAGCGCGCAATGAACTATGGCGTCACGCGGACCCACTTCGCGACCGACGGCACACGGTTGATGTCCAACAGGAACAGCAGATAGTAGCCCGGAGGCGCGACATTCGCGTTGGGCGGCGCTTGCAAGTCAATCGAGGCAGGGTCGCCACCGGTGATGACGAGTCCCACGGCGCGCTGCGACATGTCGAAGCCGTGGGTCACCGCTCCGGGCCGCATCAGGATCACCTCCGCGATGGACGCCGCCTGCGGCGTCTGCACGGTGAACGTGGCCCCATAGGCAACACTGGCGGGTGCCGTGAGGATCTCCGGGCGCGGCTGATTGTAATACTCGGGGTAGTAGCGTTCGCAGGGATCGGCGCCGTCGTCGTCACCGCCGATGAACACGCTGCCATCGAGCAGCAGGATCATCGAGGAGTGATAGAGCCGAGGATAGGCGAGGCTTGGACCTTGCTTCCAACCCGCACCCAGATTCTGCGGATCTAAAGTTTCCACAGGCCCACCGTTGGGGATGCCTACCATGCCGCCGCCAACGAAGACGCGGCCATCGGGAAGCAACACAGCAGTGCACGAAACGCGCTCCTGGCCCATGTCAGATGCGTCGGTCCAGGAGGGCGTGGGCACCGACAGGTCGATGTACTGGACCGATTTCCTTACAGGCGCTGGTTGGCCTCCCATAATAAACACTACAGGTTTGTAATCGGGTGGGTGTAGGGTCAGCAGCACTGAACTGCCGGTCATATTGCTACCGCGACCGCCCTTGAGGGTGTCCCACTGTTTAGCGGGAACGTCGATAATCGGCGTTGCGGTCCAGTCGAATTTACGCGCCGGTACTTCCGGACCGGCAATGAACAGCTCGCCGTCCGGAAGCAGATACAGCCACGGATAAAAGAAGTAGTTGAACGTGCCCGGCAGGGCCTTGGGCGGCGACCACGTGTTCGCGCCCGGGTCATAGACCTCAATCGTGTTGGAGACGGGATCGGGGCCCCCGTTTCCGAACATGGTAAGAAGTTTGCCGTCGGCCAGCGTGATCGTGGAAGCGTAGAAGCGCGCCTGGGCTGTGTTCGCTGCTGCGCTCCAGGCGTTCACGGCCGGGTCCGGATTGAAACGATACGATTTCGAGGGATTCCCAGCCGCATCACTAGTCAGACCGCCATGGGCCAACAACGTCCCTTCGGGGGTGTTCAGGAAAGCGTGAGCGGCCGACCACAGGTCGGAGGAGGCCGCGGTTTCGCCAGGCAAAGAGGCCGGCTGGTTGGCGGGCGCGGTAAACAAGCTGGTGAGGCGGTCCCACAATCGCGACTGATCAACTCGCGTCTTTCCCCAGAACAACATCTTCTCCGTCTTGGGCAACAGCGCCGCGTGCATCATGATGACTTCTGGGTCCCCAGGCACCTTCTCGACTTTCCCGGTCACCATCTTCTCGCAGCGGTGGTGGTCCACCATCGGGCAGTCGTTGGTGAAATTGTCCAGAGGTAGACCGGTGCTGGCCTCGATCTGCTCCACCATGTCCGGCGTCAGCCAAACCCTTTGCCGGGCGCGCACCAACCCAGCCATGCCGTTTTTCATGTGGTGGTGGACATGGCAATGGAAAAGGAAGTCCCCCTTCAGGTGGTACCGCTTCGCGTTCTTCGGCCGATGCTTCGGGTTCTGGATCTTCTTCATCTCCTCGGTCAGCAGAAGCGGGCTGGGCACCTCGGTCTCCACCAGGAACGATTCCGCCGGCCCCAGGCTGCGCACGTCAATGGTTTCCTTACCCAGCTTCCAGCGCGTCGAGTGCGGATGGAAGTTGTGCCATTCAATCCCGACATCCAGGTTGAAGACGTACCAGCGGATCTTCTGCCCGGCGTAGCCCACGATGGTGGGCGAATTGCCCACGAATCCCCGGCCGTTGAAGCAGTGGGTGGAGAGCGCTGCGCCGTCCTTCGAAGTGGCCGTGTGGTGGAACTGGCTCTGGTTCAGCCATTGCACCGTCCCACCGACTCCCACGACCACTTCGTTCGGGTAAAAGCCCATCTGCGGGTTGTCCAGGATGTTTACCGTGACCGCGTTCGGGCCGCCCCCCTCCACTCGCACTTTTCCCGTCATGATCGCATGGTACTGACAGAAGTAGTCGAACACCCCCAACGAATTGAACTGGATCGGAAGGCTGGACCCCCCCAGTTCACTGATGTCTCCCGTGTCGAACACCGGCTTTTGCTTCGGACTTTTCATGACGTGGAAGAACAACGGCACGTGAAGCACTTTGAAGCGAGGAAGGATGGGTTTCACCAGCTCCAACTGCCACCGCTCTTTGATGAATTCCACCTGCTTGCGGATGTTCTCCCTGTCCTGCGCCCGCAGGCGGCCCACCGGCACACCGAGCTCCCGGATCTGCTTGCGGAGGTCCTCGATCGGCTTGAACGGCTTGATCACCGGCGGGAACTGGTTCTTCGGCAGCACGACGATGCCGCCGAACAGGCCCCGATTGATGCTCTCATCCACATGCATAGAGGAGTGGTCATGGAACGGCCAGACCCCGATCGTTTCTTCCGTGGCGCAGAAGGTGTAAGTCCACGAGTGCCCGGGGCAGATTTCGTCTGAGCGGCGGTTGTCGCTGCTCTGCGTGCCGAAGGGCCAGGAGCCGTCGGCGTCAATGCCATACTCCAGCCCGTGCACATGCAGGCTGTGCGGCATGTTGTCGCCGTTGTACACGTGGATGCGCAGCAGATCGCCCGGATGCGCGTAGATCACCGTTCCCGGCACGCGGTGGTTCCACGCCGGCTCATTGATATCGGCTGGCACCAGCTTCGCCGTCTTGGGGATCAAGTAGTCTGGGTCGAGGTATTCTCGATAGACGACGGCCTCAACCGCTCGCGCCGCCACTTCCGCGTCGGGGATCACTCCGTGATGGTGCCCCTCGTGCTGCATGCAATCGCGTTTGTACTTCACTCCCGCGGGCACGTGCTCGGTCGGCTGCACGGGATTATAGTCCGTGATGGGTTCGATCTTCAGGTAGATGTCTCGCACCTTCTTCACCACCGCCGGCAAGTCCACTCCGATTTCGATCTTCGTCGAACCCACGGCGACGTTCCAAAGGATGGAGTCCTCCGTGCTCTTCACCAGGTCGTCGCCCAGGAAGACCAGGAAGTACAAGTCCGGGTGATGGTCCACGAAGAGTTCGCGAAAGTAGGCATCGTCGAACTCCATGCGAAACGACCCTTCTTCGTCGGTCATCACGCTGCCCACCAGATCATCGTAGACCGGGTCCTTGTCCCAGGCTTCCACTCGGACTCCTCCGACTCCGCGCCCGGTCTCATTGCCGATCACCTTCCCGTCGATTACGTACTTAGCATGCGGAATAGGACACCCCCTCGATGAACACCTATAAGCACGAGAGATCGGTCCGGCTGGAGGCTTCTCCCCGGCCCTTCTTGCCAGCGACGTGCGATCAAGCGCGGAAGTGCAGGCAAAAAGTGCACAGCGGCACGCGTCTGATCCGAATCGTCAATAGGCAATACGGCTGCTCGTTGCCGCAATTCCTTCTGTATGGGCTGCCGAACTGCTCAGTATGTTGTTCAGCATATTCCCGCCCGCAATTGTCTAACGATTGCGGAAGTTCTCTGCTATTGCCAAAGACTTGTCAAGACTGGCCAAAACCCGCTGTTACCGACAAACATTTGTCAGCATTATCCGATTAGGGCTGCGACGAACCGGGCGCCAAGGTCAATGCGTCTGCCGGACAGCAGATTCCTTTCCCGCGCCGATTCAAGACATGGATGTGAGTCATCGCCGTGCTCACATCCTTGTGGCCCCCGCAATTCTCGGACAGTCCGGATGTCACAGCCATTTGCTCACCGTTGAAGGGTTACTCACGAATCCTCAAGCCTAGCTCAGATTAGGAAACTACCCGATCGTCTGTACGTCTGGCAGGACAGGAGGAAGGTGAAACAAATGCGGTATCAAGATCGGGGCCACTCTTGGCCTGCGCCAACTGTTCACTCTGAACTGCCGATAGGTACAGCGTTTCCTTCGTGACCGGACCCGCAAGCCCGTCGGCAACTACCAGCAACGTGTGACAGGAGGGGGTGTAAACATTGCGAGCGGGGGGGCGATGATGGGAGGAGTGAAGGGCGGGGCAGGAATGGCCCGCGGCAAGAGAACGAGTCGAATCGGAGGGCTATGACCGCATTGCCAAGATCAGAAGGCGGCCCTGGATGCTGGAGTGCTATGTCTCGCTTTTGTCACACCGAAGGGGGGATGTTACAGTTCTGATTGCAGGGTGGTCGGCGTCCCTTCTTAAACTTTGCAGTTCGGGACGAGATGGTATTTCGCCATCTTCCGATAGACGGTCATCCGAGACCAGTGAAGCTTTTGAGCGGCAAGGCTCTTGTTCCACTTCGTTGAGAACAAGGCGCTCAAAAGCAACTCCTTCTCGTTCGTTGCGCCGCCCGACAGCTTGCTTCGAGACTGTTCTGGAATGTCGGCCAGCCCTATGGGGCCGGAATCCAGGTTCAGCATGCATGTCTCTATCACATTCTTCAGTTCGCGGACATTGCCGGGCCACTCATAATACAGCATGTGGTCCAGTGCATCCCCGGCAACACCTTCAACCTGCTTGCCAAGCCTGTGGTTGAACTCCGTGACGAAGTGCCTGAGCAGGTGCGGGATGTCTGCCTTTCGGTGTCGCACAGGGGGGAGGACAATTTGCGCAACGTTCAGCCGATAGTAGAGATCTCGTCGAAATCTGCCGCAGGAGACCATCTGTTCGAGGCCCTGGTTCGTGGCGGCGATGATTCGAAGGTCAAGGGCAATTTCCCTCCGCCCGCCAAGCGTCTGGATCGCCTTCTGGTCGAGCACCCTAAGCATCTTCGCCTGGGCGCACAAGGACATGTCGCCGATCTCATCCAGGAAGACCGTTCCACCGTCCGCCAGCTTCAACTTGCCCTCTTGGGCGGCATAAGCTCCGGTGAATGCCCCGCGTTCGTAACCGAACAGCTCGCTCTCGAGCAGGGTGTCGGGGATGGCGGCGCAGTTGAGGCCGATGAACGGCCTCTTTGCGCGTCCGCTGTTCTTGTGAATGAGCTCTGCCACCAGCTCCTTGCCCGTGCCGGTTTCTCCTGTGATGAGGACATTGCAGCTAGTCGATGCAACCTTTGCGATGTACGCCCTAATCTCCTGCATCGGCGCGCTCTCGCCCACCATGAGATGTCCATCAATCAGATGCGGGGTCCTGGCAGTCAGGGCCACCGATGTCGGACGCATGCCCGAGACCCGCCGGGTTAAGAGTTGTTTGATGCTCTCCAGGAGATCGGTGATCAGGAACGGCTTCGGGAAGTAATCGCTGATCCCCTTCCTTAAGGCCTCGATCGCCAGCTTCTCGGTACTGTAGCCGGTGATCAGGATCACGGGCGTACCGTGTTGGCGAAGCCGGCAGGCCAACTCCAGCCCTGTGGTCATCCCAGGCAGCTTGTAATCGAGAATGGCCAAATCAACGGAAGTACGGGTGACGATTCGCAGCGCGCGTTCGCAATCCGAAGCTGGGAGGGGGACAAGGCCGTTCTGTTCTAGAGCCGACTTCAGGAACCCCAGCATGTGGGGATCATCTTCGACAACCAAGATCCTTGGTTTCTCCATTGGGTACCTCGCTCTTCAATGAAAAAAGCCCTCCGTGGATAAACCTTCACAGAGGGCTTTTAGGCAAGAGCCGTAAAAAGGCGGTAGCCTTTTCCTGGCCCTTCTTTTTTTGCCCCGCCGCCATTGGGGGCACCATCCTGAAGACGTGTCGTCTTCGAAAAAAGGGAATACCTTATGAGGTAAGGCGAGGATTCCTTTTATCGTATCTTCGCCTGATTTGTCAAGGAGATTCCGGCGCCCATGAAGAGAGATGGACTTTCTAACTGCCTGAAGTATCTGTCATTGCGAGAATCCGAAGGGTGCGTGGCAATCTCATTGCGGCAGAGCGAGATTGCGGAGCCTGCCCTGAGCAGAGCCGAAGGGTTTCACTCGCAATACCCCATGCGCCTGCGGCGCGCCCATGGGCATGAAAGTCTGTAACAATTACACACGCAGCAGACTTTCGGAGCAATGACAATGCCCAGTTCTACTTTGGCGTGGAGGTTGAGGACGCTATTTCAGTCCGGTCAGCTTCTCGTACTCTCGCTGGAGGAGCTTCATGTCCTCCCAGACGGTTTTCTTCTCGTATGGGTTGCGTAGTAGGTAGGCCGGATGGAAGGTGGGAAGGACGGGGATCCCTTGATAGTTGTGAAATCTGCCGCGGAGTTTCGAGATCGGCTCCTTGGTTCGAAGGAGCGTTTGGGTTGCAAAGTTGCCGAGAGCGCAGATCAACTTCGGCTTGATGGCTCGAAGTTGACCGATCAAGAACGGCTCGCACGAGGCGGTCTCATCCGGCTCCGGATTCCGGTTTCCGGGAGGCCGGCACTTGATGATATTGCAAATATAGACTTGGTCGCGCGTGAGCTTCATCGCCTCGATGATCCGGGTGAGTAATTGCCCCGCCCGGCCCACGAACGGCTCGCCCTGCTCGTCTTCGTCCGCCCCCGGCGCCTCGCCCACGAAGACGAGCCAGGCGTTCGGATCGCCGACGCCGAAGACGATGTGCTTCCGACCCGTGTGCAGCTTGCAGCGCGTGCAATCACCCAACTCTTCCCGCACCTGGGTGAGCGTCAGCGAAGGTGCCGGCACCACGCCCCGGTGCTCGGGCCAAGCGACGTGAAGGCGCTCGACCCCCAGGATCTGCTGGTGCCGCAGATGGGCGCGAGCCTGACCGATCAATTCGCGGAGTTCGTCGATGTCGGAACTGGCTACCTCAGGCATGTCACACGCTCCAGCAATGCCCCCTCACCCCCACCCTCTCCCCCACATGCGGGGGCGAGGGGTTCCGGGAATGAAGTTATTCCCTGGAGCAAGAGGGCGAGGGTGAGTGTGTCAAACCCGTTGGTGACCCCTCTAGCCTGTTATGGAATCTGTGGTCCTCCGCTGCTGTCGGAGGTGAACCACACGATCGAGGATCCGGCGCGCGACTTGCCGCTTGGGTGAAAGGGGAACTTCCTCGATCTCTCCGTAAAGATCGATCATGATCACGTGGTTGGTGTCGTGGGAAAAGCCCGCCCCTTCCCACGTCACATCGTTGGCAACGATCAGGTCAAGGTTCTTTTCCTTGAGCTTCCGCTCGGCCTGTCGCAGCAGATCGCCGGTCTCCGCTGCGAATCCGACCACGATACGCGCCCCCTTTTGCGTGCCGATCTCTTTCAGGATGTCGGGGTTCGGAACCAGCTCCAAGGTGTGCGACGTCTCGCTCTTCTTGAGCTTCGATGTGGCCGGCCTGGAGAGGCGATAATCGCTCACGGCGGCGGCCTTGATGACGACCGTTGCCTTGGGGAGGTGATCAAGCACCGCCGCGCTCATCTGCAGGGCTGTTTCCACCTGAATCACCTCAACCCCTCTGGGGGCCGTCAGGGCCGTCGGACCGCTCACCAGGATTGTTTGGGCGCCGCGATCCGCCGCCTCTTGAGCAATGGCGTAGCCCATCTTGCCGGACGAGCGGTTCGCCAGATAGCGGACCGGATCGATCGGCTCGTGCGTCGGGCCAGCCGTCACGAGAACCACTTCGCCCGCCAGGTCATTCATCGGTTGGAGGATCTCCGTCACCGCCTGCAGGATCTCCTCGGTCTCGGCTAGACGTCCAGGGCCCCACATCCCCGATGCCAGTTCGCCTTCCGCCGGTCCGACGATTCGAACCCCCCACGCCCGCAGTCGTTCCAGGTTTTCCTGGACGGCGGGGTGACGATACATGTCAGCGTCCATGGCTGGCGCCAGCAGGACCGGCCGCGTGCTGGCCAGAAAGAGATTGGTCAGGAGATCATCGGCCAGCCCTCGCGCGAACCTGCCGATGACGTTGGCAGTGGCCGGCGCGACCAAGAGGAGATCGGCCCCCTCGGTCGCGGCGATGTGGCGGATCTTTGCGTCGTAATCCAGGGTGAACAGATCGGCCATCACCTCTTGTCGAGAGAGGGTTGCGAAGGTGAGGGGTGCCACGAAGCGTTGGGCGGATTGGGTCAAGACGACCTTCACCGAGGCGCCGGCCTTGACCAGCTCGCGCAGGAGCTCCACCGCCTTATAGGCGGCGATGCTCCCGGTTACGCCAAGAACGATCTCTTTCCCCTGCAGCCTCATTGGTTCACGGTTCATAGTTTACAGTTCATCGTTTACAGATTCCCGTCAACCGTCAACCGCTCACTGTCAACTGTCAACCATTCTCTTTCATCCCGGCCGGGCGATCTGTTCCAACGCCCCGTACTGGGCCCGATAGCGATAATAGCTTCCCAGAACACGCTTGACGTACTGCTGCGTCTCCGAGAATGGGATCTCCTCGATGAACTCATCGTCCGACCGATGCCCCCTGGTTTCCACCCACCGGCGCACATGGTGAGGTCCGGCGTTATACGAGGCCAGGGACAGGACCCAGTTGCCCTTGAACTCCTCGAGCATCTTTGCGAGGTACCGGGTCCCGAGCTTGATGTTCGCCGCCGGTGATTCCAGGTTCACGCTCTCACCAGTCCCTCCAGCCGCATTGACGATCTGATCGGCCGTCCTGGGCAGAAGCTGCATCAGTCCGACCGCCCCAGCGCGCGAAACCGCCCTTTCGCCGAAGCCGCTTTCCTCCCGGATCAACGCGACGACCAGATAGGGATCGAGGGTGTGCCGCGCGCTCTGCTCCTTGACCAGCTCCCAGTATCCGAGCGGATAGAGAAAGTCCCAGTATCGCGGCACCGGCCCTGCGGGACGGGTCTGAGCGTAGAAGGGGCGGAGGAGGCGTTTGGCGACCCATAGGCTCTTTTCGATGCGACCGAGCTCGAGGAAGGCGCTGCAGGCTTCGTAGAGTAGTCCACGGTCTTCACCATATCGCCGTGTAAGGGCCCAGAACTCTTCCGACGCCTCTTCTCGCAAATTCAGCTCCTTGAGCAACCGTGCCTTTGTCACCTGAGGGGCGCTCGGGGCCGGCAGGGGTTCGGGCGGCGAGGGAACAGCGATCTTGAGCGAGGTGGCAGTCACGACGCGACCCGCGGAGGGAGCCAGCCGATCCAGGCGGAGACGGGTCTGCTCGATGTAGTAGTACTCATCGCTGAAGGTCTCGAGCAACGCCCGGTAAGCCCGTAGCGCCTCCGGTTTCTTTCCCAGTTGTTCGAGGATCCTCGCCCTCCAGTAGGAAGCCTGCACCCGGAGCCGCGAGGGTGAGGGGGTTCCTTTCTGAAGTCGCTGCAAATCGTGAAGCGCCGTGGTCAGGGCCGATTGTCGGTAATTGATCCAGGCTCGGGCCCAGAGCGCGGTATCGACAAGGTCGCTGGAGGGATGTTCCCGAATAAGGCGTGACAGGGCCTCAACGGCGCGCTTCGGATTGCGGTCCTCGCTGTAGTTCAAGGCCACCATATACAACGAATCGTCGCCCCACGCGCTTCGCGGGTAGACATCGGCCAGACGCGTCAGGGTTGCAATTGCCTTCTCTCGATCGTCCAGCCGACCGTAGCTCCGCCCGATCCAGTACAGCGCCTCCGACCGAAGGGAGGATGCCTCCTTCGTCATGGGCGAGAGGACGCTGATGGCCAGGTGGTAATCCCGGAGGTGAAATCGGCTGATCCCGCTCAAGAGCCTCGCGCGGGAGGCCCTCGCGGTGCTACCGTCCAGGAAGGGAGAGAACGCGGCGACCGCCTGACTATGCTGCCCGCTGTTGTAGAGGGCGAGGGCGCGGTCGAACTGCTCGTCGGGCGT
>Ga0214471_10003485_pt1 | contig 12206 bp, 10 predicted proteins | sample RVTome_5_FD_207665 | JGI IMG/M metagenome (GOLD analysis project Ga0214471, IMG submission 207665) | Soil microbial communities from uranium-contaminated site in the Upper Colorado River Basin, Wyoming, United States - RVT142D155 | ecosystem: Environmental > Terrestrial > Soil > Contaminated >... | reverse complement strand
TGCTCGACGACCTGCTGGTCCCGCCGTGTGGGGTGCTGCTCGGCACGATCGACCCGCCCAACGGTGACCTGCCGATCGACCTTGCTCACCAGGAGGCGGCGCTATCCGAACTCGTCGGAGCGGCGCCCGGCAATGGCTTCGCCTTCGATCTGGTGCGCACCTACCAGGCGGGATCGACCGGTGCCGCCGAGGCTGTCGCCGCCAGACTCGAGTCGGCGGCGAGTGCCGGGAGGATCGCTTACCTGAGCTGGAAGGTGGACGTGGGGGAGGGGGCCTGGGCCAGGGTCGCCACCGGAGGGTTCGACCCGGTCGTCGTCGACGTCGCCGAGGTTGTCGCCTCCTCAGGCCGCAGGGTGTTCCTGTCGTTGCACCACGAACCGGAGAACGACGGCGACGTGGGAACGCCCGAGGAGTACGTGGCGATGTGGCGCCACGTACACGACCTGGTCGAGGCGACGCTGGCGGCGTCGGCCGGCTCTGGCCGGGTGGTGTGGGTGATGAACTACATGGGTCACGTCGACGGGGCGGCACTGGACACCGTGGACCGCTACTACCCGGGCGAGGCGTACGTCGACTGGCTGGCGTACAACCCCTACAACTGGGCAGGGTGTCACGCCGGCGCGCAGTGGCGGGGCTTCGTCGAGGTCGCCGCACCGCTCTACACCTACTTCACGACCAACCCCACGTTCTACGACGCCACCGGGAAACCCAAGCCGCTGATGATCGGCGAGACGGGCACCAATGAGGACGGTGAGGACGGCCGCAAGGCGCGGTGGTTGGAGGACATGGCGGCTTCGCTCACCAGTGGACAGCTCGCCGCCATCAAGGCGGTGGTCTACTTCAACCACGGCAGTCCGAGGTTCTGCGACCGCATGTGGGATTCGTCACCTTCGTCGGCAGCGGCGTTCGCCGCAATCGCCACAGACCCGTTCTTCAACCCCCGCGGGCTGGATCCCGGTGTAGGCCGACCGGCGGATTGACTGCTCAGTGGGTCTCGGTGGTGTCGTCGGCGTCGGAGTTGCGCCGCTTGGCGCGCGCCTCGGCGATGCGGACGCCGATCACGGCGATCACGATGGGGATGGCGAACATCGCCAACTCGTCCCATCCCCCCTGGTGGGCGAGCACCGGTGCCATCAGCCCGCCAGGATGAAGAGGCCGAGGGAGGTCAAGGCGACCATGAGCACCAGCATCGCATACTGGGAGCGCACTGCCCGGCGATGGCCGAACAGGTGCAGGGCCCGGTCGTGGGCGAGCACGGTGCCGGCCACGTGGCCGAGGACGATCGAGGTGAGCTGGATCCACCAGATCGCCGTCGGCGACAACCACAACACCGAACGCCACTGCGCCGTGCCGAAGAGGTTCCAGCCGAGGCCGAAGGGATCGCTGGCTGCGTGGACGATCTGCTGGCCCTCGAAGACCACGAGCGTGAAGTAGTGCGAGAAGGCGTAGGCCAGTGCGATGGGAACCAACGTGTGGGCGAACGAGGCGGCGGTGGCGAGTACGCCGAGGCCGGAGCCTGCAGCCAACCGGGAAGCCGCCCACGCCGCAACGTAGTAGCCGGCGCCCACGGCGGCAACGGTGCCGACAAGGGCAAGGGTCCCGAACCACTGCTCGTTGGCGACGCTCTCGAACGACCTGCCCCACCACTCGGTCGACGACAGCCCGTCATACGTGACGGTGCCGATCGCGGTGAGGATGAACCACGTCGTGCCGCGGCGCACGGCGAGTGCCGGTAACGACCGCAGCCATCCCCGCCACTCCACCACGGTGTCGGCCGTGATGGTGTCGGCACCGAGGCTCGTCCGGCGCGGCGTGACCTCCAGGGGTGAGATGCGAGCCAGCATGTCGACGAATGGGTCGAAAGCCTCCCCGGCGCGCAAGCCGGTGTCGACACCCATCCAGTAGGTCATGGCGATCACGTAAAGGGTGTAGAGCAGGGCCCCGGCGGCCAGGGTGCGGGGCTCTGCAGAGTCGAAGCTGACCAACTCCAACCAGGTGAAACACGCGAAGGCCACCGTCGCCGGCCACAAGCCGAGAGTTGCCCCGAGGTCCGGCCGCTCCGGTCGCTCGGCGTTGACCCAGCGGGCCAGGGAGCGAAACGGGCTGGCCCACCACCACACATCGCCCAGCAGCGCCGCCGAGTAGGGCACGACCAGCCAGAACACGACCCACACCAGGACCGGGGCGATATTGCGGCTCGACTCCGTTCCGTCGACGAGGCCGGCAGTGACGACGAGCCCGAGGCCGGCCAGCCCCAGCACCCGCACCACCCACAGGGCGGGCACCAGACCGGGGGCGCGCAGCGCACGGTGGCGGGGCCCGCCCTGGAGCCGCGGCTCGGGCCAGCGCGCCGCCAGCACCAGGAACGATATGACGACGGCGGTGGAGGCCCCCACGATGAAGTACGACAGCGGCACCGGCAGGTCGGCGCGGCCCCCGATGCCGTGAGCCTGGGCCGGGGTGGCGCCGCCGACGAGGAAGGCCCCGGCTGCTGCCGCGACGCCTGCTGCAGCGCCGACACGGCGCCGATTGACGTGGGATGCCATCGCGGCCAGGCTACCGGCGCTGGGCCCGCTCCCATCGGGAGTGACCTCGGTTTGCATGAGTATGCAGCGTCTTGTATGTTCATGCGCCATGTCCCCAGCCACCGCCACCGTGGCCATCCTCGGCGCCTCCGGCTACGCTGGTGGAGAGCTGATCCGACTGGTCGACGGGCACCCGGGACTCGAGGCCGTGCACCTCGGGGCCCACAGCAAGGAAGGCGCCCGACTCGGCGACGTGCATCCCCAACTCTCGGGCGGCGACAGGGTGCTGGCCTCGCTGGACCCCGGGGACGTCCCCGCCGTCGACATCGCGTTCCTGGCGCTCCCTCACGGGGCTTCGGCCGAACCGGCGCTGCAACTGCTGGGGCGCGGCGTCAAGGTGGTCGACCTCGGCAGCGACTTCCGGCTCGATGGACCGGACCGCTACCGGGAGGCATACGGGACAGACCATCCCCACCCCGACCAACTCGGGGCCTGGGCCTACGGGATCCCGGAGTTGTTCGCCTCCCGGATCCGGGGCGCCGACCGCGTCGCCGCTCCCGGGTGTTATCCGACGAGCGCCATCCTGGCACTGGCACCGGTGCTCGCCGCCGGCCTGATCGGCCCGGAAGGGATCGCCGTCGACTCGTTGTCGGGCGTCACCGGGGCGGGGCGCGGCGTGAAGGAGAGCCTCATGTACGGCGCGGTCGACGAGGGCGTCGTTGCCTACGGTGTCCTCACCCACCGGCACCGCCCCGAGATCGAGCAGGGCCTCGCCATGGCCGCCGGCGTCGAGCCCACGGTCGTCTTCACCCCCCATCTGGTGCCCATGCAGCGCGGCATCCTCACCACCTGTTACGCCAAGGCGGCGGCGGGTGCCACCGCCGACTCCCTGCGAGAGGCCCTCGACAAGGCGTACGCCGCCGCTCCATTCGTCGAGGTCGTCGACGTAGCGCCCCAGACCCGATGGGTGGTCGGCTCCAACCGGTGCCTCATTGCGGCCTTCCATGACGAGCGTACCGGCACCGCGCTCGTCATGGCGGCCGAGGACAACCTGTTGAAAGGCGCTGCAGGCCAGGCCGTGCAGTGCGCCAACCTCATGCTCGGGTTCGACGAGGCCACCGGCCTGCCGCTCGACGGGTGGCTGCCGTGAGCGTCACCGCCGCCGCAGGGTTCACCGCAGCCGGGGTTCATGCAGGAGTCAAGGCCGGCGGCGCGCTCGACCTCGCCGTGGTTGCCGCCGACCGGGCGGTGCCCACCGCGGCGGTGTTCACGACCAACATCGCGGCCGCTCCGCCGGTGCTCCTCAGCCGCCGCCACATGGCGCAAGCCGCGACGGTGCGCGCGGTGGTCCTCAACTCGGGCTGTGCCAACGCCGCAACCGGCGCCGCCGGCGATGCCGCCGCCATGGCGATGGCAGACACCCTGGCGGGCCGCCTCGGCGAACGACCCGAGCAGGTCCTGGTTGCGTCCACCGGCCCGATCGGATCCCAGTTGCGTGTAGAGGCGGTGATCGCCGGGATCGGCGCCGCCGTCGAGCGGCTGGGATCCACGCCCGAGGCGGGCACCACCGCCGCCAAGGCGATCATGACCACCGACTCCGTCCCGAAAGAGTCCACAGCCTCCGGCGGCGGGATCGTCGTGGGAGGGATGGCGAAAGGTGCCGGCATGGTGCGCCCCGACATGGCCACGATGCTGGCGGTTGTCACGACCGACGCCGCGGTCGAAGCCGGCCGCCTCGACGCCGCGTTGCGACGGGCCGTCGACGGTTCGTTCCACTCCCTCAACGTCGACGGGTGTGCCTCGACCAACGACACCGTGGTGGTGATGGCCTCGGGTGCCTCCGGGATCGCCGCCGACGGGCTATTCGACGAGCTGCTGGGGCGGGTGTGCCGTGACCTCGCCCACCAACTCGCCGCCGATGCCGAGGGGGCGTCGCGTGTCGTGACGATCGCCGTCGAGGGTGCTGCCGACGACGCCTCCGCCCGCCGGGCGGGCCGCCTGGTTGCCGACTCGGCGCTGGTCCGTGCCGCCTTCTACGGCGGTGACCCCAACTGGGGCAGGCTGGTCGGTGCACTGGGCGCCGGCGACGTTGCCTTCGACCCGTCGGCCGTCACGGTCGCGTTCGGCGACGTCGTGGTCGCCAAGGACGGAGTGGCCGCTCCCTACCCCGAAGCGGAGTTACTGGAGGCCTTGGCCGTTGGCGACTTCACGGTGCGCCTGGTCATCGGGTCGGGCCCGGGCAGTGCCGCCGTGCTCACAACCGACCTCACTCCCGACTACGTCCGCTTCAACGGGGAGCGCTCGTGACCACCGGACACTCGACGCCCAGTCCGGTGAAATCGCGCATCGCTACCACGATGGGTAAGGCACGCATCTTCAGCGAGGCGATGCCGTTCATCCGTGCTTACCGCGACCGCATCGTGGTCATCAAGTACGGCGGCTCTGCCATGGTCGACGAGACGCTCCGCTCCACCTTCGCCGACGACGTCGCCATGCTCCACTACGTCGGCATCAAACCGGTCATCGTCCACGGCGGGGGCCCGCAGATCTCACGGGCGATGGGCCAGCGGGGGATCGAGCCGCAGTGGATCGACGGGCTGCGGATCACAGACGCCGACACGATCCGGGTGGTGCAGTCGACCTTGGCGGGCGAGATCAACCCTGACATCGTCCGCCTCGTCAACACTCACGGCTCCCTGGCGGCCGGTGTGAGCGGGCTCGACGCCAACCTGTTCGAGGCAACCCCTCGCGACCAGCGTCTGGGCTTCGTCGGGGATGTCGCCAGGGTGAACCCCGGGATCGTCCACGGTCTGCAGAGCCAAGGGTACGTGCCGGTGGTGGCGCCGCTGGCCCGCGGTGCCGACGGCCACACCTACAACCTCAACGCCGACACCGCAGCCGGCGCCCTAGCTGCTGCGCTGGGCGCCGCCAAGCTGGTGTACCTGACGGACGTCGAGGGCCTGTACCGGGACCTCGGCGACGAGGATTCGCTGATCTCGCGTATCGGCGTGGCCGAACTCGCGACGCTGTTGGGAGCCGGGTCGGTTTCTGCGGGGATGCTGCCCAAGCTCACGTCGTGCATCGCCGCCATCAACTCCGGGGTCGACCACGCCCACATCCTCGATGGCCGGGTGCAGCACGCGCTGCTCCTGGAGATATTCACCCCCGAAGGCATCGGAACGATGATCACTGGCGAGCGAGGCGCCTCGTGACGGCGGGCACCGCCGGGCGGCGCAGGGCCTTGCGGCGCATCCTGCTCACGCGCGACGTCCACAGCCAGCGCCAGCTCGCGGCGCTGCTCGGTGCCGCCGGGCACCGGGTGACCCAGGCCACGGTGTCGCGCGACCTCGACGCCATCGGCGCGATCAAGGACCGCACCTCCGGCGGGCGTTACACCGTCCCGGAGGGCCTCGTCGGCGCCGTCGACCCGGCGACGGACAACGGCGCCCGGCGTGCCGCAGGGCGCACCATCACCGATTTCGTGGAGTCGATCGCGGCCTCGGCCAACCTCGTGGTGGTGAGGACCCCCCCTGGAGCCGCCCATCTGGTGGCGGGAGCCATCGACCATGCCGGCCTCGAAGGGGTCGTCGGCACCGTGGCCGGCGACGACACCCTGCTCGTGGTGGCGGCCGAGCAGATCGGCGGCGCCGCCGTGGCGTCGGCACTCGAGAGGATGGGAGCTACGAGATGAGCGACCGCATGAGCGGCCGTGACGGGATTCGAAAGGTGGTGCTGGCCTACAGCGGAGGGCTCGACACCTCGGTGATCCTGCGGTGGATCATCGAGGAGTACGGAGCCGAGGTGGTCGCCTACACCGCCGACGTCGGGCAGGGCGACGAGGTGGAGTCGGCACGGGACAAGGCGCTGGCCACCGGCGCCGTCGAAGCCGTCACCGAGGACCTGCGCGACGAGTTCGTCGCCGACTACGTGTTCCCGGCGCTGCGCGCCGGCGCCGTCTACGAGGGCTACTACCTGCTCGGCACGTCTCTGGCGCGTCCCGTCATCGCCAAGGGCCTCGTCGAGGCGGCGCGCCGGTTCGGCGCAGACGCCATCGCCCACGGCGCCACCGGCAAGGGCAACGACCAGGTCCGCTTCGAGCTGTCGGCGTACGCCCTGGCGCCCGACATCCGCGTCGTCGCCCCGTGGCGGGAATGGGACCTGCGAGGCCGGGCCGACTGCGTCCGCTACGCCGAGGCCCACGGGATCCCGGTCCCGGTGACCCCCGACCGGCCCTACTCCACCGACGCCAACCTGCTCCACATCTCGTACGAGGGAGGCCTCCTCGAGGACCCCTGGGAGCCGCCGCCGAAGGGCATGTTCCGCATGACCCTCGATCCTTGGGAGGCCGACGACGTCGTCGAGGAGATCACCGTGACGTTCGAGAAGGGAACGCCGACGGCGGTGAACGGGGTCGCCATGGCACCGGCCCAACTCCTTGGGCACCTCAACGTGGTCGCCGGCCGCCACGGCATCGGTCGGGTCGACATCGTCGAGAACCGGTTCGTCGGCATGAAGAGCCGCGGCGTGTACGAGACGCCCGGGGGCACGGTGCTGCACCACGCCCACCGGGCGGTGGAGTCGCTCACGCTCGACCGCGAGGTGGCGCACCTGCGAGACGAGTTGGCGCCGCGGTACGCCGAGATGGTCTACAACGGCTTCTGGTTCGCCCCCGAGCGCGTGGCACTGCAGGACTTCATGGACCGCACCCAGGACCGGGTGAGCGGAGAGGCCCGCCTCAAGCTCTACAAGGGCTCGGTGATCGTCGACGGCCGCCGCTCCGACCACTCGCTGTACGACGAGAAGACGGTCACGTTCGAGGAGGACGACGTGTACCAGCAGGGCGACGCCACCGGGTTCATCCGGCTGCAGTCGTTGCGGCTGCGCACGTTCGCCGAGCGGCGCGTCGGCGAGGGGGAGTGATGGGCGAGGCGGCGCCGTGACCCTGTGGGGTGGGCGATTCTCCGACCCGCCCTCCGAGGCGGTGTGGCGGTTCACGGTGGACGACTCCGACCGCCGCCTTCTCGCAGACGACGTCGCCGGCTCGATCGCCCACGTGACGATGCTGGGGTCGGTTGGCCTGCTGACGCCCGACGAGGCTGATGTGCTGCGTGGCGGGCTGGAGCAGGTCGCCGCCGAGGCCGCCGCCGGCTCGTTCGCCTGGGGCCCGGCCGACGAGGACGTCCACACCGCGGTCGAGCGCCGCCTCGGCGAGTTGTGCGGGCCGCTCGCCGGCAAGCTGCACACGGGCCGGTCGCGCAACGACCAGGTGAGCCTCGACCTGCGCCTCTACCTGCGGCGGGCGGCCGTGCTGCGGATCGAGGGCCTGAGACGGATGGTGGGGGTGCTCGCCGCCAAGGCCGAGGAGGTGGGCGACGTGGTGGTGGCGTCGTACACCCACCTCCAGCAGGCGCAGTCGATCCCGCTGGCGCACCACCTGCTGGCGTACGCCTGGATGCTGCTGCGCGACGCAGAGCGCTTCGTGGACGCCGTCGGTCGCATCGCCGTCTCCCCGCTGGGGGCGGGGGCGTCTGCAGGCAGTTCGTTGCCGCTGGACCCGGAGGTGGTGGCGAGGGAGTTGGACTTGCCGGCGGTGTTCGAGAACTCGCTCGACGCCGTGGCGAGCCGCGACTTCGTCGCCGAGTACACGTTCTGCGCCGCCCAGGCGATGGCGCACCTGTCCCGTTTCGCCGAGGAGTTGGTGTTGTGGGCGACGGTCGAGTTCGGGTGGGTGGAGATGGCCGACGCCCACACCACGGGGTCGTCGGCGCTGCCGCACAAGAAGAACCCGGACGTCGCCGAGTTGGTGCGGGGCCGTGCCGGTGCCGTGGCCGGCGACGTGGTGACGCTGCTCGCCATCCAGAAGGGCCTGCCGCTGTCGTACAACCGCGACCTCCAGGAGGACAAACGGGCGGTGTTCCACGCCGACGACGTCCTGGCGGGGGCGCTGGAGGCGCTGGCGGAGATGGTGGCCGGCACCCGGTTCGACCCTCCGCCCCCGACCCCGGCAGTGGCGGCGCTCGACCTGGCAGAGGCCCTGGTGGGGCGGGGGGTGCCGTTCCGGCAAGCCCACGAAGCCGTGGGTCGCCTGGTAGCCCAGGTGGCAGCCGATGGCCGCACGCTGGCGGACGTGACCACTGAGGAATTGACGGCGGCCCACGGCGAGTTCACCGCCGGTGACGTCGCCCTGCTCGACGCCTCCCGATCACCCGAGGCCCGAGCCACCCGCGGCGGCGGCTCGATGGCATCGGTCGAATCCCAGCTCGCTGCGTTGAGGGATCGCATGGACCGAACGGAGCATCCCGTCTGACTACGGATCAGAAGGTTGGGGGTTCGAGTCCCTCCGGGCGTGCCACTGAAGCCCTTGTGCCGAAAGGGTTTCGCATAGGAGAGGTTGGTCGACCTTCTGACGCTTGGGAGCCATCCGTGCGGCTCCTCCCCACTTCGGAGCCCTCCGGTCGTGTCTCAGCACGTTGATACGCTGAGCCCACGAAAGCGCAGCGAACGCGCGACCAGGGTCTAACTTGCGTGGAGTCGACTGGTCGGCCGTGAGGAGCGACAAGGGTGGCGGGCATCGACGTGCTGAACCGTGAGCTGTACACGATCGCTGAGGCGGCGAGGCTCCTGCGCGTCCCGCAGAGCACGTTGCGTTGGTGGTTAGAGGGTCGCGACGACTACCCGCCCGTGGTTCGTCCTGAGCCGACAGGGTCCGGAACCGTGACGTGGGGCGAGTTCGTCGAGGCCGGCTTCCTCCGTGAGTACCGCAAGTCTCGGAGCCTTCAACAGCTCCGGCCTGTGATCGACAAGCTACGAGAGAGCTTCGGCGTGCCTTACCCGCTGGCACACTGCAAGCCGTTCATCGGACCGGGTCTCCACCTCACTCTGGAGGCGCAGCAGTCGACTCAGCTTCCCGAAGACCTCACGATCGTGTACGAGATCATGACGGGTCAGCTCGTTCTCGCGTACCCCGCCCGTGAGTTCATCGAGCGCGTTGACTTCGCGCCCTCCGGAGACCAGTGGGCACTGCGCATGCATCCGGCGGGTCGCGAGTCGCCCGTGGTGATCGACCCCGAGCGCTCGTTCGGTGCACCGTCGATCCGAGGTATCAAGACCTACGCGATCGCCGAGCTTGTTGAAGCTGGCGAACCGGCTGAGGCCGTGGCTGACGACTTCTCCCTCCAACTCGCCGAGGTGAAGGCCGCGGTCTCGTATGAATGGCAGCACGCCGCATAGGGGCCGTCCGGTAGCGGTCCGGTTCTACTTCGATGCCGATGTGCTCGGCCTGGCCAAGGTGGTGGCCGGCATTCGGCCGGATGTCACGTATCCGGGCGATCCGGGTGGCGAGATCCGTAAGCGCGTTCGTCCACCCTGCGTGATCACTGATCCGGAGACCGAGGACCTCGTTTGGATTCCTCGGGTTGCGCGGGAGGGATGGAGCATCATCAGCCGCGACCGCAACATCGGGGCATATCCCGCCGAGCGTGACGCCGTGATCGCCTACGGCGCCAAGATGTTCACGATCGCTAGCGACGAGAAGCTCGACGTCTGGCACCAGCTCGAGATTCTGATGACCCGCTGGCGGGACATCGAGCGTTTCAGCGAGCACCCGGGACCATTCATCTACGCCCTGTACCGGACAACGACCACTCGAGTGCTGTGACATGGGCAGGACGCCGTCGCGCTGGCCCGGATTCGAGACCCTGGGGAGCCAAGTTGGGAGCCATCGGGTGTGGATTCCCACGGGCAGCCGTGGACGCCGGTGGACTCGAAAGCCCATCGTTCCGGCTCGAGTGGACGGCTGTGGACCCGCGTGGACTCCGCTTGGAGATCTACGGATCAGGAGGTGAGGGTGTTCGACTCGCCCCGGGCGCGCTACAGGAATCCCTTGTAGTAGCAGGGGATTTCACGTCTCTATGCTCGTTGATGGGTTTCTAGCAAGGCGACCTTGGGAGCCATTCACCCGATCGGACCTCTTCAGGTCGATCACGTTGGTAGCTGACGCGCACAGCATGTCCGGTTGTTGCGTGTCGCCCGCCAGTGGGATGGGACCGCTTTGAGGTGACTTTCGCCAGTGGGATGGGACCACCTGGTCGCCAGTGATGGGACCACCTGTGGGGTCCGCCAGTTCCGGTGTCGTTGGTGCTGGGCTTGCCGCCGTCGGTGTCGACGAGACGAGTGGAGGCGGCGTGGCGTTCCGGGAGGTCCGCGTGTTCGAGGTGCGTGAGGTGTTGCGGTTGTGGTTGGGTGGCGAGGGGCTGCGGGCGGTCAGCCGGCTGGCGCAGCTGGACCGCAAGACGGTCCGCCGCTACGTGGAGGCCGCTGAGGAGCTCGGCTTGGATCGGGCCGGCGACGACGGCCAATTGAGCGACGGGTTCCTCGGCGAGGTGGTGGAGAGGGTGCGGCCTCATCGGGTCGACGGCCATGGTGAGGCGTGGCGGCTGCTGGATGATCGTCGCGCCCTGTTGAAGGCGTGGCTGGACGACGGGGAGGTCACGGTGGTGAAGGCCCATGAGCTGTTGGAGCGGCAGGGGGTAGTGGTGCCGCTGCGGACGCTGCACCGCTACGCCCTCGAAGAACTCGGGGTGGGCCGGTCGGTGCGGTCGTCGACGGTGCGGGTCAACGACGGGGAGCCGGGCGACGAGTTGCAGGTCGACTTCGGCAAGCTGGGTCGGATCGTGGACCCGGACACCGACAGGATGCGGGATCTGTGGGCGTTGGTGTTCACTCCGGTGGTGTCGAGGTTCAGCTTCGTGTGGGTCACCCACCGCCAGACCATCGACGATGTGATTGCGGGGTTCGAGGCGGCGTGGAGGTTCTTCGGCGGGGTGTTCGCCACGGTGATCCCGGACAACATGAAGACGATCGTCGACCGGGCGGACCGGCTCCAACCTCGCCTCAATCAGGCGTTCGTCGAGTACGCCCAGGCCCGCGGGTTCAAGGTCGACCCGGCCCGGGTGCGTTCACCCCAGGACAAGCCGAGAGTGGAGCGGGTCGTCCCGTACGTGCGGAACAACTTCTTTGCCGGCGAGACATTCATCGACGTGGCCGACACCCAACGGCGGGTCGAGACCTGGTGCCGGCAGCGGGCCGGGATGCGGATCCACGGCACCACCCAGCTGCGACCAGCCGAACAGTTCCGCCTCGAGGAACAACCGCTGCTGGCGCCTCCACCGGCGGCGCCCTACGACGTGCCGCTCTACGCGGTGGCGAAGGTGCATCGAGATCACCACATCGAGGTCGCCAAAGCGCTGTATTCGGTGCCGGGGAACCTGATCGGCACCCGGGTCGAGGTCCGCGCCGACCGCAGCCTGGTCAAGGTCTTCTCGCAGGGTCAGCTGATCAAGGTCCACCCCCGGATGGGGCCGGGGAAGCGCTCGACCGACCCTGAGGATCTGCCATCGGACAAGACGGTGTATGCGATGCGGGACCTGGACAAGCTCCAACGTATCGCCACCTCACATGGCGAAGCGATCGGCACTTACGCCGCTGCCCTGTTGGATATCCCGCTGCCGTGGACCAAGATGCGCCAGGTCTACGCCCTGTTGGGGCTCGTCAACAAGTGGGGTCCGGAGCGGGTCAACGCCGCCTGCCAACGGGCCCTTGACGCCGAAGCCGTCAACGTGGGACTGATCGGCCGCATGCTGGAGCGGGCCACCGAGGACCAACCCGCCGCCCCGCCCCCCG
>Ga0214471_10003483_pt1 | contig 12208 bp, 10 predicted proteins | sample RVTome_5_FD_207665 | JGI IMG/M metagenome (GOLD analysis project Ga0214471, IMG submission 207665) | Soil microbial communities from uranium-contaminated site in the Upper Colorado River Basin, Wyoming, United States - RVT142D155 | ecosystem: Environmental > Terrestrial > Soil > Contaminated >... | reverse complement strand
GTTGAAGTTCTGCCTGCGGATCAGGTAAAGCAGCAGGTCGAGCGGCCCTTCGAACGCCTCGAGAAAGACCTCCAGCGCGTCCGGCGGAATGTACAAGTCGGTCGGCATGGCGAACAGCGGTTCGCCGTACAGCCGTGCCAGCGCCACCTGGTCCACCACGTCGGGCATGCTGGGCAGCAGCTCGGTTGCCGGGGGCTCCGGCAGCGTCGCTTCGCCCGCATGAGTCATTTCGATTCGGTCTGGTAAACGTACGGTTTTTGCGGCACCTGCGCGTCGCGCCAGTCGCGCCAGGCCTCACGGTCCACGTGCTTGTCCCAGAAGATCGCCATGCCGGCTCGCTGGCGCGCGTCCAGGTCCGGCTTTTGCGTTTTGAGTTGCTCGATGAGCAGGGTGGCGTCCGAGTTGTAGTCGGGGCGGCGGAAAATGCGTTGCAGAATTGACATGGATGGGACCTTTTCCGCAATTTTACTTCCGGCCGAGATGACCGCCACTTTCTTGAAGATCCTGGCCCAAGGCCGCCAGGCGTGCTTCACGCGTGCCGGCAGGGGTCCGGTGCGAATCGTATTAGCATACGTTCCTCCCATGAGACCTTCTGTTCGTTGCCCGAGAGTCCCCGCCGACGCGGACCAACCGGGACCGGCAAGCCGTGCGAGGGGCCGGCCCGTGGGGCCTGAAAGATGACGGATTTGACAAAGTTATGGACCTGACCGGCTGGCTGCGGCTGGACTGGATACTGGTGGCCGTCGTGGGAGGATGGCTGCTGATCGGCGTTGCCGGCGTGCTGGGGCTGCGCCGCTTCACCTTCGTCTCGCGTGTGCTGTTTCCGGCCGGCGGCGCGCTCGGCCTGCTGCTGTTCGGCCTGGCGCTGGGCGCCATTTTCGGCGCACCGGAAGTCGCCGTGCTGCCCATCGGGTTGCCCAACCTGCCGTTTCACCTGCGGCTCGACAGCCTCTCGGCCTTCTTCCTGATGGTGATCGGCGCCGTTTCGGCCGGCATTTCGACCTTCGCGGCCGGCTACTTCCGCAAGGCGGAAGGCACGCCCCCCGGCCTGTTGTGCCTCGAGTACCACGTGTTCCTCGCCAGCATGGCCCTGGTGGTGCTGGCCGACGATGCCTATGCCTTCATGGTGATGTGGGAGACGATGGCCCTGTCCTCCTACTTCCTGGTGACCGCCAATCACCGGGTGCCTGAAGTCCGCCGCGCCGGCTATCTGTACCTGACGATGGCTCACATCGGCGCGATCTCGATCCTTCTGTGCTTCGGCGTGCTGCAGGCCAACACCGGCGACTACACCTTCGACAACATGCGCGCCCAGAACCTGTCGCCGTTCTGGGCTTCCGTGGGCTTCCTGCTGGCGCTGCTGGGGTTCGGCGCCAAAGCGGGCCTGGTGCCGCTGCATGTCTGGCTGCCCGAAGCGCATCCTGCCGCGCCTTCGCCGGTATCCGCGCTGATGAGCGGCGTGATGCTCAAGACGGCGATCTACGGCCTGCTGCGCGTCTCGTTCGACCTGTTGCAGACGCGGTTCTGGTGGTGGGGCGGACTGCTCCTGGCGCTGGGTCTCGCCACCGCCCTCTTCGGCGTCGTGTTCGCGGCCGTGCAGGTGGACATGAAGCGGCTGCTGGCCTATTCGTCGGTCGAAAACATCGGCCTGGTGATCGCCAGCATCGGCCTGGCCCTGATCTTTTCCGGGTACGGCATGAAGGCCCTGGCGGCACTGGCACTGACGGCCGCGCTCTATCACGTCGCGAGCCACGCCTTCTTCAAGAGCCTGCTGTTCCTGTGTACCGGCTGTGTCTTGCATGCCACCGCGGAACGCAGCCTGGGCAAACTGGGCGGCCTGATCCGCTACATGCCCTGGGTCGCGTGGGTCACGCTCATCGGCGTGCTGACCAGCGCCGGGCTGCCCCCGTTGGGCGGCTTCGTGTCCGAGTGGCTGCTGCTGCAAAGTTTCCTTTTCACGCCGGGCCTGCCCGATGCGCTGCTGAACATGCTGATCCCCGCGGCGGCCGCGCTCGTCGCGCTGGTGGCCGCCCTGGCGGGCTACACCATGGTCAAGTTCTTCGGGGTCATCTTCCTGGGGCGGCCGCGCGAGGAAAAGCTGGCGCAGGCCCACGACGCCGGTGCCTGGGAGCGCGTGGGGATGCTGTGGCTGGTGCTGGGTTGCGTGGCGCTGGGGCTCGCGCCGGTGCAGTTCATCCAGATCATCGATCCGGTGACGCAGCAGCTGCTGGCCGCCGGCCTCGGCCGGACGGTGGCCGCCAGTGGCTGGCTGCTGGCGCCGATCAGCGTCGAGCGGGCCAGCTACGGGCCGGTGATTTTCCTGATTGGTGTCGCCGCCAGCTTTGCGCTCGCCTTCCTGATGGTGCGCTGGTTCTACCACGGCAGGCTGCGCCGCTCGCCGGCGTGGGACTGCGGCTTTCCGTGGCAGAACGCACGCATGCAGGACACGGCGGAAGGCTTCGGACAGCCGATCCGGCAGATCTTCGAGCCCTTCTTCGTGATGCGGCGCGAGCTGCCGACCCCGTTCGACGCCCGCCCGCGCTACCGCGTCGTGGTCGAGGATCACTTCTGGGGCTGGATCTATCTGCCGCTGGCGGCGCTCGCCGAGCGCATTGCCCGGCTGGTCGGCCTGCTGCAGCAGGGCCGCATTTCGATCTACCTGCTTTACAGCTTCGTGACGCTGATCGCGATGCTGCTGGTGGTGAAACGATGAACATCTACGGCGTCATTTCCCAGGCGCTCGAGATCGTGGTGGCCCTGGCCCTCGCGCCGCTGCTGACCGGCTGGGTCAACCAGTGGCGAGCCTGGTTGCAGAACAAGTCGGCTCCGAGCCTGTGGCAGCCCTACCGCGTGCTGCACAAGCTGTTCAACAAGGACTCGGTGGTGGCCGATCATGCCTCGCCGCTGTTTCGCGCCGTCCCGTACATCGTGTTCGGGTGCATGGCGCTGGCCAGTTCGATCGTCCCGACCCTCTCCACGGACCTGCCGCTCGCGCCGGCGGCCGACGCGATCGCCCTGGTCGGCCTTTTCGCGCTGGCCCGCGTGTTCATTTCATTGGCCGCCATGGACATCGGCACCTCCTTCGGCTCCCTGGGTGCGCGCCGCGAAATGCTGATCGGCTTCCTTGCCGAGCCCGCGCTGCTGATGGTGCTGTTCTCGGCATCGCTGATTTCCAAGTCCACTTCGCTGACCACCATGGTGGAGGCGCTGGCCCACCAGGAACTGGCGATCTATCCCGCCCTCGCGTTCGCGGGCGTGGCGTTCACCATGGTGTCGCTGGCCGAGAACGCCCGGGTGCCGGTCGACAACCCGGCGACGCACCTGGAACTCACCATGATCCACGAAGCGCTGATCCTGGAGTACTCCGGCCGGCACCTCGCCCTGATCGAATGGGCGGCCAGCCTGAAGCTGTTCGCCTACTCGTGCATCGGCCTGGCCCTGTTCTTTCCCTGGGGCGTGGCCGAGGCCGACGCGCCGCTGGCCCTGCTGCTGGCATTGCCGGTGCTGGTGGGCAAGCTGGCGATCGGGGGCTTCCTGTTGGCCGTGCTGGAAACCCTGGCTGCCAAGATGCGCATCTTCCGCGTGCCCGAATTCCTCGCCGGGGCCTTCCTGCTGGCCGTCATCGGCATGCTCGTTCACATCCTCCTCGCGACATGAGCGAACTCCTGGCCCAGTTCGTGAACCTGCTCGGCGCATTGCTGCTGATGCTGGCGTTCGCCATGATCTCGCAGCGGCGGATCCTTACGCTCATCAACCTGTTCACGCTGCAAGGGCTCGTCCTGGTGGTGTCCACCGCGGTGGTGGGCTACGTGACCGGCCAGCCCCACCTGTACCTGTCGGCGGGACTCACTTTCGTGCTGAAGGTGGTGCTGATCCCGGTCCTGCTGCACCGGATCATCGACCGCCTCGAGATACGGTGGGATGTCGAAACGCTGATCAACATTCCGACCACCATGCTGATCGGCATCGGGGTCGTGATCTTCGCTTTCAATCTGGCGACGCCGATCGCCATGCTCTCGACCTCGCTCGCCCGCGGCACGCTGGGCATCGCGTTGGCCTGCGTGCTGCTGTCCTTCCTGATGATGATCACCCGCGCCAAGGCCGTGCCGCAGGTGATCGGCTTCCTGGCGATGGAAAACGGCCTGTTCTTCGCGGCCACGTCGGCCACCTACGGCATGCCGATGGTGGTGGAACTGGGCATCGCGCTGGACGTGCTGATCGGTGTGCTGATCCTGGGCGTGTTCATGTTCCAGATCCGGGAACAGTTCGACAGCCTGGACATCCGGCACCTGGAAAAGCTGAAGGACCAATAGGAAATGGGCCCCCACGTTCACATTCGTTCTCTGCCCCCCGAGGGGGCTGAATGCCGCGGCTCCAAGCCTGCCTGCGCAGGCTTGGACGGCATGAAGAGCAGCCGCGTCTCGCGGCGGGGCGGTCTGCAAGACTCAGCCTCCTTGAGGCGGCTCGGCGGAGTCTGAGATGGAAACGCTGTTCGTCGTTCTGGGGATCCCGCTGGCCGGTGGCATCACGCTGGCCCTGCTCGGGCATCGCGACGCGGCCCGGGACATCAACGTGGCGTTCAGCCTCGGCACGTTCATCGCGGCCTGCTTCCTCACGGCCCGGATCGTCGCAGACGGCCCGATGTTCGTCTGGAACGAGGAATTCTTCATCGATCCGCTGAACGTGTTCCTGGTCACGCTCACGGCATTCGTCGGCCTGACCACCGCGATTTTTTCGCGCCCCTACATGCGGGTCGAGCGCGACCACGGCAAGATGACGCCCAACCGGATGCGCCTGTACCACAGCATGTACCAGCTGTTCAGCTTCACGATGCTGCTGGCCCTGATGACCAACAACATGGGCATCCTCTGGGTGGCGATGGAGGCGGCCACGCTCACCACCGTGCTGCTGGTCAGCGTCTACCGCACGGCCGCCAGCCTGGAGGCGGCGTGGAAATACTTCATCCTGTGCGGTGTCGGCATCGCGCAGGCGCTGTTCGGGACCGTGCTGCTGTACATGGCGGCGGAGAAAGTCCTCGGCTCGGAAGGCGGCGCGCTGCTGTGGACCCACCTGGACGCGGTGAAGGACCGGCTCGACCCCAACATCATGACCCTGGCCTTCGCCTTCCTGTTCATCGGCTACGGCACCAAGGTCGGACTGGTGCCCCTGCACAACTGGCTGCCCGATGCGCATGCCGAAGGGCCGACGCCGGTATCGGCCGTGCTGTCCGGGCTGCTGCTGAATGTGGCGCTCTATGCGGTGCTGCGCTGCAAGGTGCTGACCGACGGCGCGCTGCAAAGCCATCTGGCCGGCAACCTGATGATGGGTTTCGGCCTGGTGTCGGTGGTCGCCTCGGTATTCCTGCTGATCCGGCAAAAAGACGTCAAGCGCATGTTCGCCTACTCGTCGATCGAGCACATGGGGCTGATGACGTTCGCTTTCGGAATGGGCGGACCGATCGCCAATTTCGCCGGCCTGCTGCATATGACCGTGCACTCGCTGGTCAAGTCCGCCATCTTCTTCGCCGTCGGCCACGCGGCGCAGAAGGCCGGCACGCAGATGATGGACGCGATCCGCGGCCTGATCAAGGTCAGCCCCACGGTCGGATGGGGCTTGATGCTGGGATCGCTGGCCATTCTGGGAATGCCGCCCTTCGGTGTTTTTGCCAGCGAGTTCCTGATCGTGACCACGGCCATGCGCGAGCAGCCCTGGGCGACGCCGTTCCTGCTGGTGGCGCTCGGCGTTGCCTTTGCCTCGGTGTTCAGCCGGGTCCAGCCGATGGTCTTCGGCGACACCAGCGTCAAACCCCTGGCGCACCCGCCGGCGCTGATCCCGGTGTTCGTGCACCTGGGGCTCGCCTTGATGCTGGGTCTGTACATCCCGCCGTACCTTGACATGTGGTACCGCCAGGCGGCCCGAATGCTGGGGAACTGACGTGGCGACGATCGAAGCCTTGAACTTCCAGCTCGAACGCCTGCCGGCGCCGTTGCCGCTGTGGCGCGCGGGTGTCGATGCGTTCCAATGGGTCGCGGCGGCGCGGGCCATGGCGCAGGCGGGCGGCCGGTTGGTGTCGCTGTGGGGCTGCGACCGTTCGCTTGGCCCGGCCACGGCGCTGGCCGTGTCGGCGGCCTACGCCGTCAAGGAGGGCATGGTCTGGCTCGATCTGGCACTGGGCGAACGTGATACGGCGTATCCCGACCTCGCCGGTATCTTCCCGTTCGCGGCCCGCATGCAGCGCGCGACGGCCGATCTGCTGGGGATCGCGGCCCAGGGCTCGGAAGATGGCAGGCCCTGGCTGAACCACGGCGCCTGGCCCGAAGGCTATTTCCCGCTGCGCCGGGATGCCACGTCGGGCGTCGGCTCCATGAGTCCGCAGCCGGTGCGGGACTATCCGTTCGTGCCGGTCGAAGGCGACGGCGTCCACGAAATCCCGGTGGGGCCGGTCCATGCCGGCATCATCGAGCCCGGTCATTTCCGTTTCTCGGTGGTCGGCGAGAAGGTGCTGCGGCTGGAGCAGCGCCTGGGCTACACCCACAAGGGAATCGAGCAGCGGTTCACGCGGCTCGCGCCGCTGGAAGCCCACAAGCTCGCGGGGCGCGTTTCGGGCGATAGCACGGTGGCCTTCGCGTGGGCTTATTGCATGGCGCTCGAATCGGCGGCGGGCTGCGACGTGCCGGAACGTGCGCAATGGCTGCGCGCGCTGCTGCTCGAGCGCGAACGGGTTGCCAACCACCTGGGCGACCTGGGCGCGCTGGGCAACGACGCGGCGCTGGCGTTCGGGCTGGCGCAGTTCTCGCGCCTGCGCGAGGACTGGCTGCGCCTGTCGGGCGAGGCGTTCGGCCACCGCCTGATGATGGACCGTGTCGTGCCTGGAGGCGTCGCGGGGGACGTGGACGCGGCCATGCGCCGGCGCCTGCAACACCAATGCGATGCCATCGAGGCCGAGGTGCGCGCGCTGGAAGCGATCTACGAGTCGCACGCCGGGCTGCAGGACCGCTTTGCGACCACCGGCATCGTGGCGCCGCAACTGGCGGCGCAACTGGGCCTGGCCGGCCTGGCGGGCCGTGCCAGCGGGCAGCCGGCGGATCTTCGCTGCGACCAGTCCTGGGCGCCTTATGAGCGTCTGCGCGTCAAGGCGGCCGTCCGCCAGAATGGCGATGTCGCCGCGCGGGTCGCCGTCCGGTTCGAGGAGACCCTGGAGTCGTTGCGCCTGATCCGCGAGATCTGCCACAGCCTGCCCGAGGGCCCCTTGCGAGGCGCCGTCGAGTTGCCGCGGAAGGCCGCGACAGGCGCCGGCTGGATCGAAGGCTGGCGCGGCGAGGTTTTCGTGGCGCTGGAACTCGGCGCCGATGCGGGCATTCGCCGCTGCCATTGCCACGACCCTTCGTGGCAGAACTGGCCCGTGCTCGAACACGCCGTGATCGGAAATATCGTGCCGGACTTCCCGCTGATCAACAAGTCTTTTAACCTGAGCTACTCGGGACACGATCTGTAGATGAAAGCCCACCCCCGAAGCGCGATGGATCACTGACATGTGGAAAATCGTCCGACAGATCGCGCGCGCCGGCATTCGCACCGAGGCGCCGCCATTCGCAACGGGTGAGGACTCGCCGGTTGCGGTGGAGCGGATCCAGAAGGAAATTCTCGACATCCTGGGCCAAGCCCTGGCCATCCGGCAGGTGGACGCCGGTTCCTGCAACGGCTGCGAGCTGGAAATCCACGCGCTCAACAACCCCTACTACAACCTGGAGGGCCTGGGCATCCGGTTCGTCGCGAGCCCGCGCCACGCCGACATGCTACTGGTGACCGGCCCGGTCTCGCGCAACATGGAGATGGCGCTGCGGCGCACCTACGAAGCAACTCCGGAGCCCCGGCTGGTGGTGGCCGTCGGCGATTGCGGCTGCACCGGCGGCATCTTCGGCGAGAGCTACGCCACCTGCGGCGCGGTGGCCAACGTGCTGCCCGTGGACGCGACGGTGCCGGGCTGCCCGCCGCCGCCGATCGAGATCATGCGCGGCATCCTCAGCGCGGTCCGTCGCCGCCGCTAGCCCGTCTTTCTCAACTGACCAGCCGAAACGCCGCTAACCGGTTGATTTTGCTGGTGAGGGACCCCGTAGGTCTTCACTACAGGGTGGCTGCGGGCGGCTTCCTTTGCGGCACCTGGGCGGCCGAGATCTTCGGCGGTGGCTGCTCGGGCAGGCGCAGCTTGAGCAGGTCCAGCAGCATGCGGTGTTCGGCCTCGGGCTGGGTGTAGCGAGACAGCACCAGCTCGCGCCCGTCGCTGGTGGGCAAGTGCACGTCCACCATCTGCATGGCCTTGAACTTCTCGGTCACGCTGCGCGGGGTCAGCCCCTGGGCGTGCTGGCGCAGGTTGGCCTTGAGCGTGACCTGCAGGCAGTAGGCCAGGAAGGCCACGAAGATGTGTGCCTCGATGCGGTGTTCCAGCTGGTGGTAGATCGGCCGCAGCGCCAAGTCGTGTTTGAGTTCCTTGAATGCCTGCTCCACCTCGGTGAGCTGGATGTAGAAGCTCCACAGCTGCTCGGGCGCGCCGGCGCCGAGGTTGGTGCGAAGCAGGTAGCGGCCCTCGCGCTGGCGCACCCGGCGCAGCTTGTGGCGATCGAGCTTGAATTCGAAGCTGGCCGTGCCTTCGCTGGCCTTGGGCACCGATACCTTCACCACGCTGGCGACGCGCCCCGCGTCGTGCTTGGCCGCCCCCAGCTTCATGAGCAGCTGGTCACGGGTGAGCACCTGCTGCTGCAACGCTTTGAGGCGCTGCCAATAGCGGCGCAGCCGCTTGCGCCGCATGGCGCGCTCCTTGTCGATGCGCGCATCGCTTTGCGCCAGGATGTACACGTCCTCTTGGCAGGCCAGCTGCTTGACCTGCACGCCTTCGCGCACCTTGGCCCAGGGTTGTTCCAGCAGCCGCTGCTCCAGCTTGTTCAGCCGTCCCTTGGGCGTTCCCACCAGGTAGGACGCGCCCGCAGCGCGCATCGCCTGCAGGCTGTCCTCGGTGGGGATGCCGCGGTCCATCACCCAGATGCGGTTGGCCCGCCCATAGCGCTGCTCGATGCGAGCGAGCATGCCGCTCAAGGTGGTCGAGTCGGCGGTGTTGCCCGCCAGCACCTCGTAGCTCAGCGGAAACCCCTCGGGTGTCACGATCAGCGCGATCACCACCTGGCGGCAGTCGCCTCGCTTGTCGCGGCTGTAGCCGTATTGGCGCAGATCGCCGCTGCTGCGCTCTTCGTCGGTCTCGAAGTAGGTGCTGGTCAGGTCGTACAGCAGCACTTCGAAGCTCGCGCCAAACAGTTCACCCCAGCGCTGCTTGAGGAACTTGTACTGCTCGTCCTTGTGCGCGGCAAGTTTGTCCAGGCAGCGGTACAGCGTGTTCTTCTCGGCCAGCTCGAAGTCCGCCTCCAGCAGATCGGCCATGGCGCTGGCGTCAAACCACTGGCGGTGCAGCCGCCACTCGCTGCCCGGGTCGATCAGCCGGTAGGCCACCAGCGTCTTCAGGACCTTCAGCCACGGCGTGCCTTCGCGCGAGGGCACCAGCCGAGGCGCCCAGAAGGCATCCAGGTCAAGCTGCTGCCACAGCTGCATGGCCAGCCAGCACGCGCCCCACTGGCGCGGCCGCTCAAGGCGCAACTCGCCCACTCGCACCTCGATCGCATCGGCCGCGTCGGCGGGCATGCTGCCCACCGGAAACAGCGCCACCTGGCGGCGCGCGCTTCCATCATGCACTTCAACGGTCTTGCGCCAGGCTTCGCGCTGGCTGGCATTGATCTCGCCCAGATACAGCACCTGGCGCTGCACCACGCGCCCGTCGGCCAGGCGGCGGTTCTCCACCACGTTCCAGTACTGGTGGACCTTGCCATCCTTCTTGCGGCGGCTGCAGCGCAAAAACATGCGCCGCACTCTATGCGCGCACCCGGCACGCCGCAAGGACCAAGGTCTTCACTACAAGCGTTTTGCGAAAACGCTCCTATACGCATCAACGGCTTACGAGCCGTTTAAGGGCCGATTCCCAGGAAAACAACGGCGAGTTGAGAAAGACGGGCTAATCCGCTTGGTGATCACCTCGAACTCCGCCCGGTAGCTTCGCTCCGGCGGCCACATGCCGTCAGGAAATCACTTGCGCGCACCCCCAAATCGTCCACGATCGCGCTGAAACAGCGTCCACGATCAGTTTGAAATGCCGTCCACGATGGGCTGAAACACGCACATGAGCGATTGTCTCTCTTGCAATTGGTGTATCGGACAGTGCCATGCGCCGGTGCCGCCTGCGATCGCAACACGGTGGTCGTTGTGCCCCCGCCGGTCAGTCATCGAACAGTCCGGCGACGGTTTTCATAGGCAGAAAGAGGCGGCGCGGCTGCTCGTGCAGCGGCAGAAAGCTGAAATGCCGGTAGAAGGCTTCCGCCGCGTCGTCTTTGGCATCGACCAGGACAGCCGTCGCCGCGATGTTGGCGGCAGCTTCGAGGCTGCGGCGCAGGGCGTCCATCAGCAGAAACTGTCCGATGCCTTTGCCCTTCATGCTTTGGTCAACGGCCAGCCGACCTAGCAACGTCACCGGCAACTGCGGATAGCGCGGCAGTTTCTTGGCCAGGGTGTTGGGCAATTCGCTGGCGTTCACGAGCGACGCTGACAGCGTGTAGTAGCCGAACACCTGCAGGGCGGGCGGTGTCGTCAGGACGAAAGGCGCGGCAACGCTTTTTTCGGCGTCCTGGCGCGCCTGCTGCTGGAGGTAGCGATCCAGTGCCGCGCTGCCGCAGGTGAATGCGGTGCGGTCGTGGGTCTTGCCGAGTGCCTCAATCCGATACGGCGTGGTGGGCGCGGGCAATCACAACCCCATCTGTTTGCGGTAGGCCGCTGCGGCCTTGCGCAGACGCGCATTGGGCGAGGGCGGATTAAGCAAGGCACTGACGAACGCAATCTGTTCGGTGCGGCTTAGACGGATGGTCTCGTGTTCCTGGATGACGCGGCTGGCCGCTTCCTGGGCACTGGCGACCACGAATTCACTCAAGGTGCGCCCCGACAGGGCAGCGGCTTGCTGCAACACCGTCTTCTGTTCGACCGAGATGCGGGCTTCCAGGCGTGCGCCCCGCGACTTGTCGGTGGTTTCCGGCGTGGTGGTTTGCATGGCGTGTCTCCTCTAGGGCGGTGCGAGTTGATTCCCGATACAACTCAAATGTACGCCAAATGTACGGACAGCGCAAGAAATTCCTGGGCGTCTCCCCTCGCGTGACCGCAAGGGGCCGGGCTCCATGCGCGCTGTGCACCGGGCCTGAAGTCCCGGCCATGCGGTAACGATACCTGACGCGAACAGCCAGGCCAGCAGCAGCGGCAATGCCCTTGCCGTGAGTGCTCACCGGCGAACTATCTGTGGGCGGTTCTGATCGCACGCATCTACGAGGTTTGCCCGCTGGTGTGCCCCCTATGCGGTGGGCCGATGCGCCTCATCGCGTTCATGACGCAGGGGGCACAGGTCAGCAGCACGCGGGCCTCCGCTGTGGGATGCCTGCGATGTGAAGGTGGGTGACGGGGTGCAAATCGGTCACTGGCCGTCGCCGCGCCGGAAGCGGACCGCGCTCGGCTTGCGGCAGCGGAGGCGCGCCAGCCGCAGGCTTGGAGGGCTGACCCTTGGCCTTCGATGCAGCAGACGCTCAGCCTGCGCCTGCATCGGCGACGCTGCATTGGCAGCCGATTCACGTTGACCTGAGTTCGACCGCGCGGGCGAGGGTCGCACTGTTCCGATCGCTCTTCTGTGGCCGAAACGATCTCTATGCGCGCCGCTTCAAGAGCCCGGCGACGGGGAAGTCCGACTACTGGCACCGCACTCGCCACTGAGGGCAAGCGTGACGGCCGCTGGCAGCATCCGCACAACAGGCATCCGGCCGCCCGCGTGGCCGAGCTCACCCCGCGGCTGTGGAAGCGGCACTTCGCCGAGCAGCCCCTGCGCTCGGCCTTGCACGGGTTGGTTGCGTAGCAAGAACTCCGGTCGGTTACCGGTTACATGACGGGAAAGGCAGTCACCCCAGTCTTTTCCAATTCAGGTATGAGCCTGGGCGGAGCGCAAAGTAGCGGCGCGAAGTAGGTCGATACGTTGTAGAGGTTGGAAGTGTAGGCGTGCCGGGTTTCGGGGGTTCTTTTTCAACGGCTGTTCGGCAAGCGATCGGCCCCCCAGGCCGATTGCGCGTCAGGCCGTAGGCTC
>Ga0214471_10003482_pt1 | contig 12209 bp, 9 predicted proteins | sample RVTome_5_FD_207665 | JGI IMG/M metagenome (GOLD analysis project Ga0214471, IMG submission 207665) | Soil microbial communities from uranium-contaminated site in the Upper Colorado River Basin, Wyoming, United States - RVT142D155 | ecosystem: Environmental > Terrestrial > Soil > Contaminated >... | reverse complement strand
ATGCCTCGGAGATCAGCCGCCTCATCGGCAGCGTCGAGCGTGCGGGCTACACCCTGCTCCCGCTCGACATGCACTACAAGAATGGACGGGTGAAGGTCGAGATCGGCCTCGCGAAGGGCAAGAAGCAATATGACAAGCGCCAGGACGAGAAGGAGAAGGCCTGGCGCCGCGAGCAGCAGCGGTTGCTGCGGCTCAGGACCTAGACCGGGCGGCAATCGTCCTCCGCGCGCCGGCCACCGGTCGGGGACGGATCACGGTCAACGTTTCACGGCGCGGAAAGATGGGGTGGCTGATGGGACTCGAACCCACAACACCTGGAATCACAATCCAGTACTCTACCTTTGAGCTACAGCCACCGTCGGAAACCGTCAGGGCAAAAGTGTGGCGCGCCCGGCGGGAATCGAACCCACAACCACCGGCTTAGAAGGCCGGTGCTCTGTCCGTTGAGCTACGGGCGCCCTGCGGCAAGGCTGCCCCGCCCGGCGCTGAGGCGCAAGACCCGGACCCCTGACCGCAAGCCGCCCCGCGCCCCCGGGAGCCGGTGCAATATACTCCTGGAAGCCCCTGATAGTCAATGGAAAATCGCTAAATTTGTGCGCCAACTTAATAACTTGCGACCCACCCGCATTTCATATATAAAGCGTCTTTTTCGACTGGAATTGGGCGCATGCCGACCGGACTGCACAAGGCTTTTCCCCCCTACAAACCGAAGGGGAAAGAGGACTACATGAACCCGCGCCAGCTCGGGCATTTCCGCAAGATGCTCGATGAGATGAAGCGCGAGCTGTCGCAGGACATCGACCGCACCGTCCACACGATGCAGGACGAGGCGACGATCTTCGCGGATCCCAATGACCGCGCCAGCCAGGAGTCGGACATGTCGCTCGAGCTGCGCAACCGCGACCGCGAGCGCAAGCTCATCAAGAAGATCGACGAGACCATCTCGCGCATCGACCTGGGCGAATACGGCTACTGCGAGTCGTGCGGGGTGGAGATCGGGTTGAAGCGGCTGGAAGCGCGTCCGACCGCGACGCTCTGCATCGACTGCAAGACGCTCGACGAGATGCGCGAGAAGCAAGTCGCCAAGTAGCTATCGGCGATCAGCGATCGCCAAATGAAAAGGGGCGGGTCACCCGCCCCTTCTTCTTGTACTGCGCCAGCCGGCTTGGAGCTGCGGTTCGCGCCTCCGATCAGACCGCCACTACTGTGCGGTGGTCTGAATCTCGATTGCCACTGCCTTCATCGAGAGCCGCAGCCTGCCCTTGTCATCCGCCTCGAGCACCTTGACGCGCACCTGCTGCCCTTCCTTGAGGTAGTCGCCGACGGCGTTCACGCGCTCGTTGGCGATCTGCGAGATGTGCAGCAGTCCGTCCTTGCCCGGCAGCACGCTCACGATCGCGCCGAAATCGAGCAGTTTCAGCACCGTGCCGTCGTAGATGCGGCCGACCTCGACATCCGCGGTAATGGCCTCGATGCGCTTCCTTGCCGCCTCGCCCGCCTCCGGCGACACGCAGGCAATGGTGACGGTCCCGTCGTCCTGAATATCGATGGTGGTGCCCGTCTCCTCGGTCAGCGCACGTATGACCGCGCCGCCCTTGCCGATTACGTCGCGGATCTTTTCGGGCTTGATCTTCATGGTGATCATCCGCGGCGCCCACACGGACAGCTCGGCGCGCGGCGCTTCCAGCGACTGCTTCATCTTCTCCAGGATGAGGATGCGCCCCTCGCGCGCCTGGACCAGCGCGGCATGCATGATTTCCTTGGTGATGCCTTCGATCTTGATGTCCATCTGCAGCGCCGTCACGCCATTCTCGGTGCCAGCGACCTTGAAATCCATGTCGCCCAGGTGGTCCTCGTCACCGAGGATGTCGGAGAGCACCGCGAAGCGCTTGCCTTCCTTGATCAATCCCATGGCGATGCCTGCCACATGCGCCTTGAGCGGAACGCCGGCATCCATCAGCGCAAGACAGCCCCCGCACACGCTCGCCATCGAGCTCGAGCCATTCGATTCAGTGATTTCGGAAACCACGCGCAACGAGTACGCGAATTCCTCCGGAGCCGGCAGCATGGACAGCAGCGCGCGTTTGGCCAGCCGTCCGTGCCCGATTTCTCGGCGCTTGGGCGATCCGACGCGCCCGGTCTCGCCGGTCGCATAGGGCGGCATGTTGTAGTGCATCATGAAGCGATCGCTGTACTCACCCTGCAGCGCATCGATGCGCTGCTCATCCCGCGAGGTGCCGAGAGTAGCGGCCACCAGCGCCTGGGTCTCGCCGCGGGTGAACAGGGCCGAGCCATGGGCACGCGGCAATAATCCGGTGCGTATCGAGATCGGCCGCACCGTGCGCGTGTTGCGTCCATCGATGCGCGGATCGCCGTTCAGGATCTGGCCCCGCACGATTTTCGATTCCAGGGCAAAGCAGATTTCCTTGACTGCATTGGCGTCCGGGCCGCCTTCCGTGCCGACCCCGACATCGGCAAATACGCGCTTCCAGATGTTGTCGATCGCCTCGGAGCGAGCTTGCTTCTGCCTGAGCTGAAACGCCGCGCGCAGTTCATTTTCGGAAAGTTCCGCGATGCGTGCGATCAGCGCTTCGTTCCTGGCCGGCGGCGCCCAATCCCATTCCGCGGCGCCCGCCTCCTCGACCATCTCGTTGATCGCCTGGATCACCGCCTGCATCTGCTGGTGGCCAAATACCACGGCGCCCAGCATGACGTCCTCGGTCAATTCCTTCGCTTCCGACTCCACCATCAGCACTGCCTGCTCGGTGCCGGCCACCACCAGGTCCAGCTGAGAGGATTTCAGCTCGGTGGCGGTCGGGTTGAGGACATACTGCCCACCGAGATAGCCGACCCGCGCCGCACCGATCGGACCTTTGAACGGAATTCCGGAGAGGCCGAGCGCTGCAGAGGCGCCGATCATCGCTGGTATGTCGGAATCGATCTCGTTGTTCGACGATACGACGGTCGCGACCAACTGCACTTCGTTATAGTAACCGTCAGGGAACAGCGGGCGGATCGGGCGGTCGATCAGCCGGCACGTCAGGACCTCCTTTTCTGAGGGACGGCCTTCACGCCTGAAAAACCCGCCGGGGATTTTTCCCGCAGCGTAAGTGCGCTCCTGGTAGTCTACGGTCAGCGGCAGGAAATCCTTTCCCTCCGCAGCGTGCCGGGCACCGACCACGGTGACCAGCACGACCGTGTCTTCCATATTGACCAGCACCGCGCCGGTTGCCTGGCGCGCGATTTCGCCGGTTTCGAGAATCAGCCGGTGCCGTCCCCAGATTAACGATTTTTTGATGTGATTCAAGGTCGTGCCTTTCGAGAAATAAAAAAGACCGCGTGCGCGGTCTCAAGTTAACTAGCAATATGTCACTGCGCGAGGCGCAGTGCCCGAACGTTCACTTGCCAACGCACCCATGAGGGTGTCTTTACTTACGCAATCCGAGGCGGTCGATCAACTGGCGGTATTTGTCGGCGTTTGCCCGCTTGAGGTAATCGAGGAGCTTCCGCCGGCGGCTCACCATGCGCAGCAACCCGCGCCGCGAATGGTGGTCCTTGACGTGGGTTTTGAAATGATCGGTGAGATCGGTGATGCGCGCCGTGAGCAGCGCGATCTGCACCTCGGGTGATCCGGTATCGCCCTTGCCCCGCTGGTACTCGTTCATCAGCTGGGCCTTCTGGTTGCTGGTAACCGCCATCGCACTCTCCGCCTGTGAGGCGCGTATTCTACTCTCTAACCCACGGTTTCTCAAGCGATACTTGGCTCGTTGACCGCTGCGGCGGGCGCCTGTGACACCAGGCGCCGCGGCACGATTTCCCCTTGGGCCATGATCTCCGCGACTCCCATGAACGCTCCGCCGGGGCCATAGACGCGGGCAAGGCCCGCCGAGTGGACTGCGCTGTGCGCAATGGACTGGCCCTGGCTCAATCGCAATGCCGTTCGCGCATCGAGATCCACCCGCGGCAGGGCGCACACCAGGGCGTCCTCCGGCAGCAGCAGCGCATCGCGCTCGTCGGGCGCCGCCTGCTCGAGCCGTTCCAGCGTGACAGCACCCGCCGACAACCGGAAATCGCCGACCGCATCTCGCCTCAGTCCGGAGAGGCAGGCGCCGCACCCGAGGGCGCGTCCGAGGTCCTCCGCCAGAACGCGCACGTAGGTGCCTTTGCTGCAGATCACGAATACCTTCAGCTCGCCGCCTTCGAGCCCCAGCAGCTCCAGCCGGCGAATGACGATGGGGCGCGGCTCGCGCGGGACCTCGGCCCCTGCGCGAGCCAGCTTGTAGAGCCGCTGGCCTTCGTGCTTGAGCGCGCTGTACATCGGCGGTGTCTGCAGGATTTCCCCGGTGAACGCCTTGAGCGCTCGTCCGATGTCAACGTCCGTGACCCGCACGTCGTGGCGGGCCGTGACCACGCCTTCAAGATCGCCCGTGTTCGTCGTAATGCCCAGGCGCACCGTGGCGATGTACGCCTTGTCCGCGCCGAGCAGGAGATGGGAAAACTTGGTCGCTTCGCCGAGGCAGATCGGGAGCAGACCCGTCGCCATGGGGTCGAGCGTGCCGGTGTGCCCGGCCTTTTGCGCCCGGAACAGGCGGCGGGTCCTCTGCACCGCTGCGCTCGAGGTGATGCCGGCGGGCTTGTCGAGCAGCAACACCCCGTCCACGGCGCGCCAGCCACCTGTGCGGCCGATCCCCTGGCGAGCGTTCGGGGTCATTTCTTCCGCCGCTTGCGCTTCGTATCCTCCGCCACGGCCGCGTCAATCAGCTGCGACACACGGATTCCGCGCTCGACCGATGCGTCGTACTCGAAATGCAACTGGGGCACGACGCGGAGCTTGATGCGCTGCGCCAGCTGGCTGCGCAGGTAACCCGCCGCGTGCTGCAGGCCCGCTCCGGCCTCAACGATGCGGGAGGCCTCTCCCAGCAGCGTGAAGTAGACCCGGGCATGGGCGTTATCGGGAGTAACCTCGACATCGGTGAGGGTGATCATGCCGACTCGGGGATCCTTCAGCTCGAGCCGGATGATGTCGGACAGCTCGCGTTGGACCTGCTCGGCGATGCGCCGGCTGCGGGGGAAGTCTTTCGGCATCGCCAGTTTCGAGTTACGAGTTTCCAGTTTCCAGTTTCACGTTTCTGTGCCAATTACCAACTCGAAACTCGCAACTAGAAACTAGAGCGTGCGCGCCACCTCGACGACCTCGTACACCTCGAGCTGGTCGCCGACTTTGAGATCGTCGAAGTTTCTGAGCGAAAGCCCGCATTCGAACCCGGCCTTGACCTCGCGCACGTCGTCCTTGAAACGCTTGAGGGAATCGAGCTCGCCGTCGTGAATCACGACGTTGTCGCGCAGCACCCGAACCTTGGCGCCGCTGCGCCGGACCAGCCCCTCGGACACGTAGCAGCCGGCGACGGTGCCGACCTTGGAGATCTTGAATATCTGGCGCACTTCGACGAGGCCGAGCACGTTTTCCTTCTTCTCCGGGGCGAGCATGCCCGACAGCGCCGCCTTGATGTCGTCAACAGCCCCGTAGATCACGTTGTAATAGCGGATGTCCACCCCGCTATGCTCGGCAAGCTTGCGCGCTGCCGCGTCGGCCCTGGCATTGAAGCCGATGATCACTGCCTTGGAGGCGAGCGCCAAGTTGACATCCGACTCCGTGATGCCGCCCACGGCGGCATGCACGATGTTGACCTTGACCTCATCCGTGGAAAGCCCTGAGAGCGCGTGGGACAGGCCTTCGTAGGAGCCTTGCACGTCCGCCTTGATGATGAGCGACAGCGTCTTGGCCTGCCCCTCGCCCATATGCTCGAAAATGTTCTCGAGCTTCGCCGACTGCTGCTTGGCCAGCTTGACGTCCCGGAACTTCCCCTGGCGGAATAGCGCGATCTCGCGGGCCTTGCGCTCGTCGCCCAGCACCAGCACCTCGGACCCCGCCGCAGGCACATCCGAAAGCCCGAGGATCTCCACCGGGATCGAAGGCCCGGCCGCCTCGAGGTTGCCGCCGGCCTCATCCAGCATGGCCCGCACGCGGCCGAACACCGCGCCTGCCAGCACCACGTCGCCGCGCTTGAGCGTTCCCGACTGGACCAGGACGGTTGCGACCGGGCCCTGCCCCTTGTCGAGCCTCGATTCGATCACGACGCCCTTCGCGGGCGCGTCCCGGGGTGCCTTCAGCTCGAGCACCTCTGCCTGCAACAGTATTCTTTCCAGCAACGCGTCTATCCCCTTGCCGGTCTTGGCCGAGACTTCGACGAACATGGTATCGCCGCCCCACTCTTCGGGCACGACTTCCCTTGAGGCGAGATCCTGCTTGACCCGGTCCGGGTTTGCTTCCGGCTTGTCGATCTTGTTGAGCGCGACCACGATCGGCACCTTCGCCGCCTTGGCATGGTGGATGGCTTCGACCGTTTGCGGCATCACGCCGTCATCGGCCGCCACCACCAGCACCACGGCGTCAGTTACCTTGGCGCCGCGAGCGCGCATTGCCGTGAACGCTTCGTGGCCCGGCGTATCGAGAAACGTGACCATGCCCTTGGGGGTATTCACGTGATACGCGCCGATGTGCTGCGTGATGCCGCCCGCCTCCCCGCTCGCCACCCGCGTGCGGCGGATGATGTCGAGCAACGAGGTCTTGCCGTGATCCACGTGGCCCATCACGGTGACGACCGGGGCGCGCGGCTCCAGCCTGACCTCGGCAGGCGACTCTTGCTGCTGCTCGGCGAGGAAAGCATCGGGATCATCGAGCCTGGCGCGCTTCGCGACGTGCCCCAGTTCCTGGACCACGATCATCGCGGTTTCCTGGTCGAGCACCTGATTGATGGTCGCCATGGTACCGAGCTTCATCATGACCTTGATCACCTCGGCGGCCTTCATCGACATCTTGTGCGCAAGGTCTGCGACCGTGATGGTCTCAGGCACCGTGAAGTCCCTCACCACCGGCTCGGTCGGGCCGGCGAACGCGTGCGGCTGCTCGCCCTCTTCCTTGTGGGCGGCATGGCGTGTCTTGCGCTGGCGCCAGCCGAACCCGCCGGTCGAGTCGCCGCGTGTCTTGATGCTGCGGCGCTTGACCGTCTCGTCCTTCCAGACCACTTCCTTGACTTGTTTCTTGGCCTTCTTTTCCGCCTTTTGCGCCTTTTCTTCGGGTTTGACCGTCGGCTTGTGCAGCGTGCCTACTACTATGGCCGGCGTTGCCGCCGTCCCCGCCGACCTGGTTTCCTCCGGCGCCTTGGCTTCGGCGACCGCTTCGGCCTCCTTCTTGCGCCGCTTCTTCTCCGCGTCCTCCGCCTGCCGCGCCGCCAGCTCGGCCTGCTGCCTCGCCTCGGCTTCGCGCAACGCAACCTGCTCGGCATCGAGCACCGGCCGCGCGGGTTCGGGCGCGCCCTCGGGCTCGGCGTCGCGCTTCACCAGGACGCGCTTCTTGCGCACCTCGATGTGGATGGTGCGCGATTTCCCCATGCTGTCGGACTTCTTGATCTCCGTCGTCTGGCGACGCGTCAGCGTGATCTTCTGCTTCGACTCGCCCGCGCCGTGCGACTTACGCAGGTGCTCGAGCAGCTGGGTCTTGTCCTTTTCGGTAAGCGGCGTGTCCTCCGCCAGCGCCTTGCTCACGCCGGCCGCCTGCAGCTGCTCGATCAGCAGCGCCGTCGGGAGCCCCAGTTGCTGGGCAAGTTGGTTGACGTTGATCTGAGCCATGCGATTCGGGGAATCAGGAGCCCGCTACGGCAAACCACGGGGCGCGGGCCGCCATGATGAGCTGCTTGGCGCGTTCGCCGTCGAGCCCCGTCAGCTCGGTGAGATCGTCGGTCGCGAAATCGGCGAGCGCCTCCTGGGTACCCACGCCCTTCGCGGCGAGCAGGCGTGCCGTGTCGTTGTCCATGCCTTCAACCTTCATCAGGTCCTCGATGTCATGCTCGACCCGCTCTTCGCTCGCAATCGCCTGCGTGAGCAGCGCGTTGCGGGCGCGGCTCCGCAGCTCGTTGATGGTGGCTTCGTCGAAGGATTCGATCTCCTGCATCTCGCTGATCGGGACGTAGGCGACCTCCTCGAGGGTATTGAAACCTTCCTCAACCAGGATCGCCGCGACCTCTTCATCGACGTCGAGTTTCTCTATGAACATGGTCTTGACGCGCGTTGCCTCCTCCTCGCTCTTCTTCTGCGACTCTTCCAGCGTCATGAGGTTGAGCTCCCATCCCGTGAGCTCGCTCGCCAGCCGCACATTCTGGCCAGTGCGGCCGATCGCCTGGGCGAGATTTTCCTCGTCCACCACGATGTCCATGCTGTGCGCTTCTTCGTCCACCTTGATCTTGCTGACCTCGGCAGGCGCGAGCGCGTTGACCACGAACTGCGCCGGGTCCTCGGCCCACAGGATGATATCCACGCGCTCGCCCGCAAGCTCCGAAGTCACCGCCTGCACGCGCGAACCGCGCATGCCGACGCAGGTGCCGATCGGGTCGATGCGCCGGTCTTTCGAATGCACGGCGATTTTCGCCCGTGAGCCGGGGTCGCGCGCCGCCGCCTTGATCTCAAGCAGGCCGTCCTCGAGCTCGGGCACCTCCATTTCGAACAGCTTCACCAGGAACTCAGGCGCCGTGCGCGACAAAATGAGCTGCGGTCCCCGGCTGGCGTGGTCGGTCTTCCACACGTAGGCCCGCACCCGGTCGCCCATGCGCAGATTCTCCTTCGGGATCATCTGGTCGCGCGGCAACACGGCCTCCAGCCGTCCCGATTCGACGATGGCATTGCCGCGCTCCATGCGCTTGATGACACCGGTGACGAGCGGCTCCTTGCGGGCGAGAAAATCGTTGAGGATCTGCTCGCGCTCGGCATCACGGATCTTCTGCAGGATCACCTGTTTCGCCGTCTGCGCGCCGATGCGCCCGACTTCCAGGCCGCCGAGCGGCTGCTCGATGAATTCGCCGGGCTGGATCGCGAGATTCTGCTTCCTTGCGTCGCTGACTGCGATCTGGCGCGCGGCCTCCTCGACCTCCCCGTCGTTCATTACCTGCCAGCGGCGGAAAAAGGAGAACTCACCCGTCGTGCGGTCGACCGAAGCGCGCACGTCGACGTCCTCCTGAAAACGCTTCTTGGTGGCAGACGCGAGCGCGAGCTCAAGCGCGCCGAACACGATCTCCTTTTCGACGTTCTTTTCCCGCCCGAGGGCGTCCACCAGCAGCAATATCTCGCGACTCATTCCCGCGCTCCCGCTAAAGGTTCGGCACCAGACGCGCCGTCTCCACGTTGCCGAGATCGAGCGACAAAACCCTGCCCTCGACCTCCAGCTGCACCCGGCCGGCACCGGCCTCGCGCACCACGCCGATAAAATTGCGCTGCCCGTCCACCGGCAGGCGCATTCGCACGCGGGCCCGCTGGCCGGCGAAACGCGCGAAATCGCGCTCTCCCCTCAACAGACGGTCGAGACCCGGCGAGGATACCTCGAGCCGTTCGTAGTCCACGCGCTCGACGGTAAGTACCCGGCTCACCTGGTGGCTCACTGTCGCGCAGTCATCCACCGTGACCCCGCCCGGCTTGTCAATGTAGATACGCAGCAGCCCGCCGCGCACCGGGCGTTCAACGCCGGCCAGCTCGTAGCCCATACCGCTCACGGTAGCTTCCAGTAACTCATTCAATTCCATGGCAAATCCAGCTTACAAACAAAAAATGGGCGAACCGCCCATCTTCTGTATCCCCGGGAATCAGGGGGTGAAGAGTGTATCAAGAATCACGCTCAAATCCAATAGGTTGGAGAACATTTCCGCCCGCTCACGCGCGTGAGCATGCTCCCGGATACGGAAGGCAACCCGTTGTTTTGCGATTCTATTTGCACCATGGGCCGCTACTCGTGACGGAGACGCTCACGACGGCGCCGCATTCAAACTGTTGATGCGACGTGCGAACGCCAAATTGCGCTGTGGACCCAGCGGGTACTCCAACATCGCGCCGCAGAACATATTCGTTGCCTTTGTGTCCCGCCTCGGATCCCGTCTGCGCGAAGTGCGGGCGGGCCCGATTGAAATCCTGATGAAGCAAACATAGGAGATCTCTACTAGACACGTCTCACTTCGTTAGCATCCACGGCGAAAAATCGTATACGCTTGCAAATCTGCAGTTGCTGATGCGGGCAGAGCCATCACAAGGGCCCCTCAGCTAGGGGAGGCAATGAACAAGTTTGAGAAGGTCGAGGACGGTTCGCCGGGCGGGGATGCGGACTCCCGGAACGGTGCTGTCGATCAGCCCCATCAGCTTGCCGATGCAATGGCCCTGCTGAAGCAGGAAATCCGGGAGCGGAGGCAGCTCGAGGAACGCCTGCGCCAGTCGAACGAGGAGCTGCTGCTGCGCCTAGCGGAGCTGAAACAGCGCGACCGCGACCATCTCACGCTCGGCAAGCTGAGCAACTACCTCAAATCATGCATCTCCTCCGACGAAGCGTGCACCGTCATTACCGCGTTCTGCCCGCAGCTCATCCCATCCGATGTCGGAACGCTCTACCGCATCAACTCGCCGGGCGGCTATCTGGAACGGGTCGCCGGCTGGGGGCAAATCACGCAGGAGGAGAAGCTGTTCACGGTGCAGGACTGCTGGGGTTTGCGTCGCGGCCAGCTGCACTGGACGAATGGCGCGGGGACCGGATTGCTTTGCCAGCACGCAACCGGCTCTGCCGAACCGATATTCCCCTACATGTGCATCCCGCTGGTTGCGCACGGCGAGACGGTAGGACTGCTGTTCCTGCAAAGGCTTCACGCTGCGGCAAAGGCACAGGAAATCGGTGTGGCGCTGGAGTCGAAACTGGGTCTCGCCTCGGCCGTGGGTGAAGAAATCAGCCTGGCGCTCGCCAATCTCAAGCTTCGCGACACGCTGCGCCAGCAGTCCTTGCGTGATCCCCTGACCGGGCTCTACAACCGGCGCTTCCTCGAGGAGTACCTCGTGCACGAGCGCGTTCGCGCGTCGCGCAAGAACCGCCCGCTTTCGGTCATCATGCTGGACATCGACCATTTCAAGCGCGTCAACGACACTTTCGGCCACGACGCCGGCGACGCGGTACTGCGGCGCATGGGTCTCGTCCTGCAGGGCCATGTTCGCGGGAGCGACATCGCGTGCCGCATCGGCGGGGAGGAGTTTGCGCTGCTGCTGCCGGAAGCCTCGCTGGTGACCGCCTACCAGCGCGCCGAGCGCATATTGGATACCGTGCGCCACATGCAGATCAAGCATCGCGGCCAGGTCCTGGGGGCCATCACTGTCTCAATGGGCGTGGCGGCCTTCCCCAAGCATGGCGATACGCCCGAAGCACTCATTCGCGCCGCCGACCAGGCGCTGTACCAAGCCAAGCAGGGCGGGAGAAACAAGCTCGCGTCGGCGTAGGCCCGCAAACGCCTCGAAACGAAAAAGCCCGACCTCCCAGAGGCCGGGCTTTTCCGTTTCATGGGTGCCTGACGATGTCCTACTTTGGCTCCGGCCGCCCCTTCGGGGCTTAACCTTTCCGGCTCAAAGGGATCCGGAAAGTTAGCCTACGCCGCAACACGCCGCGGCATAGGTAATCGCGTCACTCAAATGCAGCGAAACTTCGGGCCGCGAGACCAACGATGTCTCGATCGCGGCGTGTTGTCGCTGCGCTCAAGTAGGGTATCGTCAGGGCAACGAACAAAAAGAAATGCCCCAACCCGACTGGGCTGGGGCATTTCTTTTGAGGGTGCCTGACGATGTCCTACTTTCGCACGGAATACACCGTACTATCATCGGCGCTGAGGCGTTTCACGGCCCTGTTCGGAATGGGAAGGGGTGGGACCACCTCGCTATGGTCGTCAGACGTAGCTTGCAAGCCCCCGGCGGTCAGCCGTCGGCATTCGGCCAGGAGCAATGTTCGGAAGAAGTAAAGGATTCGATTGATTGTATCTGGCAAACCCTTGTTCACCTGAGCCCTGGCTGTCAGCCGATGGGTAGCAGCCAAATGCTCACGGTTATAGGATCAAGCCGCACGGGCAATTAGTACCGGTTAGCTCAAAGGATTACTCCTCTTACACATCCGGCCTATCAACGCGGTGGTCTTCCGCGACCCTTCAGGGGGATCAAGTCCCCGGGAAGTCTAATCTTAAGGCGAGTTTCCCGCTTAGATGCTTTCAGCGGTTATCTCTTCCGCACTTAGCTACCCGGCGATGCCACTGGCGTGACAACCGGTACACCAGAGGTGCGTCCACTCCGGTCCTCTCGTACTAGGAGCA
>Ga0214471_10003481_pt1 | contig 12210 bp, 8 predicted proteins | sample RVTome_5_FD_207665 | JGI IMG/M metagenome (GOLD analysis project Ga0214471, IMG submission 207665) | Soil microbial communities from uranium-contaminated site in the Upper Colorado River Basin, Wyoming, United States - RVT142D155 | ecosystem: Environmental > Terrestrial > Soil > Contaminated >... | reverse complement strand
CTTTATCCGAGTGGAGGCCACATCCGGGGTCTCGCATTGGATACTGCCCGGGAGCGAGTCAGGAGAGCGGAGATCGGACTGGCGATCCTCCACCGCTACATGCCGGAGGTGCAGGCCTCACCCAAGACGTGAACCGGTTGAGTTTCATATCCAATGAGAAAGGAGGCGTTGTGGATCTCGGTCTAGAAGGCAGGGTGGCGGTCGTCACAGGTGCGAGCAAGGGGATCGGAGCCGCTATTGCGCGGGAGCTTGCCGCGCAAGATTGCTCTCTGGCGCTCTGTGCCAGAGGAGTGGAAGAGCTCAATGGTCTCGCCGCTGAAATCAGGGACTCGACGTCGGTAGAGGTCCTTGCCATCGGGGCGGACGTGACCGATCCGGATCAAGTCGAGCGGTTCCGGGACGAAGTGCTGGCGAATTATGGAAAGGTGGACGTCCTGGTCAACAATGCAGGTCGCTCTTATCCGGGAACCTTCGAGACGCTCACGGATGAGGACTTCCTCAACGACTACACGGTCAAGGGGCTGTCACATATCCGCATGACGCGGGCTTTCCTTCCGGCACTGCGGGAGAGTGACGCGGCTCGAATCGTCAACATCAACTCGATTCATGGCAAGCACGCTGATGCGAGATTCTTCACGTCGAGCGTCAACCGTGCGGCGTCCATAGCATTCGCCAGGACGCTGGCTCTATGGCTCGCTCCCGAGAGGATCTGCGTTAACTCGGTCAACCTCGGATATGTGCTGACTCCCCAATGGTCGAACGTGCACAAGAGGGTTCGTCCTGATCTCGAACCCGACGAGTTCTTTGCAGAGATGGGTTCCCTGGAGGTCCCGATGGGGAGAATGGGTAAACCCGAAGAGGTGGCAGGCATCGTCACTTTCCTGGCATCGGCGCGAGCGTCGTACATCACCGGCGCCTCGATTGATGTCGGCGGTGGTCAATAACGGGAGCCCATTCGGTCCCAACTCGGAACATTCGATTGAAAAGGAGAAGGTGGAAGAGTGATGAGAGCTGGCACAACGAAATCCAAGGACGGGACGGAGATCGCCTACTGGACCGGGGGCGAGGGGCCACCATTGGTACTGGTCCACGGCATCACCTCTACCCATCTCACCTTCGATGAGCTGGTGCCACACCTCACAACGCATCGCACGGTGACGGTCTACGACCGGCGGGGGCGGGGTCTCAGCGGGGACTCGTCAGGCCCTTACGACATGTCGGCGGAGTACGACGACGCGCTCGCCGTCCTCGGCGCGTTGGGAGTGGGCACCGTCGATCTCTTCGGCCATTCGTTCGGCGCCTACATAGCCATTGGTGCGTGGGAGCGTGACGTGAAGGGGACGATCCGGCACATGGTCTTCTATTCCCCTGGATTCGGCGATCGATATCCCGAATCGATCCTCGCCGATATCGATGCACTGGTGGAGAGCGGTGAGCGCGATCAGGCTCTTCGCGTGCTTTTAATGGACATCATCGGCATGCCTGCCGAGGAAGTCGACTTCATGCAGCGGAGCCCAGCCTGGGCCGCCAGGATCGAATCGGTGCACACCGTGGCCCGGGAGTGCCGCGCCGACCAGGACTTCTCGCTGGATGAAGAGAGACTTGGCTCGGTGGAGACACCCGTACTGGTCATCTCCGGCGAGACCAACCCTCCCAACAAGCAGGCTGTCGCCTCTCGACTCGCCTCACTCCTCCCTGCCGCCACCCTGAGAATGCTCTCGGGTGAAGGCCATGTGGCACACCACACCGCCCCGAACCGGCTTGCAGAACTCGTGCTCGAGTTCACGAGCGACGACTCTTGACTCATTCGGAAGTACGCTCAGTGAACGGCTAGCTCGGCCGCGTACTCCAAGCTCATCTCGGGCCACCAGCGGTCCACTCCCAGGTCGGACGTGATTGCCCCGGCGGCGCAGTAGCCGGCGGCGCCACTGAGCCCTCCACCGTTGGGGCTGGTGGCGCTCGCGTGATACAGGCCGGTGACGCCCGGGATCCTGTAGTCGGCCAGATCCGGATGGGGCCGGTTGACTCGTGACTGGTCCTGGGTGTACGGCCCCATGCGGACGGCACCATTTCGCATCGCGGCGTTGCCCCTCGACACGTCGAGGGGCGTCCGCAGGTACACGCCGAGGATGTTGTCCTCGTCCAGGTTCGACGTCACCGACTTCCAGACGTCGAGCATTCGCTCCTGGTACTCGTCTCTCCTCTGATCCCAGTTCATCGGGTCGCCGTCCACCACGTACGGGGCGAACGGCCACCAGAAGGCGACGTGCCCGTTCCCGGTCACGTAACTGGGATCGTGGACCGTGTTGCACGAGCCGTTGCCGACCGGCATGCCGGGGAAGCGCTCGCCCGTCACGTCGGCCATCGACTGCTCGAGTTGAGCCGAGTCGTCGGCGCCAAAAGAGATGTTGTAGGCCTTCGCCACATCGGGATCGAAGTCCACGGCCCGGTAGTGCGGAGCCTCGCGCAGGGCGAGATGGATTGTCGCCAGGCTCCCGCCGCTCGTCCAGTCCCAGTTCTTCGCCTTGGCTTGTACGGCCGGAGCGAAGTAGTCGAAACCGGTCATCTCCACCAACTGGGTGAAGTCCACTCCGGAGACCACCGCTCTGGCGGCTCTGATCTCGTTGCCGTCGCGGAGCTGGACTCCGACGGCGCGCTGGCCATCGAGCAAGACTTTGACCACGGGCTGTCCGGTCACGATCTCACCCCCGTGCTCCAGCACGATGGCCGACAATGCGTCCGGAAGGTTTTGAGTCCCGCCTCTGGCCAGCCCGTTTCTGGTCAAATTGAGGAAGAAGGCGGGCAGCAAGGCGCCGACGCCCGGCTTGTTGGTCGCCTGGACCACATGGATCAGCTTCTTGAGCAGCACTCGCATCTGCTCGCTCTGGAAATGGCTGTCCACCGCGTCGTATGGCTTCATCCCCCTGAGTGATGCGAGTTCTTCGGCGAGCGCCTGGTCGATGATCCCCTTGGCCAAGGCGTCGGTGGTGAGGTCGCCGGCCTGTGGGGGAGGGGTGAACTCGGTGGCGACGAGCAGCGGCAGCGCCCTGGTGAACCTCTCGCTCAAGCCCGTCCAAGTGTCGGCGTCGGCGGACGAGAAACGGCTTATCGACTGACGGCTCGCCTCGTGGTCGCGGTGGATCACGAGGGCACGGTCGTCGCTGAAGAGGTAAGCCTGCTGAACCTCGGGAATGATGTAGTCGAAACCGAAGCGGTCGAGCTCGAGATCCTGCATGATCGGGTAATTCTCGAATCCGTGGAAGTAGTTGCCGCAGGTGTTGTTACGAAAGCCGGGAAGGATCAGCTCCCGTGTGGCGGTCCCGCCGCCAATGCTCTCCTCGCCCTCGACCACCGTCACCTTGAGACCGGTCTTGGCCAGATACGCGGCGCAGGTGAGGCCGTTGTGCCCCGAGCCGATGACGACAACGTCAGGGTCTCCACTGGCCTGGGTCGGCGGGCTCATCCTCCGTCCTCTCTGTCCGCAGCGAGCGGAGCATCATGTGCCGATAATACATAATGCACAATCGGCCTGCACGGCAAAGCACAAGGATCGAGGACTGAAAACCCTGCACCCTTCTCGTGTTTTATCGGGTCACATCGACCGGTCGGCGGCTGGCGGCGCTCTCGATGATCGCCTCGAGCACGTCTACCACCGGGATCGCTACTTCCGGTCCGGTCTCGGGCTGGCTGCCGGTCCTGATGCAATCGGCGAACTCGGCCATCTCGTCGGCGATGGTGTCGATCCGGGTTACCGGGAACTCGACGCGCGATGGCTCACCACGCTTTTGGACGAACAAACGAGTCCCGTCCTCCTCTGACCATGCCGCGGCATCGGAGCCATAGACCGTCACCGTGTTGACACCGGCGGTCGCCAGCAACGTAACCAGGTAGGCGAGGGGACCGGACTCGAGCTCGAAGAGCATGGCCGTGACGTCGTCGACATCGAGTGCGCCGTACACCTTCTTGCTGATCGCCGAAACCCATCGGATGGGACCGCCCAGGTATTGGATCGTGTCGACATGGTGGACACCCAACGGAGTCATGCCTCCGGCCGGAATCTGCTCCGGGTTCTTCCTCCACTCGGGAAGGTCGGGCTTGAATGCGACGGGCACCGAGATGTTGGCCTCGATGTGCTGAAGTTGGCCCAGCTCTCCAGATCTGAGCATTTCATGCAGACGGCGGTTACCGATCTGCCGTCTCTTGTTGTGTCCCACCTGAAGTACGACTCCGGCCTCCATGGCCGCCCGGGCACTGGCTCTGGCTTCGGCGCCGGTTAGGGCCAGAGGCTTCTCCACGAAGACGTGCTTGCCGGCGGCGGCGGCCTGAGCTATCAACTCCTGACGCACGGCGTGAGGAGTGGCCATCAGCACGCCCTCGATGGCTGGATCCTCCCAAATCTCTGCCAGGCTCTCGGTGGCTTTGCATCCATGCTTCGACGCAAAGGCTGCCCTGGTCTCAGGAGTCCTGGCGTAGCACGCCACGACCTGTGCTTTCCCGCTGGATGAGGCTGCCTCGGCGAGGACATTTCCCCACCAGCCGAGGCCGATGGAAGCCAGACCAACTCGGTGCGTCACGGGTCCTCCCTCGCTCGGAAATCTGCCGGCCGAACCTAGCGTCGACATAATCGATTGTCGAGGAAGCATTACCGACTGGCGTACCACGTATAGTGAGCGCGTCATCGTTTCGCTGCCGGGAGGGAAGGTGGCTGCAGACATCGATCCTGCCTCGTGGGATGATCCATCCGATGGCGCTGATGCGCTGAACCGGAGGACGGCCCAAGCAATGGTCGCCGGTCGCCTTCGTGTCGAGATCCTTTCCGGGCTCATCTCGCCGGGAACCCGGCTGCTACAGACCAAGCTCGCGGCGCGGATGAGGACGTCGACCACGCCCGTGCGTGAGGCCATGGCGGAGCTCGCCGCCGAAGGTCTGGTCGACCTCGGCCCGCATCGTGGTGTGATCGTCCACGAGCCCAACGAGAAAGAGCTCAACGAGGTCTACGAGATGCGCTCGCTCTTGGATCCGGTCTTGATCGCGAAGACGGTAACCAATATCACTGAGTCGGAGATCGAGCGATCCGCCGCCTTGTGCCGGCGTATGGAGGAGGAGACAGAGCCAGGCGCATGGGTTGTTCTCAACAGCCATTTTCACGCCCATATGGACGGGGCGGCCCGGAGCCCGCTCTTGGCGAGCACGGTCCGCAACCTTCGCAACAGGTCCAGCATCTACATCGCTGCTTCCCTGCGCGAATCCCCAGAGCGCGTAGCCGACGCCAATGCAGAGCATCTCGCCATGGTCGAGGCATGCCGTCGTCGTGATGTCGACTCCGGTTTGGAGCCGACCGGCAGACACATAAAGGCGACCTTGGAGCTGGTCACTGTCTACTTGCGGCGACTCGACTCGAAGACCGCCTGACTTCGAAGGGGGTGTGACCAGGGATCGACTGCATCGTGGTCCCGAAGAGCTTGTGGAGGCGGCGAAATAGAGGTTGGGGCCTTCGCAGAAACTGTGAGTCCACGTCGGGTATATCGGCTATCCGGCTCCGGGAATGCGAAGAGCGAAGATGCTCCTGCCCTTGTCATGTCGGTAAGTCAGTCTGCCGTCCATGAGCTCGGCGAGGCCTCGTGACACCGTCAACCCCAGTCCCACCGAGCCAGGCTGGGTGATCGCTGAGTGGTACCGGTAGTACGGCTCGAAGATCATCTCCCATTCGCTTTCGGGCAGGCCGGGCCCATCGTCAGAGACTTCGACCAACACTTCCGTCTTGTCCGACCCGATTCTGACCTCGATGTTGTCACCGCCGTAGCGAAGGGCGTTGGCGATCAGGTTGCGCAGGATCTGACGGACCCGAGCCGGGTCGGCCCATGCCGTGGCGTTGCCTGAGACCGTGACGCCGGCGACTGCCACCGCGTCCCAGACCTCCATCACTTGGGCGACCTGGGCCCGCAATGAGGTGGGAACCCGCGTGATCTCGAGCTTTCCGATCTCGATCCGGGCCGCGACCAAGAGATCGTCGATGATCCCGGAGAGCTCGAATGCCTCACGGGCTATGAACCCCACCATCTCCTCTCGGTCCGAGGCGGCCATATCGGTGTCGTCACCGATTCGAAGCATCTGGGCGAAGCCCAAGACGGCGGTGAGAGGGGTACGGAGCTCGTGACCAACCGAGGTGATCAGTTCGTCCTTGGCGGCGAGCAACTTCTCCATTCTGCTTTGAGTTTCGCGGAGCTCGAGCTCGACTTTCCTGCGTTGCTCGAGCTCTTGCTCCAACGTGGTTCGGACGTCGCGCAGACGCCCGACAACGATCCCCGTCAGCACGAACATGAGCAACGGGACCCCGCGGTAGGTCCGCAGGATCGTGGAAATGCCTGGTCCAACCAGCTCGACGACCAAGCTGGTGGCGACGATCAGACCGGCCAGGACCACCAGGGCAGACTTCAGCCCGAAGAGGCTCCCGGCGACGATCAGCGGGACGACCGCAAGGATCACGACCGTGGGGCTGTCCACCGGCGGGAAGACGATCAGGACCGTCAAATACCCGGCCGTCACCGACCCCAGAAGCAACCGATGCCAGGTTCGTTGCATCAGCGCACGCCGAACTGCAATAAACAGAATCCACCGATAGCACCGCCCGCTGCTCTGGTCATTGGCCGGGGAATGCCGCCCCATGACGAATGAGCCCGAGATCGGCCCCACCGGTCGACCCCTGAGATGTCCACGCGCTCACCTGCTCCGCCCCGGCTCGTGGAGCAGCGGAATCGTCGCCCGAAAGATGGTGGCGCCGGCCTCGCGGCGATAGCTGAGGTGTCCGCTCATTAGGTTGGTGAGCTCCCTCGAAATCCAAAGACCCACTCCCACCCGGCCGGGCGCGCCACCGTCATGGGCAAAGACATACTGGTTGAAGATGGCTTCGGTGAGAGCATCGGGGACTCCCAGCCCTCGGTCCTTGACCTCGAGGATTCCGTGCGTGTCGTTGGCGCCTATCTCGACTGTGATCGGTTCTGCCCCGTGGGTAGCGGCGTTGCTCAAGAGGTTGCGGACCACCTGGCGGAATCTCGCCGGATCTCCAACCCCGATGACAGCCTGGGCAATGACCTCGATATGACTTCCACGATCCCCCATCGACTCAATGACCTGGGCTACGTTTGCAGCCAGGTTGACCGGGACACTGACCACCCGCAGTTCCCCAATCTCGGTGCGGGCGACCGCCAGCAGATCCTCGACGATGCCCGCCAGATCCCAGGCCTGATCGGTCATGTCCTGCACCATGGCGACCCGCATCGGCTCGTCCAGATTGGGGTCCGGCTCGGCGAGCAGGTTGGCGTAGCCAAGTACCGCGGTGAGCGGGGTGCGCAACTCGTGGCTCACCGAGGCCAGGAAGCGGCTCCGGTCCCGCACCAGGTCGGCGACTGCTTCCTCGGCGTGACGGAGGTTGGTCATGTCCTGAAAGACGAGAAGGGTGAGCGGCGCCTCCATCCTCCGTGCAATGACCCGGAACAGATCCGACCCGGTGTCACATTCGGTTTCGGCAGAGCCCTCCCGTTGCGCCTTAGCGATGAGACGTGCGATGTCTCCCACGATGCTGGCCTGCATGACATCTTCGAGACGATCACCCAACACTGGGGTCCGGACGTAGAGGAGAGATTGGGTTCGATTCGCGGCGCGCAGCCGGAGATCGTGGTCAACCGCGACGATGGTTTCGGGCAACGCAGCGAGCACCTCTTCGGTGCTCGAGATCAGATCCCAGTTCGACAGATCAGTCAATCGTGTTCCTCTGGAGCTCGCGGCCAGCAGTTACCGGGCGCGAGAAGCGAGGCGTAGACAAGGGGGCCGACCCCTGTTGGCAGCCAGCCCCCTTGGCGAGTGACTTGGTGATCTACGTTTCAGCTCATCTCGCTGATCGAGGCGAGCACCGGAGCTGCAGTGACCAGAAGGCTGACCAGTGCAAGGACGAGAATCAGAATTCGACGGGACATTTGGACCTCCCTTGAGCCCGACTGCTGTTGTCAGTCGTGACTATCCAGGAGCACCGTCTTTGGAATGTCTCAGTTTCAGGGGCCGGTTCAGCCCGAACCTTCCGTCACCGGAGTTTTTCGCGGCTGCCCTCGGGTGAAGAAGGGCTGACCTTCCTGTCGCAGAGCGGTCAGGTCCCGCCGCACCGTCGCGGCGCTCACCTCCAGGGCATCGGCGAGGAGCTCGATCGAAGGAACCGCGCCTGCGCTGTCCGCTTCGGTCAGCAGTCGCAGCAACCGCCGCCGCCGGCGTTCGATCTGGTTGTCGATCCGATCGTCCTCCGGATGGTTGAGGGTCCAGACGACAGGGCGGAACTCGTCGTCGCCGAGGCGGCGACCCGAAGGCGCACCCGCCTCCGGAAGCAGCACCTGAATCGTTTGCGGGCAAAGGCGATTGCGGGCGGACACGATCTCTCGGTGCTCGAGAACCCGCTTCAAAGCACGATCCCGGTCTACGTTGGATAGTCCCTCCAATGTGGCCTGGAGCAGGCGATGAGCCTCCATCACCGCAGCAGCTGCTTCCGCTGGGTTCCCCGCAGTCTCGGCGACCACGGCATGCCGATAGTGCACGAGATAGGGGCGCTCCACTCCCGGCCTCAGCCTCCTTACCGCGTCTTTGGTGGCCTTATAGGCCTCGTCCACTCTGCTGATGTTGATGAGGATCACGCCACGGATCGATTCCATTTCCGCGCCGAGATCCTCGAGGCTCGCTTCGACACACAGTCGGAGCGCCCGGTCAACCGTGGCCAGTGCACTCTGGTACTCCCCCTGGTGTGTCTGGAGGAGAGCCAGGGAACGGAGGTGTTGGCCCTCGAGGAACAAGTATCCGGTTCCGGCCAAGGCTTGGAGGCTCTCCTCCAGCATCCGACGAGCTTGGTCGTGATGGCCGCGGCGGGCCGCCACTCCGGCCATGGTCTCCAGGCATTGGGCTTCACGTCCGCGGTCGCCGATTTCGGCAAACACGATCTTCGCTTGCTCCGCGTCAGCGAGAGCGCGGTCGTCGTCACCGAGCAGGGTGTGACGGGCGGACGCCGCGTTGGCCATGACCATGGCCTCTCCACGTCGGTTGCCGAGGTCGGCGAAGACGGCTGCTGCGCGGTCATAGCCGGAGAGGGCGTCCACCACCCGACCCACGAGGTGATGCAGGGCACTCATGTTGACCAGATTGACCCCTTCCCCGTGTCGATAGCCCACCCGTTGGCTGAGCTCGATAGCCAGCTCATAATGGGCGATCGCCTGGTCCTGGTCACCCTGCTGGCGCAACGCCCGGGCTTGGATCCCGGCCACCTCCGCCTTGCCCCTGAGATCGTCGAGTTGGTGGAAGATCCCAAATGCGACGTCGAGATGGGGGATGGCTTCATCAGCCTTTTGGACCTCGACCAAGGTGCTGCCGAGCTCGGTCAATGCTGCCGCAAGGTGGCGGGGATCATCGGTGGCGGCCGCCATCGCAGCCTCGAGCTCTGGCACAGCCTCCAGCGCACGGCCTGACCAGCGGAGACATGTGCCCAACGCCACAAGGGAGGCGGCCAGTCCAAGTCGGTCTCGCCGACGTCGCTCCACACTCACGGAGTGACGGGCGGCTTCCTCGGCACCGACGAAGTCCCCTTGGTGGGCAAGCAGCCATGCTCGACGCCGCTCCAGGTCACCTCGCATCTCGAGTGAGGATCCGGCAAGGTCCGACATCGATTCGATCACCTCATGTTGATCCCGACGTGAGCCGAGAACGCTGAGCACGGCTTCGAGGTTGCTCAATATCTCGTATCGATCCTCGTTTGACCACATCGCCTCGGCGGCCGCCACCCGCGCCGCTTGGAGGTGTTGACGTGCGGTGCCGTAGGCGTTCAGCTCCTGGGCACGGAGGCCCGCCTTGAGCAGGAAGTGGGCCGCTCGGTCTGGCACGCGTCCCTCCCGGTAGTGATGGCCGATGGCCTCCACGTCCTCGGGGTCGATCTCGGTCAACGCGTGGGCCACCCGGCGATGAAGATCCATGCGACGCGCCTTGCCGATCCGCTGGTAGACAACCTCACGCACCTGGTCGTGGGTGATCCAGTATCGGTTCTCACCCTCCTCCCGAATCAGGCCGCGGTGCACCAGCTCGGCCAACGCGCTGAGTACGGAGTGTCGGGGCAGGTTGGCTGCGGCAGACAGCAATGAGAGGTCGACCGGATCGACGCAGACGGCCGCCACTTCGTACACCGACGACACCTCATCCCCGAGCAGGGACATGCGGTCGTCAATGATCGAACGCACCCTTGGTGCCACCGGGAGGGCCTGGTGGGTCAGATGATGCTCGAGGATGCCCTCCGCGGTATCAACGTCCACGAACAGACCTTGATCCCGCAACGAGCGCAGGATCTCGAGGGCAAACAGGGCGTTGCCACCAGTCTGACGGTGCAGTTGGGTGGCAACCGATGGCTCGAGCCGAGGTAGGCCGAGATGGCGCTTGACCAGATCGCCAAGCTCGAACACCGAGAGCGGCGAGAGCACCGTCCGTCCCAGGCCCGCAGACCGGTCCAGGCCACGGAGCACGTCCCACACCTTGTGATCTCCCCGACCTTCCTCACTCCGGTATAGGAGCATGAGCAACATTCGTGAGCCGGCAAGGCGCGAGCCCAACTGAGCGAGAACGTCGAGAGTGTCCTGGTCGGCCCAATGCACGTCGTCCACGATCACCAGGTGGGGCGCAATCCGGCCCAGCGCGCTGAGGGCGTTGACCAGCGCCTCCGTCATGCGAGTCGACTCCTCGGCCGGGTGCAATGGAGCCGGAGCCAATTCGGGGAGCCTCCCTCTCAAGCCTGGCGCCAGACGCAGAGCCTCCGAGACCCATATCGGCGCCAGCTGCTCGGAGAGCTGTTCCACCCGGAGCGAGCTCAACGACTCGAGCACTTCGGCCAGGGGGGCGAACGGTCGCAGCGCTCCTGGCTTACAGGTCCCCCAGCTCACCTCGAAGCCACGCCACTCTGCATCCTCGGCTGCCTCCAGGGCGAAACGGGTCTTACCCACTCCCGGGTCGCCCTCGACCAGAACCACACCGCCGGGCCCTGCCAGCACCATCTCCAGATAGTCGATCAGGTTGTGGCGCTCCTCCTCGCGTCCTACGAAGGCAACCTCGGACCGGCCCACCTGCACCGGAGCGCGGTCTTCTGCGGGTCGAGCGCCGATATCGGCGCGGCGGTGCCGGATGATCCTCTGGTACAGGTCGACCGTTTGGGTCGAGGGCTCGGTCCCCAGCTCCTCGCTGAGCACGGCGCGGCAACGTTCGAACTGCTGAACCGCCTTCGTGGTCCGCCCCAACAAGAGGTAGAGCCGCATCACTTCCTGATGCGCCGCCTCGCTCAGCGGGTCATGGTTGGTCAGCCGGCGGGCATAGGCCAGCGCATCCTCATAGGCACCATTGGCTTTGCTGACCACCACCAAGCGGTCGAGGGCGACGAGGAAACGCTGGCGATAGTGGTCTTGCTCGACGACCAGCCAATCATCGAAATAGCCGGCCAAGAAATCGCCTCGATACAACTCGACGCAAGAACGCAGCGCTGCCGAATCCAACGTCGCCAGGGGCCCTGCCTCGGGACCAGACCCGGTGGATGCCTCGAAACAGTGGTCGAACTCTTCAGTGTCGAGCCAATAAGGCAGCGAGGTATCGAAGGCCAGGGTGTCCGGGGTCACCGCCAGATGCGACGCCGATCCCTGGCTGACCACATCCTGGATCTGCCATACAGTGTGGCTGAGTCGGCGTTTGGCCCGTCCTTCGGGAAGGTCAGGCCAGAAGGAACCGGCCAGCAAGTCGCGCTGGATCGGCCGTCCCCGATGCATTGCGAGGTAGGCGAAGACCGAGCGCCCGGTTCGTGAGGCAATGGGAGGCAAAGCCGCCCCGCCCCGCTCCAGAAGGAAGCCACCAAAAAGGTGAACCCGAAGAGCCTCCATGAACCAACGCTAATCCACTCGTGCGGCCCGCCCGCCTTCCTTGGGACGACACGGTCGATGGCGGAGACGTTCCGTTTCCAGACGAGAAGACTTGTGCGACGAACCGAGCCCGCATGCGTTACTGTATTGACTAATATATGTTATTGAATACACTAACACAATGAGCTACTTGAACGGAGCCCGACTTCGACAGATGCGCGATCTCAGGAGGCTGTCCTTGAGCGATGTCTCGGCACGAACCGGGATCAGCAGGGCTCAGCTCTGCTTGATTGAGAAT
>Ga0214471_10003480_pt1 | contig 12211 bp, 10 predicted proteins | sample RVTome_5_FD_207665 | JGI IMG/M metagenome (GOLD analysis project Ga0214471, IMG submission 207665) | Soil microbial communities from uranium-contaminated site in the Upper Colorado River Basin, Wyoming, United States - RVT142D155 | ecosystem: Environmental > Terrestrial > Soil > Contaminated >... | reverse complement strand
CCGTCATCGCGCCGTCCGGCCGGCGCGACAGGGTGAGGGTGAAGGGCAGGTCGTCGGCGGGCAGCTCGGCGGCTTCGCCGCTGGCGACCAGGCGGCTGGTGCCGCGCGAGGAAATCGCCAGCAGCTTCACCACCGCGCCGGCCTCCGCTTTGGGGGTCAGCAGCAGGCGATAGCCGGCGTTGCTGCCCTGGTAGACGCCGAGCTCCAAGCCGCCGGTGTCGTCCCCGGGCATGGCGCGGGCGGTGACCTCGGCCTGCAGCTGGAAGGCGTTGCTGACGGCGACCGGCGCGAGGGCGAGGGCGGGCGTCGTCGGGTCGGCGGTGGTGGTCTGGCCGCCCTTGCTGCCGAGCGCCTGGCCCAGGAGGCCGCCGATGATCTCGCCGACCACCTCCTTGTCGCTCTTGCTACCGGCCTGCGCGGTCGGGGCGACCTCGACGCGCGAGCGCAGGCCGCGCGACCAGTCCATCTTCATCTGGCCCTGGCGCACCTCCCAGGGCGCCTTCGGCAGGCTGCCCTTGGAATCGAAGCGGTGGTCGAAGAGGACGACCGGCCAGACCTCGCCATAGCGGCTGGACAGCGCCTCCAGTTCCTGCAGGAACCAGGGATCGGCGAGATTCTGCTTCTCGCCCTTGTCGATGAGGGCATCGAGCTCTTCCAGCAGCAGCTCGAGCTTCTCGTCCTCGCTCTGCGCCGCGGCAGGTGCCGACAGCAGCACGAGCAGCGCCAGCCCGCCAAGGCCGGCTCTCAGGATAGTCGGCATGGTCTCCCCTCCCTCTACGAACCCTGGCCCTGGGCATTATCGTTGCAGCGAGTGTTCCACAGATGGGGGGCTCGCGGAAGGGATCGCGGCGCGGCTCAGGCCGTCTCGGGCAGCACCTCCTGCACCACCTCGAAGCCCTCGAACTCCGGGTGGGAGAGGTAGAGGCCGCTGTTGTCGCCGGCGTTGCGGTGCGCCGCGCGGAAGGCCTCCGACTTCGTCCAGGCCTCGAAGGCGCCGTCAGAGGCCCAGACGGTGTGCGAGGAGTAGAGTGTGTGGTCGTCGCGCTGCGGCCCTTTCAGCAGGCTGAAGGCCTTGAAGCCCGGCACGCCCTCCAGGTGGGTGTCGCGGTTCTTCCAGACGTCCTCGAAGGCTGTCTCCTGGCCGTGCTTCACCTTGAAGCGGTTCATGGCGATGAACATGGGCTGCCTCTCATGACACTCGAATGGCGGCCGGCATGATGGCGGGCCACGGCGCCGAGAGCAAGAATTTTGCGAATCGTTCGCAAGGACGGAGCCAGCCAATCAGGTGATCGCATCAGCTACTTTCTTAAGGTGCGATATAGGAAGAAGCCTATCACTACAGCGGCGAACGGCCAGAACAGTTCTGGGCGATATCGCCACGAGGTGACTTGAAAGACGAACCGGAATGCGTCGTAGAGGCCAGCCAAGAGGTCCATGGTGCTGCTTCTGGTTCGGGAGGTCTATCTTCATAGCAGTGCTGGGGTTGATAATATTTTAAGTTGCAGGTCGCGTATTGTTGCCGGCGTTGTCTCGCGGAATTCACCTACTTTGCTGAAAATGCCGCCTTCAATACATCGCCCCGCTCCTGCAAAGCTCCTGCCTCGTAGGCCACCGCGGGCCGGGCGCCCCAGACCGGGCCGGGCCAGGCGGGGTCGGTCTTGAAGCGGGCGATGACGTGGACGTGGAGCTGTGGCACCAGGTTGCCCAGCGCGCCGACGTTGATCTTGTCGGGGGCGACGCTAGATTGGAGGGCGCGGGAGGCGCGGCAGATCTCCTCGGTGAGCTGCGCCCGCCCGGCCGCGTCGAGGTCGTGGATCTCCTTGAGGTCCGGGCGGCGCGGCACCAGGATAAGCCAGGGATAGCTGGCATCGTTCATCAGCAGCACCCGGCACAGCGGCCAGTCGGCGAGCGCAACGCTATCGGCCGCCAGGCGTTCGTGCAGGACAAAGTCTTCGATCATCGTCATGGTATCCGTGAAACCCGAATCCTGGCTGAAGGTAACCCCGCGCGGACTCTATTGCGAGCCGGGCGACTTCTACATCGACCCGCACCGCCCGGTCGGCCGCGCCGTGGTGACCCACGGCCACGGCGACCACGCGCGGCCCGGCAACCGCGCCGTGCTGGCGACGCCGGAGACCCTGGCGATCATGCGCAAGCGCTACGGCGTCGAGGCCGGCGGCAAGCTGGACGAAGCACGCTACGGCGAGCGGCGCGAGATCGGCGGCGTGTCCCTGCGCTTCCTGCCGGCCGGTCACGTGCTCGGCAGCGCCCAGGTGGTGCTGGAGTGGCAGGGCTGCCGCGTCGTCGTCTCCGGCGACTACAAGCGGCGGCCCGACCCGACCTGCGCGCCCTTCGAGGTCTGCCCCTGCGACGTCTTCGTCACCGAGGCGACCTTCGGGCTCCCCGTCTTTCGCCATCCGCCCGACAGCGAGGAGATCGCCAAGCTGCTGACCGCGCAGGCGCAGTTCCCCGAGCGCGCCATCCTGGTCGGGGTCTATGCGCTGGGCAAGGCGCAGCGCGTCATCGCGCTGCTGCGCCGCGCCGGCTACCAGCGGCCGCTCTACATCCACGGCGCGCTGCAGGGGCTCTGCGACCTCTACCGCGACTTCGGCGTCGAGCTTGGAGAACTGCGCCCAGCAACGGGTGCCGCCAAGAAGGCGCTCGCTGGCGAGATCGTGCTGGCGCCGCCGTCCTCGCTCACCGACCGCTGGTCGCGCCGGCTGCCCGATCCGCTGCCGGCCATGGCCTCCGGCTGGATGCGGGTGCGTGCCCGCGCCAGGCAGCGCGGCGCCGAGCTGCCGCTCATCCTCTCCGACCACGCCGACTGGGACGAGCTGACCCAGACGATCCGCGAGGTCGGCGCGCCGGAGGTCTGGGTGACCCACGGCAACGAGGAGGCGCTGGTGCACTACGCCAACTCCCTCGGCCTGCGCGGCCGCGCCCTGGCGCTCATCGGGCGTGGTGACGAAGGGGGCGAGGAAGAGCAGGGGGGCGTTCAGGAAGAGCTCGAGGCATGAAGCGCTTCGCCGAGCTGCTCGACCGCCTCTCCTACACGCCGGCGCGGAACGCCAAGCTGACGCTGCTCACCGACTACTTCCGCGCCGCGCCCGACCCCGACCGCGGTTACGCCCTGGCGGCGCTGACCGGCGGCCTCGACTTCGCCGGCGCCAAGCCGGCGATGATCCGCGGCCTTGTCGAGCAGCGCGTCGACCCCGAGCTGTTCCGCTGGTCCTACGACTACGTCGGCGACATGGCCGAGACCGTGGCGCTCATCTGGCCGGCGGATGAGGGCGCCGACCATCCCGCTGGACTCGCCGAGGTGGTGGAGCAGCTGTCGCGCGCCGGCCGCGTCGAGGCGCCGCGCCTCATCGCCGGCTGGCTCGACGCGCTGGACGCCGACGGGCGCTGGGCGCTGCTGAAGCTCATCACCGGCGGCCTTAGGGTCGGCGTCTCGGCGCGGCTCGCCAAGACCGCGCTGGCGCAGCTCGGCGCGGTGCCGCTGGAGGAGATCGAGGAGGTCTGGCACGGCATGGCGCCGCCCTTCGTCCCGCTGTTCGCCTGGCTGGAGGGCCACGCGCCGCCGCCGCAGATCGACCTGCGCCGCGCCTTCCGCCCGCTGATGCTCGCTAACCCGCTGGACGAGGCGGAGCTGGCGAAGCTCGACCCCGCCGACTTCCGCGCCGAGTGGAAGTGGGACGGCATCCGCGTGCAGCTGGCCGCCGGCGGCGGCGAGGCGCGCCTCTTCTCGCGCTCGGGCGACGAGATCAGCGCCGCGTTTCCCGACCTCATGGCGGGCGTCGCCTTCGACGTCGTGCTCGACGGCGAGCTGCTGGTCGCGCGGGACGGCGAGATCGCCCCCTTCAACGACCTGCAGCAGCGCCTCAACCGCAAGAAAGTGACGGCGAAGATGCTGGCGGACTACCCGGCGCAGCTGCGCGCCTACGACATGCTGTTCCACGGCGAGGACGACCTGCGCGCGCTGCCCTTCGACGAGCGGCGGGCGCGGCTGGAGGCCTGGCACGCGCAGGAGGAGCCGCCGCGCATCGACCTCTCGCCGCTGCTGGATTTTTCCCAGTGGGAAGAGCTGCACGCGCTGAGGAACAGCGCGCGCGAGAACGCCATCGAGGGCCTCATGCTGAAGCGCGGCGACAGCCCCTACGTCGCCGGCCGGCCCAAGGGCCCCTGGTTCAAGTGGAAGCGCGATGCGCTGACCCTCGACACCGTGCTCATGTACGCCCAGCGCGGCCACGGCAAGCGCTCCTCGCTCTACTCCGACTACACCTTCGGCGCCTGGCGCGAGGGCGACGATGGCGAGGAGCTGGTGCCGGTCGGCAAGGCCTACTTCGGCTTCACCGACGAGGAGCTGCTGCAGCTCGACAAGTGGATCAGGGCCAATACCACCGAGCGCTTCGGCCCGGTGCGCGCGGTGCGGCCGGGCCTCGTCTTCGAGGTCGCCTTCGACGCCGTGCAGCGCTCGACCCGCCACAAGTCCGGCGTCGCGCTGCGCTTCCCGCGCATCCACCGCATCCGCTGGGACAAGCCGGCCGAGGAGGCCGACCGCGTGGAAAGCCTGGAAGCCCTCATCGTCGGGTAGGGAGCCGGTGCCGACTCGCTTTCACACATAAAAAATGTTATTGACTTATATTGGACGCACACCCACTGTATTAATAGCTGGGTTGCGAAAAAAGCCCTGGTGGTTTGCGCCGTGATGCGCAGTATCAAGGGCAACGTGCCAACCTGCGAGTGATTATCACCTGCGGGAAATAAAGAAGCCAGCACATAGGCTTGGCACGCTAGGGATCGGAGGAAAGGCACTTGGGGGCCGCGGGCCCGCAGGCGCCTTTTTGTTGTCTGGTGAAGTGAGCTGATAGGAGCTGAGTTGATGGAAGCTGTTGAAAGCCCCGTCCTGCCGAAGTCGGTGACGGAGGAGAGCGTCCTCGCGGTGGATCACTGGACGGACGAACTGTTCTCCCTGCGGGTCACGCGACCGGCCAGCTTCCGCTTCCGCTCCGGCGAATTCGTCATGCTCGGCCTCATGGTCGAGGGCAAGCCGCTGCTGCGCGCCTACTCCTTGGCCAGCCCCTCGTGGGACGACGGCCTCGACTTCTTCTCGATCAAGGTGCCGGACGGCCCGCTGACCTCGCGGCTGCAGCACATCAAGGAAGGCGACCGCCTGCTGCTCGGCAAGAAGCCGACCGGCACCCTGGTGCTCGACGCGCTGACGCCGGGCAAGCGCCTTTACATGCTGTCGACGGGCACTGGCATCGCGCCCTTCGCCAGCCTGATCCGCGAGCCGGAAGCCTACGAGAAGTTCGACCAGATCATCCTCACTCATACCTGCCGCAACGTGGCCGACCTTGGCTACGGCAGGCAGCTTGTGGACTCCATCGAGCGCGATCCCCTGGTCGGCGAGTTGGTCGGCGGCAAGCTGACCTACTACGCCACCACCACCCGCGAAGTCTTCCCCAATCAGGGGCGCATCACCGACCTCATCGAAAACGGCCGCATGTTCGCCGATCTCGGCATCGCGCCGCTGAACCCGGCGGAAGACCGAGTGATGATCTGCGGCTCCATGGCGATGCTGCGGGACGCCAAGAGGATTGTCGAAGGCCTCGGCTTCGTCGAAGGCTCCAACGCAAGCCCCGGCGACTTCGTCGTCGAGAAGGCGTTTGTGGGGTAGGGCGTAGGCCCGCTCGCCGTCCTCGGTCTCGCCACACCTCGGCTGTCGTCCCGGCACTTGTTGCCGGGACCTATTGCCCTATCCGTTCGATCGGTCCTGACGGATTCTTGCGGCGTCATCGCCTTTGTCACACGCCAATGGGTCCCGGGGCCAAGCCCCGGGACGACAGCGGGGTGTGCTGCTAGAACATAGGCGCCGCTTGCTGGCTTCACCGCTGCCCGGTATCCCAGTGCGGGGCGATCCACACGGGGGCGTCGGAGGAGGGCAGGGGCTCGCGGCCGCGGATGGTGTCGGCGAGCTTCTCGGCCAGCATGATGGTCGGCGCGTTCAGGTTGCCGCTGACGATGGAGGGCATGATCGAGGCGTCGACGACGCGTAAGGACTCCAGGCCGTGCACCCTCGCCTTGCCGTCGACCACCGCCAGGGAGTCGGTGCCCATCCTGCACGAGCAGGAGGGATGATAGGCGCTCTCCACGTGCGACCGCACGAAGGCGTCGATCTCGGCGTCGCTCTGGATGTCGGGGCCAGGCGCCAGCTCGGGGCCGCGGAAGGGATCGAAGGCCTGCTGCGCGAAAACCTCGCGCGTGAGGCGCACGGCGGCGCGGAACTCCTGGCGGTCGGCTTCCTGCGAGAGGTAGTTGAAGACGATGCCCGGCGCCGCCTTGGGGTCCGCCGACTTCAGCGTGATCTCGCCGCGGCTCTGGGACCTCATGGGCCCGACGTGCGCCTGGAAGCCGTGGCCGCCGGCCGGGTGGCTGCCGTCGTAGTTCATGGCGATCGGTAGGAAGTGGTACTGCAGGTCCGGGTGCTCGACGCCGGGGCGCGAGCGGATGAAGCCGCCGGCCTCGAAGTGGCTGGAGGCGCCGAGGCCGGTCCTGAACAGGATCCACGAAATCCCGATCAGCGCCTGGTTCCACGGCTTCAGCGCCGAGTAGAGCGTGATCGGCTGCGTGCAGGCGTGCTGCACGTAGACCTCCAGATGGTCCTGCAGGTTCTTGCCGACGCCGGGCAGGTCGTGCACGATGGAAACGCCCTGCGCCTTCAGCTCGTCGGCTGGGCCGACGCCGGACAGCAGCAGCACCTGCGGCGAGTTGATGGCGCCGCCCGAGAGAATGACCTCGCGCGCGGCGCGCACCTCGACGCGCTCGCGACCCTTGGCGAGCTCGACGCCGACGGCGCGGCCGTTCTCGATCAGCACCCGCGTGGTGAGCGCGCGCGTCCACACGGTGAGGTTCGGCCGCGCCATGGCGGGCTTCAGGTAGGCGACGGCGGCGCTCCAGCGGCGGCCCTTGTGGACCGTCATGTCCATGTGGGCGAAGCCTTCCTGCTGGAAGCCGTTCATGTCCTGGGTGACCGGATAGCCGGCCTGGCGCCCCGCCTCGACCCAGGCCTTGTAGAGCGGGTTGCGGCAGGCGCCGGCGGAGACGTGCAAGGGGCCGTCGCCGCCGCGGTAGGCGTCCGGTCCGCGCTCGTAGGTCTCCGCCTTGCGGAAGTAGGGCAGCACGTGGCTGTAGTCCCACCCCTGCAGCCCGCCCTGCGCCCAGCGGTCGTAGTCGCGCGCGTGGCCGCGCACGTAGGCCATGCCGTTGATCGAGGAGGAGCCGCCGATGACGCGCCCGCGCGGGCAGTAGAGCCGGCGGTTGTCGACGTGGGGCTCCGGCTCCGAGTGGTAGAACCAGTTGTACTTGTCGTTGGCGAGCGGCTTGGCGAGCGCCGCCGGCATGTGGATGAAGATCGAGCTGTCGCGCCCGCCGGCTTCCAGCAGCAGGACGCGCACGTCGGCGTCTTCGCTCAGCCGGCTGGCCAGCACGCAGCCGGCCGAGCCGGCGCCGACGATAATGTAGTCGAAGCTCTGGATGTCGGACATGGGAAGGGAACTCTAGTAGGGCGAGTCGACGCCGTTCATGGCGACGTAGACGCTCTTCAGCTGGGTGTAGTGCTCGATGGCGGCCTGGCCGTTCTCGCGGCCGATGCCGGACTGCTTCACGCCGCCGAAGGGCATGGCGATGGGCGTCACGTTGTAGGTGTTGATCCAGCAGGTGCCGGCCTCGAGCTTTGCCACCACACGGTGGCCGCGCGCGAGGTCGCGGGTGAAGACGCCGGCCGAGAGCCCGAAGGGCGTGGCGTTGGCGCGCGCGATGACCTCTTCCTCGTCCTTGAAGGACAGCAGCGACAGGACGGGGCCGAAGATCTCCTCGCACACGATGGCCATGTCGTCGCGGCAGCCCGCGAAGATGGTGGGCTCGACGAAGTTGCCGCGGGCGAGCGCAGGGGCCGCCGGCCGGCCGCCGCCCACGGCAAGCGTCGCACCTTCGCTGCGGCCGCGCTCGATGTAGCCGAGCACCTTCTCGCAGTGCTCCTTCGAGATGAGCGCGCCGACCTGGGTCGCCGGGTCGAGCGGATCGCCGATCTTCAGGGCCTTCGTCTTCTCGACCAGGCGGGCGAGGAAGGCATCGTGCAGCTTCTCCTGCACGAAGACGCGGGTGCCGTTGGAGCAGACCTCGCCCTGGGTGTAGAAGTTCGCCAGCAGGGCGCCGTTCACCGCCTGCTCGAGGTCGGCGTCGTCGAACACGATGAGCGGCGACTTGCCGCCGAGCTCGAGGGTCACGTGCTTCAGGGTCTGCGCCGCGTCGGCCATCACCTTCTTGCCGGTGCCGACCTCGCCGGTCAGCGACACCTTGGCGATGCCGGGATGCCGCGTCAGCGCCTGGCCGGTCGCGGCGAAGCCCTGCACCACGTTGAAGACGCCGTCGGGCAGCCCGGCCTCGGTGTAGATCTCCGCCAGCTTCAGCGCGGAGAGCGGCGTCAGCTCGGCCGGCTTGAAGATCATCGCGTTGCCGCAGGCCAGCGCCGGCGCCGACTTCCAGCAGGCGATCTGGATCGGGTAGTTCCAGGCGCCGATTCCCGCGCAGACGCCGAGCGGCTCGCGCCGCGTATAGAAGAAGTCGCCGCCGAGATCGACGTGCTCGCCGTGCAGGCTGGCGGCGAGGCCGGCGTAGTATTCCAGGCAGTCGGCGCCGGACAGCACGTCGACCACCTCGGCCTCCTGGATCGGCTTGCCGCAGTCGAGCACCTCGAGCTCCGCCAGCTCGCGGTTGCGCGCGCGCAGGATGCGCTGCGCCTCGTTGAGCACCCGCCCGCGCGCGGTGCCGCCCATCGCCGACCAGGTCGCGAAGCCCTCCTGCGCCGAGGCGACGGCGGCGTCGACGTCCTCGGCGGAGGCCTGCTGCACGCGGCAGATCACCTCGCCGGTCGCCGGGTTCACGGTCTCGAAGCTCTGGCCGCTGAGGGCGTCCCGGTAGCCGCCGTGGATGTAGAGCTTCTGTTCGGGGAGATTGCGGGTCACGTCGATGACTCAGTCCTTGTGCGACAGTCGGGGTGCAGCAGGCGCGCCGCGTAGTCGCGGGCGATGAGACGCGCCTGGTCGATGGTGAGCGGGCCGTTGGAGAGCGCGCAGCGCAGCCAGAGGCCCTCGATCATGGCGGCGAGGCCGGCGGCGGCCAGCTTCGCCTCGTCGTCCGGCAGCAGCTGCCGGAACGCGTGGCGCAGGTTGCTGAGGAGGCGCCGCTCGTTGATCTTCTGGATGCGCCAGAGGGCGGGCGCCTTGCGCGCCTCCGCCCAGAAGGCGAGCCACGCCGAGACCGACTCCGGCGCGTTCTGCTCGTCGGAGAAGTTGGCGAGGATCACCGCGTCGATGCGCTCTGCCGGCGTCTCGGCCGCCTTCAGGCGCTTCACCGTCTCGCGCAGCAGGTCCTGCGCCAGCGAGCGCATGGTGGCGGCGAGCAGGCCGGCCTTGTCGTCGAAGTAGTGGGCGACGATGCCGCCGGACAGCCCGGCGTTCTTCGAGATGCGCGAGATGGTCGCGTTGGCGAAGCCCTGCTCGTGGATCGAGGTGATGGTCGCCGCGATGAGCTGGCGCCGCCGCAGATCTTCCATTCCGACCTTGGGCATCCGCGCGCGCGGCCTCCGTTCGCTGCAGGATAGGGAGAGGGCGGCTGCGTGCCGCCGTCGCTGTAGAGGTATTTTATTTTGATTGAACGTTCAATCAAGAAAAACTAGGCTCGCGGTCAGGTCCCAGAAAGACGGCGCCGGCGCAACGGCCGAAAGCGCGCGCGGAGACCCACAGGGAAAAGCCCCACTTGGGGAAGACCCCAACTTGGGAAGACAAGGAGGCACAAGAGATGACAAGCAAGTTCCGTTCGCTGGGCGTTCTCGGCGGCGCGGTGAGCGCGCTGGCCTTCGCGGCGGCGACCGGCGGCGCCGCATCGACCGCCTGGGCGGCCGATCCGGCATCCTGCGAGGAGGTGAACTTCGCCGACGTCGGCTGGACCGACATCACGGCGACCACGGCGGCCACCTCCGTGGTGCTGGAAGGCCTCGGCTACGAGCCCGAGGCCGAGGTGCTCTCCGTGCCGGTGACCTACGCCAGCCTGAAGAACGGCGACATCGACGTCTTCCTCGGCAACTGGATGCCGACCATGGAGGGCGACATCGCCAAGTACCGCGAGGAGGGCTCGGTCGAGGTGCTCGGCGCCAACCTGGAGGGCGCCAAGTACACCCTGGCGGTGCCGAAGTACACGGCGGAGGCCGGCCTCAAGGACTTCGGCGACATCGCCAAGTTCAAGGACAAGCTGGATGCCAAGATCTACGGCATCGAGCCGGGCAACGACGGCAACCGCCTCATCCTCGACATGATCGCGCAGGACGCCTTCGGCCTCAAAGGCTTCGAGGTTGTGGAGTCCTCCGAGCAGGGCATGCTGGCGCAGGTCGACCGCGCGGTGAAGCGCCAGGAGGACATCGTGTTCCTCGGCTGGGCGCCGCACCCGATGAACAACAACTTCGAGCTCATCTACCTCTCGGGCGGCGACGACGTCTTCGGGCCGGACTACGGCGGCGCCACGGTCTTCACCAACGTGCGCAAGGGCTACACCAGCGAGTGCCCCAACCTCGGCAAGCTGCTGGCGAACCTGAAGTTCTCGCTGCCGATGGAAGGCGCCATCATGGGGGCTATCCTGAACGACGGCAAGGACCCGGAGGATGCGGCGACGGAGTGGCTGAAGGCCAACCCGGAGGCGCTCGACGGCTGGCTGGCCGGCGTGCAGACCCTCGATGGCAAGGACGGCCTGCCGGCGGTGAAGGCGCATCTCGGCCTGTAGCCAGCGGCCTGAGAGCGTGTAAGCTTCGAACGGTCAGGCCCTCGGCCTGACCGTTCTGCTTTCAGGAGATAGGGGAGAGCTTCGGTCATGGACTTCCTCGAGGACAACAAGATCCCGCTCGGCGGCGTGATCGAGGGCTTCATCACCTTCCTGCGCGACCACGCCGACTGGCTGTTCGATTTCATCTCCAGCGTTCTCAGGTTCCTCATCGACGGCATGGTCGACGTCCTGCTGTTCGTGCCGCCCCTGCTGCTCATCGCCCTCATCGCCGGCTTCGCCTTCTGGCTGCACCGCTCGCTCTGGCTGGTCGTCGGCAGCGTGCTGTCGCTGCTGCTGGTGATCAACCTCGGCTACTGGGAAGAGACCATCGAGACCCTCGCGCTGGTGATCTACGCGACGCTGTTCTGCATGGCGATCGGCGTGCCGATCGGCATCGCCGCGGCGCACCGGCCCTGGCTCTACACGGCGATCCGCCCGGTGCTCGACCTCATGCAGACCATCCCGACCTTCGTCTACCTGGTGCCGACGCTGTTCCTCTTCGGCCTCGGCGTGGTGCCGGGCCTGATCTCCACGGTGATCTTCGCCGTCCCGGCGCCGATCCGCCTCACCTACCTCGGCATCTCCTCGGTGCCGAAGAACCTCTTCGAGGCCGGCGAGTCGTTCGGCGCGACGAAGAGCCAGCTGCTGTGGAAGGTGGAGCTGCCGCACGCCCTGCCGACCATCATGGCCGGGCTCACCCAGTGCATCATGCTGTCGCTTTCCATGGTGGTGATCGCCGCCCTGGTCGGCGCCGGCGGCCTCGGCAGGCCGGTGGTGCGCGCGCTCAACACGGTGAACATCGCGCAGGGCTTTGAGGCCGGCATCGCCATCGTCATCATCGCCATCCTGCTCGACCGCGTCTGCAAGCAGCGCGACGCCAAGGCGCGGGGGCGCTGAGCGATGCCCGACCACAACCACGGCGGCAACACGACGGTCGAGTTCCAGAAGGTCGACATCATCTTCGGCAAGGAGCCGCAGAAGGCGCTGGCGCTGCTCGACCAGGGCGCCACGCGCGACGAGATCCTGGCCCAGACCAACACCGTGGTCGGTGTCGCCGGCGCCTCGCTCACCATCGAGGAGGGCGAGATCTGCGTCCTCATGGGGCTCTCCGGCTCCGGCAAGTCGACCCTGCTGCGCGCCGTGAACGGCCTCAACAAGGTGACCCGCGGCAAGGTCATGGTGCGTGACGAGAGCCGCATGGTCGACGTTGCCTCCTGCGACCGCCAGACGCTGAGGCGCCTGCGCATGAACCGCGTCGCCATGGTGTTCCAGCAGTTCGGCCTGCTGCCGTGGCGCACGGTGGCGGAGAACGTCGGCTTCGGGCTCGAGCTGCGCG
>Ga0214471_10003479_pt1 | contig 12213 bp, 6 predicted proteins | sample RVTome_5_FD_207665 | JGI IMG/M metagenome (GOLD analysis project Ga0214471, IMG submission 207665) | Soil microbial communities from uranium-contaminated site in the Upper Colorado River Basin, Wyoming, United States - RVT142D155 | ecosystem: Environmental > Terrestrial > Soil > Contaminated >... | reverse complement strand
GACGTGATCCTGCTCGTCCGCGGCGGCGGTTCGCTGGAGGACCTGTGGGCTTTCAACGATGAGGCGGTGGTGCGCGCCGTGGCCGCAGCCACGATCCCGGTGGTGACGGGCGTGGGCCACGAGACCGACTTTGTCCTGGCTGATTTCGCCGCCGACCAGCGGGCTCCCACGCCCTCGGCAGCGGCCGAGGTGGCCACGCCCAACCGGGCGGAGCTGGCGGCCCGACTGAGAATGATTCGGGAAGGCCTGGCCCTCGAGCTGGCTTCGAAGCTCGCGCAATGGCGCAAGGACCTCGACTCAATCCGGGCGGCGCTGGAGCGGGCCTCTCCCCGCGCCCAGCTGGCCAACGCCCGGCAGCGAGTGGATGAGATCGCCCGGCGCCTGGCCCAGGCCGAATCTCACCTGTTGGCGCTTCACAGGTCGGCCGTATCGGGCCTGGCCCAGGCGCTGCGGGCGGTGGGACCGTCGGCCGTCCTGGCCCGCGGCTACGCCGTCGTCAAGCTCGCCGGACCGGGGACGATCGTGCGCTCCGTGGACCAGATCGGAGGCGGAGAAAGTCTGGAGGTCCGGGTGGCGGACGGGACTTTCGGCGCCCAAGCCTTGCCGCGCGCGGAAAAGCGCCAGGGCCCGGGCAATCATCGGGGCCCTGCTTCCTGATCTCAAGGCCGTCTTTCACCTGGCGCCGGTTGGCCGGCGTAGGGCAAGCAGGTGGTCGCGTTGGCTAGTCAAGACGCAGGTGACGCACACGTCACGGTCGGCCTTATCACCTGGAACAGCGAGCGCCACCTGCCCTCCTGCCTGCAGTCCCTGGCGAATCAAACCCATCAGAACCTGGAGCTGATCGTCGTCGACAACGGCTCCCAGGACCACTCGGTGGAGTTGGTCCGGGCTCAGGCGCCGGAGGCGCGGGTCTTCACGAACTCACTCAATCAGGGTCATGGCCGCGCCCACAATCTGGCGATCGGCGTTTCGGCGGGTGACTATTACCTCGCCCTCATGCCCGACGTTCGGCTCGATCCCGAGTACATCAAACGCCTCGTCCTGTCCCTGCAAGGGAGACCGGCCTTCGGCTCCGCCGTCGGCAAGAGGTGGCAGGCCCGGCCGATGGGGGCCAAGGTGCTGGACGGGACCGGGCTGTTCATCGACCGTCGCCGTCGCCCGTACTTGAGGGGGCACGGCGAGATCGACCAGGGCCAATACGACAAGTCGGAGGAAGTCTTCGGCGCCGACGGGGCCGCGCCGCTCTACCGCCGCAAGACCCTCGAGGACGTGACGATTTTCGGGCAGGTCTTCGACGAATCGTTCTTCATGTACGAGGAGGACGTCGACCTCGCCTGGAGGGCGCGGGCATTTGGGTGGCAGTGCTGGTACGAGCCCAGGGCAACCGCGGTCCGTGATCGCGGCTTTCGGCCGGACCTCGAGCGTGAGGAAGCGCGCGAGCTTCGCCGAATCGCATTGCGCAATCGGCACGTGACGATCCTGAAGAACGAGAGCGGGCGGACCTTTCGGCGGGACTGGTGGAGGATTCTCTTCTACCATTTGCGAATCCTTGCGCGCGTGCTCGTCCGTGAACCCTCCTCCTTGGGGGCCTACCGCTCCCTGCTTGCGAACCGGAGGTTGGTGATGAGGTGGCGGCGGGCGGTGCAGGGAGCGGCGCGAGTTCGCCCCGCGTATCGATTGAAGTGGTTTGCTTAGGGGCGAGGCGCGTGCCCCGGGGCACGAGGAAGGCGACCGCCGCAATACCACCCGGGGGCGAGGTCTTCGGCATTGACGGGCCACGGTGTTTCACCGCCGGGATATCCTCGACGACATGGGATGAAGAGGCCGGGGCCCTGGCGGAAGGGCGCCTGGGTTGGCCCTCGCTGGCTGCGACGGTGGAGCGCCTTTACCTGACGGTTCTCGAGGCCGCGGACCCAAGGGTGGTGTTCCCGTAGTCGGCGCCAGGCGCAGGGAGTATCCTTCTGGCGCGATTCTTCCTCGAGTGGGATGGTCGATAAAGCAGGAACCTTGATCATGGCGAGCAAGAGTCAAGGCGGACTCAACTTCTGTCGCGCTTCCTGGCGGACCACGACGCGGCGACGATTCTCGCGCCTGGCTATGACCTGGAGGCGGTCCGGGCGGCGCGGGCGCAGACGCACCTGCTGGCCCTTCGCAGGTCGGCCTTCCTCGGACTGGCCCAGGCGCGGCGGGGGGTGGGGCCGCCGGCCGTCCTCCCCCGAGGCTGCGCCGTGGTCAAGCCGGCCGGCCACGGAACGATCGCGCGCTCGGTGGGCCAAGTCCGCGCCGGGGAGAAGCTCGAAATCCGGGTGGCGGATGGGACCTTCGGGGCGCGAGCCTTGCCGGCGGCCCCTCCGCCGGACCGCTAAGCGGCCGACTCCCCGCGACAGAGCGGCGCTCGAACGCGCCCTTGGGCAGATCGATGAGCATCGGGCCCCGTCCTGACGTCAGCGAGCTTTCCCCGCCCCTCCCTGGCACGTTGTCCGGCCTTGTCAGGCATTGGGCTGAACGGACCCCGCAGGCTGCAGCGCTCTGCGCCCCCGACCGCACCCCGCTTTCCTACCGGGACCTCTGGGAGCTCATTCGGCGCACCGCCCGACAACTGAACGGTTTCGGCATCGGTCGCAACGACAGGGTGGCCCTGGTGCTGCCCAACGGTCCGGAGATGGCGGCCGGCTTTCTCTCCGTTTCCGCGGTGGCTGGCTGCGGCCCGCTCAACCCAACCTACCGCTCCAGCGAATTCCTTTTCTTCCTGAGGGACATGCAGTCCAAGGCCCTGATCGTGCTCAAAGGCGATCCGCAGCCCGCCGCGCGACGCGCCGCCGGTGAGCTTGGCCTCGCCGTCATCGAACTTGAACCGCGCCCCGGCGAAAGGGCGGGTCTCTTCTCGCTCGCTCCGCAGGGTCCTCGCAGCCACGCCGACACGGCCTGGTCCGGCCAAGACGATGCGGCCCTGCTGCTGCACACCTCAGGGACCACGTCCCGGCCCAAGTTGGTACCGTTGACGCAGGCCAACCTGGCGGCCTCCGCCTCCCATGTTGCCGAGACGCTGCAGCTGACGGCCCGCGACCGCTGCTTGAACGTCATGCCGTTGTTCCACATCCATGGTCTGGTCGCCTGCCTGCTTGCGTCGCTTCGGGCCGGCGCCTCGGTCGGGTGCACGGCGGGCTTCTACGCTCCGTCCTTTTTCTCGTGGTTGGACGATCTCGCCCCGACCTGGTACAGCGCCGTCCCCACGATGCATCAGGCGATCCTGGCCCGCGCCGGCGCGAATCGGGCCTTCCTCGATCAGGCGCGGCTACGATTTGTCCGGTCCTCATCGGCGCCGCTGCCGCCGAGGGTGTTCCAGGAATTGGAGCGGGCGTTCCGGTGCCCTGTGATCGAATCCTACGGGATGACTGAGGCCTCCCATCAGGTGACCAGCAACCCCCTTCCGCCCATGAAACGAAAACCCGGGTCGGTCGGCCTGCCGGCGGGGCCGCAAGTCTCGATCCTGGACCGGGACAGCGCGCCAGTCGAGCCGGGAAAGGTGGGCGAGGTCGCCATCCGCGGCCCTAACGTGACGCGCGGGTATGAGAACAACCCCCAGGCGGACTCGGCGAGCTTTGTCCGGGGTTGGTTCCGTACCGGGGACGAGGGGTATCTCGACCGGGACGGCTACCTCGTGCTCACTGGCCGGATCAAAGAGATCATCAACAAAGGCGGCGAGAAGATCTCGCCTCGCGAGATCGACGAGGTGATGCTCGAGCACCCGGTGGTCGCGCAGGCGGTGGCGTTTTCGATGCCCGATGAACGCTTGGGCGAAGAGGTGGGGCTGGCCGTGGTGTTGAAGGAAGGGGGAGAGGTCTCGCCCCAGGAGCTGAGGAGATTCGCCGCCCGGAGACTCGCCGACTTCAAGGTGCCGGCCACGGTGCTCGTCCTCGACGAGATCCCTAAGGGACCGACGGGAAAGGTGCAGCGGATCGGCCTGGCCGAGAGGCTGGGTCTGCCCAGTGGTGAAAGCCGGTCTCCCAAAGCCCCCGCGGCGTTCGTGCCTCCGCGCACGCCGACCGAGCGTGCGCTGGCCGACCTGTGGTGCAAGATCCTCGGACTCGAAGAGGTGGGCGTGGACGATCGCTTTCTGGATCTGGGAGGCGATTCGATGCTGGCCATGGTCCTGCTTTCCAGGATACGCTCTCAGATGCAGATGGAAGTCGATATGGTGGACTTCTTCGCTGCCCCGACCATCGCCCGGCAAGCGGACTTGATCGATGGGATTCTCTTCTCGGAGATCGAGGCCGAGAGCGGCGGAGTTGCCTAGCGTGGGAATCCGAATGCGGCGCGGGAGTCGGGGGTGACCTCCCCGGAGGAACGATGGGCGAATCTGCGCCCGGATCAGCGCGCCCGGCTCGAGGCGCGCCTGCGAGGGCAACTCTCCCCGGCCGCGGATTCGACCATCCCCCGGCGGTCGGACCGCCGTCGGGCGCCGCTGTCCTTCGGCCAGGAACGGATCTGGTTCCTGGACCAGCTCAACCCCGGAGATCTCGCCCTCAACCGTCCCTGGGGGCTGCGCCTGAAGGGGCGTCTGGACGTGCGCGCCCTGGAAAACAGTGTCAACCAGATTGTGCGGCGCCATGAGGCGTTGCGGACGGTCTTCGGCAGCGAAGATGGCATCCCCTATCAGTCCGTCCGGTTGCACCGCCGAATCAAGATCCCACGCACCCGGCTGGCGGATCTCCCGGAAGCCGACCGGATCGGCCAGGCCTTCCGGCGGGCTCGCTCCGGTCTGCATGTCCCCTTCGACCTGCGGCGCGACTTCCTGATCCGTCCCGAGCTCCTTCTCCTCTCGGAGACGGACCACATCCTCCTCCTGCCATCCCACCACATCGCGTTCGACGCCTGGTCCGAAAGCGTCTTCCTCGGTGAGCTGGCGTTGCTCTATCCTGCGTATGCAGCGGGTGGAGCAGCGTCCCTGCCCGACCTGGAAGTCCAATACGCGGACTACGCTCACTGGCAGCGCGAGCGACTGCAAGCGACTTTCCTGGATCGCCTGATGCGCTACTGGCGCGAGGAGCTGGCAGGATACGAGCCGGGTCGGCATCCGGGGCCCGACGAGGCAGGTGCGGGTCGGATGGCGGTCCTTCTCCTCCCTACGTCCCTCAGCCGGGACCTTCGCCGGATCGCCCGTCAAGCTGACACCTCGCTCTTTACTGTGCTGCTGGCCGGCTTCTATCTGGCGCTGTGGGGAGGCTCGGGCACCGCTGATCTGGCGGTCGGCACTCTGGTGGCCGGCCGCACCATGACCCAGGTCGAGGGGCTGATCGGTTTCTTCGTCAACACCCTCGTGGTGCGAAACGCCTTCTCCCCGGAGATGACCTTCCTTCAACTCCTGCAGCAGGTCCGCGAGAAGGCGCTGGGGGCGCTCGCCCACCAGGAATTGCCTTACGACAAGCTTCTTCAGGAACTTCGCCCGGTGAGGCGCGCGGGACATCCCGCGCTCCTCGATCACGTCGTCCAGTTGCGGAGGGCGCCCCCCGCCTCGCCTTCTCTGGCGGACCTGGAAGTGACGCGATTCGAGTTCGACCCTGGAATCGCCATTCACGACCTGACGCTGTCCATCGACGAGGTTCAGGAAGCCTTCCGTTGCCAGGTCCACTATCGGACGGGCGCGTACGGTCCCGACGATGTCGATCGGCTGCTGCGACGCTTTCAGGCCATGCTCGAGGGGGCCGCCGCCGATCCCTCTCGCCGTCTCACAGACCTGGCCGCCCTGGCCTCGCCGCCGGTGTCCATCTCAGACCGGGCCGGAACGAGCCAAGACCTGATGGAGCGGTCGAATCTGACGCGCAATCAACTCCTGATCTGGGCCGGGGAAAGGCTCCGACCGAACACGTCGCTGTACTCCATCCCCATGGCGTTCCGGATCCGGGGCCCGCTCGACCCCTCCCTGTTTCGTGTGGCGTTTCGAGCGCTTGTGCAGCGAAGCGATGCTTTGCGGATGACTCTCGTCGAGCGGGACGGCGTCCCCCGCTTGGAGGTCGCCCTCGGCCTAGAAGGCCAGGTCGAGATGCGAGACTTCTCGGACGTCCCCGATCCCGACGCGGCGATCGCCCGCTGGCTCGAATCTCGGGCTCGACGGGCGCTGCCGCTCGCCTCCTCTCTGTTCGATTGCGTCCTCTTGAGGAAGGGGCCCGAGGAATGGTTCTGGTACCTGAACGTGCACCACCTGATCGCCGATGGAGCGGCGGTGGGTGTCATCTTTCGAGAAATGGAGAGGATCTACCAGGTCTGCCTGGCCGGCGCGCCGGCTCCGACGGAGGCTTTGCCCTCGTTCCTGGAGTTCATGGAGGCCGAGGGGAGGGGGCGCCGTTCCGAAGACGTCCTTCGTTCCGAGCTCTACTGGCGAGAGAAGCTGGACAGGGAGGCCGACCCGCTTTCGTTCTACGGCGGTGTCTCGAAGCCTTCGCATCTTTCCGTGCGCAAGGTGATTCGCGAGATCGGGCCCGACCGCTCGCGCCGCCTGAGGGAACTGGCTCAGGGAGCGCTTCGCTCGGCCGAGACGGAAGCGGGGTCGATTTGCAATGCCATCTCCGCCGCGCTGGCTGCCTACCTCCACCGGGCCACGGGCGTCGCGCGCATCTCGCTCGGCTGGCCGGTTGCCAATCGAGCCTCCGAGAAAGCCCGGCGCACGATCGGCCTGCTCATGGAGGTACTGATCCTCCGGTTCGACGCCCGGCCCGATGACAGTTTCGTCTCCCTGGCGGGCAAGATCGCCCGGGAGGCGCGCGAGTCGCTCTCGCATCGGGGGTTCACCTCAGCCAACCCGGAGCGACGGCGCGCCTATCAGGTCACGCTGAACCTGCACACCTGGTATTTCCGTACCTTCGCCGAAATGCCGGTCGAGACGACTTGGCTCGATACCGGCCTGGACGAGGACCTGCTCACCCTGCGAGTTCACGATTACGAAGGGGTAGGCGCCCTTAAGGTGGACTTCGAGTTCAACGAGCAGGCCTTCACCCCGGAGGCGGCTCAGAGGGCGGTCCAGCACTTTCTGGCGCTTCTCGACGGGCTGCTGGAAGACCCGGAAATGAAGATCGGTTCGGTGGAAATCCTCACCCCCGATGAAGCTTCCGTGCTGTCCGCCCTCAACGAGACGGTCGTGGTCCCGCGGGACAAAGGCACGGTCCTCGCCGCTTTTGGCGAGCGGGCCCGCGCCTCCCCGAGCCAGGAGGCGGTGGTCGAAAGCGAGTCCGGCGAGAGTGTCTCGTATGGTGCACTGAACGCCTGGGCGGAGAGGCTGGCGGAGGGAATCGCCTCCAGGGTGGTGGGACCTGGCAGGCCGGTGGCCCTTTTGCACGACCGCTCCCTCGCCACGGTGGCCGGGCTGCTCGCGATCTGGAAGGCGGGCGCGGTCTATCTCCCGCTCGACCCGGGTCAGCCCGCCTCGCTCATCTCGCGGTTCCTGGCCGATTCGGGCGCCGGCTTGGTTTTAGCGCGCAAAGAAGCGCTGACCCGGCTCCCCGTCGCCGGCCTCGCGACGATGGTCATTGACGGCCGGCCCGGCGAGGCAGGGGGAGGAACAGGCGTCGGTCGGCCATCCCCCTTGCCGGGCGACCTGGCGTACGTACTGTACACCTCGGGCTCGACCGGCGAACCGAAGGGCGTCATGGTGGAGCATGGCTCGCTGGCTAACCTGAGCGCATGGTCGTGCCAGGCTTACCGGCTCGGGCCGCAGGATCGGGTCCTTCAATTCTCCTCCCTGAATTGGGACACCAGCCTGGAGGAAATCGTGCCGACGCTGGCCAGCGGCGCCACTTTGGTGCTGCGGTCTCGGGCCGCGCTCGCCTCCTACCGGCATTTTCTCGAGGAGTGCGATCGGCAGGACATCACTGTTCTCTCGCTGCCCACCGCGTTCTGGCACGGCCTGTGCGACTTCCTTGCCAGCGAAGACGCGGTGCTGCCGTCGCGGGTGCGCCTGGTGAACGTCGGAGGCGAACGCGCCTCGCGGGCGCGGCTGGAGCAGTGGTTCACACAGGTCGGAGAGGAAGTGCGCCTCGTCAACACGTACGGCCTCACCGAGACCACCGCGGTGGCGACGATGGCCGAACTGAACGACGAGCGAGGCCGCCCGCCGGGCGGCGATGTCCCGATTGGCCGGCCGATCCGCAATATGAGAGCCTACGTGCTCGATGATGGTCTGAAGCCCGTTCCCCTCGGATGCCGGGGCCAGCTGTACCTCGCCGGCGTCGGCTTGGCCCGGGGATATTGGGGCGATCCGTCGCTCACCGCCCGATCGTTCGTCGAGGTTTCCGTTCGCTCGGGCTCGCGGGAGCGCCTCTTGCGGACGGGCGACCAGGCTGTTCTCCGCCCGGATGGGCAGCTGGTGTGCCTGGGCCGCGCCGACCGGCTGCTCAAGATCCGTGGTCACCGCCTACATCCCGGCGAGGTCGAGGACTGGCTGCTCCAGCAACCCGGAGTGCGCGAGGCGGCAGTCGCCCCCATCGGCGGGGGAGACTTTGCCGAGGTGGGCACGGGCCTTGTGGCTTACCTCGTCCCGAGGTCGGGGAGCACGGCCGAGTTCCCGCTGATGGACCTGCGCGCCCTGGCCGCTCAACAGCTGCCGGCTCACATGCTGCCTTCGCGCTTCATTCTGCTCGAAGACCTGCCGCGCCTGCCGGGCGGCAAAGTGGACTGGCGATCCCTCCCCCCGCCGGATCCCCAGGAGGCCCTCGCCTCGCCGGACCACCAGCCTCCGCGGGACGACCTCGAGCGTCGCCTAGTTCAGGCGTGGGAACAGATCCTGCGGGTCCGGCCGATCGGGGTCCGAGATGACTTCTTCCACCTCGGGGGCGACTCCCTCCTCGCCATTCAGCTCTTCACGCGGATGGAGAAACTCGTACGGCGCAAACTGCCCCTGAGAATCATCTTCGAAACGCCGACGGTTGAGGGGATCGCGAGCTGGATCCGGGAGGGGGCGCTTCCCCGGCGTCATTCTCCTTTGGTGCCGCTGCGGACTCACGGCGACCGTCCGCCGATCTTCTGGGTCCATGCCGCCGGAGGCTTGGCGCTGTCGTTCGCCAGGCTGGCGGCCCTGCTCGATCCGGACCAGCCGAGCTATGCCCTGCAGGCGCGGGAAATCGACGATGAGAGGGAACCCGCCCGGACGATCGAGGAGATGGCGGCGGCGTATGTGTCCGAGATTCAGCGGCTGCAACCTCGAGGTCCTTACTGCCTGGGAGGGTTGTCCTTCGGCGGGCTCGTGGCCTGGGAAATGGGCCGGCAGATCGTCGAGCGAGGCGAAGAGGTGGCTTTCCTGGGTCTGCTCGACACTCGTGGCCCGGGCTTCCCCCCTTCGCTGCTCGCCGGGGATTGGGCCTACCGGCTGAGACAGAGATGGGAATTCCATATTGGAAACCTTTCGGTGCTCGATGCCCGGGGAAAGCTGTCGTATGTCGCATCCCGCGGCCGGGTGGCCCTGGCCAGGGTTTGGAGGCGGGCTGCTTCCGGGGCCGCCCAAGTCGTCCGGCGCTGGCGGGGAGGCTTGAGCGGAGCCGCACATCGCTCGTACCATGCAGCCCGTCGCGCGCGGCGGGGCTATACCCCGCGCCCGTATCCGGGCAGAGTGGTGCTGTTCCGGGCCAAGGTCCAGCCGGGAGGGTTCGATGACCCACTGCTCGGATGGGGGGGCCTGGCGTCCGGCGGCATCGAGGTCCATGAGATCCCCGGAGCACACGTGTCGATCATGGCCGAGCCCCGCATCCGGGCGCTGGCGCAGGCGATTCGGTCGTGCCTGGAGCGGATCCGGCGAGCGGAGGCTGCGGGGGTGGAGGAGAAACGTTCCCCATGAGGGGCGAGTTGGCAGGGTTTGCCTCGAGGCCGAACGGTTGGGAGGCGTTCGACCTGTGCGCCCCGCGCTCGGCCGTCTGCGCACAGTGGCCGACCCTTGGGTCAGGCGAGGTCCATGTCTGGACGATCCCGCTCGATGTGGGACCTCATGCCATGTCGCGGCTGGGCGGTGTTCTTGCGCCGGAGGAACTCGCGAAGTTCGACCAAGTCACGGAGACCTCCGTTCGGAGACACCGGGTAGTCTCCCGGGCGGCGGTCCGCCTGATCCTGAGCCGCTACCTGGGAGTCGCTCCCGTGGAGGTCCGATTCGTCACCCGAGCCAGAGGCAAACCGGGTCTCCTCCCCGCTTCCAACCCTGCCGGCCTGCAGTTCAACCTGGCCCACTCGGGGGAGCTTGCATTGCTGGCCGTGGGGCGAGGGCGGAGCGTCGGCGTGGACGTGGAGCGGATTCGGCCGGGATGGAGATTCGAGGAGGTGTCGAGCGGCTTCTTCGCCCCGAGCGAAGTGCAGCACCTGGCTTTGCAGCCGCGACGGCTGCGCCGGGAAGCCTTCTACGCGGCCTGGTGCCGAAAGGAAGCCTACCTGAAGGGGCTGGGCCTGGGAGTGGGCGAGCACATGCGCCGCGTCGAGGTCAGCGTCGATCCTCGTGCCTCGGCCGGGTTGCTGCGGTCGGGTGGTGTGGGCGCGGCCGAGTGGGGACTGCTGGATGTCCCTGTCCTCCCCGGGTACCGGGGGTGCCTCGCAGTCGAAGGGAACGCGGCCATCGCGTGGTTGGGATGCCTTACAGTCCGGCTCCCGCACCTGAGCGATCTTCTTGAATCCCTTGTTGCGGGATGAGCGGCGCCCGCTCGATAGGCCCTGTGAGCACGCTAGCCCCTAGATTTCGCCTCAGTCGAACGTCCGCCAACCTCTTGGCCAACTACGTGGGCGCGGGCTGGACGGTACTCATGGCCGTCGTCTTCGTACCCGTCTACATACGCTTCCTGGGAATCGAGGCATACGGCCTGATCGGTTTCTTCACGGCGCTCGAAGCGGCCCTGCGGGTCCTCGATCTCGGCATCACGCCCACCGTGAATCGCGAGCTGGCTCGGCATCCAGCCAACGCAGAGGGGAGCGATCGAATCCGGGATCTGGTTCGCTCCTTCGAGATCATCTATTGGGCGGTGGGGATCGGCCTGGGGGTGATCCTCGCTCTGGCGTCGCCCGTGATCGCGGCAAACTGGCTGCAGGCAGGGCGGCTGCCCCTGAGAGTGGTGTCGGGTGCGATTGCAGTGATGGGTGTTGTGATCGCGCTGGAGTGGCCCGTCCGGTATTACCAGGGCGGTCTGATGGGCCTGCAAAGACAGGCCCATCTCAATGGAATCAACATCCTCGCCTCCTCGGTTCGGTATGCCGGCGCGGCGGTGGTTCTCTGGCGGGTCTCACGGTCGATCACGGCTTTCTTCGTGTGGGAGGCGATCGCTGCTTTGGGACAGGTGCTATTACTCCACGTTCTTCTTTGGCGGAGTCTGCCCGAATCACATCGGGTGCCGAGATTCAGTCTCAAGAGAATCCGAAGCGTATGGAGATTTGCCGCCGGCATGAGCGCAATAGCCGCGACGGCCCTGATCCTTACGCAGTTGGACAAGCTGATTTTGAGCCGCATCGTGAGCCTGGAGGTTTTCGGATACTATGCGCTGGCGGTGTCTGTTGCGAGAGGACTCGGCATGCTGGCTTTTCCCTTCTTCCAGGCACTCTATCCTCGGTTTTCGGAACTGGTTGCCCTTGGCGACCGACGAAGCCTGGCCACCCTCTATCATCGCGGGACCCAGTTCCTGAGTGTGCTATTGGTCCCGGCGGGTGCCGTCTTGGCCGTCTTTGCGGTGGAGGTGATCCGCTTGTGGACGGGCGACGCCCATACGGCAAGTGTCGTTGGTCCGATTGTCAGCATCCTGGTCATCGGCACGGTTCTCAACGGCCTGATGCACCTGCCGTACGCTCTTCAGCTGGCTCATGGCTGGACGACCATCGGCGCGATGACCAACTTGGTCTTGGTGGTCGCCATGGTGCCGGCGGTGATCGTGTTCTCGCAACGTTACGGAGCGCTGGGGGCGGCGGCGGTCTGGGCCCTCCTCAACTTGGCCTACCTGGCCATCGGTGTCCCTCTGACTCACCGCCGTCTTCTGACGGGCGAGGCGAAGCGCTGGCTCGTGGTGGACGTTGGAACCCCCCTCGCGGCGTCGATGCTCGTGGTGGTGGTGACGAGAACGGCAATCCCGGGGATCACATCGCCGAGCGGCACGGCGCTCCTGCTGGGGGCGGTGTCCGGGATGACATTGGTAGCCGCCTGGCTGGCGACGCCGGGGCCGCGGAGGTGGGCATTGGGAAGGGTGGGCGTGGCCCAGTGAGGGA
>Ga0214471_10003478_pt1 | contig 12214 bp, 10 predicted proteins | sample RVTome_5_FD_207665 | JGI IMG/M metagenome (GOLD analysis project Ga0214471, IMG submission 207665) | Soil microbial communities from uranium-contaminated site in the Upper Colorado River Basin, Wyoming, United States - RVT142D155 | ecosystem: Environmental > Terrestrial > Soil > Contaminated >... | reverse complement strand
CTGCCGAGCTGCGCGAGAAGCAGGAGCGCGAGCGCAAGGAAGCCGAGCAGAAAGCGGCCGAGGCGGTGCGGCCCGCGCCCGCCGCCCCTGTGGTGCCGCCGACCACGCTGCATGCCCCCAAGGCGGCGGATGCGAAGACCGACAAGAAGCCGAAGAAGGCGAAGACCACTACCGTGCTGCGCGACGACTCGGTGCGCCGGCGCCAGATCAAGACCCGCGGCGACTCGGGCGGCGGCATCGGCGGCTGGCACGCGCGCGGCGGCGGCCGCCACCGGTCCGGATCGGGCGGCGGCGAGCAGACGACGTTCGCCCAGCCCACCGAGCCGCTGGTGCGCGAGGTGGCGGTGCCGGAGACGATCACGGTGGGCGAGCTCGCCCACCGCATGTCGGTCAAGGCCGCCGAGGTCATCAAGGCGCTGATGAAGCTCGGCACCATGGCGACCATCAACCAGGTGCTGGACCAGGAGACCGCGATCATCCTGGTCGAGGAAATGGGCCACAAGGCCAAGGCCGCCAAGCTCGACGATCCCGAGTCCTACCTCGTCACGAGCGACGAGCAGCCGGCGGGCGATCTCAAGCAGCGGCCCCCGGTGGTGACCGTGATGGGCCACGTCGACCACGGCAAGACTTCGCTGCTCGACTACATCCGCCGCACCAAGGTGGCTGCGGGCGAGGCGGGCGGCATTACGCAGCACATCGGCGCCTACCATGTGGAGACGCCGCGCGGCGTGGTCACCTTCCTCGATACGCCGGGTCATGAAGCGTTCACCGCGATGCGCGCCCGTGGAGCGCAGGCGACCGACATCGTGATTCTGGTGGTCGCGGCCGACGACGGCGTGATGCCGCAGACGATCGAGGCGATCAACCACGCCAAGGCCGCCGAGGTGCCGCTGGTCGTGGCACTGAACAAGATCGACAAGCACGAAGCCAATCCCGACAAGGTGAAGCAGGAGTTGCTCACGCATGGCGTGGTGCCCGAGGAGTACGGCGGCGACTCGCCGGTGGTGCCGGTATCGGCGAAGACCGGCCAGGGCGTGGACGCGCTGCTCGAGCAGGTGCTGCTGCAGGCCGAAGTGCTCGAGCTCAAGGCATCGCCCGATGCTCCCGCCAAGGGTGTGGTGATCGAGGCGCGGCTGGACAAGGGCCGCGGGCCGGTGGCTACGCTGCTGGTGCAGTCCGGAACGCTCAAGCGCGGCGACATCGTTCTCACCGGCGCGGTCTACGGCCGCGTGCGCGCGATGCTCGACGAAAACGGCAAGCCGGTGCAGGAGGCGGGCCCGTCCATCCCGGTCGAGGTCCAGGGACTGTCGGAGGTACCGAACGCCGGCGAAGACATGATGGTCGTTGCCGACGAGCGCAAGGCGCGCGAGATCGCCAATTTCCGCCAGGGCAAGTTCCGCGACGTGAAGTTCGCCAAGCAGCACGCGACCAAGCTCGAGAACATGTTCGGGCAGATGGCCGAGGGCGAGAAGAAGGTGCTCACCCTGGTGATCAAGTCCGACGTGCAGGGCTCGCAGGAAGCGCTGGTGCACGCCCTGACGCGGCTCGGGACCGAGGAGGTCAAGGTCACGGTGGTGCACGCCGGCGTCGGTGCCATCACGGAGTCGGACGTGAACCTGGCCATGGCCGCGCGCGCGGTGATCATCGGCTTCAACGCGCGCGCTGACGCGACCGCGCGCAAGCTGATCGAGTCGGCCGGTATCCAGGTGCGCTACTACAACATCATTTACGACGCCGTCGAGGAGATCAAGGCGGCGCTCTCGGGGATGCTCGCACCCGAGCGCAAGGAGTCGGTGCTCGGGCTGGTCGAGGTGCGCCAGGTTTTCCGCATCTCGAAGATCGGCACCGTGGCCGGGTGCTATGTGCAGGAGGGCCTGGTCAAGCGCAGCGCCCAGGTGCGCGTGCTGCGCGACAACGTGGTGGTCCATACCGGCGACATCGACTCGCTCAAGCGCTTCAAGGACGACGTGCGCGAAGTGAAGGCGGGCTTCGAGTGCGGTATCTCGCTGAAGAACTTCTCCGACCTCAAGGAGAAGGACCAGTTCGAGGTGTTTGAAATCCTGGAGGTTGCGAGGACGCTTTGAAAAAAGCGCGGGGCGCCAATTCGGGCCGCCCCCAAAAGCTGGGCGACTTGATCCAGCGGGAGCTGTCCGAGCTGTTGCAGCGCGAGCTGCGCGATCCGCGCGTCGGCATGATCACGCTTACCGGCGTCGACGTCTCGCCCGACTTTTCGCATGCGAAGGTCTTTTTCACCGTTCTGGACAAGCAAAAGCTGGCGCACGCGAGCGAAGGCCTGAAGCGCGCCGCCGGGTTCCTGCGCTCGCAGCTGGCGAAGCGCATCAAGCTCTACACCACGCCGCAGCTGCGCTTCGAATACGACGAGTCGGTGGAGCGGGGAGACCGCCTTTCCCGTCTTATCAATAGCGTTACCAAAAAAGAGTGATCGACGGCGCCCTTTTGCTCGACAAGCCCGTGGGCCTGAGCTCGAACGCCGCGCTGCAGAAGGCGAAGAGGCTGTTCGGCGCGGCCAAGGCGGGCCACGCCGGCACGCTCGATCCGCTCGCCTCGGGACTGCTCCTGGTCCTCTTCGGCGAGGCCACCAAGTTCGCCGGACCGCTGCTCGATGCCGACAAGGAATATCTCGCCACCGTAAAGCTCGGCGAGCGCACGACGACCGGCGATGCGGAGGGTGCAGTCATTGAAAAAAAACCCGTAGACGTCTCTCCGGCCGTGCGGCTCGCAGTGCTGGATCGTTTCCGCGGCGAGATCGAGCAGGTGCCGCCGATGCATTCGGCGCTGAAGCACAAGGGCACCCCGCTGTATCGGCTCGCGCGCCGGGGGCAGGAAGTCGAACGCCCGCCGCGGCGGGTACGGATTTCGAGTTTGCAACTCGTGAGCAGCGACGGCGCGAGGCTCGTTCTGCGCGTCGTCTGCAGCAAGGGCACCTATATCCGCGTACTCGCCGAGGATATCGGCGAGGCGCTCGGCTGCGGCGCGCACTTGTCGGCGTTACGCCGCACCGCGTCGGGCGGGTTTCGCATCGAGCAGGCGCTGACCCTGGAAGCCCTGCAAAGCGTCGAGGAGCGCACGCGCAGCTTGCTTCCCCTGCCGGTGCTGCTCGAGGGGCTGCCGCGGGCCGAGCTCGGCGCCGCCGAGGAGGCGCGCCTGCGCCAGGGCCAGGCGTTGAAAATCAGCGGGCTGCACCCGGGACTGTGCGCCGTGGTGCGCTCCGACGGCGCCGTGATCGGCCTCGGCACGGCCGACGGCGCGGGAAATCTCAAGCCCCTGAGGCTTACCCAAACGGCTGAAAAACATTTAGAATCCGCGACTCACACAAAGAGAGAGTAGAGAGATAGAAGATGGCATTGCAGGTCGTGCAGAAGGAGCAGGTGGTGAAGCAATACCAGCGCTCCGGCAAGGACACAGGCTCGCCCGAGGTGCAGGTTGCGCTCCTCACCGAGCGCATCAACAGCCTCACCGAGCACTTCAAGACGCACGTCAAGGACTTCCATTCGCGCCGCGGGCTCCTCAAGCTGGTGAGCCAGCGCCGCAAGCTGCTCGATTACCTGAAGCGCAAGGACGCGGGCAAGTACCGCGACCTCATCGAGCGGCTGAGTCTCCGCAAATAGACACTACCCGATGCCGTCAGGCCGAGCGCTCATCGCTGGATGAGCGCTTTTTGCTTTAAAGGACCCCTGTGAATCCCATCAAGAAGACTTTTTCCTACGGCAGTCACCAAGTCACGTTCGAGACCGGCGAGATCGCGCGCCAGGCGCACGGCTCGGTGGTCTGCTCCATGGACGATACCGTCGTCCTCGCCACGGTCGTCGCGGCCAAGGAGCCGCGCGTCGGCCAGGACTGGTTCCCGCTGACCGTCGACTACGTCGAGAAGACCTATGCCGCGGGCAAGATCCCCGGCGGCTTCTTCAAGCGCGAGGGCCGGCCCTCCGAGAAAGAGACGCTGACCTGCCGGCTCATCGACCGGCCGATCCGGCCGCTGTTCCCGGACGGCTTCCTGAACGAGGTGCAGGTCGTGGCGACGGTGATGTCGCTCAATCCCGAGGTCGATTCCGACATTCCGGCGATGCTCGCGGTCTCGGCGGCGCTCGAGCTCTCGGGCATCCCGTTCAACGGCCCGATCGGCGCGTGCCGCGTCGGCTACGTGAACGGCGAGTACGTCCTCAACCCCACCGCGACCCAGCTCAGGGAATCGAAGCTGAACCTGGTCGTGGCGGGCACCGAGCAGGGCGTGATGATGGTCGAGTCCGAGGCGCTCGAGCTCCCCGAGGATGCGATGCTCGGCGCGGTCATGTACGGCCACGAGCAGATGCAGGCCGCGATCCAGGCGATCCAGGAGCTCGCCGAGCAGGCGGGCAAGCCGGCCTGGGAATGGCGGCAGCCGGTGAAGAACGGGGCGCTGATCGCGCGCGTCGCAGAGCTCGCCGAAGCCGACATGCGCGAGGCGTTCGCCATGAAGCAGAAGCAGGCGCGCAACGCGCGCCTGGGCGAGATCCGCAAGGGCGCGCTCGAGAAAGTCGTGGCCGAGGCCGCCGCGACCGGCGCCGTGCTGAACCCCAACGAGGTCAAGGAGATCTTCTTCAACCTCGAGTCGAAGATCGTGCGCAGCCAGATCCTCGACGGCGAGCCGCGCATCGACGGCAGGGATACGCGCACGGTGAGGCCCATTGCGGTAAGAGTTGGAGTACTGCCGCGAACGCACGGCTCGGCGCTCTTCACGCGCGGCGAGACCCAGGCGCTGGTCACCGTGACGCTCGGCACCGGACGCGACCAGCAGATCATCGACGCGCTGGCGGGCGAGTACCGCGAGCGCTTCATGCTCCACTACAACATGCCGCCTTACGCGACCGGCGAGACCGGCCGCATGGGACCGTCGAAGCGCCGCGAGATCGGCCACGGCCGGCTCGCCAAGCGCGCGCTGATCGGGCTGCTTCCGACGCAGGAGGAATTCGGCTACTCGATCCGGGTGGTCTCCGAGATCACCGAATCGAACGGCTCTTCGTCGATGGCCTCGGTGTGCGGCGGCAGCCTCGCGCTGATGGACGCCGGCGTGCCGGTCAAGGCGCACGTCGCCGGCATCGCCATGGGCCTGATCAAGGAAGGCAACCGCTTCGCGGTGCTCTCGGACATCCTCGGCGACGAGGACCATCTCGGCGACATGGACTTCAAGGTGGCCGGCACCGACAAGGGCATCACCGCGCTGCAGATGGACCTGAAGATCGAGTCGATCAACAAGGGGATCATGAAGGTGGCGCTGGAGCAGGCGCGCGAGGCGCGGCTGCACATCATAGAGACCATGAAGCAGGCCATCGAAGGCTCGCGCACCGAGCTCTCGACCTTCGCGCCGCGCATCATCAAGATGAAGATCAACCCGGACAAGATCCGCGACGTCATCGGCAAGGGCGGCGTGGTGATCCGCGGCATCCAGGAAGAGACCGGCACCACCATCGAGATCGAGGACGACGGCACCATCGCCATCGCCTGCGTCGCGGCCGAAGGCGGCGAGGCGGCGAGGAAGCGCATCCAGGACCTCACCGCCGACGTCGAGGTCGGCAAGGTCTACGAGGGCACGGTGCTGCGCCTGCTCGACTTCGGCGCCATCGTGCAGCTATTGCCCGGCCGCGACGGCCTGCTGCACATCTCGCAGATCAGCCAGGAGCGCGTCAACGCCGTGTCGGATCACCTCAAGGAAGGCCAGGTCGTGAAGGTGAAGGTGCTCGAGGCCGACGACAAGGGCCGCGTGCGGCTTTCGATGAAAGCCGTCAGCCAGCAGGAGCCGGCGAAGCAGAGCGGGTAGGGAAGCCTTTTTCTTGCTACTTGGCGACCTGGCGCTCGCGCAGCTCGTCGAGCGTCTTGCAGTCGATGCACAGCGTCGCCGTGGGGCGCGCTTCGAGGCGCTTCAGGCCGATCTCCACGCCGCAGCTGTCGCAGTAGCCGTATTCGTTCGCGTCGATGCGGGCGATCGTCTCGTCGATCTTCTTGATGAGCTTGCGCTCGCGATCGCGGTTGCGCAGCTCGAGCGCCATGTCCGACTCCTGGCTGGCGCGGTCGTTCGGGTCGGCGAACACCGTCGCCTCGTCCTGCATGGTGTGCACCGTGCGGTCGATCTCCTGCGACAGCTCGGACTTGAGCGACTCGAGGATCTTGCGGAAGTGCGAGCGCTGGCGCGCGTTCATGTACTCCTCGCCCTTCTTCGCGGCGTACGGCGTGAAGCCTTTTCTGGAGAGTTCTACGGCCATCTCGGGTCAGTCGCTCGGGCTTAAAAAAACGAATGCGCTTTGTAACACTAAAGACCCCCCGTCGCAAGCAACTTCGATTGCCCTCGTTATGCGCTAAGGGTATCATTTGACGCCTTTTTCGGGGTGTAGCGCAGCCTGGTAGCGCGCTTGCTTTGGGAGCAAGATGTCAGAGGTTCAAATCCTCTCACCCCGACCACGGGACTGCCCGTAGCTCAACCGGATAGAGCACCAGCCTTCTAAGCTGGGGGTTGTGGGTTCGAGTCCCGCCGGGCAGGCCAGCGGAGCTTTGCAGGACTACGGTGACCGTAGCTCAAAGGTAGAGTCCCGGATTGTGATTCCGGTTGTTGGGGGTTCGAGTCCCCTCGGTCACCCCACATTCCTCAAGGTGGCAGCGCGCCGCAGCGCGCTGACGAGAGGGAATGCGAGGGATAACACCACGCAGGCGAGCAGCGCTGCGGCGAGCGGCCGGTCGACGAAGATCTTCAGGCTGCCGAACGAAAGCAGCAGCGACTGGCGCAGCGAGCTCTCGAGCAGCGGCGCGAGCACCAGCGCCAGCACGAGCGGCGCGCGCGGGAAGTCGAGCTTGATCATGAACCAGCCGACGATGCCGAACGCAAGGGCAATCCAGACATTGGTGAAGCCGAGCGTGTTGGCGTAAGCACCGACGAGCGAGATAGCGAGGATTCCCGGCGCGAGGTAGGCGTAGCGCACGCGCAGCAGCGCGGCGAACAGCGGCGCCAGCGGCAGGTTCAGGATCAGCAGCACCGCGTTGCCAATGAACATGCTGGCGATGAGTCCCCACACCAGCGTCGACTGCTCGGTCATGAGGCCGGGCCCCGGCCGGATGCCGTGCAGGATGAGCGCGGCCAGCAGCACCGCCGTGCTCGCCGAGCCCGGAATGCCGAGCGCGAGCATCGGCACGCAGGCGCCATGCGAGGCGGCGTTGTTCGCCGATTCGGCGGCGGCGACGCCGTCGATCGCGCCGTGGCCGAAGCGCTCGGGATGGCGGCTGAAGCGCCGCTCGGTCACGTAGGCGAGCATCGAGGCGATGGTCGGCCCGGCGCCGGGCATCACCCCGACGATAAAGCCCACCAGGCCGCCGCGCACGATCGCGAGCCGGCTCTGCGACCACTCCTGCGCCGTGAGCCACATGTCGCGCAGGCGCGTGCGCATCGGCTGGACGGCCTGCGCGCGCTCGAGCGACGCCAGCACCTCGGCGACGCCGAAGATGCCGATCGCCACCGGCAGGAAGTCGATGCCCTCGAGCAGGCTCTGCTGGCCGAAGGTCAGCCGCTGTGTTCCCTGGATCGGGTCGACGCCCACCATCGCGATCATCAGGCCGAGCAGGGCGGCCATGAACGCCTTGGTCGGCGAGCTGGTGCCGAGGCTCGCGCTTGCCGTGATGCCGAGCAGGGCGAGCAGGAAAAACTCCGGCGCGTTGAACTTGAGGCCGAAGGCGGCGAGCGGCGGGGTGACGAAGACCACGGCGATCATCGCCGCCACGCCGGCCATGAACGAGCCGATCGCCGAGATGCTGAGCGCAGCGCCGGCGCGGCCGTTGCGCGCCATCTTGTGCCCGTCGACGGCGGTCATTACGCTCGCCGCCTCCCCGGGCACGTTGACGAGGACCGAGGTGAGCGTGCCGCCGTACATGCCGCCGTACATGATGCCGGCCAGCATCATGACGGCGGTCGCGGGCGGAACACCGTAGGTGAGCGGCAGCAGCAGCGCCATGCCGGCGGCCGGGCCGATGCCGGGCAGCGCGCCGATGATCTGCCCGATCAGCACGCCGATCACGATGAACGACAGGTTGAGCGGCGTAAAGCAAGTCGCGAAGCCTTGCCCGAGCAGCTGGAGGGCTTCCATTCCCTAGACCCCGAACACGCCCTTGGGGAGCGGCACGCCCAGCCAGCCGACGAAAATCGCGTAAACCAGCCCCGCGGTGATGGCAACCGTAGCCAGGCTCGGCCACAGCGGCTGGCGCAGGACTATCAGCAGAAGGAAGGTCACGAACAGCGCCAGCGCCAGCACCAAGCCGATCACGGGCGACAACAGCGGCACCGCGGCGAGGGCGCCGAGTATCACGGCGATGCGGACCAGCGCGGCCCGCTCCGGCCAGGCGATCGCCTGCGGGGAACGCCGGGCCTCGAGCAGCCGCAGCACGAACAGCACGACGCCCGCAGCCGCGAGCCAGACCGGCAGGAACGCGGGTCCGGGCGTCGTGTCGTCCCAGAAGCTCAGGCTGCGCGTGTCGAAGGCGATCGCAGCCGACAGCACGAGCATGAGCAACGCCGGGACGACGTCGCTCATCTTCATTGCTCTACTTCTTCGCGAGCCCGACGTCCTCCATCAGCGACCTGAACTTCGCTTCCTCGCGCTTGAAGTACTCGCCGGCCTTGGCGAGCCCGTAGAAGTCGCTGCGCTGGAACTTCTCCTTCAGGCCGTCCTGCCAGGCCTTGGTCGCGACGGCCTTGCGGAACTTGTCCTCCCACCAGCGGGCAATCGCCGGATCGGTTCCGGGTGGCGCGGCGACGCCCCAGAACTGGCCGAAGACGATGTCGTAGCCGAGCTCCTTGGCGGTCGGAACGTCCTTATAGGACGCTTCCGGCCGGCGCTTCTCCGACAGGATCGCGAGCGGCCGCGCCTTTTTGTCCTCGAACACCGGCAGTCCTTCTTCGAGGGTCGCGAAGGTAGCCTCGACGTTGCCGCCCAGGAACGAGGCGAGCGCCTTGGAGCCGCTGTCATAGGGAATGTAGGTGAGGCGCACGCCCGCCGCCTTCTCGATCAGCGCGGTCGCCAAGTGGTCGGTGCCGCCCGACTGCGCCCCCGAGACGCGCAGCTTCTTCGGCTGTTTCTTCGCGGCTTCGACGAAGTCCTTGAACGAGCGGTAAGGCGAGTTCGGCTGCACCAGGAACACCAGCTCGGACTGGATGAAGCCCGCGATCGGCACGACCTGGCTGATGACCGAAGGCGTGCCCTGCATGATCGGCGTGGTGAACACCGGCGAAGCGAGCGTCAGCAGCAGGTTCTCGTCGCCTTTCTTTCCCAGGACGTAGTTATAGGCGTTGGAGTGCGACCCGCCGGCCCGGTTCTGGACCACCACCGGGATGGTGACGATCTTCTGCTCGGTCATGATCTTCACGATGTTGCGCATGATCACGTCGGGCGAGCCCCCCGGCCCGGACCCGACGGTGATCTCCACCGGGCCGCGCGGGGCCTTCATCTGGGCAAGCACCGGCGTGGCGGCGATTGCGGCCAGCGCACATGCCGCCGCTGCAAAAGGACGCAGAAACATGACTCTCCTCCTGGTTGGGTTCTTCGGGATTTTTTCCAGCGTAAGCGCGCAACGCCGCGCGAGTCAAGCGATCCTGTAAGATCAATGACTTGCCCCGCCGTTCGCGCGACCATGCAAGTCGAGCGTGAAATCAAGTTCAGCCTGACCCCGGACGCGGCGCGCCGCGTGACCCGGCTCGTCGCCGCCGCTGGCCCATGGCGCCGCCGCATGGTTTCCAGTGCCTATTACGACACCGCGAACGAGCGGCTGCGGCGCGCCGGCGTCGCGCTGCGGTATCGCCGCGACGGCGCGCGGCGCCTGCAAACGCTGAAGGTCGAGTCGGCCGCTGCCGCGGGATTCAGCGCGCGCGCGGAATGGGAGATGCCCGCGCCGCGCGGGCGCTTCGATGTCGCGGCGTTTCCGCGCGAGGAAATCCTGGCGGCGACCGGCCTGGACGTCGCGCGCCTCACGACGCGGCTGCGGCCGATGTTCGAAACGCGCTTCGCGCGCCGCTCCGCGCCGGTGATCATCGACGGCGCGACGCGCGCCGAGATCGCGCTCGACCGCGGCTACGTCGTCGCCGGGAAGCGCCGCGAGCCGGTCAGCGAGCTCGAGCTCGAGCTCAAGGCGGGCGACGCGAAGTCCTTCCTGCGCTACGCGAGCGGCATCGCCAAGCCGCTCGGGCTCGAGCTCGAGTTCGAGAGCAAGGCCGAGCGCGGCTACCGCCTGGTGGCGGGCGAGACCGCGCCGCGGCCGCGCAAGTGGCGCCGGCCGCCGCTCGCCGAGCTCGCAGCGCCGTCGCAGGCATTCAGCGCCGTCTTCACCGCGGCGCTGGCGCAGGCGGGCGCGAACGCGCGTGGCGTCGCCCGCGGGGCGGATCCGGAGTACCTGCACCAGATGCGCGTCGGCCTGCGAAGGCTGCGCTCCGCGTTGCTCGCGTTTCGCGACCTGGTGCCGAAAAAGGCGGCGCAGCCGCTCGTCGAGCGGCTGCGCGCGTTGATGCCGGCCCTGGGCGCGGCGCGCGACTGGGATGTGTTCTGCGACGGACTGGTGCAGATGGGCACGCAGCAGCCGGAGCGCGCGCCGGCCATGGCGCCCCTGCTCGCGCGCGCACGCGCCAAGCGCAGCGCCGCGCGCCGGCGGGCGCGCGACGTGGCAGCGTCGACCGAGCTGCAGGCTTTTCTCCTGCGCGCATTGCGCTGGATCAACGCCGCGCGGTGGAAGGGGCGCGCTGCGAGCGCCGAGGGCGCACTCGGCGCGTTCGCCGCGCAATCGCTCGACCGGCTGCATCGCAAGGCGCTCAAGCAGGCGCACGGCATCGACTGGAACGACGCGGAGCGCCGGCACCGGCTGCGCATCCGCATGAAGCGGCTGCGCTACGCCTGCGATTTCTTCGCGGCATCCTTCGCCGGCGCCGCGGCCCAACCCTACGGCAAGCGCCTCGCGGCGCTGCAGGACATCCTGGGCGGGTTGAACGACATCGCGGTCGCGCGGCGCCTGCTCGCCGAGCTCGCGCCGCGGGGCAGCGCGCCCGAGCTTGCCGCAGCCGCGGCGCATGTCCGCCACGCGCTTGCCGCGCGCGAGCGCATGCTCGTCATTTCGCTCGGCGCCGCCTGGGCGGCGTTCGAGAAACGGCCGCCGTTCTGGCGGGCGCGAGGATGAAGACCTCAGGCCGCGGCCAGACGAAGGGCAGCCGGGGATAGGTGCGCTCGAGCGCTTTCCGGTTCTCGCCGACCTCGCAGACGAGCATGCCGCCCGGCTTTAAATGTGCCGCGGCGCCGGCGATGATGCGCGATACGAACTCAAGGCCGTCGCGGCCGCCGGCGAGCGCGAGTCCCGGCTCGTAGCGGTACTCCGCCGGCAGCTTGCGCATGGCCGGGGTGCCGACGTAGGGCGGATTGCTGACGATGAGGTCGTACTTGCCCACCTTGCTGAGGAGATCGGAGCGCAGCAGCCGCACGCGCCTCCCGAGGCGATGCTTGCGCACATTGCGGGCCGCGACGTCCAGCGCCGCGGCGGAAATGTCGCTCGCATCGACCCGGGCACTTGGAAAGACGCGCGCCGCCAAAATAGCCAGGCAGCCCGAGCCGGTGCATAGATCCAGGATGTGCCGCGGCGCGACGTGCAGGTCCTTCAGCAGGAACGCGATGTGAGAGCGCGGAACGATGACGCGCCGGTCCACGTAAAAGGGCACGCCGTCGAGCCACGCCTCGTTGAGCAGGTAGGCGGCCGGGATGCGCTCCTCGATCCTTTTTCGTACCAGCGGCTCGACGCGGCCCGGGTCCGCAGGGCAGGACAGATCGGCGTCGAAAGGCAGGCCGAGCCCGCGCAGGACGAGGAACGCGGCCTCGTCGCGGGGAGTGTCCGTGCCGTGCCCGTAGTGAAGCCGCGCCGCCCTGAACCGTGTTTCGGTTTTTTGTATTAGCTTCTCTAGAGTCAAGGAAGCAGGGCGCGCAAGGTGTCGAGGTAGATGCGCGGCAGCAGCTCGAGCTCGGCGAGCGCGATGTGCTCGTTCAGCTTGTGGATGCTGGCGTTGACCGGGCCGAGCTCGATGACTTGCGGGCAGATCTCGATGATGAAGCGCGCATCCGAGGTGCCGCCGGTGGTGGAGAGCTCGGCCGAATGCCCGGTGTGCTTCTTTCCCGCCTTCATCACGGTCTGCGCCAGCTCGCCGCGCGGGCTC
>Ga0214471_10003476_pt1 | contig 12217 bp, 10 predicted proteins | sample RVTome_5_FD_207665 | JGI IMG/M metagenome (GOLD analysis project Ga0214471, IMG submission 207665) | Soil microbial communities from uranium-contaminated site in the Upper Colorado River Basin, Wyoming, United States - RVT142D155 | ecosystem: Environmental > Terrestrial > Soil > Contaminated >... | reverse complement strand
GCGCGAGGCCATCAGCCGCGTCGAGAACATGATCGCCATGGGCGGCTACACTCTGCCGGCGAGGGCGGTGCGCGAGCAGATCGCCGCCGCTATCAACGTCATTATCCAGGCGTCGCGTCTCCGCGATGGCTCGCGCAAGATCACCCACATCACCGAGGTGATCGGCATGGAAGGCGACGTCATCACGCTGCAGGACCTGTTCCTCTACGAGTTCGAGGGCGAGGACGAGAACGGCAAGCTGATCGGCGGCCACCGGCCGACGGGCCTCAGGCCCAAGTTCTGGGAAAAGGCCCGTTACTTCGGGCTCGAGCCGAAGCTCGCCAAGGCGCTCGGCATGGGCATGGGCATGGAATGATCAGCCAGCAGACAATCATCTACATCGTCATCGGCGCCGTCGCCGCGATGCTGGTCCTCGGCGGCGTGATCATCGGCGCCGTCTACATCATCCGCCCGAAGGTGTTGCTGCGCAAGCGCATGAACCAGATCGGCATCATTGGCGACAGCGGCGCCTCCGACAAGGCCGAAAGCCGACGCCAAAGGCGCATCCAGGAAAAGGTCAAGCAGCTCGAACAGAAGAGCCGCAAGCAAAGCCGCCTGGAGGCGCTTCGCGCGGCGATCATGCAGGCCGGCCTCGACATCAGCCTCAGCACCTATTTCGTGTTCAGTGCCATCCTCGGCGCGTTCGCGACGCTCGGCTACCTGATGACGGGGTTACCGCCACTCGGCGCGATCGCGGTGTTGCTGATCGGTGCGTTCCTGGTGCCGAAGCTGCTGCTCGGTTCGATTGCCGACCGGCGGCAGCGGAAATTCACCAGCAATTTCGCCGATGCCGTCGACCTGATCGTCCGCGGCATCCGCTCTGGCCTTCCCATCAACGAATGTTTCCGCGTCGTCGCCCGCGAGTTCGAGCCGCCTCTCGGCGAAGAGTTCCGCCTTCTGGTCGAAGGCCAGAACTTGGGCTGGACCATCGACGACTTGATGGCGCGCGGAATCCAACGCCTGCCGACGGCGGAATACAAGTTCTTCGCCATCGTCACCCAGATCCAACGCCAGACCGGCGGCAACCTCGCGGAGACGCTGTCGAACCTGTCGACTGTGCTGCGCGAGCGCAAGAAGATGCGCGACAAGGCCCAGGCCATGGCCAGCGAGGCCAAGGCGTCGGCGATGATCATCGGCTCATTGCCGTTCGCGGTCGCCGGGATACTCTCGGTCGTCAATCCGGATTATCTGATGCTTCTGTTCACCGAGAAGACGGGAAACTACCTGCTCGCGTTCGGGGCGTTCTGGATGACCTGTGGCTCGCTGGTCATGCGCAAGATGATCAACTTCAAGATGTAGGGGGCAAGCGGTGTCGTCATGTCGATAATGGGAATGGACCTTCCGACGTTGATCATGTGGGCGCTGGTCGGTGTCGGCGCGCTGTCGGGCGTCGGCTTCGGCCTGCAGTTCATGAAAGGCGGCGCTCGGGCGAAGCGAATCAAGTCCGTCGTCAGCCAACACCGCGGCGAGCTCAGCCGCAAGCAGATGGAGGGCCTAGCGCGGCCATCGGCGATCCGCCAGCAGAAGACCAAGCCGCACGTCGCGCTGCTGAACATGCTGCTCAAGACCTTAAACCTCCAGCACGTGCTGTTGTCCGACAATGTCCGCGACGAGCTGGCCCAAGCGGGCTTGCGCGGCCGTGGCGTCGTCGCCGCTTACATCTCCACCCGCATCTTCATGGCCATCGGCGCCGGCATCGTGACGCTGATTTTGGTCGGGTTGATGAAGAAGTTCCCGTATCCCGATTTCGTGCGCTTCATCTTCGCCGGCATCGGCGCCATCGTCGGCTTCTATCTACCGAAGCTGCTGCTCGCCAACACCGTGCAGAAGCGCCAGCAGGAGATGACCGACGTCCTCCCCGACGCGCTCGATCTTTTGACCATCTGCGTCGAAGCCGGGCTCGGTATCGAAGGCGCGTTCGCCCGCGTCACCGAGGAGATCATCGATGCCTCGCCGATCCTGGCGCAGGAGTTCGGCCTGCTGTCGGCCGAGCTGGCGTTCCTCGGCGACCGCCGGCAGGCCTACGAGAACTTCTCCAAGCGCACCGGCATGCCGGCGGCCAAGGCGCTGGCGACGGCACTGATCCAGTCGGAGCAATACGGCACCCCGGTCGGCGTCGCGCTCAAGGTGTTGTCCCAGGAAAAACGCCAAGAACGCATGTCGGCAGCCGAGAAGAAAGCTGCCGCGCTGCCGGCCAAGCTGACGGTACCGATGATCATCTTCTTCCTGCCGGTTCTGTTCATCGTCGTCATCGGTCCTGCTGCCATGCAGGTCGGCGGCAGGTAACGCCGCGTCGCGGTTTGTGGCGGCGGCGCGCATTTCTGCGTAAGATGCCTCGATGAACGACTTCGCCGACCAGTACCTCAAGGAAACGACCGACATCATCGCCGCCATCGACCGCAAAGCGGTCGACGCGGTGGTCGACGGGCTTGCCCGCGTGCGCGGAAGGGGCGGCCGGCTGTTCATCCTCGGCGTCGGCGGCTCGGCCGGGCACGCCGGCCACGCCGTCAACGACTTTCGAAAGATCTGCGGCTTCGAGGCCTACGCGCCGACCGACAACGTCTCCGAACTTACCGCCCGCATCAACGACGACGGATGGGAGACCGCGTTCTCGGAATGGCTGAAGGGCTCGCGGCTGGGCGGCAAGGACGCGGTGCTGGTATTCTCCGTCGGCGGCGGCAACCGGCTGAAGAACATCTCGGTCAACCTGATCCGCGCGCTGGAACTGGCGAAATCGGTCGGCGCCGCCACCTTCGGCATCGTCGGCTCGGCGGACGGATTCACTGCCAAGGCTGCCGATGCCTGCGTCGTCATTCCGCCGCTCAATCCGGAACGCCGTACCCCCCACGCCGAGGGCTTAACGGCGGTGATCTGGCACCTGATCGTCAGCCATCCGGCGTTGAAGGTCTCCGAAACCAAGTGGGAGTCAGTGCGTTGACGAAAAAGGGCGATGGCGCCCGGTACGTCATCGTCGGCGGCGCCGGGTTCATCGGCAGCCATCTCGTCGACTACCTGCTCGACGACAAGGGAACGCGAGCCGTAACCGTTTACGACAACTTCTCGTCGGGCCGCGACTGGCACCTCGAGCACCGCCTCGGCGACAAGCGGCTGAGCGTGGTCCGCGCCGACGCTGCCGACCGCCGGCGGCTGGCGCGGGCGATCGCCGGCCATGGTGCCGTCGTGCACCTTGCCGCCAACCCGGACATTGCCCGCGCTGCCACTGAGCCCGCAATCGATTTCGATCAGGGTACGGTGCTCACCCACAACGTGCTGGAATCGATGCGCACCGCCGGCTGCCGGCGTATCCTCTACGCCTCGGGCAGCGGCGTCTACGGCGACCGCGGCGATAAGGTGGTGACCGAGGATTCGGGCCCGATGCTGCCAATCTCCACCTACGGCGCCAGCAAGCTCGCCTCGGAGGCGATGATCTCCGCCTATTGCCACATGTTCGGGATGACCGGTTGCGCATTCCGCATGGGCAATGTCGTCGGCGCCCGCCAGACCCACGGCGTCGGCCTCGATTTCCTGACTAAGTTGCGGGCCAACCCCAGGCGGCTTGAAATCCTCGGCGACGGCCGTCAGAGCAAGTCCTACATCCACGTCAGCGACGCCATCGCCGCCATTCTCCACGTCGAACAGCACTGCCGCAAGCCGTTCCAAGCCTTCAACGTCGCTACGGGCGACGCCATCACGGTCAAGGAGATCGCCGACGAGGCGGCGGCGAGCCTGGGCCTGGACGCGGCCGCCGTCGAATGCCGGTTCACCGGCGGCAGCCGCGGCTGGGCCGGCGACGTGCCGGTGGTCCGCCTCGACTGCCGGCGCATCCGCGATCTCGGTTGGCGCTGCCGGCTGGGCTCGCGCCGGGCCGTCCGCCTTTCCTTGAAGGCGCTGGTCGAAGATGCGAGGATCGCCGACGCCTGAGGCCCCGCGACAGGCGACGGCCGGCGCCGTGCCGCGGTTTTTGGCGGAACCATGATCATCACCCGCACACCCTTGAGAATCTCGATCGGCGGCGGCGGCACCGATCTCCCGTCCTACTACGAGAAATTCGGCGGCTTCGTGATCTCGGCGGCGATCAACAAGTACGTCTACATCACCGTTAACCGCACTTTCCGTCCCGGCTACCTGCTCAAGTACTCGAAGCTAGAGCATGCCCAAACCGTCGACGAGATCAAGCACGACATCCTGCGCGAGACGCTGCGCCTGATGGATGTCGAGCCGGCGGTCGAGATCGTCAGCATCGCCGACGTGCCGGCCGGAACCGGGCTCGGATCGTCAGGCAGCTTCACCGTCGGCCTGGTACAGGCGCTTTACGCCCACAAGCGCCGCAAGATTTCGACGGAAGAACTCGCCCGGCTCGCCAACCATATCGAAATGGACATACTGGACGAACCCTGCGGCAAGCAGGATCACACTATCGCCGCCTATGGCGGGCTGACGTGCCAGGAATACCATCCGTCGGGTGCGGTCACGGTCGCGCCCCTCGATGTCAGCGAGGCGACGATCAAGGAACTGCGAGAGAACCTGCTGTTGTTCTTCACCGGCTACAGCCGCGGGGCCAGCGGGCTGCTCGCCGACCAGAAGACGAAATCCGAGACCGGCGACAAGCGGATGCTGGAGAACCTGCACCGGGTCAAGGAACTCGGGATCGAGATCAAAAAGCGTCTTGAGGCCAGCGACACCCGGGGCTTCGCCGCCCTCATGCACGAGCACTGGCTCAACAAGCAGAAGCGCGCCGGCACGATCTCCAACCGCCGCATCGACGAGGTTTATGCGCTGGCGCGCGACAATGGCGCTCTGGGCGGCAAGCTGGTCGGCGCCGGTTCCGGCGGGTTCCTGTTGTTCTATGCCCCGGAACGGGCGCGATTGCGGGCCGCCATGGACGGGGCCGGCCTGCAGGAGATGGATTTCTCCTTCGACTTTGACGGCTCGATCGTTCAGCTCCGAAACTGATGCAGTGCCTGATCCTCGCCGGCGGCCTGGGAACGCGCATGAAGCCGACGACCGGGCGCCTGCCGAAGGCGCTGATCCTGGTGTGCGGCCGCCCATTCGCGGAATGGCAGTTGGAGTGGCTGAAGGGGCAGGGCGTCGGGCGCGTCGTGTTCGCCATCGGTCACCAGGGCGCCCACATCCGGGACGCGCTCGGCGACGGTCGGCGCTTCGGGCTGAAAATTTCCTATTCCGACGAAGGTGGCCGCCCGATGGGCACCGCCGGCGCCATCCGCCTCGCCATCGACCATGGCCTTCTCGACGAGGTGTTCCTGGTGCTGTACGGCGATTCGTATCTGACCGTGGACGTGGGCGCGGTGTGGGACGCGGCGACCAAGTTGGGCACGCCGCTGATGACGGTGTTCAGGAACGACGGCCGCTGGGATGCCAGCAACGCGGCATTCGCCGATGGTCGGGTGGTGCGCTACGAGAAAGGCGCCGCCGATCCGGCGGCCGCCGGCCTTAGGCACATCGACTACGGGCTAGCGGTGCTGAGCCGCGAGCTGATCGAGTCCGAGGTGCCGCCGAGCCGGCCGCACGACCTCGATGCCGTCTACGGGTGGCTGGCGGCGGCCGGACGATTGCGCGGCTTCGAGGTACCGACGCGGTTCTACGAGGTCGGCTCCCCCGAAGGCCTGGCCGAGCTCGAGGCGCATTTAGCGGCCGCATCTGGGTGACCGAACGGCGCCGCGTCACCAACAACGGACGAAATCGATAACGCACGGGAGTGCGGCACCCTGCCGTTCGTTGCCGAGCGACGCGGGCCCGGACCCGCCGGCCCGAAAACGAACCGCCGGCCCCTTTTTACGGGGGCCGGCAGAACGCATTCCGGATCGTGACGTCGGGCGTGGCCGTGATCGGCCGAACGTTCTTAAGGGTTCAGTTGGCCGGCGAACGGGATGACGCCCGGGACCAGCCACTTTTCCCACATGTCGTCGATCTTCTTTTGGAAATATTCGATGTCCTCATCGATGAAGTGGGCAAAGCGGCCCTGCCGGCGCAGGTATTCGCGGACGGGCTTGCGCTTGAACTGCCCTTCGACGATGCGCTTGGAGCGGCCGATCATCCTGAGTTGGCCTTCCTCGACCTCGTACAGCGGCCAGATGCCGGTCTCGACCGCCAGCTCGCCGAGCTCGTGCGAGAACTTGGGGTCATAATCCCAGCCCTTCGGGCACGGATCCAGCGAGTGCACGAAGGTCGGACCACCGATGGTCAGCGCCCGGCGCACCGAGTTCATGGCGTCCACCGGATAGGCGGTGCATACGGTGGAGACGTAGCGGACATCGGGATGGCCGGCCGCCAGCATCGCCGCGGTGTTCTTCTTCCAGCGCTTGTTCATGATCCGCTTGACCTTGCCCGGCGGCGAGAACGTCGAGTTGGCGCCGTAGGGCGACGACCCCGAAACCTGGATGTCCGTGTTGGCATAGGATTCGTTGTCGTAGAGCAGGATCAAGAGATTGTAATGGGTGTGCTGGAGCGCCGCCGAGATCGCTGACAGCCCCATGTCGGCGCCGCCGCCGTCGCCGCATACCGCGATGACGTTGATCGGCTCCTTCTTCATCTTGCCCTTGCGCATCATCGCGCGCAGCGCCGCCACCGTGCCGGTGGCCGCCGAGCCCGACGAGCCGAGCTGGGTGTGCATCCATGGCACTGCCCACGGCGTCGAATAGTAGGTGGTGTTGGCGACGTACATGCAGCCGGTGGAGCCGAGTATGATCGAGCGGGGTCCGCCCGCTTTCGCCATCAGCTTCATCAACTGCGCCGATTCGCATCCCTGACAGGTGCGGTGGCCCGAAGTGAAGTATTCCGCGGCCGGGACCTTCTTCGGCCCCTTCCAGGGATCGAGCACCTGCGTCTTCAGGAAGTCGTCCAGTGTCTCTACGTTTGCAACCATGATGTTACTCCCGTACTCCGATCCAGATTGTGTCCTGATCGTCGAGCTTGCCGTTGCCGGCGTCCCGCGTCAGGCCGGTGATTTCGACGACGTTGTCGGCGGTTACTTCGCGCCCGCCGAGGCCGGCGATGAACGACGCGATCTTCGGCCGGTTCTTGGACGGGTAAAGCGCCGCGCGCAGCTCGTTGGCGAGAACTCCCGAGTGGAAGCCCGAGCCGAAGCCGTAGTCGCGGTCGATGACGCCGACCGCCTTGACGCCCTTCAGCGCGTCCTGCAGCTCGATGGTCGGGAACGGCCGGAACCAACGAACCCGGACGAAGCCGACCTTCTTGCCCTGCGCGCGCATCTTACGGACGGCGACCTTGACCGGCATCGCCAGCGTGCCCATGCCGACCAGCGCGATCTCGGCGTCTTCCATCATGTAGCGCTCGATGAAGGGTTCGCCGCCGCGCCCGAACTTCTTGTTCAGGTCCTCGTAGGCCTCGATGATGACGCTGCGGGCGCGCCGGGCCGCCATGTCGTTCTGCTTGCGCATCTCCATCAGCCAGTCTTCGTTGGCCTGCGGAGCGATGGTGATCGGGTTATCGGGGTGCAGCTGCTTGTCGCCGCGATCGTAGGGCGGCAGGAAGCTGTCCACCATCTTTTGGCTCGGCACCTTGACGATGGCTTGGCTGTGAGTGAGGAAGGCGCCGTCGCAGCTGATGGCGCAAGGCAGCCTGACCCGCGTGTCTTCCGCCACCCGGTAGGCGATCAGCGCCGTATCCAGCGCCTCCTGGGCGGTTTCCACCCAACACAACATCCAGCCGAGGTCGCGCACCGCCAACGCGTCGTTGTGCTCGACCCCGAAGGCGCCCGGATCGTCGAGCGCCCGGTTGCCGACCATCGCCACCATCGGCAGCCGAAGGCCTGCGGTCACCGCCAGCGCCTCGAAGGCGTAGAACCAGCCGACGCCGCTCGAGCCGACGAACACGCGGGCGCCGACGGCGGACGCGTGCTTGACGATCTCGAACTGGGAATGCTCGCTCTCGGCGACGATGTATTCGCAATCGAAGTCGCCGTTGGAGATCATCCCCGCCACGTACTGCATGACGGTATCGTAGGGACGGATCGGGTAGGCGGTGATCACGTCCACGTCGGCGAGACGGCAGGCGTGGGCGATGGCCTCGCTGCCGCTAATCAGTTCCTCGTGCTCGCCGGTGTCCCGGGGTGCGGCCGGCTTCTTGGCTGTCGCCGTCTTAGGACTCATTGGCAATCTCCTCCGCGTATTGGCCGACATGGTGGAAGCCATGCGACCGTGCCGGTTTGTTGCTGATCTTCTCGGTCAGCCAGACGGCGTACTTCTTCTTGTCCTTGCGCCACATCTCCCACTGGCTGTTGTTGTCCTCGAAAGCCTCTTCGTTGACCATGGTGATGCAGTCCTCGACCGGGCACACGGCCTCGCACACGCCGCAGCCGCAGCAGGCCTGCATGTTGGCGTCGTAGAAACCGTCCGGCGAGATGTCGAAGCAGGTGTCCGGGCAGTTGAGCCAGCACAGCGTGCACTTGGTGCAGGTGTCGAAATTGATCGCCGGCCGCATGGTGCGGGTCGAGAACTTCTTGAACGTCTCGTTGCGTCCCGGCACGTAGCCGCCTTCCCAGCCGGCGACGTTTTTCTGTTCCGACTTCTGGCCGCGGATGACCAGGCCTTCCTCCATCTTGGTCCAGCCCGGCAGGTCGAAGGAGAACGGAATCTCCTCGCTGCCCTGCTCGGCGCCGACCGGGCTCGTCGAGGCGGCGTCGTAGGCCTTCTTGGCGGATGCCACCTTCTTGTCGTTCTTCCACTGGTCCTTGATCGCGCTGAGGATCGAATCGATGCTGACGATGTGCGGCGCCACCTTGGCCAACGCGCCCAGCAGGCGCACGTCGGTGTGGTCGTCCTTGTACACCCACAGCCCCGAGAAGCTGGCCGCCGCCTTGACGGTGGCGAGCTTGTAGGGCGCCCCCTTGCGGTGGATGATCTTGATCAGCTTGTTGGCGGATTGGGTCGAAACGACCAGCAAGGTGCCGTTCTTGGCCAACAGCTTGTTGATCGGCTGCAGGCCGTACCAGGCCCACGATTCGACACCTTTGCAGAGAGTGTCGTCGCAGGAGATGGTAACGTCGTTGTTGTTGGGCTCGTAGCGCGACAGGAACTCCTGCAGTTCGTCCTCGGTATCGGAAACGACAGCGAATTGCTTGGCGGGGATGCCGTTGCGTTCGGGCGAATCACCGTAGCGCCCGAAGGCAATACCGATCTTCCCCTCCTTTCTGGCGGCAAAAACAATCCCGCGGCAGATGTTTTTGGCCAGCGTCTTTTGGAAGATGCCGCGATAGACGACTTCCACGGAACCTGTGCTCATTCCGATCCCTCCCGGACCTGATGGTTGGTGGATATGGAATTGGTGGTTATGGAAAACGCGATGCGAGGCCTCCCTTGTAGAGAGGGCCTGGGAAAGTCACCTGGTCGACAATATCCCAGGCACTTTTGGAACAATCTTGATCTTAGACCTTTGTCCAAATCGAGGGAAGGCGAAAACGGCGATTCACCTTAGCGAATATGTGGGGTTCCGTGGCTTTCCGGAGTCCCGTGTAGGGGCTTCGCGGGAGGAAATGGCCGTCATCTACGGTTTCCGGGCTGATCGAGGGCAGCTATGGCCGAGTCCCCCGCTGGGCGGCCCGGAAAACCGAGGCCTCTGGGGCGAAAAGCAGCGAATTCCGGCTTGCCAAAGAAGGTATCTGGAGTATTGTATACCAGAATCCAACAGCATCCCCGCGCCAGTGCTCGATTCTGAGCGTCGGCGTATTCGAGATGTCGGACCGCACCGTGGCACACGCCGAACTCAACGTCGAGCCGATCGACGCCAATTTCAGCCTCAAGGACAAGATCTACGAATCGCTGAAGCAGGCGATTACGTCGATGAACATCTATGCCGACGACGCCGAACTCCGGCTCGACGAACGGCGGCTCTCCGAGAAGCTCGAGATCAGCCGCACGCCGGTGCGCGAGGCCCTTGCCCGCCTCGAACAGGAAGGGCTGGTCTACATCGTACCCCGGCGCGGCGTCTACATCGTACGCAAGACCAAGGCCGAGATCCTGGAAATGATCACCGTGTGGGCGGCGCTCGAAGGAATGGCGGCGCGGCTGATCACCCAGAACGCCAGCGACGAGGAGGTCGCCTCGCTGCGTAGCATGTTCTCCACCTTCGAGGGCGAAACGGTGCAGGCCAAGATCGACGAATATTCCGGCACCAACATCCGCTTCCACCAGGCGATCCTCAAGATGAGCCATTGCAAGCTGTTGACAGAGATGGCCGATAACCTTTTTATCCACATGCGCTCGATCCGAGCGCGGACGATCGCCGAGCAAGACCGCGCCAACCGTTCCATCATCGACCACATGCACATCATCGAGGCATTGGAGAAGCGCGACACCGAACTGGCCGAACGGCTGGTTCGCGAGCACACCTTTAACCTCGGCGCGCACGTCGAGAAACACGTCAACTACCTGGAATAACCGCCCTCGGACTTATCGCCAGGACGATCAACTAGTGAAGGAACACCTATGTCCATGTCGAACACGGCGGCGGACACGCTCGCCAAGAAAAGAACATCGGCCAACGACGGTCCGGAGGCCGGCACGCTGACCGACGGGTTTCATCTCGTCATCGACGCGCTCAAGCTCAACAATATCAACACGATCTACGGCGTGCCCGGTATCCCGATCACGGACCTGGGCCGGTTCGCGCAAGCCGCAGGCATGCGCGTGCTGTCGTTCCGGCATGAACAGAACGCGGGCTACGCGGCGGCGATCGCGGGGTATCTCACGAAGAAGCCCGGCATCTGCCTCACCGTGTCGGCGCCCGGGTTCCTCAACGGGTTGACGGCCCTGGCACACGCCACGACCAACTGCTTTCCGATGATCCTGATCTCGGGCTCGTCGGAGCGCGAGATCGTCGACCTGCAGCAGGGCGATTACGAAGAGATGGACCAGCTCGCCGTTGCCAAGACGCTGTGCAAGGCGGCCTATCGCGTGCTGCGTGCCGAAGACATCGGCATCGGCATCGCGCGCGCTATCCGCGCGGCCGTTTCCGGCCGTCCGGGCGGCGTCTACCTCGACCTTCCGGCGAAGCTCCTGGGCCAGACCATGGACGCCGAAGCGGGCGCCCGGTCGCTGGTCAAGGTCGTCGACGCTGCGCCGAGCCAGCTTCCCGCGCCCGAAGCGGTCCAGCGCGCGCTCGATGTCCTCAAAGGCGCCAAGCGGCCCCTGATCATCCTCGGCAAGGGCGCGGCTTACGCGCAGGCCGACGAGGATATCCGGGCGCTGGTGGAGAAAAGCGGCATTCCTTACCTTCCCATGAGCATGGCCAAGGGCCTGCTGCCCGACACCCATCCGCAGTCCGCGGGCGCGGCGCGCTCCTTGGTGCTGAAGGAATCGGATACGGTGATGCTGATCGGCGCCAGGCTCAACTGGCTGCTGTCGCACGGTAAGGGCAAGACTTGGGGCAATCAGCCGAAGAAGTTCGTGCAGATCGATATCGAACCCAAGGAGATGGATAGTAACGTCGAGATCGCGGCTCCTGTTGTCGGCGATATCGGATCCTGCGTCAAGGCGCTCCACGACGCCATGGGCGACGGCTGGGCGTCGCCGCCTTCCGAATGGCTCAAGGCGGTCAACGCCATGAAACGGACCAACCTGGAAAAGATGGCGCCGAGGCTGCAGAACAACAACGTGCCGATGGATTTCCACGGCGCGCTGGGCGTTTTGCGCACGATAATCAAGGAGCGCCCGGACACCATCCTGGTCAATGAAGGCGCCAACACGCTCGATTTCGCGCGCGGCATCATCGACATCTATAAGCCGCGGAAGCGGCTGGATGTGGGGACCTGGGGCGTGATGGGCATCGGCATGGGCACCGCCATCGCGGCCGCCGTGGAAACGGGCAGCCCCGTTCTGGCCGTCGAGGGCGACAGCGCCTTCGGGTTCTCGGGCATGGAGGTCGAAACCATCTGCCGCTACAAGCTGCCGGTTTGCGTGGTCGTCTTCAACAACAACGGGATCTACCGGGGCACCGACGTCAATCCCTCCGGCGGCTCGGACGTTGCGACCACGGTCTTCATCGAGGGCGCCCGCTACGACAGGATGATGGAAGCCTTCGGCGGCGTCGGCGTCAACGCGACGACGCCCGATGAATTGAGCCGCGCCGTGAACGAGGCCATGGATTCCGGCAAACCGACGCTGGTCAACGCGGTCATTGACCCGAAGGCCGGCACCGAAAG
>Ga0214471_10003475_pt1 | contig 12218 bp, 2 predicted proteins | sample RVTome_5_FD_207665 | JGI IMG/M metagenome (GOLD analysis project Ga0214471, IMG submission 207665) | Soil microbial communities from uranium-contaminated site in the Upper Colorado River Basin, Wyoming, United States - RVT142D155 | ecosystem: Environmental > Terrestrial > Soil > Contaminated >... | reverse complement strand
GCGCGTTCTGCAACCCCCGCCGTGCCTCGGCGACGTCGGACAGTCGGTACACGAAGCCCTCCTGGCTGCGGATGCCGCGCGCGACGCCGAGCAGCATCGGCGACAGCGATCCCCCGACGGCCATCTCCGCCGAGTCGATGAAGGCCGCGGCGTCGAAGTGACGGCTCCTCCCGTCGTCGAAGCCCGAGGCGATCGACTGCCCCAGCCCGATCACCGACTGGCGGAGCTCCAGCGTCGCCAGGCTCGCGCCCGCCACCTTGCCGAGGACGCCTGCGACCCCGCTGGCGAGAATGAAGCTGATCTGCACCGGATCGCGCCGCAGCCCGTTCCAGAAGCGCACCGGGTGCGCGACGATCTCCAGCGGGTAGATCACCGGGCTGAAGAGCAGCCGCGCGACGTGCCCCTCGGGGCCCCGATCGAGCCAGTCGACGGCGGCGTCGAAGCCGTGGACGAAATCGGACCCGAAGCCCGCCTTCATACCGCTTGGGTCGGTCATCATCACCGGGTTGGCGTCGGCGTAGCCGTAGCGGTTCTGCTGCGCCAGCGGATCGCGCGACAGGAAGGTCGGCACGCGCGCGTCGTACCAGCGCGCCCGCAGGTACTGCGCCTGCGCAATGGCGTCCCGGTACTCGCCCGCATAGCGATGCGGATTGTCGTGGATGTCGTAGCTGGCGGCCGCGGACGTCGTCGCCTCGGCGCCGTAGGCGTCGTAGCGGTACGCCGACAGCTCCTGAGCCTCGGCGTCGTAGTCGCTGGCGGTGTCCTTGCGCGGCGTCATCAGGATCTGCTCGCTGCCGTCGCTGACGTGGCGCAGCGGCCCCAGGTGCGCCGACCACAGCCCGTCGGACGCCTGGCGCTGGTTCAACATCCGCGGCAGGCGTCCGCCGTCGTAGAAGAAGGAGATTCCCCGACCGTCGGCGGTCGCCGACCAGGCCAGGGTGCCGTCCGGGTGGTACGTGTAGGTCAGCGACTGCGCGCCGGCGGCGTAGCCGACCAGACGGTCGCGGCGATCGAAGCGGTAGATGGTCGCGGTCGAGGATGGAATGTCGCCCACCGCAAGGAGGTTGCCGTCGTCGGGACTCACCGTCCCGGTCGCCGGGTCGGAGGCGTCGGGCACGAAATTGTCCCAGGTGAGGTACACCGTCGACGCCACGCCGCCGTCGACCCGGGTGGTGATCGCCGTCGGCGCGCCGTCGGCGTTGTGGGCGTAGGTCGTCACGGTCGTGCTCGCGACAGTACCTGCAGCCGCGGGTGAGGTCGGCGCGATGAGCAGCGTGACGGGCGCCGCCAGACAGCCGACGACCCTCCCGAGATCACACCAGCGGTCACGCATCATCAGGCCGTTCCAGCCGAGACGCCATGCCGATCTGCCGCTCGCCATCGATCCGCTCAGTCCGACTCGTAGTAGAGCTCGAAGCCGCCCTCGCTGCCGTTCGGCGAGCTGCTCGCCGCGGCCCCGTAGCTACCGTCGACGGTGGCCTGCGCCGCGAAGCTGCCGCCGCCGCCGCCGCCGCCGCCGCAGGATTGGTTGGCCCCGGCCGCGCCGCCGCCCCAGCCGCCTCCGCCGCTGCCGCCGAAGTTGCCTCCCGCCTTTCCTGTGGCGCCTTCGCCGCCGGTCCAATCGCTTGGGTCGTCGATGCCGCTGGTGCCGTCGTCGAAGATCCACCCCTCGCTGTTGCCGCCGCGACCGCCGATGCCGTCGCTGCCGTTCGTGTGACCGTTGCCGCCGCTGCCCGAGTCGCCGCCGCCGGCCTGACTGCCGCAGTTCGCGCCCTCGTCCCCAGCGCCCGCGCCGTATGCATCGGTGGTGCTGGTCGTGGCCCCGCCGTCGCCGCCGTTCGATTGCCCACCGCCGCTGCCGCCACCGCCGGCGATCAACAGGACGCCCTGATCTCCCGGCTCCCCATCCACCTGCAGGTCACCGAGCTCCTGCCCGTCGATCACGAGGGTCGACGACCCGCCGCAAGCACCCGCCTCGCCGCCGGTGAAAGAATCTCCATTCTTGGAGCAGCCCTCCTTTCCGACATAGACGTAGAGGGTTCCCGAACCGGCCAGCAGATCGGCCGCCGTCGTCGACATCGACGCCATGCCGCCGGCACCGCCGGTCTGGCTGCCGTTGGTCAGCTTGCCGCCGTGCCCGCCCCACGCGGTGAGCCGGATCTCCCGGTCCTCAGGGATGCGACCGATGGCCATCGCCGTAGTCAACCAACTGCCGACGTCGTACGCCGCCGAGGCAGCCAGCACACAGCTCACCTCGCCGTCCTCGGCCTCGACGCTCGTCGTTCCGCCGGGACAAACCCCGCACGAATCGCAGGTCAGGTCGTAGACGATCTGCACCGCGCCGTTGCTTCCGTTGGGGGAGTCGGGCGCCGCAACGGGCGCCATCGAATCATAGGCGGTATTGGCTGCCGCCCAGCTGCCACCAGCACCGCCGCCGGCACCGGAGGAGCCGTCGCCGGATTCGGCGTGGCCGCCGCCGCCGAAGCCGCCGCCCCCGCCTGCTGTCCCCGTGCTGCTGCCGCCCTCGCCGGCGCTCCACGAGTGCGGTGGGATCAACGGTCCGCTGGTGTTCCAGTCGGTCGTCCCGCCCCCTCGGCCGCCCAACCCGTTCTTGCCGTCGTGCCCACCGCCATCGCCGAGCAGCTTGGCATTCCCACCATCGCCGGAATCGTAGTCCGAGTCGCCTTTCGATCCCGCAGCGCCCGCCCCGCTCACCGCGTCGCCCGATGCATCGGCGTTGGCGATGGCGAGCCCACCTGCCCCGCCGGCGCCGCCGGATTCCTTTGAGGCAGAGTACTGGTTCTCGTAGCAGAGCCCGTCACCACCACCGCCGCCGCCGCCGGCGACCAGCAGCGCTCCGACGGTGCTCGGATCTTCGACGTCGGCGACGCTGGCGGTGAAGACGCTCAGCGCGCTGCGCGCCAGGATCGTGCTGCTCCCGCCATAGCCCGAATCCGACCCTTCCTTCCCCATGTAGGCGAACAGATCGGCATCGAGGTCGCTGACGGGGAGCACGGTCAGGGCAAACCCACCGGCTCCGCCACCGCCCCCATCGGCCTTACCGCCGTGCAGCTGGCATGAATCGCTCGAGCCGCTGTGACCGCTGCCGCCCCAAGCGAGGAGCTGCACCGTAGCGGCCGGCAACGCGGCCGCCCAGTCGGAAACGCCGAGCAGGAACGACGACTCGGTGGCCGTGCAGGTCATGGTATTGCCGTCGATCGACGCCGTCATGCCGAACGGGCAGTCTCCCACGGCCCCACACTCCAGCTCTCCCACCCCACTCGCGGCGATCTCCACCGCGTAGGGCGCCGCGTCGCTGACCGTCACCGACCAGTTGCTGGCCGCGCACGAATAGACCGCCGGCGCGACGGCGTTCAGCCGCAGCCTGAAGAGCTCCTCGCCCGTGGCGGCGTTGTAGACCGCCGTCGCCTCGTCGCTGAAGAGCGTCTCGTAGACGAGCGATTCCCCCGCGGGGATGAACGCACCGAAGCTGTCGTCGAGCTGCGACGGCGGTTCATAGGTCTGGGTGTTCTGGTTCTCCTGATAGTAGCTGGCACAGCACTCCTTGCCGAAGACGATCGGAAAGCTGAGGCTGTTCGTCACCGTGTATTCGTACGTTTCATCGTCGTCCGGTGGATCAGGCAGCTGCAGCCGCATCCCCAGGGCGTTCTGACACGCCAAGCACTCTTCGTAGATGTAGCCGTAGCCGCAGTTGTCGAACCAGATCAGCGAGTTGCTCTGAGCCAATCCGGCGGAGCCCAGCTCGTACTCGTCGGCGAGCGCGAAGCTGCCGACGATCGAATCCGTGGTGCTGCCGCCGTTCAGGCTCCCGAAAGCACCGTTGGTGTTCGCATAGTGCGGCACGTAGCCGGTGTAGTGGCTGGTGCGGTGACAGAACGGAGTCGTCGCCGCATCGCAGTTCCCGAAGCCCGACGGCACGACGTAGTACAGCCCGTGCGGAAAGGTCGCCCCCCACGTGCCGCTGGTGTCGTCGATGAGGTAGTCTGGCTGGTTGTACGCGTCGCCCGCGTCGTTGATCGCCAGCGGGTTGGTCACGCTCGTGCACGGCGTCGAGCTGTTCGCCTCGAACGCGATGATGCGGTTCTCCTGCTGCCCGGCCTCGACGCTGTCCTGGGGATAGGCGGTGAGCGCGCCGTTCTGGCCGTTCTCGGGGGTCACCTCGACGTACGGCGTGATGTCCAGGATGCCGGCGAGCGTCCCGACCGCGGCGCTGGGGGCGCAACTCGGATCCCTGCTGCTGAGGCTGCTCAGGGTGCCGCTGCAGTCGTCCGACAGGTCGTAGAGGAAGTTGATGCCGACCCGGATCGCGCTCGAGCCGAGAATGTCGTTGGTGTAGAAGAAGAACTGCCGGTCGGGGGAGGCGACCTGCTCGATCGCGGCTGTGCTGCCGTACTTGGTGTGATAGGTCTCCTCAACGGGGTCCTGATACGCCGCCTCGTCGATCGACAGCACGCCGATGCTGCGGTGCGACTCGTCGTTGTCGGCGAACAGGTCGTTGGTGTAGGGATCGCCGTTCTCGTCGAAGAACACCAGGTGATCGTACAGCCAGGTGAGGTCGTCATCGTCGAGGTCGGTGCCCGACACTTCGAGCGCCACTACCGCCGGATACACGCCGTTGTTCGGCACGTTCACCGTGGCGTAGGTGGTGCCCGCCAGCGTCAACGAGGGGGCGGTGGCAAAGGGCGGACGGCCGACCGACGGCGTGGGCAGGGGGGAGTAGGTGTCGGTCCACAGCGTCGTGGTGCAGGCGGGCGTCGAGCCACTGGCGGCCTTGTAGGACGAGGCGCACAACGCCACCGTCATGGTCGCGTCCGACACGCCGGCAGGGACGATGAAGCGGAACTGCGGCAGCTCCGGCTGGCTGTCGCTGCCGGCGCCGACGCCGTTGAACGGCACGTAGATCAAGGGATCGCCGTCGGAGCCGCCGAGCGTAACCTGATAGAAGAAGCCGTTATTGCCGTCGCCCCACGACGTCCCGGTGCTCGCCGCCGGGACCGTCACGCGGTAGAGGATGGTGTTCTCCGGGTCGGTGTACGAGTGGGCGATCGCGAACAGCGTCGTGTGGGTGCCGCTGCACGAGTCCGTGGTCGAGCACGCCACCGGCGTCGGCGTCGCCTCGCCGCCGAGCAGATGCGTCGGCGTGGGCGTGCTCGTCGCCGCCGAGTTGGCACCGTCGCCGCACCCGGCGAGCAGCACGAGCAGCAGCAGCACAAGCGCTATGCTCCCCCGCGCCGCGCGCGCACGGCGCTGCGTCGATCCCGATCGTCCGTCGTGCGATCGGCTCTCCGGCCGGCTCCTCGGCGCTTCCCCGTCGCGAACCCGGCCGGTCAGCAGGACGCAGAACAGCAGCAGTGAGGCGAGCCACGGCCATTCCGGCCGCCCGCCGGGACCGACCTGGCAGCCGCCGTCGTCATCGTGTCCGCGCCGAGTCGGCGTCGCGGTCGGCTCCGGCTCGCCGATCGTCGGCGTCGTTGGGCTCGCGGTCGGCGTCGTGACCTGCGGTGCGGGGGTGATGGTCGGCGTCGCCGTCGCATCGCCGCCGGTCGGCGTCGCGGTGGCCATGACCTGCTGCACCTTGCGCTTGAGGTTGTCGCCGGCGTCGTACTCGTAGGTGGTCGACTCGAGCAGGGTGCCGGAGGCGTCGCTGCGCTGCTCAGAGACCAGCCGCAGCAGGCCGTCGTAGCCGTACTCCATCTGGTAGTTGCTGTCGCCGCTGCTATCGAGGTCGGAGCTGTGCGTCTCGTGGACGACGTTGTCGTACTGGTCGTACGCGTACAGGGACTCGAGGATGACCGAGCCCGCGGCGGTCAGCGACGCGACCGAGCCGCTGCGGCCGTGTTCGTCGTAGAGGTGCGTCGTCTGGTAGACTAGGCCGTCGCTGCCGGCGAGGCAGCTGCCGCCGCTGCACAGGCTCTCGGTCTTCATCGAGCCGGCGTAGGCGCCGACGACGGCGGCGAGCGAGTCCACCGACGAGCCGCCGACGTCGACCGGGGTGTAGTAGTCCCGGTCGATGCACTTGGTGACGTAGCCGCCGCTGTCGGCGTCGTACATGCCGCGACAGATGCTCTTCAGCAGGCCGCGGCGATACGCGTCGTCGTCGTCCCAGTAGGTGTAGGTCAGCAGCAGCTGGTCGGCCGACGGCGAGAAGTCGGCGTCGACCGGCGAGTCGGGGCAGTTCTGCCCGCTCGCCGTCGCCAGCCCGTCGGCCTGGCAGGCGAGCCGCTGGTACTGATCGTAGGCCCACTGCAGCGTGGTGCCGTCGGAGTAGGTGATCGACTCGCGGGCGCCGAACGAGGTGTAGGTGTACTGGATCGACTCGCCGTCGACGTCGCCGCAATCGCCGTCGCTGCACGCGCTGCAGTCGCCGGGGTTGGTGAAATGGGTGATGGTCAGCATCTCGCCGGTGATCGGGTCGCGGACGAAGCGCTCGCCCTCCGAGCCGCCGCCCTCGCTGGCGAAGCAGTAGCGGACCGAGCGGTTCATCACGTCGTAGTAGGTGTTGAAGGTGACGCCGGCGTAGCTGGTCGAGGTCGCGAGCAGGCCGGTCGGCTCGTAGGTGAAGCCGTCGGCGAGCGGATTGCCGTCGGCGTCCTCGAGCAGGTTCTCGCTCGTCGTCAGCAGGCCGCGCGCGTCGAAGACGTTGGTGTCGGTCTCCGCGGTCGTCGTCCCGGAGCCGTCGCTCGGCTCGACGGTGAGGCTGGTCTGGATCGACTTGCCGTGCAGATCACGCGTCTTGCTCGAGCTGGCGCTGAGCGCGCTGCCGTCAGCGGCGCTGGCGGTCAGGCTATAGCCGTACTGCAGGCGATCGGCGGAGAAGACCGACACGCCGTTGACCGAGGCGATGGACGACCCGGAATCGAGCGTGGCGCCGCCGCTGGCGGTGACCGAGTGCTCGAGCCCGTTGCCGTCGTGCAGGGTGTACGAGGCGTAGCCGTCGCCCGGACAGTCGGTCGAGCTGGTCTCGCTGGCGACGGTCGGGCAGGAGGTCCCGGACGCCGTCGCTTCGGCGGTGAGGGCGCAGCTCGTGATCGCCGACAGCTTGCCGCTGTCGTTCAGGTCCTGGGTGCTGGCGCTGTTGCCGTTGAAGACCATCTTCGTCGCCTGGGCGACGTCGTCGTGGACGAATTCGTGGGCGTCGCCGCGCGGGCCGCAGACCAGCTTGGGGCGCAGCTTCTCGTCGAGCTCGACGGTGGTCTCGTAGACCAGCGGCATGCTGGCGCCGACCTCGCTCGTCCGCGCCGACAACTGGCCGAGGCTGTCGTAGGTCATCGACGAGCGGCTCTGCACGGTGGTGAAGCCGGAGCCCGGCGCAGCACCGAGGTTGTCCTTGCTCAGCACGTTGCGGCCGAAGCCGTCGTGGATGGTGGCGGTGAGGACGCCGTCAGCGTAGCTCGACTGCGTCGTGCCGGAGCCCGGATCGGTGCCGGCGTGCAGCGTGTGCACCTGGCAGTTGCGGACCGGGTCGGCGTCGTCGTACGGGCAATCGGTCAGTGCCGTGCTGGTCGATGGGCAGGTGGCCGTCGTGCCGTCCTGCGACGTCGGGCAGGCGTAGTAGTAGTCCGTCGTGACATAGGTCCCGTTCGGGTGCGTCACCTGGGTGGTCATGCCGTTGGCGGCATGCTGCATGAACGTGGTGTTGCCTGACGCGTCGGTGGACGACAGCGCGAAGCCGTTCAGGACGCAGGTGCGCTGGGTCGTAGTGTAGCCGGCCGCGTCGGTCTTGGTGGTCTGCAGCACGGCGCTGCCCGGGCAGCTCTCCTCGCCGTCGGCCGTCGCCGTCAGGGCGTAGGCGTAGGCCTCGGTCGCCGAGCCGATGCCCGGCTCGGAGCCGCTCTGCCAGGCGAGCGTCTGGGTGAGGATGCGGCCGGTCGACTCGTAGGAGACGCTGGTGGTCTTCGGCGGGGCGACCGAGGTGTCCCAGCTCGACGCGTCGCAGGCCGACAGCACGCCGGGCGTGTCCGGCGTCGCGGTGCTGGTCGGCAGCAGCCCCTTGGTGGTCGAGGCGATGGCCGTGCCGGCGCCCACCGCGTCGCTGGCGGTGGTCAGCGTGTGGCACATCAGGGTGACCAGCACCGGGCCTGAGCTGTCGGCCACGGCGGCGTGCGCGCCGGCGCCGCTCTCATCGTCGTCGAGGGAGACGAAGGTCAGGGCGCCGGTCGGCAGACCGAAGTGGCCGCCGCTGCCGTCGAGGGCGATGAAGCCGTTCGCGGCCGCGGCGGTCGGGGTGTCGTATGCCTTGTAGACGTCGCGCACCAGCGTCAGGCCGGAGGTGCTGAGGCGCGTCGAGCGGGTGCAGGAGCTGACGATGCCGCTCGCATCGGTGGCGTGGTACAGCTTGGTGTTCAGCGTGTTGCCGAAGCCGTCGTAGGTGTAGGCGAGCACCGAGTGCCGCGCCTGCGAGCTGTCGGCGTCGCTGCCGACGTTGTAGACGCAGCTGCCGCTGAAGACCGCCAGCTGGTAGTTGGCCGGCAGCTGCTGGTAGTCGGCGGCGGTCGACTCGCAGTCGACGGCGCCGCTCGACGCCGACATGTCGTAACAATACGAGGTCTCCTTGGCGAGCTGCAGGCCCTCCAGGCCGTCCGACCCCTCCGCCTGGACGTAGACGCGGTCCTCGGTCTCGAGGTGGAGAAAGTTGTAGTCGATCTCGGTCTGGTCGTGGACGCTGCCCGACGACGTCTTGCGCGCGACCACGGTGGTGTAGGTGAAGCTGGTGTCGTTGGACGCCATCAGGGCGTCGGCGCTGCTGTCGGCCGACGCATAGGGCGAGTACAGCGGGAAGCCGGTGTAGTTGCTGGTGCTGTCGGTGGTGCCGAGCTGGTAGGTGGTGGTGAGGTAGTCGTCGCCGTCGTAGCCGGTCGGGCAGAGCGCGCCGCTGGAGATCGACGGACACTGGGAGAGCGTTGCGGCCACCGGCCAGGTCGTCGTGTTGCCGTCGTCGAGGCACGACGCGGTCGAGCTGGCGGTGCACACGGTCATGCACGTGTAGGCGATCGCCATCGCCGCCCCGGTCGGCAGGGTGAGGGCGCTGACGACCTGCGAGCCGTCCTGGCAGGGGGATGCGCTCCAGTCGAGCGCCGTCACCATGCCCAGCGGGTCGATGATCTTGGTCAACCGACCGGCATCGGGCGCGACCCAGGCGGCGGTGCGGCCGTCGGGGAGCGTCACCGTCACCTGGCCGGACTCGCAGTCGGAATCGCCGTCGCCGCAATAGCCGAACGTCGTCGCGTTGCCCCAGCTGTCGACGATCTTGTCGAGCAGGGCGTTCTGGGGCGTGGAATCGCTGCTGTAGGAGTACTGGAGCGTGTTGCCGAAGCGGTCGCTCTCCTGCAGCAGCAGCCCGTGCCCCGAGAAGTAGCGGACCATGCCGCCGAGCTGGGCCAACACGTACGCCGAAGCGATGCCGTTGACGGTGACCGTGCCATCGTCGCTCTGCAGATTGGCGTCGGCACGGTTGTACTGCTGCAGGCCGGTGGCGACGGCGACCGCGTCGTTGCTGCCGGTCGGGGTGAACTGGGTCCGCCACGACGAGTCGAGCACGTAGGACTCGGCGCCGTCCAGGTAGAGGCTGACGTAGGTGCCGTTGTTGACGATGAACGAGATGTCGAAGAACCACCCGTACGGCATGCCGAAGTAGCGGGTGCCGGAGGCGGTGTTGCTGATCGCGTCCTCCTGTCGGTAGCTCAGATTCAATTTGGCGCCGATGCCGTTGACGATGCCGGGGACGTCGAAGAGCGTGGTCTGAAACGCGATCGCGGCGGTGCGCGGGTTGACCGACACCTGGCCGCCGCTCTGGAAGTTGGTCGCATTCGAGGGGCTGGCGCTGTCGCCGGGCTGGGCCGCGGCGGGCGCTGCGGTCAGAGTCAGCGCCGCGACCGCGGCGAGCAGTTGCGCGAACCTCGCATGCACGACGCCGCGCCGCGTGGGGAACCTCATCAACGACCTCCTCGTTCTGGGGCGAGCGACGCCGGTGGGTGCGGAGCCGATGCGGGCCGCCGGTGTGTCATCACGAGCCCAGCGTTCAACAACTTGCGTGCCACGCGCGATGTGCTGCCCGTCGTCCCTGCCGCCGCATCTGCCGCTCCGTGTTCTGCGGCGCCCTGCAGCGGATCTGCGGAAATCCGCGCACGGGACGCTGTGCAGATTGCTGTTTTCCCCTCTTCCGAGTCGTGCCAGAATGTCGGGGGGTCAAATATTTATGCGGCAGAAGGGCGTTTCCGGCTGTGCGCGCGGATCGTCCGTCGGAGTGGCGTCCGGCTCAATTCTCTTGGCACGGTGAGCGATATGCGATCGCTCCTGTGGCTGTACGCGACGCTACTGGCGATGTCGGCCTTCCTGGCGGGGGGGAGCTTCCTGCTGCTCCTGGCGCGGCAGTTGGAGACCCAGGCGCGGGGCTTGCTGATCGGGAGCTTCGCCGTCTGGGCGGCCGCGAGCTTCCTCTACACCATCGTGCCGAGCGATCAGGTCGCCGACTGGTGTTTCCGGATACGAATCTGCGCGATCGCCATGGTGGGGCCGGCGCTGCTGTTGCAGGCGCTCCACTATACCGGCTGGGAGCGATGGACCCAGGGCTGGCCGCCCACCCTGCTCTTCGTCATCCCCGCAGTCACCGTCTGTTCGATGCTCTTCTTCCCCCGCCTAATGTTCGTATCGACGACCTCGGAGGTGATCGACGGCATCCGCGCCTTCCGGGCCTTGCACTGGGGTCCGTGGTTTCCGGTCCACGCCGCGTACGGCTACTCGACGATTCTCTTCGCCATCGGCCTTCATTCGACCCTGCTGTCCGCGGGGTTGCGGCGCTACCGCACCTCGACGCTGATGCTGGTGTTGGCCACTTCGTCGACGCTCGTCGCCAGTCTCTTCACCGTGTTCGGCCCGCCGATCGGCTCGCTGCAGCTGGATCTGACCGCGGTCAGCTTCGTCGGCACGGCGCCGGCGATCTACTGGGCGATCATCACCTTCGAGGGCTCCGACCTGCGCCTGGTCGCCCGCCAGGCACTGCTCGACCAACTGACCTTGCCGGTGGCCGTCGTCGACCATCGCCGCCAGATCGTCGACGCCAATCTGGCGTATAACCGTCTCGCCGAGCGCATCGCGACCAATATGCTTACGCAGTTGATCGGTGATCTTCGATTCGCGTCCGGGGGCCTGGGGCCGGTCAGCAGAGGGGTGGCGGTCGAGGTCGCGGGCGAGACGCGGTATTTCGACGTCCACTTCACGCCGCTGGCTCTCGGGCGCGGAGGCGTCGACGGGTGGCTGGTCGTCGCCCACGACGTAACCGAGCGCGCCCTGCTGATCGAGGAGCTCGAATCCTACGATCGGATGGTCGCCCACGACCTGCGCAATCCACTGATCGGCGGCATCTCGCTGATCGATCTCGCCGAGTTGCGGGCCGGACGAGGCACGCTGCCGGAGGAGATCGGGCAGGCGAGACGCACCTTCGGCCGCGCGCTCGACATCATCAAGGCACATCTGCGCCTGGCCCACTTCCGCTCCGGCGAGGACCTGGTGGCGCAGCCGCTCGACATGGGGGAGATCGTGGACACCGTGCTCGCCCAGCTCGGCTGGCAGATCGCGCAGACGAACGCCCAGATCGACACGCCGGACGCCTGGCCCACGGCGCTCGGCGATGCGGCCCTGGGCGCCCAGGTGTGGTCCAACTCCATCTCGAACGCCATCCGGCACGGCAGCCAACCGCCGCGCATCGAGATCGGCGCCGAGCTGCTGTCCGCCGACCTGGCGCGATTCTGGGTGCAGAACGACGACCGGGCCGCGGATCAGACCGGTGCCGCCGGGCCCGCGGCCGACGAGGGAAGCGGCGGACTGGGCATGGGCCTGACGATCGTCCGCCGCATCGTCGAGCGCTCCGGCGGAACGCTGGGCGTCTCGACCGCCAACGACGGTGGATTGCGGTACTGGTTCACGCTCCCGGCCAGGACGCCGGATGTATCCCACCCGGTGGCACGCGCGTCCTAGCGCCAGGTCTCAGCGCCCTTATCGGTCCCCAGGTCCGGGCGATTTGCAGGTGGCACGACGGCTCGACAAGTGGCCCCGAGGCGTTGCATGAGCTGATCCATCCATAGCGGCCGACCGCGCACCAGCATGATCCTCACCATCAGCGCACCAGCCCAGTTGGCGCCCGGCGACCAGACGCTCCGCCCGTCCGCCGTTCCATACGTACGCGGCAAGGCGCTCGCCTG
>Ga0214471_10003474_pt1 | contig 12218 bp, 10 predicted proteins | sample RVTome_5_FD_207665 | JGI IMG/M metagenome (GOLD analysis project Ga0214471, IMG submission 207665) | Soil microbial communities from uranium-contaminated site in the Upper Colorado River Basin, Wyoming, United States - RVT142D155 | ecosystem: Environmental > Terrestrial > Soil > Contaminated >... | reverse complement strand
TCCCGGTCGATCGTTGAACTCAGGGATCTGCGCTGGCGGTACGTAGAGGGGCCGAGCGGGAAGGGCCGTGCGCATCTCGGGATGAGCAACTCGACCGGCTGTTCGTCGGTGTGGGGCAGCACCTATCCCTACAACCCGTATCCGTTCCCGTGGGTGAACCACCTCTTCCAGGACGCGCCCTCCATCGCCATCGGGGTGTTCGAAGGGCACATGCGGAAGATGGCGGACGGGTTCGTGTCCGTCCGCCGCGCGGAGAAACTGCTGGACGGGAACTACGAAGCGGCGCGCGACGAGAAGGCATTTGCCGCGTTCGACTGGCAGCAGTTCACCGATGACGAGTTCGGCATGTGTCCGCCGATCATAGCCATGGGAGGCGACGGCGCGATGCTCGACATCGGCTTCCAGAACCTCTCCCGGCTGCTGGCGTCGGGCAAGCCGCTGCGGGTCGTCGTCCTCGACACCCAGGTGTACTCCAATACTGGTGGCCAGGCTTGCACCAGTGGATTCACCGGCCAGGTCGCCGACATGTCGGCCTGGGGTGCTGCGCAGCACGGCAAGACCGAAGCCCGGAAAGAACTGGCATTGATCGCCATGGCGCATCGCGGCGTCTACGTGCACCAGACCTCACAAGCATCCGCCTCGCACCTCATTGGCGGTCTGCTGCGCGGACTGCAGAAGCGCCGCCCGGTGCTGATCAACGTGTACACGCCGTGCCCGGTGGAGCACGGCCTCGCCGACGACTGGTCGCAGCACGCGGCACGGCTCGCCCTGGAAAGCCGCGCCTTCCCGTTCCTCACATACGACCCGGATGCGGGTCCTTCGTTGAGCGACTGCCTCAGCCTCGACGGAAACCCCGCCGTGGACGACACCTGGCCGACGTACTCGCTGGCCTGGGTCGATGAGGCCGGCGCGCGGCAGACGATGGAACTGCCCCTCACCATCGCCGACTGGGCGGCGACCGAAGGTCGCTTCAAGCGGCACTTCACCGAGGTTGCGGCGGCGAACTGGACCGAGGAGATGATCCTGTTCCACGAGTACCTCGCCCTTCCGGCCGACGAGCGACCCGGGAAGATCCCGTTCATCTGGGCGCTGGATCGTGACACGCACCTCCGCCGCCTCCGATGCCCGCCCGAGATCGTCGCGCTGGCCCAGGAGCGGATGGCGTTCTGGTCGCAGCTCCGGGAGATGGCGGGCATGGAGGTAGCGGAATCGGTACGCGATCGCGTGACCGGCAACATGGAGCAGGAATTCGCTGACAAGGTGGACGCCCTGCGCCGGGACTATGAGGCCAGGTTGGCCGAACTTCGTACGACGTATCCACAGTTGATCGCGCGGCGGTTGGCCGAAGGACTGCTGCGCAGCGCGGGTGGGGCGCGCTCCGTGAGCGAACTGCTGTCGGACCATGCCTCACTGCCAGACCTGGCTTCCCTGACGACAATGACGTCGCCCGTACCGGGTGTGTCCGCCACAAGCGGCACGCTAGCGGGAGGAGCGGCCCCGAACGCGAACGGTGCGGGCGCGTCTTCGTCGGTGGATCCGAAGTTCAGTGCGCCCGCTGCGCCGGCGCCGGTCGCCGCGGCCGCGCCTGACGAGTCGGGGGACGATCTGGCCATCGAGGCGTACATCGAATCCGCGCGCTGCACGACCTGCAACGAGTGCACCAACCTGAACGGCAAGATGTTCGCGTACAACGCCGAGAAGCAGGCCTACATCAAGGATCCAAAGGCCGGTACATTCGCGCAAATGGTGCAGGCGGCGGAGAAATGTCCCGTGGGCGCCATCCATCCCGGCACACCGCTGAATCCGAAGGAGAAGGACCTGGCCAAGTGGATCGAGCGGGCCAGGCCGTTCAACTGACCGATGCTGCTCCAGCGTTTCGGTTTCCGCCACGGGGTGCATCCCCCGGAGTTCAAGGAACAGACCGCCGGCATACCCATCCGGCGGCTGCCGTTCCCCGAAGAAGTGGTGCTGCCCCTTCGCCAGCATGCGGGGAAGCCGGCGCGACTGTGCGTGAAGCCTGGCGATCACGTCGAGCGCGGGGACAAGGTAGGCGAGGCGGACGGGTTCATGTCGGTCCCGGTCCACGCGTCGGCCGCCGGAACTGTGACGTCGGTGGAATGGTGGCCGCACATCGACGGCTCCATGTCCATGTGCGTGCGTGTGGCGGTGGACCGGTACGCGATGCAGGCTGCGCGTCCCCGTCTGGTACCGGCGTGGGATGGCCTCACGATCGACCAGGTCGTCAAGGCGGTGCAGGACGCCGGCGTCGTCGGACTCGGGGGCGCCGCGTTTCCCACGCATGTGAAACTGTCGCCTCCGAAGGACCTCACCATCGAGACCATCGTCGTGAACGGCGCCGAGTGCGAACCGTACCTCACGTCGGACCATCGCATCATGGTCGAGTATCCGGAGCGAGTGCACTTCGGGATCCGGGTCATGATGCACGCCCTGGGCGTGAAGCGAACGGTGGTGGGGATCGAGAAGAACAAGCCGGATGCCATTGCAGCGCTCACGCGCACGCTGCCCTCCGATCTCGACATCACCATCCTCCCGCTGACGGTGAAGTATCCCCAGGGCGCGGAGAAGATGCTCATCCACGCCGTCACCGGTCGCGAGGTTCCGTCCGGCAGGTTGCCCGTGAGCGTCGGAGTCCTGGTTCAGAACGTCGGTTCCGTCGCGGCGATCGCCGAGGTCTTCGAGACCGGGATGCCCCTCATCGAACGGATCGTGACGGTGAGCGGGCACGGAGTCCGGGAGCCGGGGAACTTCATCGTGCCCGTCGGCACGAAGCTCGCCGACCTGCTCGCCCACTGCGGCGGTTTCACCGATGCGGCCGCCGAGGTCATCGTCGGGGGGCCGATGATGGGGATCGCGCAGGCGTCGCTGGAAGCCCCCGTCACCAGGGGAACCACCGGCGTCGTCGTGCTGGCGGCCGACGAAACACGCCGCCCCGAGTCGTATCCCTGCATCCACTGCGGAAAGTGCCTCGAGGCGTGCCCGGTGTTCCTCAATCCGTCCGCGTTAGGTGAATTCGCCAGGAAGGACCTGCTCGACGAAATGGAAGCGATGCACCTCGCCGACTGCATGCTCTGCGGGTCCTGCTCGTACGTCTGCCCCTCCAACATCCCCCTGGCGCAGCTGTTCTCCCTGAGCAAGGCGGCCGTCAGGCGACGCAAGGCGGCGGCCGCATGAACGCCCGTCCGCTCGTCGTCACGGCCTCCCCGCACCTGCGGTCCCGGGACAGCACGCCACGGATCATGTGGCACGTGGTCGGCAGCCTGGTCCCCATCATCGCCGCCGCCACCTGGCTGTTCGGTGCCAGCGCGCTGCTGGTCATCGCCGCCGCCACGCTGGGAGCGCTGGTCACCGAGCGCGCGTTCGGGCAATCGGGAACGCTGTGGGACGGGTCGGCGATGATCACCGGACTCCTGCTCGGCCTCACCCTGCCCGCCGGACTGCCCCTGTGGATGGCGGGTCTGGGTGGAGCGTTCGGCATCGGGTTCGGCAAGCTGGTTTTCGGAGGGCTTGGACAGAACGTCTTCAATCCGGCGCTGGTGGGCCGCGCGTTCCTGCAAGCGGCATTCCCGGTCGCCATCACCACGTGGCCGGTGCACGGCGGGTCATTCTGGTCGCTTCGGGGTGACAACTTCGCGCTGCCCCTCATGCGCGGCGACATGCCCGATGCAGTGACCGCGGCGACACCGCTCGGCCTGATGAAGTTCGAGGGAGCGGAGTCGCCGGTCCTGGACATGCTGTTCGGCTATACGGGTGGCTCCCTGGGCGAAACGTCGGCGCTGCTGATCGTGCTCTGCGGGTTGTACCTGGCTGCACGCCGGTACCTCAACTGGCGGATTCCCGTGGGGATCCTGATCACGGTGGCCGTTGCGGCGGCGGCTCTGCACGCCGTCAACCCGCGCTATCCGGACGCGCTGTTCATGATCTCGTCAGGCGGCTTGACGCTGGGCGCCGTGTTCATGGCCACCGATCTCGTGACATCGCCCATCACCAACGCCGGCCGGTGGATCTTCGCCGCCGGCATCGGCATCCTGGTCGTCGTCATCCGCATCTGGGGCGGGCTGCCCGAAGGCGTCATGTATGCCATCCTGCTGATGAACGCGGTCGTTCCGTTCATCAACCGGGCCACACAGCCGCGGGTGTTCGGGACCGTGAAGCGAGGCAGGTCCGGATGACCCACGACGCCACAGGCCACGGTTCCACAGCGACGCGGGAGTCCGCGCCGGCCGGTGCGCCCGCCTGGCGCCTGCTCGCGACGCTGGGTGGGGCTGGCGCGCTGGCCGGCCTGCTCATCGTGCTCACCTGGCAGTGGACCACACCCCCGATCGAGGCGCATCGAGCCCTCGTCCTGCAGCAGGCCATTGCCGAAGTGCTCCGGCACCCGGCGAGATGGGATACGCTCTACCTCGAGGGTGACCAACTCGTCAGGCAGCCGTCCGTCGGAGCCGACGTGGCCCGCCTCGAGAAGGCCTGGCTCGGGTTCGATGCCAACGGCATCAGGCTTGGCGTAGCGGTCACCGCCGGCGAGCCCGGTTTCGCCGACGTCGTCTCGCTGATCTTCGCCTGGGATCCGGACTCGCGCCGCCTGCTCGCCATGAAGGTGATCGGGAGCAAGGAAACACCGGGGCTGGGTGACCGAATCGAGAAGGACAGCGCCTTCGTCAGCCAGTTCCGGGGGCCGTCGCTGCCGCTCAAGGGGGTCAAGGCCGCGTCGGGCGCCGATCCCGCCGAGGTAGACGTAATCACCGGCGCCACGATCTCGTCGCGCACCGTCATCCGCGCCATCAACGCGGCAGTGGCGCGCTGGCAGCCACGCATCGAAGCGTTCGACCGGGAGGGAAGACCATGAGCGCACCCGCGAGCGTGGACATGGCCGCCCCGCTCAAACTGGAGCCCGGGGGCTTCGACGACCTGATGCGAGGACTCTGGCGGGAGAATCCGGTGCTCGTTCAGATGCTCGGACTCTGTCCCACGCTCGCCGTCACCAATACCGTCGCCAACAGCCTGGCCATGGGACTGGCCACGCTCTTCGTCCTGGTCTGCTCCAGCATCCTGGTGTCGAGTCTGCGCCGGCTCATCCCGGCGGAGGTGCGCATTGCCTCCTTCATCCTGATCATCGCCACGTTCGTCACCATTGCCGACATGGCGCTGGAAGCAACCGTGCCCGACATCCACAAGGCGCTGGGGGCGTTCATCGCGTTGATCGTGGTCAACTGCCTCATCCTCTCGCGCCAGGAGGCCTTCGCCTCCCGCAACGGTGTCCGTCGCTCGGCGATGGATGCGCTGGGCATGGGCACCGGCTTCACGCTCGTGCTGCTCGTCATGGGTAGCCTGCGGGAGCTCCTCGGCAGCGGTAGCCTGCTGGCCGTTCCGGTCCTCGGCACGGGCTTCGAGCCCTGGGTGATCATGGTGCTGCCGCCGGGCGGCTTCCTCGCGCTCGGGGTCATCCTGCTGGCGCAATCCTGGTGGCAGGCACGCCGGATTCCGGCAAACGGCAGGGGGACATGATCATGGGCGACCTCGCATGGATCGTCGTGTCGGCCGCGATCGTGAACAATTTCACGCTCACGCTGTTCCTGGGGCTCTGCCCGTTTTTCGGCGTCACCAGCCGGCTCGAAACGGCGCTGCGGCTGGGCGCGGCCAATGTGTTCGTGATGGTGCTGACTTCGTTCTCGGCCTGGTTTCTCAACCGGTTCATCCTGGTGGCGGCGCCGTTCCTGCGCCTGATCTCGTTCATCATCGTCGTGGCGTCGCTGGTCCAGATCGTCGAGATGGCCATCAGGAAGTGGAGCCCGCCGCTCTACCGGGCACTCGGCATCTACCTGCCGCTGATCACGACGAACTGCGCCATCCTCGGGCTGGCCATCTTCCAGACGAACCGGGGCTACAACCTGGCGCAGGGAATGGCGTTCGCGGTTGGGGCAGGACTGGGCCTTACGCTCGCGCTGGCGCTGATGGCGTCGATTCGCGTGCGCATGGACGTCGCCGACGTGCCGAAGGTGGCTCGCGGCATGGCCGTCGTGCTCATCATTGCGAGCTGTCTCTCACTGGCGTTCATGGGTTTCGCCGGACTGGGGAGCGCCGCATGACCATCCTCGCGGCCGTCCTCCTGTGTGCCGGGCTGTTCATCCTCTCGGCCTTTCTCCGCGAGCCTCGGCGCTGTGGCGGACACTGCGCGGGCTGTTCGGGCTCGTGCGAGCGCGATGGCCACAGAAGGTCCGACCAACCTGCTCCGAGGCGGATCCGCCGGGGGCACCTGACGCTGGAGACGTATGATGACTGATCCGTCGAGACGCGTCCCGAGCCGGCGCGAGGTCGTGGTGGCCGGCATGGGTGCCTTCGTGGTGGGCGTGCTGCCCCTCGCAGCCCGGCGTCCGTCCCGGGTCGTCCGGCGTACTGTGCCCCTGATGGGGACCGTGGCCGAGCTGACTGCCGTACACCGGGATGCGGCGGTGGCGGAGGCGGCACTGGACGCCGCGTTCGCCGAGCTGCATCGCGTGGAACGCCTCATGTCACGTTTCAGGGCCGATTCCGACATCGGGCGCGCGAATGCCGCCGCGGGTGAACGTGCGGTGATCGTGGACGGCGAAACGGCCGGCGTCGTGCGTGCCGCGCTCGAATGGGCTAACGCGAGCGCCGGCCGGTTCGATCCGGCGTTAGGTGTCGTGAACGAGGTCTGGGAAGTCGGCAGCCGGCTTGAGCCACCGTCACGGCTCGTGCTCGGGCGCCTGGCAGGACGGCACCTGTACCGGGGCGTGGATCTCGGGCGGTCAAGCGGCGAGGCGGTGGTGGCGCTGCGCGAACGGGATGTGCATCTCGACCTGGGCGGGATTGCCAAGGGCCACGGCGTGGACCGGGCCGTGGCGGCTCTGCGGGACCGCGGGGTGCTCAACGGAATCGTAAGTGTCGGTGGCGACCTCTACGCCCTGGGACGGCGTCCCGATGGCGACCCCTGGCGCGTGGGCGTTCGCTCGCCGCACGAACCGTCCCGGCTCATGGGAGCCTTCGAGGCGGAGGACGAAGCTGTCGCGACGTCCGGAGACTACGAGCGCTTTTTCCGGCATCGGGGGATTGTCTACCATCACCTCATGGACCCGGCGACGGCTGCACCGGTGCAGTCCACCCGTCACAGCGTGACGGTGCGCGCCGACTGCTGTCGCGATGCCGACGCGGCGGCGACCGTGGTCTTCGGTCTGGAACCAATTGAAGCGGCGCGAATGCTCGGAACCCGGGGGCGCGCGACGCTGGTCAGTATTGGTTAGGCAGGACGCGTCCCGAAGGGACGCGGTGCATCACCTCACCGCTGGCGCGGGAGCAGGTATGAGAGTTCAGCAGATGTACTGCAGCGGCTGTGACCGCGACGTCCCCATCCTCATGGAGGACGTCGTCGATCACGAGACCCAGGCGAACGTTCAGGACCCGGACCTGATCTGCCTCGAGATTGGCGACTGGTGCACCGGCGCGATGTGCCCGCTGGGCGCCGCAGAACCGAGCGCCATGGTGGCTCGTCTGGTGCGGAGCGGCCAGCCGCTGGACGGGCTCACGGTCGTGCACGGGTGGTGCATCGAGTGCGAGCGGGAGACAGATCTGGCGCTGTATGGCGGTGACCGCGCCGCCTGCACGGAATGCGGGCGCAACGTGCCGCGACCGCAACCGGGGCCCGCCGGCTGGATGTAGAGACAGAGCTCTGAGCTCAGAGCTCAGGGCGGATTGTTCCGCTCCGTACGACGCGCGATCATTGGGGGCCGGTGCAGACACCGGCCGCGCAGCCCTGCGCGCCTGACGAACCAGCCCGAACGTCATGAGCCGGAGCATCGTCTCGCCCGACGACCAGAAAGTCACCTTCGTCGAACTCTTCTTCGACCTGGTCTTCGTTTTCAGCGTGACCCAGGTCGTCGGCCTCCTCCACGACGGTGTTACCTGGCGGGCGGTCGGCGAGGCGGTCCTCGTCTTCTGGCTTGTCTGGTGGGGGTGGACCCAGTTCACCTGGGCGCTGAACGCGGCGGACACCACTCACCCCCGGGTCGAAGTCGCGACGCTGATTGCGACTGGCGTCGCCTTCTTCCTGGCCGTTGGCGTGCCATCGGCGTTCCACGGCTACTCGCGGTGGTTCGCGGGTACATACGTCGCTGTTCGAGTCCTCGGGTTACTGGTCTACGATTGGGTGGCGTGGGTGGATCCCACCCAGCGGGCCGCCGTCCGGTTGTTCTCCGCCGTCTCGCTATCCGGGCTCGTCGCCGTCCTGATCGGCGGATTCGCCGGCGGCGCCGCGCAGTACGCGTGGTGGGGGCTTGCCATTGTGCTGGATGTCGTCGCCGCCGGCATTGGCGGCCGGGCCGAGGGGTGGAATCTCCACCCGGAGCACTTTGCCGAGCGGCATGGCCTGTTCGTGATCATCGCCCTGGGTGAATCGCTGATCGTGGCCGCAACCGGGCTCACGGAGGGTCCCTGGCCCGGGACCGTCATTGCCGCAGCGATTCTCGCGGTCGCGGTTACCGGGACGTTCTGGTGGTCCTATTTCACGCGCGCCAAGGTCGACCTCGATCACGCACTCGAGAGCGTGGATGGGGTGGACCGGAGCCGGCTGGCGCGCGATGCGTTCAGCATCGTCCATTTCCCGGTGCTGTGCGGGGTGGTGGCCTACGCAGCGTCGGTCGAGGAGATCCTCGCGCATCCCGTGGATGTCCTGCCGGTCGCAGGTCGCGTCCTGCTCGGTTCGGCGGTGCTCCTGTTCGTCGGCGGCCTGGCGGCCGCGCTCTGGCGAGCCGGCATCCGGGTAGCGGCGGTCCGGCGCTGGGTTCCCGTCCTCACGGCGATTGGCGTCGTCGCGATTCCCGCTCCGGGCCTGGCGAGCCTGGCCATCGTGCTGGGCGGCATGCTGCTCCTCGCGTTTGGAGAGGGTGGCGGCGCACCCGATACCCACCTCGGGACGCAGGAAGCGTGATGCCAACCGCCCCGGCCGGCTGGTCCGGGTGCAGCGGCGCACCGCGCTGTTCCGTATCATTTGAAGTCCCGAGTCGCACATTTTTCGGCAGCCTGGAGGCTCCGCATGAGCTCGTTGGTTCGCATGGACGGCGCGTCGCGCCTGGCCCGCTGGAGAATTCTGTTCGCGCTGGCCATCCTGATCCCGTCGGGCACCGCGCTGGCCCAGGAGCAGTGGAATCCGGATGAGATCCTGAAGAAGGAGAACTGGGTCCGGCCGCCGGCGGTGGTGGAGCGCATCATCATGGCCGATCGCACGGACATCTCCTTCAGCAATCCGAGCCCGGACAGGAAGTGGTTCATTCGCGTGGCCATGCCCGATCGCGGGGACATCCGCGATTACGGGAAGCCGCACATCTATCTCGGCGGACTCGTGGTCGACTTCAAGGCAAACCGCGCGAGACAGATGACCATGCGGGCCGGCACGGCGATCACGCTGGTCGATCCGGTGAACGGCACCACGAAGCCGCTGGAGGTACCTCAGGGCGCCACTGTGTCGTCGGTGACCTGGTCACCGACCGGGCAGCACGTTGCCTTCGTCGCGAATTTCGAGGATGCGTCGCACGCCTACGTGGCCACTGTCGCTACCGGGAAGTCGGTGCAGGTCACGCGGACACCGTTGCTGGCCACGCTCGAGTCGGGAATCGACTGGACCGCTGACGGTCGGTCCATCGCCGTCGTTCTGCTCCCCGACGCGCGTGGCCCCGCGCCCACGCACGGAGATGAAGGCATCGAGGATGGTCCCCAGGTCCGCCTCACCGAGGGGCGCACCATTCCGCAGCGCATGCACTGGAGCCTGCTGGAGGACGCGCACGACAAGACAATCCTGAAGTACTACACGACTGGTCAGGCAGCGCTGATCAACGTCGGATCGCGCGCCGTGCGGAAGATCGGTTCACCCGCCATGATCCGCTCGCTCGACGCCTCGCCGGAGGGAACGCATTTCCGCGTGAGCGTGATGGCAGAGCCGTTCTCGTACCGTGTTCCGGCCAACAGTTTCGGTTCGGTGGATCAGCTCTGGGATGCGACCGGAAGGATCGTGGCGGAACTCGGCATCTCGCCGCTGCGTGAGGGCGAGGTTGGTGACGCCCCGGGAGGATTCGGACGAGGCGGCGCGTCATCGGCGGCCGACACGGGACGGCGCAACCTGCAATGGAATCCGGCCGGCCCCGGCCTGACCTACCTCAAGTCGGTCTTCGCCGCCGGTACCGGCACGACCGGACGCGCGGGCCGCGCCGGTGGTCCGGGGCGCGGCGGGCCGGGCGGACAATCTGCAGCCCGGCAGCCGAGCGCCGTCCGGTTCATGGGGTGGCTGCCGCCGTACGGACCGGGCGACACGACGCTTCTGTACGAAGGAAGTGGCCGCCTGACGAGCGTGGCGTACTCGGCGAGCGACGGGAAGACGATGTTCGTTGCCGACAGTGGCCTGGTCTTCGCCGTGCGGACGGCGGATCCGTCCCGGCGGTACAACCTCGGGCGTGGCGTCACGCTGCCGGGGGGCCTGGGCGGCGGTGGTGGCTTCGGACGCGGCGGTCGCGGTGGCGGTGGCGACGACGACTCGACCGCCCTGGGCGGCGCGCTGGCCCTGAAGGCCGGCTCGAACGGGACGGCGATGGTCGTCGTTGGAAGCGATAACCGCTCCGTCTTCCTGTCCGGCAACCGCGCGCCACGGGCCAACTGGCAGACACAGGGCCCGCGGGCGTGGGTGGACAAGCTCGACCTCGAGAGCGGACAGCGCACCCGGATCTTCGACGCACCAACGGATGCGTACGACACATTCGTCGCGGCGCTGGACGATGATTACTCACGCTACATCTACCAGCACGAGTCGCCGACGGTGATCCCGGACGCGTGGCTGCGTACGGTGGCCACCGGGGCGTCCACAAAGCTGACGAACAACGTCGAGGTGGCGCCGGAGGTGGTGAACGCACAGGTGAAGCGCATGCAGGTCACCCGGCCGCGCGACGGCCTGGCGTTCTGGGTGGAGGTGACCCTGCCGGCGGACTGGAGGCCGGGGACACGGCTCCCGGGCATCATCTGGTTCTATCCACGCGAGTATACGACGCAGGCGGAATACGACCGCTCCAAGCAGGGCACCAACATCCTCCGATACCCGACGCTCGCGCCCGCACGCCAGGCGTCCTCTATCAAGCTCTGGGCCACGCAGGGTTATGCGCTGCTGGAGCCGGACAGCCCGATCATGGGCGATACCGGCCGCATGAACGACAATTACATCCAGGACCTTCGGGAGAACCTCGATGCCGTGATTGACGCCGCCGTGGAGGCGGGCTACGTGGATCGTGATCGAATGGGTCTTGGAGGTCACAGCTACGGCGCGTTCAGCACCGTGAACGCCATGACGGTCGTTTCGTACTTCAAGGCCGGGATTGCCGGGGACGGCATGTACAACCGGTCGCTGACGCCCTTCGGGTTCCAGAGCGAACGGCGCACGTTCTACCAGGCGCAGGACACATACCTGGCCATGTCGCCATTCTTCCGCGCGGAAAAACTCAGCGGCGCGCTGCTGATGTACCATTCGCTCGAGGACCAGAACGTCGGCACGGCGCCGATGAGTTCCGTGCGCATGATGCACGCGTTGCAGGGACTCGGGAAAACGGCAGCCCTGTACATGTATCCATACGAGGATCACAGCGTCGGCACGTATCAGACCGACCTGGATCAGTGGGCGCGGTGGCTGGCCTGGTTCGACGTCTACGTGAAGAACCCGAAAAAGGACGCGAAGACGGTGCAGCCCTGATGGCGGAAGAGAGGTGAGAAGGGAGTGACCAGCACCAGCCACGAATCACGAACTCGGAGCAAAAAGAAATGGCGCGAGTCCTGAAGACGTCGTTGGTCGCCGCAGCCGTCGTGCTGGGCAGCTCCCTTGCGGCTGCCCAGCGTGGAGGTACGCCGGCGGATTCAACCGACGCGATCCGCGAGCTGGTGTCGCGGCTCGAGCTCGAGAAGTACAAGGCGACAATCAAGGGGCTGACGCAGTTCGGTGACCGGCGGCAGGGCACCGACCGGAACGCCGCGGCGGTGGACTGGATCGAGGCCCAGCTCAAGAGCTACGGCTGCACCAACACGGAACGCATTCGGTACGAGTACACCGCGCCGGCGCCGCGCGGGCGCGGGGCGGGCGGTCAGCGTGCGGGTGGCGCCGGAGGGCGGGGGGGCCGGGCCCGGGGGGGGGGCGGGCCGGGCCGGGGTAGCGGGACCGG
>Ga0214471_10003472_pt1 | contig 12226 bp, 10 predicted proteins | sample RVTome_5_FD_207665 | JGI IMG/M metagenome (GOLD analysis project Ga0214471, IMG submission 207665) | Soil microbial communities from uranium-contaminated site in the Upper Colorado River Basin, Wyoming, United States - RVT142D155 | ecosystem: Environmental > Terrestrial > Soil > Contaminated >... | reverse complement strand
CGGGGGTCCCCCACGCCCACCCGCTCGGCGCTCCCGGCACCGCGCGTCCGGTGCTCATCACGCAAACTCCGGGAGTCAGGTTAGCGACCGTTCCGCCAGAAGGCGAAGCCGGCGCCGATCGGCGAGGCGTAGATCGGGACGTAGTCGATCAGGGTGGCGGGCGTGCCGCCAGCGACGCCGGCGGCGGCGATCCAGTTGCAGGTCTCGCGCGTGCCGCCCTGGGGGCCGCTGGCGCCGGGCAGGCCCGTCGCGGCGGGCCCGCGTCCGCCGAGCGCCTGGCTGGCGTCCCCGGCCGGCACGTCGTAGTCGTCGAAGTAGCGCGCCATCGCCCGGGCATCCCCCGCGGTCATCGCCTTCAGGATCGCCTGATCGAAGGCCTCGTCGAGGTACGCGTCCTTCGCCCGCGGCGTGTGCCACAGGCCGCCCGAGCCGACGACGGCCACGCGGATGGGATCCGGGTGCTCGGCGATGATCTCGCGCACCGCGGCGCCGAGCTGGTAGCACCGCAGGGCGGTGGGCTGGGGCGCGTAGTAGCAGTTGAGGAAGACGGGCACGATCGGCACGGTGAAGTCCGTCAGCGACTCGGCCGGCCGCAGGAACGCGTGGCCGATGCCGCGCTCGGGCTTGGGCATGTCGAGCGAGAAGGCGGGATCGAAGCCGCGCCGCATCAGGCCGGACAGCAGCGCCGCCGCCAGCGAGGGGTGGCCGGGCACGCGGGTCCGGCCCCCGCCGGCGAGCGTGCCGTGGAACGTCCCGCCGGCATAGACCGCGAACGCGGGGAAGTTGGCGAAGTCGAAGCATTCGAGCTGGTCGTCGCCGAAGACCGCGAGCACGTCGGGCGCCGCCGCCGCCAGCTCGGCCTTGAGCGTCGCGAACGCCGTCGCGACGCGCGCGGCCTTGGCCCGGTTGACCTCCACGTCGTCCAGCGGCACGTCGGGCCGGAGCGAGCGGGAGGCGCGCACCTCGTTCCAGCGCTCGGGCGGCATGTAGCAGAACGGGCTGTGCGACATGGCGAAGACGCCGGCCAGCGCGGCCATCGTCAGGCGCTCCCGCGCTCGGCCCAGACGCGCCGCATCTCCTCGACGATCGCCGGGGGCTGGCCGGCGTGGAACACCATGGGCCGCGGCGCGTCCGGCGGGCGCACCGGCGCGCCGCGACCCTCGCGGATGCGCGGGAGGGGCAGCCGCTGGTTCCGGGCCGGATCGCGGATGACGGCCTTGGGGTCGCCGCCGCGGGCGACGATCGCCGCCTCCTCCAGCATCCGCTTGCGCAGCAGGATGACGCCGCGGTCGCTCTCCCCCAGGTGCTCCCTCGTGCGGTCGGCGATGGCGCCCTGGCCCATCCACGCCACGAAGTCCTGGTTCATGATGTGGCTGGTGATCCACCGGCCCGTCTCGGGGTCGCGGATCGGCCCGTGCCAGTAGGGAATGCGCGCCTGCTCGAACGGCTGGGGGCCAGGCACCGGATCGACGAACCAGGCCACGTGCAGCGTGCGCGCGTCGTCGATCGGCACCCGCCACTCGAACTTGCCGGTGTAGAGGCAGTTGGGCCACAGGCACACGCGGCCGACGGTCCACAGCTCGTCGTTCTCGGTCGTGTCCTCGCGCACGCGGCGGTAGGTGAAGCCCCAGTCGAACTCGTCGAAGGCGATCTTGAGGTGGCGGGGCGCGCGGGGGGCGCCGTTGCCGCGCTGGGCGGCCGACCAGTTGGAGTGCAGCCACTCGAAGTGGATGGGGTCGATGGAGTTCTCCTGGCCCTGGAACCAGTTGCAGGGAATCTCCGAGAACACGATCTGCTTGTAGCCGTTTTCGTGGAAGAGGTCCCAGTCGGGCACGAGTGGCGGCGGCGCCGGGCCGAGGTACGCCCACAGCAGCCCCGCCTTCGCCTCCACCGGATAGGCCGCCAGCGTGATCTTGTCCTTGAAGCGCGAATCCGGTCGCGCCACCTCCTCGAACGGCTGCTCCAGGCACGCCCCGGCGCCGTCGTACAGCCAGCCGTGGTAGTGGCAGCGCAGGCCGCACTCCTCGACGATGCCGTAGGCGAGGTCGGCCCGGCGGTGCGCGCAGTGGCGGTCGAGCAGCCCGTACCGCCCTCGCGTGTCCCGGTAGAGGACGAGGTCCTCGCCCAGGAGGCGCACGGCCAGGGTGGGGTGCTCGTCCAGCTGGGCCACGGCGGCGACCGGCTGCCAGTAGCGCCGCAACAGCTCCCCCATCGGCGTGCCGTGGCCCATGCGCGTCAGCGTCTCGTTGTCCTTCGCGCCGAGCATGGTCGTGCCCTCCGCCGGTATGATACCGTGGTGAGGCGAGCCGCAGCCGCAGGCGAGGCGCGCCTGAGGTTCCGCCAGGGTCGACAACCGGTGTGACGCCGGGTCCGCGGCGGCGTAACGACGGCCACGCCGGCAATGCACGGCATCAGACAGCCGGTGACCACGACCGGCGGTCGTGCAGTTCGACGCACGGTACGGTCGGGGGCGCAGATTCGGCGTGCAGATGCTGCGCCGCGTCGGCGCCCCATTCGTGATCGGTTCGTGACCGAAGGACGAAAGATCACTCACTTGGCCGGGCTCTCCGAACGCCCGCCGCCTCACGAAGTCCTTTCTTTCTAAAGCGCTTCTCCCCGGATGTGGTGCCGGCGGCGCGGCCCCCGGGTCTGGCATCACTCTTGCGCGCTCGCGTCCGCCATGAAGACTTCTCCCTTGGAGGTCGAAGGCGACAAGTCCGACGAGCCAGAGATGCCCGCGCGGCTCGGCGAGCTGCTGGTGACCGAGGGCCTGCTGACGCCTACGCAGCTGGAGGAAGCGTTGCGCGTGCAGCGGGCCCCCGATGGTTACGCCCCGCTCGGGCACATCCTCATCGCGCAGAAGATCATCACGCGCGATCAGCTGCTGGCAGTGCTCGAGCGTCATCGGCGCAGTAGCAAGCTCGGCGACATTTTGATCAAGAGCCGCGAGATCACCCGCACCCAGCTCGAGGCCGGCCTGGCCGAGCAGCAGCGCACGACCCAGCCGCTGGGCCAGGTCCTGCTGCGTCGGGGGTACATCTCGGAGGAGCGCCTCCGCGTGGCGTTGTGCCGTCAGCTGCACATCCGGTTCTTCAGCCTCGACACGATCATCCTGGATCCAACGCTGCGGAACCTCGTCAGCGAGAAATTCGCGATGAAGCACCGGACGGTACCGGTGTCGCGGGTCGGCAATCTTCTCATCCTGGCCATGGACGATCCCACGCAGACACGCCTCGTCGACGACCTCCAGCGCAGCACCGGCCTCAAGATCGAGGTGATCACGTCGACGTCGGCGGACATCACCCGTGCCCTCGAGCGCCTCTATCGCGCGGAGGAGAGGCCGAGCCTGGCCGCCGGCACCACCGTGGACGTCATCGGCGAGGATGGGGACCTCTACGCCTCCTCGGCGACGCACCAGGTCGACAGCGCGGACGAGATCGTGCGCAAGCTGCTGCGAATCGCCATCGATCGGAGCGCGTCCGACATTCACCTGGAGACGATCAACAGGCGGCTGCAGGTTCGCTTTCGCATCGACGGGATGCTCCAGAACTTCAACCTCGGCACGCTGGACGACGATCTCGGCCTCCAGCGGGTCGAGGTGCTCTCGCGCATCAAGATCCTCGCCACGCTCGACATCGCCGAACGGCGGCGGCCCCAGGACGGCAGCTTCCGGGCAAGGGTCGAAGTCGATGGCCGGGTGGTGCCGATGGACTTCCGCGTCTCGGTGATCCCGGGCTACTACGGAGAGAACGCCGTCATCCGGATCCTCGACCCGCGGGGGGCACCGGACTCAGTGGCGGCGCTGAAAATGGCGGCGCCGGTGACCGAGCGGCTGCAGCAACTGCTTCGCGCCTCCGCCGGGACGATCCTCGTCACGGGGCCCACCGGCTCGGGCAAGAGCACGAGCCTCTTCGCCATCATGAAGTCGGTGTACCGGCCGGAGATCAAGATCGTCACCGCCGAGGACCCCATCGAGTACGTGTGCCCGCAGTTCTGCCAGCACGAGATCGACGAGCGCGTGGGCAACACGTTCGCCGCCTACACCCGCTCGTTCCTGCGCCACGACCCCGAGGTCATCATGCTCGGCGAGATCCGGGACTCCGAGACGGCCAAGCTGGCCTTTCGCGCCGCTCAGACCGGGCACCTCGTGCTCAGCACGCTGCACACCAACGACGCGCTCGGCGCCATCGCTCGCCTGAAGGATCTCGGCGTGGAGAGCACCGTGTGCACCTCGTCACTGCTGGGTGTGCTGGCTCAGCGGCTCGTGCGCGAGATCTGCTGGAACTGCAAGCAGGAGTACACACCGCCGCCCGGCCTGCTGGCAACGACCTTCGAGATGGTGCCGAGCGATCTGCGCTGGTATCGGGGCACCGGCTGCGAGAAGTGCCACCAGACCGGCTACAAGCGGCGGTTGGCGCTCGCCGAGCTGTGGACTCCGGGCGTGGATGATGTCTTGCTGATCAACCAGGGCGCCCCGTTCGACGCCATCCTCGCGTCCGCCCGCAAGAACACCTACTCGCTGGCCACCGACGCCCTGGCGAAGGTGCGCGAGGGACGTACGACGCTGGACGAGCTGCTCCGCGTCCTGCCCCTCCAGGCCCTCCGCGAGCTCCGGACCCTGGTCATCTGACGGCGTTCTGCCGGCGGTTGCTCTGACCGGCGAGGAAGTATACGCTGCCGGGCCATGAAGCTCGGCGTCTGCCTGCCGCACTACGGCCGTCCCATCGAGGTCCCCCGGATGCTGGAGGTCGCGCGGCGCGCCGACCAGCGCGGGCTCGACTCCGTCTGGGTGACCGACCACGTCATCGTTCCCACCGCGGCCAACGTCATTTATCGCGAGCACATGCTGGACCCGCTCGCCGTGCTGCCGTGGCTGGCCGGGATGACGTCGCGCATCGCGCTCGGCACCAGCGTCGTGATCCTGCCGTACCGCTCGCCGATCCCCGTCGCCAAGCTGCTGGCCAGCGTGGACGTGCTCTCCGGCGGCCGGCTGATCGTGGGCGCGGCGATCGGCTGGCTGCAGGGCGAGTTCGACGCCCTCGGCGTGCCGTTCAAGGAGCGCGTGAGCCGCAGCGAGGAGGCGCTGGAGCTGTTCCGGACGCTGTGGACGCAGGAGCGCCCGGAGCTCGTCACCCGGCACCACCACCTGCACGACGTCACCTTCTCGCCGATGCCCTTGCAAAAGCCCCGCCCGCCGCTGTGGGTCGGCGGCAACAGCGAGGGCGCGCTGCGGCGTGTGGCCCGGCACGGCGACGGCTGGCACGCCACCGCGACCGACCACGACGCCTTCCGGCAGGGCGTGGAGACGGTCCGCCGCTTCTGGAAGGAGGCCGGGCGCGAGGGCGAGCCGGCGCTGTCGCTGCGCATCCCGATCCTGATCGACGGCGTGCACCGCCCCGCGGTGGACATGGCGCTGATCCGTGGGCGCCACGTGATCGGCGGCCCGGTGGCGGCGGTCGTCGAGGCGCTGCGCGGCTACCAGGCCCTCGGCTGCCAGCACGTCGCCCTGGAGGTCTCGTACTCGACCTACCCCGCCATCCTGGAGACCATCGATCTCATCGCCGCGCGGCTGCGTCCGGCCGTCGCCTGATGCGGTACCCGTGGCCGAAGGGCCGGCGCTCGGCGGTGGTCCTGTCGTTCGACTTCGACGCCGAGTCGGGCTTCCTCTTCCGCGAGCCCGAGAAGGCCCGGCGCAGCCTGGCCGACCTGGAGGAGCGCCGCTTCGGCCCGCGGGTGGGCGTCGATCGGCTCCTCCGGCTGCTGGATCGGCTGAAGCTCAAGGCGAGCTTCTTCATCCCCGGCTGGACGGTCGTCAATCATTTGCCGCAGTGCCGGCGCATCCGTGACGCCGGTCACGAGATCGGCGCCCACGGCAACGTCCACGAGGCCGTCAGCGTCCTCGACGAGCCGCAGGAGAAGGCGATCCTGCAGGCGCAGCTCGCCATCCTGAAGGACCAGCTCGGGGTGCGGCCGGCCGGCTACCGCTCACCGTCGTGGGACGTGAACGTGTGGACGCCGGCCCTGCTGAAGACCCACGGCTTCCTCTACGATTCCTCGCTGATGGGCAACGACGTCCCCTACCAGCTCGACACGCCGGCGGGGCCGCTCACCGAGATCCCGGTGCAGTGGATCATGGACGACGCCCCGCTGTTCCGTCACGTCTACGGCGCCACCAACGCGATCGCCGACCCCGGCCGCGTGCTGCAGATGTGGAGCAAGGAGTTCGTGGCCATGCACCGGGAGAACGGGTGCTTCGTGCTCACCTGCCACCCGTTCATCAGCGGCCGGGCCTCGCGGGTGCAGCTCATCGAGGACCTCGTGCGGTCGATGCGCCGGCAGCGCGGCGTCTGGTTCACCACCTGCGAGGAGGTCGCCCGGTGGCACGAGAAGGCCCGGTGAGCTTCGACTTCACCGGCCAGGTCGTGCTGGTCACCGGGGCCGCGGCCGGGATCGGGCAGGGGATCGCCGCGGCCTTCCACGAGGCCGGCGCCCGCGTGGCCCTCGGCGACGTGCGCGAGGCCGCGCTGGAGCGGACGGCCTCGGCGCTGGGCCCCGGCGTGTTTTCGCACGTCGTGGACGTGCGCGACGCCGCCGGCGTGGCGCGGTTCGTGGACGAGGCCGAGAAGGCGCTCGGCCCGGTCACGGTCGCCGTCGCCAATGCCGGGATCTATCCCAACACCCCCGTCCTCGACCTGCGCGTGGACGAGTGGGACCGGGTGATGGAGACCAACGCGCGCGGCGTGTTCCTGACGTGCCAGGCGGCGGCCCGCCGGATGGTGGCCACCGGGACGCCGGGCAAGCTCGTCACGATTGCCTCCGGCGCCTACGCCAGCGGGCGCGTGGGGGCCTCCCACTACTGCGCCTCCAAGGCCGCGGTGGTGATGTTCACCCGGGTGCTGGCGCTGGAGCTGGCGTCGCAGCGCATCAACGTGAACTGCATCGCGCCCGGGCTCATCAAGGTCGACAGCGAGACGTCGCCGATCAGCGCGGAGTACGAGACCGCGCTGACCCGGCAGATCCCGTGGGGCCGGGCCGGCTCCCCGCGGGACATCGCCAACGCCGCGCTCTTCCTGGCCTCGCCGTTCGCCGACTACATGACGGGCGAGGTGCTGGCCGTCAACGGCGGCACCTCGGCCGGCCGCGCCTTCCTGCCGCTCAGCACGCCCCCCGGCCGCTGAGCACCGGAGAGACATGACCATCACGCGCAAGGCCTACATCGCGGGCGTCTTCGAGCATCCCACGCGCAAGGCCGACGACACATCGCTGGCCCAGCTGCACGCCGAGGCGGCCAGCGGAGCCCTGGCCGATGCCGGCCTGAGTCGCGCGGACGTCGACGGGTATTTCTGTGCGGGAGATGCGCCGGGCCTCGGCGGTCTTTCCATGGCCGATTACATGGGCCTCCAGCTGCGCCACATCGACACCACGGAGACCGGCGGCTCGTCCTACGTGATCCACGTGGGCCACGCCGCGGAAGCGATCGCCGCGGGCAAGTGCAACGTGGCGCTCATCACCCTGGCCGGCCGGCCGCGCGCCGAAGGGATGGCCACCGGCACCGCCCCGCGCAGCTACGGGGCGGCCGCCCCCGACGTCGCCTTCGAGTTCCCCTACGGCCCCACCGTGGTCAACCAGTACGCGATGGCCGCCATGCGCCACATGCACCAGTACGGGACGACGAGCGCGCAGCTCGCCTGGATCAAGGTGGCGGCCTCCCAGCACGCCCAGCACAACCCGCACGCGCTGCTCCGGGAGGTGGTGACGGTCGAGGAGGTCCTCGAGTCGCCCATCATCGCCGACCCGCTGCACCGGCTGGACTGCTGTGTCATCACCGACGGCGGCGGCGCCATCGTCGTGACCAGGCCCGAGGTCGCCAGGAGCCTGGCCCGCCCGCTCGTCCCCGTGCTCGGCGCCGGCGAGGCGGTGAAGCACCAGGCGGGCGGCCGGATCGACCTGACGTACACGGGCGCCGTGCGATCGGGGCCGGCGGCGTTCGCCGAGGCCGGCGTGACGCCCGCCGACGTGAAGTACGTGTCGATCTACGACAGCTTCACCATCACGGTGCTCATCACGCTAGAGGATCTCGGCTTCGCCCCCAAGGGCCAGGGCGGCAAGCTGGTGGCGGACGGCAACCTCGTCTCGGGCGTCGGCCGGCTGCCGTTCAACACCGACGGCGGCGGCCTCTGCAACAACCACCCGGCCAACCGGGGCGGCCTCACCAAGGTCGTGGAGGCCGTGCGCCAGCTCCGCGGCGAGGCGCATCCCCGGGTGCAGGTGAAGAACTGCGACGTCGCCCTCGCCCACGGCACCGGTGGCTCGCTGGCCACGCGCCACGGCAGCGCCACGGTCATCATGGGGAGGGAGTGACATGGCCGGCCAGGAACGCACGATCCCGGCTCCGCCGGTCAACCCGGAGACGCAGCCGTTCTGGGATGCCGCCGGCCGGGGCACGCTCCTGCTCAAGCGTTGCGCCGCCTGCGGCGAGCGCCATCACTACCCGCGGGCGAGCTGCCCGTTCTGCGGCAGCGATCGCACGGAGTGGACTGAGGCCTCGGGCCGCGGGACGATCTATTCGTACAGCGTCTTCCGCCGCGCGCCGGTCCCGTACGCCATCGCGTACGTGACCCTCGCCGAGGGGCCGACGATGATGACCAACATCGTCGACTGTGACCTCGACGCGATCAGGATCGGCCAGGCGGTGAGGGTGACGTTCAAGCCAACGGAGGGCGGACCGCCGGTGCCGATGTTCTCGCCCGCGTGAACCGGCCGGCCGTGCCGCTCGTTCCCGGCATCCTGAGCGCGCCACCCGCCTGATCCCCGGGTCGATCGCCCGGGTTCACGAGACGTCCCCGGCCCTCGGTTCCTGGTAGATCTCTCGCCAGCGGCCGACCGTCCTCGATTGATCCTTGACCGCCCCACGAGCGTAACGGCCCGTAAACCAGCGTCATTCCTGGCTTTTGGCCGTGGTTCGGATTTTGCCTGCCACACGCCCTCAGGAGCGAGACAACGGTTCGGACCGCAGAGGAGCTGCGGACGTGCCTCACATCAAGAGAGGTCGCGGACGATGTTCGACGTCGCGTCGGGGCAGCACAAGGGCCGTGTCCTCAGGGCATTTCGCGCCTGGCTGGCGGATCTGAGCGGCCGACGCGCGTATCGCCGCTACCGGGACCGCGAGGACCGCAGCCGGCGCATCCGCGCCCAGGTGATGGCGGTCGCCGGCGGCGTCGCCACGCTCGTCTATTTCGGCTGGCTGCTGACCGTGCTCAACCTCCAGGTGTGGTGGCTGGCGGTTCCCTTCATCATCGCCGAGCTGGTCGCGCTCGGCGTGTACGCCTCGTTCTTCGCCGTCTCGTGGTACCCGCGGTACCACCGCCCCGAGGGCGTTCCGGTGGAGTCGTCCGTCTACACCGTGGACGTGCTCGTGACGACCTGTGGCGAGCCGTATCAGGTCGTGGCGCGGACGCTCCGGGAAGCGGTGGCGATCGACTACGAGAAGAAGCGCGTGTGGATCCTCGACGACAAGGCCGACAGCCGACTGGAGAAGCTCGCCAGGGAGCTCGGCTGCGGCTATCTCGCCCGGCCCACCCGCGAGCACGCCAAGGCGGGGAACCTGAACTACGGGCTCGCGCACACGACCGGCGACCTGGTGCTGACCCTCGATGCCGACCAGGTGCCGGATCGACGGATCATTCGCTCGCTCGTCGGCTACTTCGATCTCCCCTACGTGGGCTTCGTGCAGACCAAGCAACGTTTCGACGTGCCCGATGGCGATCCCTTCAGCAACAGCGACCCGATCTTCTATGACCTGATGCAGTCGGGAAAGGACGGATCGAACGCGGCCTTCTCCTGCGGCTCGGGCGTGATGTATCGGCGTGACGCGCTCAAGCAGATCAGAGGCTTCAGCACCTGGAACCTCGTGGAGGACGTGCACACGTCGCTGAAGCTCCACGACGCGGGCTGGCGCTCCATCTATCACAACCACCCGCTCACGATCGGCACCGCGCCGGCCAACATCTGGGACGTCTACAAGCAGCGTTACCAGTGGGCGGCGGACTCCCTCCGGCTGTTCTTCTGGGACGATCCGTTCTCTCGCCGGGGGCTCTCGGCGATGCAACGGCTCCAGTACGCGCACCTGGGCATCGTGTACCTGTTCGCCGGGTTCGTGATGCCGTTCTTCTACGTGCTGCCGATCGTCTCGCTGTTCACCGCGAGCTACGTCCTGAACACCACGGTGGCCGCGTACCTGGCGTTCCGGCTGCCGAGCCTCGTGCTGACGCACCTGGCCTATCGCTTTCAGTTCGCGGCGGCCGGCTCGTCGGTGGGTTTCGGCCGCGCGGGCAACGTTTGGCTCGGTTACTTCCCGACGTTCATCGCGGCGACGTTCACCGCGCTGCGCACCCGGACCCGCCGCCCGCGCTACACCGTGACCCCGAAAGGCACGACACGGCCCTCGCGCACGCCCGGCCTGCTCGGCATCGCCCCCCAGGGTGCGCTCATCTTGGCCTCACTTGCGGCGATCCCGTACGGCGCCTGGATGCATCTGGGAGCGAACCCCGACCTGTTCCTGCTCAGCAGCGCCTGGTCGCTGTGGACGGTCCAGAAGTTGTGGCCGCTCTGCTGGGCCGTTCTGCGCTCGTCCCGTGCGCGCTGATCCCGGCCCGGCGCTGGGCGCCTATTTCGGCGAGGCGCTCCCCGGCGAGCCGGACATCCGGGCGTTCGAGGCACGGACAGGCGTGGATTGCTCGCTCGTGTCCTACTACTGGTCCTGGGGCCTCGGCTGCTCGGAGACGCCGATCGAATTCGCCCGGGCGGTTCTTCAGGCCGGCCGACTGCCGCTCCTGACCTGGGAGCCGTGGCGGCTGCCGGAGGCCGGTCGTGATCCGGCCGTCGACCCCGCGTTCTCGCTCGCCCGTATCCTCGGCGGCGACCTCGATCGCTACATCGACTGGTTCGCCGCCCGCCTCGCGGCGCTCCCGGGCCGGATCCTGCTCCGGCCGATGCACGAGATGAACGGCAACTGGTACCCCTGGTGCGGCACAACGAACGGCAACCGCCCCGAGCAGTTCGTCGCCGCGTGGCGTCGGCTTCGACGGCTTTTCGCGCGGCGCGGCGCCCGGAATGCCCGCTGGATCTGGTGTCCATACGCGCTGTCGGTGCCCGCCACGTCCCCGAACACCATCGCCGGGTACTATCCCGGCCACGACGAAGTCGACCTGCTGGGCCTCGACGGCTACAACTGGGGAACCAGCCGGCCGTGGTCGCGCTGGCAGACCTTCGACGACCTCTTCGGCGCCGCTTATCGTGTGTTGACCTCGCTGAGCGCCAAACCTATGATAATCGCGGAGATCGGCTGCGGCGAGACGGGCGGCGACAAGGGACGATGGCTCCGGGAGGCCGGGGCCCGGGTCGTCGGGGATTATTCGTGGATTCGTGCGGTGGTCTGGTTCAATGTCAACAAGGAATGCGACTGGCGCGTCGACGCTTCGCCCGAAACCCTTGCAGCCTTCCGCTCCAGCTGGGCGAGCGATCGGGAGAGGCGCGCGCCGGAGTTACTATCGTCCGCACGCTAGTTCTGCTCGTGCTGGCGGCGATGGTGCTGGGCGTCGTCGCCGGTGCCGAGGCGTTCGAGCCGTCGGTGTTCGGTGGTGCCGAGTTTGACAACCACGGCCAGGGGTTCGCGTTCCTCGGCGGCGACGTCGCGCAGAAGATCCATCCGAACTTCAGCCTGGCCGGCCGTTTGATGCCGAACTTCCTGACCTACAAGTTCCGCTCGGAAGGCGACGAGGTGACGGCGACCTCGCCGGGTCTGTACGCGCTGCTCGGGGTGAAAGGCCGCTGGGGTCAGACGAGCGCGGGCCTGCTCGCGGGCGGCGAGGTGCGGGACACCGAGCTCGACCCCGACGTTCGCAGCGCCGAGGTGCGCGGGACCACGGCGGCCCCGCTCGTCCAGGTCGAGTTCGACACCTGGCTGCCGTCACGGACCAACTTCAACTACTTCGGGAGCTTCACCGGCACCGACAGCTTCATCTACCAGAAGGGCGGGGTCAAGCAGCAGTTGACCAACCTCGACTACACCGGCCCCAACACGGTCAACGGCGGCGTGGAGGTCGTGTGGGGCTCCAACCCCGACTTCGAGATGTACCAAGTGGGTCTCGTCGTCGAGGTGTTCAGCGTTCCCCACACGCTCTCGGTGCAGGTCCGCGGCGGCTACAAGCACGACACGACGTTCGGC
>Ga0214471_10003470_pt1 | contig 12234 bp, 6 predicted proteins | sample RVTome_5_FD_207665 | JGI IMG/M metagenome (GOLD analysis project Ga0214471, IMG submission 207665) | Soil microbial communities from uranium-contaminated site in the Upper Colorado River Basin, Wyoming, United States - RVT142D155 | ecosystem: Environmental > Terrestrial > Soil > Contaminated >... | reverse complement strand
GGATCCTCGGGAAAGAGGACGAACTGGGTCTGCGCCGACGTCAGCGGGATACTGGGGCGTCCGGGAAGAGTGACCTCGCGGGCCCGAGGGCGCCTTCGGCCGTAACATGCGGCGGCCGGTGCCCGTAGTGGGACGTGGACCGACCCGAGGAGCGAGACCATGAGCCCCCTACTCCAAGACCTCCGTGTGAGCCTGCGCCAGCTCGTCCGCAACCCGCGCACCAGCTTCGTCATCGTCCTCTGCGCGACGCTGGCGATCGGCCTCAACAGCGCGATCTTCAACGTCGTCCACGCCTTCGTCCTGCGCGCCCCGGCGGTGGCGAGCCCGAACGAGCTGGTGCGCCTCTACAGCTCCTTCCCGGGCTTCGACTACGCCAGCCTCTCGTATCCCGACTACGCCGACCTGCGCGAGCGCAGCACCGCGGCCTTCAGCGAGCTGGCGGCCTACGGCATCAGGCCGGTGAACCTCAGCGTCGACGGCGAGACCGAGCAGGTAGCGGGCATCCTGGCGACCGGCAACTACTTCGCGGCCCTCGGCGTGGCCGCGGCGCGCGGACGCGTCTTCACCGCCGACGACGACCGGGTGCGGGGCGGCCACCCGGTGGCCGTGATCGGCGACCGGCTGTGGCAAAGCCGCTTCGGCGCCGCCGCCGACGTGGTGGGCCGCAAGCTCCTGCTCAACGGCCAGCCCTTCACCGTGATCGGCGTCGTGCCGCCCGAGTTCGCCGGCACCATTCCCGGCCTCGTCATGGACCTCTGGGTGCCGATGCAGATGCAGCCGGCGTTCATGCCCAGCGACGCCGACCTCCTCGAGCGGCGGGGATCGGGCTGGCTGAGCACCTTCGGCCGGCTGGCGCCCGGAGTCTCGGCCGCGCAGGCCCAGGCGAGCCTCGACCTCGCCGTGGCAGAGCTCAAGGAAGCCTACCGCGGCGACGAGGAGTGGAGCGTCGCCGTCCATCCCGGCGTCTCGCAGGTGCCGCCGAACGTCGGGGTGGCGCTCGAGGCCTCTTCGGTCCTGATCCTGGTCCTGGTCTTCTGCGTCCTGCTGATCGCCTGCGCCAACGTGGCGAGCCTGCTCCTGGCGCGGGCCGAGGCGCGGCGGAAGGAGATCTCGATCCGCCTGGCGATGGGCGCCGGCCGCGCCCGGCTGGTGCGCCAGCTCCTGACCGAGAGCGGCGTGCTGGCGCTCCTGGGCGGCATCGTCGGCACCCTGCTGGCGGTGGGCGCCGGGCGCGTCTTCCCGGCGCTGGTGCCGTCGTTCGGCATCCCCGTCGTGGTCGACGTGACGCCGGACGCGACCGTCTACCTCTTCACCCTGGTGGTGACGCTGGCGACCGGCTGCCTCTTCGGCCTGGTGCCGGCGCTGCAGGCGTCGCGGCCCGACCTGGTGACGGCGCTGAAGGGCGAGGCGGCGCCGCGCGGCGGGCGTCGGCGGATGACGCTGCGCCAGGCGCTGGTCGCATTTCAGGTCGCCGTGTCGGTCCTGCTGCTGGTGGGCGCGGGCCTCTTCATCCGCAGCCTGCAGCGGGAGCGTCAGGTCGACCCGGGCTACGCCATGGAGAACCTGCTCCTTGGCTCGCTCGACCCGTCGCTCTACGGCTACGACAAGGCCCGCGGCCGGCTCTTCTTCGACGAGCTGCGCGAGGAGGTGGCCTCGCTGCCCGGCGTGCGCGCGGTGACGGTCGGTGAGATCGTGCCCCTGACGTTCTCCAACTCCCAGCAGTGGGGCATCGAGGTCGAAGGCTACGAGCCGGCACGCGGCGAGCGCATGAACCCCGACTACAACGTCGTCGGCGGGGACTACTTCGCGACCCTGGGGATCCCCCTCGTCGAGGGACGGCCGTTCGCCGCCGGCGACGACGCCGAGGGGCGTCCGGTGATCGTGGTCAACCGGGCGATGGCCGAGCGCTACTGGGGCGGCGAGGCCTTGGGGCGTCGCGTGCGGCTGGGCGGCGAGTGGCGCGAGGTGGTGGGCATCGCCGAGAACGTCAAGGTCCGCAGCCTGCGCGACGAGGCGCAGCCCTACCTCTACGTGCCGCTCGGCCAGGTTTGGAAGCCGGCGCAGGAGCTCCACGTGCGCACCGCCGGCGATCCGCTGGCGGCGGTGGCGGCGGTGCGGGCGGCGCTCGCCGGGATCGACCCCGACGTGCCGCTGCTGAACGTGCGCACCTTCGCGCAGCACGCCGAGGGCTCGCTCTTCCTGTCGCAGATGGGCGCCCGGCTGATCGGCCTCTTCGGCGGCCTGGCGCTGCTGTTGGCCACCATCGGCCTCTTCGGGCTGCTGACCCACGCCGTGGTGAGGCGGACGCGGGAGATCGGCATCCGCATGTCGCTCGGGGCGCGCGGCGGCGACGTCTTCGCGCAGCTCTTGCGCGAGGGGCTCAAGCTCACGGCGATCGGCCTCGTCGCCGGCCTGGGGGCCGCGCTGGCGGCCAGCCGCTTCCTCGGGAGCCTGCTTTACGGCTTGAGCGGCGCCGATCCGGCGACGCTGACGGCAGTGACGGCGGTGCTCCTGGCGTCGGCGGTGGCGGCCATCGCCGTGCCGGCGCTCAAGGCGACGCGGATCGATCCGGTGGTGGCGTTGCGCTACGAGTGAGGCGGCCGGACTAGGGTCTCCGGCGTCGGCTGCTCGTAACTCCACGCCGGCGCTCAGGGCCGTGGAGGGGACCGGAAGGACGCGAACGGGGGTTCGAGGATCGCGGGGGGTCATTTCGGCCGTGTCCCTGGGGACGGGAGCTGACGCCCGAAATCGCCTTCGTGGGCGGCGGTTCGGGGCCGTCGAGGCCGTCGTACGGCTTTCATTGGCGGTAAGCAGTGCGGTTGGGGGCGGGCGCGGACGGCGCGCGCGCGGGACGGTGGGCATGGGTCTTTGGCGACCTTGGTGCCGTGAGCTTTGGTCTGCTCGTTGGTCAGGTCGTCAACGGCCCGGCGAAGCTGCCGGGCGGGCGTCTCCAGGTGCTCCGCCACCTTCTCGCGGGCGACGGCGACGCCTTCATAGCGCGACGCCGACAGCTCGAAAGCGGGATCGCGGAGCTTCTTGACGATGCGCGTCGTGGTGGTTCACCACGAACCGGTCCGCGAACTCTTGCAGCGGCGCACCCTCGGCTTTGCTCTGCTAGGCTGTGCCCAGGAGAATCGCTGAGACGCCATGCTCGAGCTCCCCTACGGCGTTGCCGACTTTCACCGTATCCGGACCCGAGGAATGGTCTACGTCGACCGGACGGCCCACATCCGCGACGTCGAGGCCTTGGGCGATGTCCTCGTCTTCCTGCGTCCGCGGCGTTTCGGCAAGTCGCTGTGGCTCCAGACGCTGGCCAACTACTACGACGTGCGCCGGGCCGACGAGTTCGACGAGCTCTTCGGCGGCCTCGCCGCCGGCCAGCGTCCCCCTGCCAGCCGCTACTTCATCCTGCAGTGGAACCTCTCCAAGGTCGACGCCAGCGGCAGCGTCGAGCAGATCAGCGAGAGCATCCGGGAGCACGTGTCGTCCCAGGCCAAGACTTTCGAGGCGCACTACGGGGACCGGCTTCCCGGTCGGGTCGAGGTCGAAGGCAGCTCGGCGGCGGTGCTCGACAGCATTCTGCGCGTCGTCGAGAAGACGCCTCACAAGCTCTACCTCCTGATCGACGAGTACGACAACTTCATCAACGAGGTCATGGTCAAGGACGTCGACGTTTACCGCGGCCTGGTCGACGCCGACGGTCCGTTCAAGCAGGTCTTCAAGTCGGTCAAGGCAGCGACCGAGGGACAGGGGCTGGAGCGGGTCTTCGTTACCGGCGTCTCCCCGGTCGCCCTGAACGACATCACCAGCGGGTTCAACAACGCGATCAACGTCTCTTTGGATCCTGCTCTCGCTGCGCTCTGCGGATTCCGGGAATACGAGATCCGCGGTCTCCTGGAGAGGATCGGGACAGAGCGCGGCCTCTCGGCCGAGGCGTTGGAAGCAGCTCTCGACACGATGCGCACCTGGTACAACGGCTATCTCTTTACCCGACCCTCACCAGGAACGGGGACCGCGGACCAGGTCGAGCCCGTGTACAACCCGACGAACGTACTCTACTTCCTGATGCATCTGGCCCGCTGGGGCACGCCTCCGGAGCAGCTCTACGACGAAAACCTGAGAACCGACCGCGGCAAGCTCAATTTCCTGGCGCGGACCAGCGCCGGCGCGGGCGTGGTCGAGAAGCTCACGGAAGGCGACGGCACGGTGGCCATCCCCAGGCTGGCGGCCAGCTTCTCGCTCGACAATCTGACGGCGCGGCTCCAGAAAGACCGCTCGGCTGTCGCATCCCTCCTTTACTACATGGGACTGCTCACTCTGGTCCGTGACGTCCCTCTCCGTCTGAAGATCCCCAACCTGGTGGTGAAGAAGCTCTTCCTCGATCGCCTGCTGGAGATCTTCCTGCCCGATCTGGCCGACAGCTCCGTGGCCCGCGAGATCGCCATGACCTTCTACCGGGACGGCGAGCTTGGGCCATTGCTCGGTTTCTTCGAGTCCAGGCTCCTGCCCGTGCTCTCCAACCGGGACCGCGGGGCCGCCGCCAAAGAGTCGTGGCAGAGCGGCAGCGGTATGAACGAGATGGTCGTCAAGACCCTGTTCTTGTCGCTGCTCTTCGACGACACCCGCTACGTCACCTTCTCGGAGCTGGAGCTCTCCCAGGGCTATGCCGACCTTTGCCTTCTCGTCCGCCCGGAGATGCGCCAGCAGGGCTTCTTCGACGTCCTCTTCGAGTTCAAGCTGGTGCGCCGCAAGGAGCTCGGCAAGAAGGGCCGGGAGCTTTCCGAGCTGGACGACGAGGCGCTGCGAGGGCTGGCGCCGGTGGCGACGGCGTTGGCCGAGGCGCGGGACCAAGCCGCGGGCTATCGCGCGGCCCTCGTCCGGCGCTTCGGCGCGGAGACGCTGAGCCTGCGCTGCTACGCCGTCGTCGCGGTGGGTCTGGAGCGGATCCTGGGTGAGGAGGTCGAGGACCCGCGGGTAGATCCGGCGTCCAGGGCAGGTCAAACCGTCGACGCGCCGTCTGGGTCAGCGGGAGGTCGTCGCCGAGGAGACGTCTGGTGAGGACCCTTCGCCCGATGACACCCGCCCTGCTCGGTTACCGCCAATCGTCAATCGAACCGGAATTGCTCGCAGCGGCGGTCACGGCACCGTCGGAGCCCCCAGCGGCTCCGCCGCCACCGTCTCCTCGCCGAGGAGCTCGCGCACCCGGGCGAGCAGGGTGCGGCGGTCGAAGGGCTTGGCGAGCAGCGGGATCTCGACGCCGTCGGGTCCGAGATGGGTCGGCGCGTCGCTGTAGCCGCTCGCCAGCAGGATGGGCGTCTCGGCGCGCAGCTTGAGGATCTCGTCGCGGGTCGCCAGACCGCCCATCACCGGCATCACCAGGTCGAGGATCACCAGGTCCACCTCGCCGGCGCGGACCTCGAAGAGACGCAGGGCCTCCTCGCCGTTCTCCGCCGCCAGCACGGTGTAGCCGGCGTCCTCGAGCAGTCGCTGGGCCACGTTGCGCACCGTGTCGTCGTCCTCGGCGAGGATCACCAGGCCGGTGCCGGCGCGGACGTCGGCGTCAGTGCGGGCCGGCGGCCGGCTGGCGGCCCGGCGGTCCACCCGCGGCCAGTAGATGCGGAAGGCCGTGCCCTCGCCCGGCCGGCTCTCGACGTCGAGCAAGGCCCGGTGCTGCTGCACCACGCCGTGGACCATGGCGAGGCCGAGGCCGGTGGCCGCGCCGTCTTTCTTGGTGGTGAAGAACGGCTCGAAGATGCGCCGCAGCGTCGCCTCGTCCATGCCCCGTCCGGTGTCCTCGACGGCCAGCATCACGTAGCTGCCCGGCCGCGCCCACGGCCGCTGGCGGCAGTGCTCGTCGTCCAGGTCCACGTTCTCGACCCGGAGCCTGATGCGGCCGCCGCCGGACATCGCGTCGCGGGCGTTGACGCAGAGGTTCAGGACGACTTGCTCGATCTGGCCCACGTCGACGCGGACGACGCCCGGCTCCTCGCCCGCCGCGAGCACCAGCGCGATGTGCTCGGCGACCGCCGCGCGCAGCATCGGCATCAGCTCGCGGACGACGGCGCGCAGGTCGGCGTCGACGGGGTCGAGCACCTGGCGGCGGCTGAAGGCGAGGAGCTTCTGGGCGAGCGCCGCGGCCCGCTCGACGGCCGCCTGCGCCGCTTCGAGGTCACGGCGCTCGGCGGCCGCGGGCGCCACCTTCCCGAGGGCGAAGCCGAGGTGGCCGCCGATGACCACCAGCAGGTTGTTGAACTCGTGCGCCGCGCCGCCGGCGAGCTGGCCGATGCTCTCCATGCGGTGGGCCTGGCGGAGCTGGTCCTCGAGCATCCGGCGCTCCTCGTCGCCGCGCACCCGCTCGGTGATGTCCTCGTGGACCGACACCCAGACCTCGCCGAACTTGGGGTGCTTGAAGGTCGAGGTGCGGATGCGGCACCAGAACACGCTGCCGCCTTTGCGGCGGGCGCGCGCCTCGCCGCGCCAGGAGCCGTCGCGCGTCAGGGCCTCGGTCATCTGGCGCAGGAAGGCGGCGGTGCCCTGCTCGTCGGCGGCGTAGATCGTGCCCACGCGCTGGCCGATGAGCTCGCCGACCTCGTAGCCAAACATCTTCTCGAGGGCCGGGTTTGCGTAGACGATCACCTCGTCGCGGGTGCGGGCCAGTTGCACGCCTTCGCCGGTGTGCTCGACCATGGAGCGGAAGAGCTTCAGGCTCTCCTCGGCCTCCTTGCGGGCGGTGATGTCGCGCATCAGGCCGGTGTAGAGACGGTGGTCGCGCAGTTGCACCTCGCCGAGGGAGACCTCGAGGGGAAAGGTGGTGCCGTCGCGGCGGCGGCCGACCAGCTCCTGGGTGCGCCCCGGCGAGCGCAGCCGGCCGCCGCCCGCGAAAATGCCGGAGCCGCGGTCGCGGTCGCCCTCGGGCACCAGCTCGCGGATGTCCTTGCCGAGGATCTCCGCCGCCGAGTAGCCGAAGACGCGCTCGGCCGCGGCGTTGAACGACTCGATGACGCCGCGGCTGTTGAAGGTCACCACGCCGTCGGGCGCGGTCTCGAGGATGGCGCGGATCAGCGCCTCGCTGCGCACCTGGGCCTCGCGCGCCAGCTTGCGCTCGGTCACGTCCTTGTGGGTGCCGCTCATCCGCAACGGCTGCCCGCGCTCGTCGCGCTCGACGACCTTGCCGCGCGCCACCACCCACCGCCAATCTCCCGACCGGTCGCGCATGCGATGCTCGGTCTGATAGACCGGGATCTTGCCCGTCAGGTGCGCCTCGAGGGCCTTCTTCACGCCGGCGGCGTCGTCGGGGTGGACGAGCTGGATCCAGCCCTCCCAGGAGGGCTCGACCTCGGTGAGCCGGTAGCCCAGCATGGCGGCCCAGCGCTCGTTGAACGCCATCTTGTGGGTCGTGAGGTTCCAGTCCCAGATGCCGTCCTCCGACCCTTCGAGGGCCAGCATCAGGCGTTCCTCGCTCTCGGCCAGCGCCGCGGACGCCCGATAGCGCTCGAAGAGGACGGCGGCGGCGAGGGCCGAGACCGCGGCCGCGGCGAGGAAGGTCCACAGGAGCACGGCGGTGTCGAGGGCGTCGGTGCGCACGAACGGGCCCGCGCCGCCGGCGGTGCGCCAGACCGCGATCGCCGCGGTCGCCGCGATCGCCGCCGCGGCGCCGCGCACGCCGAAGGCGAGGGCCGCCCAGAGCAGGAGCGGGAAAACGAGGAAGACGAGCGGCGCCTGGTAAGCCGGGCCGCCGGCCGGACCCCACACGAGGGCGCCGATCCCCACCAGGGCGGCGGCCAGAGCGCCAGCCTGCCGCCGGCGCCGCGCAGCAGGTTTCCCCCCTCGATCCCCCCAGGGGGACGCGGTGACGGCCAGGCGGTGCCAGGCGAGCAGGAGCGGCGCGATCACCAGCACGCCGGCGGCGTCGCCGGCCATCCAAGTCGCCAGTTGCTCCGGGACCTCGCGCCACAGCAGGGTGCCGGCGGCGGCCAGCGTCAGCACGCGCACGGCCGACGCCACCAGCGGCGCCGCCACGAGGCCGCACGCCGCGAGCGCCAGCAGGTCGCGGACGCGGCCGAGCTCGGGATCGAATCCGCGCCGCTGCAGCGTCCCCCTTCGGGGAGCGAGGGGGAAAGTCCGCAGCCAGGCCGCGGCGCCGGCCACGGCCACGGCGTTGCCCGTGGCCACGGCGGCGGAGACGGCGGCGGACGCGGGAGTGGTCATCTGGACCAGGAAGGCGCCGATCCACACCCCGGGCCAGAACCGCCACCCCCACAGCACCAGGGCGGCCAGGGCGATGCCCGAAGGCGGCCAGATCAGCGTCACCTCGTCGCCGAGATAGGTGAAGTCGAGGCCGAGCTTGCCGCTGACGAAGTAGACGGCGGCCAGAGCGCCGGTGCGCAGCGCGGCGCGACCAATGTCGGGGCGTTCGCTCGGCTTCATGACGTCGGCTCGACGGGGGCGAGGGCGCAAGGGAAGGGGCCGGGGGCGGAAAAGACGAGAGGCGATATGTTACCGCATGTCGAGGCGCAGGATGGAAGCGATGCCGGCCGCCGGACCGAGGGCCAGGATCGGGAAGGCCCACGGCCAGCCGACCGCCGTGACGAGCGCCGGCACGAGCTGGATGGTGGCCAGGGTGAGCAGGAAGCCCATCGAGGTCTGGAGGGTGAGCGCGGTGCCCACGGCGTGCGGCGGCGCCACCTCGGTGACGAGGGCGCTGAACTGGGCCGAATCGGCGACCACGAAGAAGCCCCACACGAGCGCCACCGACGTCACGATCCACGGGCTCTCGCCGAAGGCGAAACCGACCGCCAGGCAGCAGCCGCCGCTCGCCGCCATGGCGGCGTTGACGAGGCGCGGCCGGCCCACCCGGTCGGCGACCCACCCGCCCCACAGGCAGCCGAGGCCGCCGGCGGCGATGGTGGCGAAGGCGCCGAAGCCGCCCGCCCACGCTCCCAGCTCCACGCCCCGCCGCGCCTCGAAGGCCGCGAAGCTGGCGGCGAGGAACGCCGGCATCCACGTCCACATGGCGTAGAGCTCCCACATGTGGCCGAGGTAGCCGCCGATGGCGAGCCGGGTCGGGCGGTGGTGCCACACGGTGCCCACCAGGCGCCAGGAGAAGGGCCGGCGGCCGAACGCGTAAGGTCCGTCGCGGTAGGCAAGCGCCACCAGGACCGCCGCGACCACCGCGCCGCTCGACGAGAGCACGACGACCTCGCGGAAGCCGCCGAGGGCGGCGATCAGGTAGGGCGTGGCCTTGCCCACGGTGAGGGCGCCGACCACGGTCCCCACCGCCAGTCCGCGCGCCGAGCGGAACCAGGTGGCGACCATCTTCATCGCCGGCGGGTAGACGCCGGCGAGGAAGGCGCCGGTGGCGAAGCGCAGGGCGAGAGCGGCGGCGAAGCTCGGCGCCACGAGGAGCCCCGCGTTGGCCGCCGCGCCCGCCAGCGCCGAGACGGCGAAGTAGGCGCGCGCCGGCACCACGTCGGCCAGGTTGAGCACCGCGGCGAGCGCCGTGCCGGCCACGAAGCCGAGCTGCACCGCGGCCGTGAGCCAGCCGGTCCGGCCGGCGTCGAGCCCCCAGAGAGCGGCGAGGTGGGCCGAGCCGGCGCCGGCGCTGAACCACAGCGCCATGCCCAGCAGCTCGGCGGCGGCGAGCAGGGCCAGCATGGCCCAGCGGCGCGGGTGGGCGTCCGTCACCGCCGCACCGCGCGCATGAGCAGGTAGTAGACGCCGAAGGCGATTGCGAAGGCGAGGAACCAGGCGTAGTGGTAGAGGGTGGTCCAAAAGGGGGCCACCCGGACGACGCCGAGAGTCGCCAGGAAGCCCGGCACGTTGGGCGCCACGCCGAGCGCCAGGGCGGCGAGGGCGGGCAGGTTGTAGCCGCCGCGGTAGCGGTAGGGGCCGTCGTCGCGGTAGAGCCCCGCGAGGTCGAGGCGGGTGCGGCGGATCACGAAGTAGTCGCAGATCAGCACGCCGCCGATCGGTCCCAGCAGCGCGGAGTAGCCGATCAGCCAGGTAAAGATGTAGCCGCCGGGATCGGCGAGGAGCTTCCACGGCATCATCGCGATGCCGACCAGCCCGGTGAGCACCCCGCCGGCGCGCAGGCTCACGCGGCGCGGGAAGAAGTTGGTGAACGCGGTGGCCGGCGCCACCACGTTGGCCGCCAGGTTGGTGGTCAGGGTGGCGAGCGCCAGCGCCAGGAGGGACACGGCGATCACGACCGGGTGGTCGAAGCGCGCCAGGAGCTCGACCGGGTCCCAGATCGACTCGCCGAAGATCACCACCGTGGCGCTGGTGACCGCCACCCCCACGAAGGCGTAGAAGGGCATCGTGGTGTTGAGGCCGAGGAACTGGCCGAGCATCTGGTCGCGCTGGCTCTTCGCCTCGCGGGTGAAGTCGGGGATGTTGAGCGACAGGGTGGCCCAGAACCCGACCATGGCGGTGAGCGAGGGGAAGAAGGTGCGCCAGAAATCGCCGGCGGTCGCGAAGCGGTCGCCCTGCGAGAGGATCGGCCCGAAGCCGCCGGCCGCTGACCAGGCCCAGACCAGGAGCGCCAGCCCGAGGACGATCAGGATCGGCGCCCCCAGGTTCTCCACCCGGCGCAGGCTCTCCATGCCGCGCCAGAAGATGCCGACGTTGACCGCCCAGAAGACCAGGAAGCTCGCGAGCTGCGCCGCGTTGACGCGGACGTGCTCGCTCGAGACCAGGGCGATCGCCGCCGTGTCGGCCAGGCCGGGCCACAGGAGGAGCGTCAGGCGGTAGACGGCGGCGCCGCCGATCCAGGTCTGGATGCCGAACCAGCCGCAGGCCACCACCGCGCGCAGGGCGGAGGCCACGTGGGTGCCGCGCACGCCGAAGGAGGCGCGGGCGAAGACCGGGAAGGTGATGCCGTACTTGGTGCCGGCGTGGCCGTTGAGTAGCATCGGCACGATCACGATCAGGTTGCCCAGGGCCACCGTGGCGACGGCCTGCCACCAGCTCATGCCCTGCTCGATGAGGCCGCTCGCCAGCATGTAGGTGGGGATGCACACCGACATGCCCACCCACAGGTGCGCGAGGTCGACCATGCGCCAGCGGCGCGCGTGGCTCGGCACCGGGGCCAGGTCCGGGTTGTAGAGGGGGCTCTGCTCGACGCGGGCGAGCTCGTCCGCCCCCAGGTCAGAGGCGAGCCCGGGCGAGGCGGGGGATGAGCTGGATCGATCCGTCATGCCGTCTCCTTCTCCGCCGGTTCGGATATGCTGGCAGGCCGCGATATGGTAATACTACGAAGTCCGGTCGGAGCGCAGGCTCAGGACGTCCGTATGCCGTGCCTTACCATGCAGCTCAGCCATGACGACGGGGAGCCATCGGCCTGGTGATCCACGAGAAGGACGGAACGGTTCTCGTCGCGGTGCCGGGCGGTCTCTACACCCTCGGGGCGGAGGACTTGACCGAGCTCGAGCAGCCGCTGCACCGGGTGCGCCTGTCGCCGTTCCGCATTGCCCGGCACCCGGTGACCAACGACCAGTACCGCCGTTTCCTGGAGGCCAACCCCGGCTACCGCAAACCGGCCTTCTGGGGCGAGGAGAGCTTCAACGGACCGCGCCAGCCGGTGGTGGGAGTGAGCTGGGAAGACGCCGCGGCCTACTGCAAGTGGGCCGGCCTGACGCTGCCCACCGAGGCCCAGTGGGAAGCGGCGGCCCGCGGCGCCGACGCTCGCCGCTACCCGTGGGGCGATGAGGAGCCGACGCCGGCGCGCGCCAACTACGCCACCCTGGCCGGCAAGACCACGCCGGTGGACGACCACCCCGACGGCAGCGGCCCCTTCGGCACGCTCGACATGGCGGGCAACGTGGCCGAGTGGTGCGCCGACGCGCTCGATCCCGAGGCCTACGCCAAGCGTCAGGAAGGCCAGCTCGACCCCGTGGCGCCGCTCGGCGAGCCGTCGTTCCGGGTGCTGCGCGGAGGATCGTGGCTCGACCGGCCGAGCTCGCTGCCGGCGGCGCTGCGCGGGCGCTACTGGGCCCGGCTGCGGCGCCGCTTCATCGGCTTCCGCTGCGCCCTGCCGTCGTCCGCCGGGCCCTGAGCCCCCGGGGCGTTATGATCCCCCGCATGGGTGCCGCACAAGCACGCGCCATCGGGCTCGACGACCTCGCCCGCCGCGCCGCCGGCGTGACGCTCGACGCCGAAGAGACCCGCCGCTTCGGACGTCACCTGACCCTCCCCGAGGTCGGGCTCGCGGGCCAGCGACGGCTCAAGGCCTCGCGC
>Ga0214471_10003469_pt1 | contig 12235 bp, 9 predicted proteins | sample RVTome_5_FD_207665 | JGI IMG/M metagenome (GOLD analysis project Ga0214471, IMG submission 207665) | Soil microbial communities from uranium-contaminated site in the Upper Colorado River Basin, Wyoming, United States - RVT142D155 | ecosystem: Environmental > Terrestrial > Soil > Contaminated >... | reverse complement strand
TGGGGAACGGGGTTCCGGTCAGCTCCAGCTTCGTGCGGCTCGCGGCGCGCTGGTATATCTGGCATACGCCTACGTTCGACTTCAAGGAAGAGGGGTCGTGCGAGAACTCGAAGATCGCGCAGTTCGACAACAACGCGCTCGCCGACCATACGGTCAGCTTCCACACCTATAGCTATACGGACTTCAAGCCGTCGATCGATTGCTGCGTGACGGGGCCCGGGCCGAATTCGTTCATTCCGACCAGCCAGATGAAGGGCAAGTGGTGGCGCTGGGAGTTCGTCATGACGAACCGGTCAGGCCCGAACTTCGACCTGAAGATGTACGGCAAGAACGTGACCGATGACGGCCCGGAGCTGACGATTCTCGATCTGTCGGCGAACAAGGCGGTCGCCAACCTCACGCCGCCGAGCCTCATGTCGGCCATACTTTCGAACAACCACCGTTACTCGGGGTCGGGATCCTGCCGCGGCTGGATCGGGATCTCGCACTACATGATGGCCGGCTGGACCACCAATGCGGGGCAGCGCATCGGGCTGGCACAGGAGATCGAGTCGCCCGGAAGCATCCCGCCGCCGACGAACCTGCGCGTGAGCGAGCTGTCGGCGCAGTTGCGCGCCCTGGCGTGGGCGCGGAGCCCGAAGCTTCCGCCCGCGCTGCGCGCATCGGCGGCGACGATGCCTACGACGGTGTGGGCCGGCCGGCTACTTCATGCACCATCGCGATAAAGCGCTCGGCGAACCGCTCTTCGGAGCTCGTCTTGCTCAAGTGGGCTCTTCCCGCCTGGCCCATCCGGTCCGCGAGTGCCGGGTCGGCAAGCATCGTGCGCATGCCTGACGCCAGTCCCTCCGCGTCGTCGATCTCGCACAGAATCCCGGTCTCGCCGTCGACCATGTAGTCCGATGCGCCGTTGGTCCGGGTGGACACGATCGGCTTGCCGCAGGCCATCGCTTCCAGCAGCACCCGGCCCATGGCCTCGGAGCGGGCGGCGTGGACGAAGGCGTGGCACCCGCGCATCAGCTCGCCGACGTCCTCGATCCAGCCCGCCTTGACGAACTCGATGCGCCGGTGGTGGCCGGCGAGCGCGCGATAGCTCTCCAGCTCGAAGGGCGGGGCGTAGCCGAGGATCTTCAGCCTCAGGCGCGGATGCTCCTGCGCAATGCTGGCAAACGCTCTGACGAGGATGTCGACCCCCTTGCGGTGGAACGGGTGGCCCACGGCGAGCAGGTAGTCCCCCTGGTGCGTTTGCAGCGAGCCGAAATACGCGGTGGCGGCGAAGTCGGCGAATCTGTAGATGCGCTTCGTCGGCCAGCGCCGGCGGACGAACTCCTCCTGGTCCCGGTTCAGCACCTTGACCGCATCTGCACACGCCATGGAGATCCGCATGGCGGCCTTCATCAACGCCTTCCTGATCGGGCCGCCGGTCCTGCGCAGCTTCGTGTACTCGCCCAGCAGCTCGTCGCCGGGGTCGAGCCGGTGGTAGTCGCCCATGATCTGGACGATCAGCTTCGCTCGCAGCAGCCACTTCAGCAGCACGGCGGGCAGGCCCGAGGCGTAGGGGTCGTAGGTGACGATCGCGTCGACGCGGCTGCCCCCGATCGCGTGCAGCACTGGCAGGACGACCTGCACGTACAGGCGGGAGATGGCGTTCAGCAGAGAGTTGCGCCGAATCCCGGCGGAATACAGGCGGAAGCCGGCGATCTGCGTTCCGCGGTGCGGCTGCGAGGACATGGTGAATACCTCGCCCCGGAGGGACGCGGACAGCAGCTCGAACATATGGGCGTGATTGAGCTTCTGCGGCCTCAGGATCTCGGGAAAGATGAGGATGACGTTCGGTTGTGCGTCGTCGCCTCGGCGCTGTTCGGTCACGGGCGCGCCTTAGCGTGCGAGCAGCCGCTTCGCGACGATCGCCTCCGCGGCGACATTCGCGGCCAGGCGATGACCCGCCGCGTTCCAGTGCCCCTCCTGCAGATGCACTGACGCCGAGGGGTCGACGGCCCGCTGCCCGACCGTCCAGCTTCTCAGGGCCGGCAGCAGGTCGATGATCTCGATCCCGGACTCGCGGCCGAAGCGGGCCATCGCCTGCTGCGGCGCATCGGCCGCAACGCCGCTCGCCGGGGCGCCGACCTTCGTACGAAAGCCCTTGAGCGCTTCGTCATGCAGCTGGATCCGCAGCGGGATCAGCATGATCGCCGTGGTTGCGCCAACCTCCCTTCCGGCGTCGCGGATCGCCTTGAAGAGCGAGAACGTCAGCGCCCAACCGTGGTCCGTCTGCGTTTCGCGCAGGTCTGTCGTGATGAGCTGTGCTACGTGCTTGTCCAGTTCCGCCGCCTGCATCCTTATGGCGGCGAGGTGCTTCAATTTCCTCAGGAGCTGCCACAGGTGCGAGTGCGATGCGAAGAAACCCTTGAGCTGGAGGATGCGGTATTCAGTCTCGGACATGAGCACCACAGGCTTGGTGACAAGCCGACCGCCCGACAGCGCGTGAAACCGCTCTCGTTCGTTCTCGACCACGTCGTTGTGCACGGTCATCGCGACGAGGACCAGGTCCGGCCGGTACCCAAGGCCGTGCTTGCGCAAGTAGGCAAGCTGATCGTCCTGGCTCCAACCGCTCACGGCGAGGTTGATGACCTCCACCTCGCGCCCGAGCTTGTCGCGCAGCGCGGACTCGAGCAGGCTGGGAAAGGAGTCCTGGAAGGCGACCTGGAGCGCTTCCATGAAGGAATCGCCCAGCACGAGCACCCTGAGGGTGCCTTCGGCCTTGCTTACCGCGCGCTCGCGATCTCGCATGCCAGCCGAGTTGAACCTTGTCTCCTGATCGAACTCCGTCAGGTAGGTGGTAAGTCCGGGCGGATGCACCACCAGCCCGTCGCGCATCGTGTGCCACACAGCCGGCTGTTGCGGCGCTACAAGGCGCACCAAGCCCTCGGCGAGGACCAGGGAGATCAGCACGGACGCCCCCAGAAGCGCCAGGTTCTTCAGCATCACTAGGCAACGCCGTGCGCGCCCGCCGGCTGCTTTCCCAGCCGACTGCGTGCGATCTCGCTCAGCGCGGCGCCCAGCGCGGCCACCAGCCAGAATTGCGAGAAATAGGTGAACGAGACGAAGGCGGCGGGCACCAGGTATCCGACCATGCACCCCGCGATCGCGAGACTGTAGTAGTCGAGCTGCCGCTGCTCGTCCGTGCCGTTTCCGACCGGGGCGGCTCGCGAGAGCGGTGTCGATCTGACGCGCTTGAGATCCCTGAACGTCCGGACCACGATCGCCAGGAACAGGATCGTCCCCGCCAGCCCGAGCTCCGACAGTATCTCGAAGTACGTGGAGTGTACGTAGACGCTGTAGGTCAGCTCGCGGCCGAATTTCGCGAACTGCTCCGCAGACTGGTAAGTGCCCGCGTTCCACCGGAAGTTGCCCGGCCCGACCCCGAACACCGGGTTGTGCGCAAACATCCGCGCGGCGATCTCCCAGAGCTCCAGGCGGAGGTCAGCAGTCGCCTCCTTCGTGTCCGTGATGCTGCGCATCTCTTCCCAGTACTTGGGCCCGGCGACGGCGAGCGCGAGGAACGCCCCGCAGACCAGGGCGATGATGGCCTGCTTTCTCTTCGGCGAGTAGAAGACGCAGAAGATCGCGGCGCCGAGCAGGCCGAGGAAGCCGCCCCGCGATCCGCTGATCACCACGGCCGCAACGTACACGCCGATCGCCGCGACGTAGAGGAGCTTCATCGCCGAAGTCCGGGCGAGCGGAACCGAAAAATAGGCGAGCGGGATCGCCATGCACATCATCGCCGACGTGTAGTTCTCGTCCTGCGCGCCGTGCGCGCCGGCGGGCCCGTTTCCTCCGGAGAACACCGCCCAGATTCCCACGTAAAGGAACACGACCACCAGTACATTGATGAAGATCCGGACTTTCCGCAGCGAGTCCACGAAATGGATCAGGGGGATGCAGATGCACAGGAGGATGATCGCCATCGACAAGAACGCGAGGTAGGCCGATCCGTAGTTCACGGCCATGAGCGAGCTCACCCCCATGACGGCCAGGAGAAGGAAGAAGCATGCAATCTGCAGGTTTGCCTTCTTGGCCGGCATGGCGATCCAGGCGATGAACAGCAGGATCGAGATCACCATCGGGATACCCATGGGATTGGGCGGCCTGCCGTAGTCGAACACCGGGTACAGCAGGAGCAACAGGAAGGGCAGCCCGAGGGCTTTGCGGCGCGCGGAGAAGGACGGCGCGGCGGCGGCGGACGAAGGCTGAGGGGAGTCCATCGGCTTCGCGGACTACGGCAGGATATCCCTGACTCGCGGCCCCAGCGCCGCGGCGATCAGCTTGTGCCCCTGCTTGCTGGGGTGCATGGTGTCCCAGAACAGCCTGCGCTTGTCCTCGCGGTTGAAGATCGCATCGAGATCGACGACCGGCACCTGCAGCCGCTCGCCCAGGCGCCGGAGGGATGCGTTGTACGCATTGTGCAGGCTGAGCAGCCGCGGCACGCTGTAGGCCTCGGGGTAGTAGGGAAAGAACACGTTCTCTTTTTCGAGGTCCTGCGCGGTCATGCCGCGCCGGAGCGCGGTCGGCCGCGTCATGAGCAGTACCTTCACGCCGTGCCGGCGCAGCATCGAGACCATCGCGGACACGTTCTCCTCGTACGACGCGGAGACGAAGCCGTCGAACACATGGTACTCGGACTCCTCCCCGGACACGGCGGGCGACGACAGGGCCGGGCGAACGTGGAAGAAGACCACCTTGCTCAGTCCCTTGAGCAGGTAGCTTTGGCCAAGCACGCTCCCCAGCCAGGAGACCTTGCCGCCCGCGGACACGCTCCCCGGGCGGGTCTTCATCAGGTCGTTCCATCCGATGTAGAGGGTGACGAGATCCGGGCGGTACTTGAGCACGTCGTCGCGGATGCGCGCGAGGGCGAAAGCCGAGTCGTAGCCTTCGATCCCCGCGTTGATCACCTCGTACTTGCGCCCGTCGGCGTTCAGCGCCCGCTCCAGGAATACCGAGTAGCTGATGTCCCAGTCGCCCGCGAACGTGCACGAGTCGCCGACCGCGAAGATGCGGCGGATGCCGGCGGGCTTCGCCGCCGCGAACTCGGGTCCGACGAATCCCCTGGAGTTGATGCGGATGCGGCGCCCGCCGGGAAGCGTTTCGCGGTAGCCGGGCACCAGCTCCAGCCGCCCGCTGGACGGGTTGTAACGCTCGTACGCCGTGCGGAAGTACCAGGAGTACAGGCGCAGCCCGCCTTCGCCGATCGCCAGGAGCAGGAGGACGGGGAGGAGCGAGTAGGCGACCGTCTTCGGCCACGACAACTGGCGCACCCCGGCCGCCTGCGTCCGGCCGGTCACGAGTGCACCGCGTGCGCGGCCGGCACGCGCCGCTGCCGCTCCCACAGCACCAGGTTGATCAGCGCCCACAGCTTGCTCTCGTGGTTCGCCGATCCCGCGAGGTGCTCCGTCACCAGCCGCGCGACTTCCGCGGCTTCGAGATAACCGAGCGACCTCACCGAGTCGGGCGACAGCACCTCCCGCAACATCGGCTTGAGGTCCGTGCGCAGCCACAGCGCGAGCGGCACGGAGAAGCCGACCTTCCTGCGCTCGAGGATCTCCCTCGGCAGCAGGCCCCGGAACGCGCGCTTGAACAGCGCCTTCTTCGACCACGCCCCCAGCTTGAGGCGGGCGGGGACCTGCGCCATCAGCTCGATGAGCGGGTGGTCGAGAAACGGCACGCGCACCTCCAGCGAGTGCAGCATGCTGACGCGGTCGGTGAGCGTCAGGAGGTCCCCGGGCAGGTAGAGCTGCATGTCGCAAAGCAGGAGCCGGTGCAGCAGGCCGTCGGCGTCCTCCGAGCGAAACGCCGCTTCGATCATCTGGTCGGCGGACTGCTCCCGCGCCCCGGCGCGGAACGCGGGCGTGAGCAGCCGCGCGCGCTCGGCGGCGGAGTGCGCCATCAGGAACGCCGCATAGCGCTCCGGGGCGGGCTCGGCCGCGAAGGCAAGGAAGCGCTTGAAGCGGCTCATGCCCGGGCGGCCGCTCGGCGAGTCCGGGAGCCGGTGCGCCCAGTACTCGCCCAGCATGCCGCGCACCACGCGCGGCAGCCTGCGGAAGTGCTCCGCCCACTGCATGCCGAGGTAGCGCTCGTAGCCCGCGCCGAGCTCGTCGCCGCCGAGGCCCGACAGGGCCACCGTCACGTGCTGCCGCGTCAGCTTCGAGATGTAGTAGTTGGGAATGGCCGAGGAGTCGGCGAACGGCTGGTCGAAGCAGGACACCAGCTTCGGCAGCACGTCCGCGAGCTCGGCGGACACGACGAACTCGCGGTGCTCGGTCCGGTAGCGCTCCGCGACCACGCGCGCGTAGGGCCGCTCGTCCTGGAACGCGCCCATGCCTTCGTAGCCGATCGAGAACGTCTTCACGGGCTGCGCCGAATCGCCGGCCATCGCCGCCACCACCGCGCTCGAGTCGATGCCGCCGGAAAGGAACGCCCCCAGCGGCACCTCGCTCATCAGGTGGCTGCGCACGCTGTCCCGGAACTGGTGCAGCACGCGCTCGGCCCACTCGCCGGCGGACAAGTCGTCCCGCTCGCGGTAGCGCAGCGTCCAGTAGCGCTGCAACGAGGTCTTCGATCCTTCGCAGACCAGAATGTGGCCCGGCGGCAGCTCCTGCACGTCCCGGTACACGGTTTCCGGGCCGGGCACGTAGAGCAGCGACAGGAAGCGCTCTATCGAGGCGGGATTGATCGCCGCCTCGAACCACGGCAGCCGGCACAAGGCCTTCAGCTCGGAGGCGAATGCGAGGCGCCCGCCTTTCACGCTGTAGTAGAGGGGCTTGATCCCGACCCGGTCGCGCGCCAGCAGCAGCCGCTCAGCGCCCTCGTCCCAGAGGGCGTAGGCGAACATCCCGCGCAGGCGCGACACGCCCTCGGGGCCGTGCTGCTCGTACAGGTGCACCAGCGTCTCGGTGTCGCTGTGGGTGGTGAAGCGGTGGCCGGCCTTCTCCAGGTCCGCGCGCAGCTCGCGGTAGTTGTAGATCTCGCCGTTGAAGACGGCGCAGATGCTGCGGTCCTCGTTGTAGACCGGCTGGTGCCCGCCGGCGACGTCGATGATGGACAGGCGCCGCATGCCGAGGCCCACGCGGCCGCGCACGTGCGTGCCGCTGTCGTCGGGGCCCCGGTGCACGATCGAGTCGTTCATCGCGTCGATCCAGGCGGCCTCGACCGGGCGCCCCTGCAGGTCGATCACGCCAACGATGCCGCACATCAGTGCTCCCCTCCGCGCCCCTGCATCGCCCGTTCCACGGACTGGAACAGCCGCCCCTCGTCCACCGCCCAGTTGTAGGTGTGCTCGAAGGCCTGCCGGCCGCGCTGCCCGAGGCGCTCCCGGCGATCGGGATCGCCGAGGGCGGCCATGGCCGCGGCGAGGTCCTCGGCGTCGCGCTCGCGAAACACGATGCCGCATTGCTCTTTGCCAACGATCCGCGCCGTCGGCTTCGCGTCCGAAACGACCACGGGCATGCCCATGGCCATGAAGTCGTACAATTTGTTGGGGATCGTCGAGTTCCAGGCCGGCGTGCTGTAGTGGGGGATGAGCCCGGCGTTGGCCTGCGCCATGAGCTCCTCGACCCGCGAAAACGGCAGGCGGCCCATGATGGCGACGCGATCCGTGACGCCGACCGCCTGCGCCAGCTCGCGGTGCTGTCCGATGTTTGGCCCGGTGCCGATGATGGTCAGCCGGACTTCGATCCCGCGCGCCTTCAGCAGCGCCACAGCGCGGATCGCCGTGTCCAGGCCGCGGCTGCCGTCCAGGTTGCCGAGGTAGACGAGGTGTGCCGCGCCGCCGCCGGCGGGCCGAGCCTTGGCCCAGCGGTCGAGGGGCGGTGTGTTGGTCACAATGGTGATCCGGCTCGAATCGATTCCCATGTCGATCAGTCGATCGCGCGATTCCTCGACGACGACGATGATGTGGTCCGCGCGCGCCAGCACCCGGCGCTCGACGGCGGACGCAAGGCGCGGATGCCGCAGCAGGCTGCCGAGCGCGCCGCGCGGGCTGTAGCGTCGTTGATCTTCGAGCATCGCGGGGTAATTTTCTGCAAGATCGACGAGGACCGGGAGCCCGAGGCGCCGGCCGGTCATCAGCGCCGCCGGCGCCAGCGGTATGTCCCGTACCAGGATGAGGTCGGCGCGCGACTCGCGTACGGCCGACCAGATCGCGCGCACCCACACCGGGTTGAAGAACAACGGTATCCCGGCCGCCCGGTGCAGGGGGCCGAGCCAAGCAGGCACCGCCGGCAGGCGGTGGATGACCGTCCCGTCGAGCACCTCCCGGCGGGGCAGCCGCTGGTCGTTCCGGCACACGAGGTGGACTTCGTGCTGCTTCTGCAGCGACTGGCACACCTTCTCCACGCGGATGTCCCAGGGGTAGTCGGCGTCCCAGATGTGGCAGATCACCACCTCAGCCGGCCTCCTGGCCGGCGAGCGAAAGGTACAGGTCGCGCGTCGCCGCCGCCGTCGCCTGGATGGAGAAGCGCCTCTCGACCTGCGCGCGCGCCGCCCCTGCGATCCTCTCGCGCAGCGCCGGGGACGCGGCGAGCCTTTCGATGGCCGCGGCTAGCGCGCCCGGATCGCCGGGGGGCACGAGCAGCGCATGCGCGCCATCCTCGAGGACCTCGGGCACGCCGCCGACGCGGGTTGCCACGATGGGAACGCCGACCGTCATCGCTTCGAGCAGGACCATCGGTATGCCTTCGTGGTGCGAGGACAGGGCGAATACGTCGAAGCACGCCATCAGCTCGTAGACGTCAGTGCGTGCGCCTAGAAACAGCACGTCGTTCGCCGCGCCATGCCGTGCCGCGCACTGCTGCAGCGCTCCCCGCAGCGGCCCATCGCCGACGATCACCAGCCGCGCGTGCGGAACGGTCTGCCGCAGGCGCGCAAAGGCTTCGATCAGGAGGTCGAACGCCTTGACGGGCATGAGGCGGCCCACGGTACCCACGACGAACGCGTCCTGCGCGATGCCGAGGTCCCGGCGCGCGGACTCGCGGGGCCGGGTGACGGTGACGCGGGAGAGGTCGATGCCGTTCCTGATGCAGTGCACCCGCGTGGACGGGTAGCGCTCGCGCAGGACGCGTGCGATCTCGGCGGATACGCCGATGAGCGCGTCGGCCGCCCTCCGGCCGACCAGAGTGTTCAGCCCTTCGTAAACTCGCATCTTCAGCCCGGCCCACCCGGGCAGCTTCTCGACGATGCCGTGGTAGGTCTGGACCAGCCGCGGGCGGCACGAAGCGTGCCCGGCAATCGCGCCGAGCACGGTCTCCTTGTAGCCGTGCGTGTGCAGGACGTGGGGCCGCAGCTCCTCGAGGCGGCGCCGTGCCGCGCGCGCCAGGCGAGCGGCGCCCAGGCGCGATTCGTCGCAAACAGCCACCGGAATCCCGATCGCCGCCAGCTCATCGTGCAGGCGTCCGCGGTTCAGCAGCATCGCGGAGAGCTCGAGCTCGGGGAAGGCTTTGAGCGCGCGCAGCAGCGTCGCGACCTGGACTTCCGCGCCGGCCCAGACATCGCCCGAAACGAAATGGCACACGCGCATCGATGGCGGCTCCGCCGGATCAGAAGTTCTGATCCGCGTCGGAATCCCCGCGCATCAGGTGCCAGGCCTCGAGCGGCACGTCCCGCACCGGCTGGCGCGCGTGCAAGGCGAAGTGCAGGTTGCCGGGAATGGACAGAAACCCGTTCGCCCGCAGCGCGCGCACCACGGCCGCGTGCGAGGCCGTGCACAGCACCGCGTGCATGCCGTCCCGCCTGAAGGCCTGCACTGCGCCCGCGAGCAGCGAGGGCGGCGCCGCGGGCGAGTCGGGATCGAACAGGCAGTCGACGATCGTTCCCAGCTTCATGTCGCCCATGCGCGAATCGCCCGAGAAGTGCTTCGACTTCAGGACGCAGTAGCCCAGCAGGCGGTTGTCGCGCCGGCAGCCGAGGATCCGGTAGCGCCCCGGTTTCGTGCCATACCGGCGCTGCAGGTACTCGCGGTCCCTGGCCACGCAGGCGCCGAAGCGGCCGCGCACCGAACGCCACAGCTGGTCGTAGGCATCGTCGAAGCCCTGCTCCTCGCGGACTTCGCCGGCGCTGCCCCCCGGTCGCCTGAAGCGGCTCATGACGAGCAACGCCGCCTGGCCGATCGCCAGGCCCCATCCGGCCACCATGCGCGCTGCCGGGCCGCGTCCCTCGAAGCGGCGGAGCTGCAGGTTGCGGCTGACATCCGCGGCCCGCAGCACACGCAGGTACTGGGGCACGATGCCGCGGTGCGCCCACTTCATGCCCGTGAGGATGCGCAGGACCGGCGGCTCGACGAACAGGGATAGCGCGCAGTCCAGCACCCGGCTCGCCTCCCTGATCAGCAGCGGGCCGACCAGCCCGTTGCGATGCTCGGGCAGCACCATGAAGCCGACGATCCAATGGGCCGCAATGCCACCGCCCGGCGAGTCGAGCTGCACGGGGATCGTCGCAAGATGGCCGATCACGTCGTCTCCCTTGAGGAACACGAACGTGGGGGCTCGCGTCCGGGGAGGCGGCTCGGCCCGGCTCTCTGCGCGGCCCGGGCGCGGCCACGCAACCCGCGCGAAGCGCTCGAGCGCTTCGGCCATGCTGGGGTCGTAGATCGCGACCCGGGCGATGTCACGGCTCACCGGCACCCGCCCTAGAGGGCGACCCCGTAGTCCCGCAGGATCCTCTTGATCTGCTCCACGCTGGTCATCTCCATGGCGTCGGCGATCGACAGCGACACCTTGAACTCCTCCTCCAGTCCCGTGACCAGCGACATGTTGCCCATCGAATCCCATTCCTCGATCGTGTCCTTGGAGGACTCGTCCGTGACTTCGGCGGGGTCGAGGCTGAAGACCCGGGCGACGACGGCCTCGACGCTCACGGCGCGGGTGTGCCGGAAGCCGTGTCGATCCAGGCGGGCTTGCGCACCGGCCTCGCCGCCACGTCCAGCGTCCATTCCTGCCGGCCGTCCTCCTCGCGCGACAGCGCGAAGCCGTGCTGTCCGTAGAACTCCTTGACCGGGACGTTCTTCCGGGTGGGCACGTACTCGCCGACTAGGCGCCGCGCGCGCTCGCTCGAGGCGTCCGCGCAGATACGGTCCAGGAACGCGGTCTCGACGCCCAGGCCCATGACCCGGCAGCTCATCAGCAGGCTGTCGATGCGCCACGCCTCGCCCTCGGCCCGCACCACCGCGGTGCCCACCAGTCCGTGGTCGCCGAAGCGGTCGGCCACGCGCAGATCGTAGACGCGGTACTCGTCCGACTGCATGAAGCGCGCTACGTCCTCGGCCTGATAGCGCTTCGTGGTCAGGTTGAACTGGTTGGTCTTGTTGAACATCTGCACCAGGCGGCCGAGCGACTCGGGCGCGGCGCGGCCGATGCTCGCGCGGATCTCCAGCGAGCGCAGGTACTCCTCCAGCGAGGCGGCCGCGCCGCGCCCGGCGCGGCGCTTCGCGTTCGCTTGGTAGCGCGCGCCGCGCTTCTCGTCCTCGGCGGTCAGCGCGAGCAGGTCGAAGTCCGTCATGTCCTCGAGCATGCGCCGGTAGAGCGCGGGATCGCGCGGCAGCTCCACCGTGAGCACGTCCGGCACGAGCTGCCTGACCAGCTCGCGCTCGTTCGGGTTGTCGTCGAGGAACACCAGCGAATCCAGGCCGATGTTCAGTTCCTCGGCGATCTCGGCGATGTTGTCCGCCTTGTTGTTCCAGTTGATGCGCACGGCCGCGAAGTGCTCCTCGCGCAGCACCATGTGCGGATGCGTGCGGATCACCGGCAGCGCGTCGTCGGGGTTGTTCTTCGAGCACACCGCGAGCAGCACGCCGCGGCGCGTCAGGTCGAGGAGCGCGCGCTGGAACTCCACGTACTCCGCGCCCGGCGCCGTCGGCCCGAGCGCGATGCCCTCGGCCCCTGCCTCGCCGACGATGCCGCCCCACAGGGTGCCGTCCAGGTCCAGCACCACGCACTTCTTGGTGAGGCCCATCAGCGCCTTGACGTAGCGCATGCTGTAGCGGGCGAGCTCCGGCAGCGCGGCCTCCGCGATCCGCATGCTCCCCATGTACCAGGTCTTGGGCTGATGGCTGCGCTCGCGCCCAACCCAGCCCAGGACCGCATCGAGCGGCATCAGGAAGGAGCGCTGGCGCGTGCGCAGGGCCTCGGCGAGCTCGCCGTTCAGCGCCGCGAGCCAGTCCGTGAGGCTGCCCTCCGACCGGTTCTCCAGG
>Ga0214471_10003468_pt1 | contig 12238 bp, 3 predicted proteins | sample RVTome_5_FD_207665 | JGI IMG/M metagenome (GOLD analysis project Ga0214471, IMG submission 207665) | Soil microbial communities from uranium-contaminated site in the Upper Colorado River Basin, Wyoming, United States - RVT142D155 | ecosystem: Environmental > Terrestrial > Soil > Contaminated >... | reverse complement strand
GCCCCAGACACGGGTCCATAAATGCGTCCCTATCAGGTTAAATTTACTGAGGTAAGCGTCGTAGCCTTCGCCGTTCGAAATGTACGGCTCGGCGCCCGGACCGGGATCGAAATCGACAATTCCCTCATACCTTCCGGTTACGTATACATTTCCATCCGAATCTGTGTCCAGCCCGAATCCGTAATCGTCCAGAAATCCTCCCCACAATCCGGCGAACACAAAATTTCCTGAGAGGTCGAATTTCGATATAAACGCGTCGCTGCCATCGACAGCACTCAGGAGGAATGAGTCTAATTCATCGGGATCGAAATCGATATCTGTTCCACCGACATTTCCGGTCACCCAAAGATCTCCATAATCTCCCACCGCGACCTCGTAGCCGACATCGTTCGTTTCTTCAAGGCTTCCGCCTCCCCACGAATTCCCCCAGATATAATCGCCGTTTGAGTCGAGAGAAATGAGATAAATGTCGCCGGCACCGTAGCCTGTCTTTGTATCAGTTCCGGCACCGGGATCAAGGTCGACATCCCCCCTGTATTGTCCGGTGAGGTACACATTCCCGAATTGATCCGTGTTGACCCCAAGCCCGGTTTCCTCAAGCGGTCCTCCAAAAGTTTTTGCCCAGACAAAATCACCGGTCCCGTCAAATTTGCTCACGAAAACATCGTGGCTGCCCACCGCTGAGTGCAGGTCCTTCTGGGTGATCGACGGATCCGGGTCAAAATCGACATTTGTGCCCTTAAATGTTCCGGTCACAAGAATATTTCCATCGTCATCTGCTGCGAGTGAGTATCCGCGGTCGAACGATGACCCTCCCCACGTGAGTGTCCATTCATACTCCGCAAGAGAATTGAATTTTGTAAGGAAAATATCCGATCCGCCTTTCGATGTGTGGTAATCCTCGACACCAGGCTCGGGATTGAAGTCCACATTCGAGCCGAGAAAAATCCCGCAGACATAGATATTTCCAGATCCATCTACATCGAGATCGTAGATATTTTCGTTTTCAACTCCCCCGAAATTTAATCCCCATCCCGATTCCTCGATACTGAAGGTATCGTCGGAAATATCCCTGACTGATGGATCAGCTGTCGAGCTTATTCTTACCCGCGCCGTCATTGTCGGATCGTTAGGGATATCCACCCACTCGTACGACCCGGTATCTACCATATTTTCCGCGATAGTATGAAAATCCGATACGAAATGGTCCTTCGAGTATTCGATCTTCAAAGTTCCCTCGAAATCAAGGGTTTCCCATTCGATAAAATGGTCGCTGCCGGCTTTCCATTCCTCGCCGCCGTCGGGTGAGAGCACCTCGATCGGGGGATCGTCGATCGTAAAATAATCGTCCGACATATCGTTGATCCCTGGCTCGACCATCGAGCTGATCCTGACCTTCACGGTCTCACTCAGATCGTCCGGAATATCATTCCACAAAAATTCTGATTCATTGGCATTCGGGACATCGATCGCGATGATATGAAAATCTGTAGCGAAATCGTCCTTCGAATATTCGACATACACATTCCCCTGTACATTCTTCGAAACCCATCTGATCTTACGTGCCGTTCCCGCCTTCCAGAGTTCGCCGCCGTTCGGACGCACGACCCGTATAAACGGCTCAGTCGAGTCAAATATTTCAAAATTGTCGTCCGAATCGTCATACGTCGACGAGTTCAGCATCGACGCTACCCGCATCTTTACAGTCTTCGATACAAAATCCGGTATATCCTGCCACATGAAACTCCCGTCGTTCACCTCATTCACCGCGACAGGATGAATGTCGAAATTGAAATCGTCCGACGAATACAGAATGAAAATATTTCCGTTCAGATTTTCCGTTTCCCATTTGAGTTCATAATTTTTCCCTACCTCCAGCAGTTCTCCCCCATTCGGCTGCAATACATTTATCCAGACAGGTTTGAAGTCGTGGACCGCTGCTTCCGTATAAAAATAACTCGCAAGATTCCCGGTCGCGTCATTATTTACACCGTACGGATTTGAATAATCCTTGGCGGGATACCTGACCTCCACCCAGACCGGGATCGGGTCCATGGACGTCAATCCGTTTACCGGGATTGCGGTTTTGAATGTGTGATAGTAATTCCCTATAAATGTCGGCGTCATATCGACTGCATACGGCTCGTCGAAAATCTCCGAGTGGCAGAATATTTCATATTCGTCGATAGTCGTCGTCAGGATAATTGCTGCCCAGTCCCAGACGCTTATGTTCAACCTTACATTCCCGCCTGTATCAAAATCGTCGATGAAGTACGCCGTGCTGTCATCGGTAATTTTCACTAACGGAGATTCATCCGAATTTGCTTCCAATGGGAAATCCTGCACATTCTCCGGCGGGTCCGGCATGTTCACATTCGGCTTCCAGTGTGCGACAATCGCCAGTTTAAAGGTCACTCCCGCATCCAGCGGAAAAGTCATTTCATACCTGCGGGTATTTTTAACATCCGGTCCGAACGACCCCCGCATCCCCGAATTCGACATCAGAAAATCGAAGGGATTCTCTTCCGAGGCCAGCCCGTCGGCGAAATATTTGTACGGATTCAATTGCGCGTCCGGGGTATATGCAGACGGTCCCGAATCGAAGGCGTTGTAGCCGAACAACTCCCATTGCGATCCCGCTCCCGCGAACTCGGGAAAATTGAACCATCGAGTGTATCCATCGGGATTCAAAAGAAGCTGGCCGCCATCCCCTGGAATGCTGAAACCATCAGGACCCGGAAACACGTCCGATCCATCCCCCATAAAAACACCCATTACGTCGAATCCCCGGTACTGCTCAGTCAGGAAAGGATTCGACAGGCTGATGTCGAGCACCACATCGATCGAATCTTCGTCGATGTTAAGATCTACAATCCCGGCTTCCATTTTCAACTGGGGACTTTCGAGGAAGTGAGTTACGTTGCACGTGAAAAGGGTTCCGCGGTCAGGGATATTTTCAACCAGGTTCTCTTCCGTGTTGATCGAGACATCCCAAACCCACCATAATTGAGTCGACGATCCATTTGACAAATTTCTCCCACTGAAATTATCCGGCATCTGTGTGAGATCGGGCTGCGACGGCGTTCCCTTTCCGGAACACGAAAGAGTAAACAGGCACACGATGCACAGGACATTAACCCATGCGATTTTCCAATCCGAATTAATCACGTGGAATCTACAGTTTAAATCCTCTTAAAATTATTTCAAACTAATTAACGGAGATTTTCACCATCTATGGTAATATTTCCCCCATTATTCGTAGATTCAATATTAATTGGAGGATTCTTTATGTGTGTTATGACTGAGGCGGAATTCTCCGACCTTAGAACCAAAGTCGAAGGGGCTCTGGACAAAAATCAGGGCTCCATGACCATTATGCTCGCTCGCGAATTCGACGTACCCGAGCGCGAAATTTTCAGGGTGTACCCCGGTGAAAAGTGTGTCGAACTTGACCAGGCAAGGTGGAAAGAACTCGTCCGCTCATTCGAGGGCATGGGCAAATTGTTTGTGCTTGTATCCAGCAAGGCTGCGGTTATGGAGTGCCAGGGTGAATTCGGGGGATTTTCGGAAGCGATGGGTTATCTCAATGTCCAGACAGATACGCTCGATATGCATATCCGTGAAATGCAGATAGATACGGTCTTCGCCCTGATCAAAAACAGCCATTTCGATAATGTCGAAACGCTTAGTTTCCAGTTCTTCGATCCAGACGGGTGGTCCGGATTCAAAGTTTTCCTGACATTCGGAGGAAAGGCTCCATCGAATGAGCTCAGGGCAAAATTTGATGAGCTGGTGGCAGGATTCCGATTGAACTGAAATAGCAAATGATGTAATATTATCGCAGATTAATATCTCAAATAAATTTCTACCTGGAGAACACCATGGGCACGCGATGGACAATTTTCAGTATCCTGCTGATAGCTTTGATCGCAGCATTAGGCTGTTCCGGAAATTCGTCGCCAGTACTTCCCGGCAATGATTTCAATCCGGGCCTGAACTTAACAGGCGCATCCGCACTCAATCCCGACACCCAGGCCTCAAAGGCAATCTGGGGATATTATGAAATCCAAATAAATACCGAAACATGGGAAGCTGAAGTCATCCCTGTCAGGGGAGTTGAATACACGGTCGACGTGGTTCAGTTCCTGCAAAAACCTGTGGGTGACCCTTCCAACCTCCAGATATCGGTGAACGACGTTGTCGACTGGTTCAGCGAGGGGAAGATCGGTGTCGAGGTCGGCCTCGACCATCCCTTCCCGGGATTTGACCAGTACACCGGCTGGGACGTCATGGGGGTATTCATTACACCCGGAAGCCTGCTCGGAAACTACGATCCCGACCTTCAGTTCACCGCTGGTGGAGATCAGCCGATTCTGCTTAATCCGGATGGTTATACCCGCTGGATGAATCCAGTTGAATTTCCCGAAAATGGAACTATCCTCAATTTCACAACTGGAAAACTGGGAACTCCGGACATCGGTTTATTCAATTCAACCATCAATGCCTACAAATATTTCGCGGACAAGCTGGACGCAATCCAGGATGTCGGCGAATTTTTCGCGTCCGATCCGTCCAATGTGACGGACCGCGGAGCGTTCAGGGCCGGGTCCCTGAATCACAGGCAATACGACCTCCAGTTCCCAATTGTCAGCGAAAAACCAACCCTCATATTCCAGTACGCTGTTGTGGCAAGCTGGGTTGAGCCGGATTCCACACTTTCCGGTAATCCTGACATTCTGGAAGTCCCCGGAGATTTCCCGTACAGCGCGAACGCCGATGAACCCATTTATATGAAAATTAACGACGAATCGTCCCTTTATTACAACGGGTCAGAAGGCGGCGGCAATATCAAACTGGATATCGAGTTCTTCGACTGGACTTTCGGTATCACGAGCGGCACCATAACGGATGTCCTGAACCGGATTGTTATTGACAGCCCTACCGGACTGATTCCCGGAAATTTTGTCCAGTTCGATTCAGCCTACATAGAAGCAAACGCGCAGCCGGGAACAACTTCCATTTCATCGATAGTTGAATTTGAGATCGAAGGCGTAACCCCGCTTAGCAATAACGATCTTCCGATACTATTTATCGCGGAACCGACATCGCCGACCACTTTCGATGTGGGAACCGGGATACCGTCGAACGACGATAACCTGGCGGCGTATTTCAGGTACGATGTGCCTGTCGGTGGCGAAAATCCAACACCTCTTATTGTTACCAATCCAAATGGCGGCGAGATCGCATACATGACGCTCGATTACGATATCGAGTGGACAACACTCGATCCATCCATTACAGATGTGTCTATTGAGTGGTCGTCCGACGATTTCAATACGGACATTAACGTGATTACCGCATCGACTCCTAACACCGGCATGTACACCTGGAGCCCGGTCCAGAAAGTGCGTTCCGATACCGCAAAAATACGAGTGAAAAATGCGGCTGGCTCAGAGAACGACGTATCAGACGAATACTTTCTTATCCGTCCACCGGTTGAGCTGGATTTCCAGGATGTGGTGTCGGTTGACAATTCAACCGTCACGTTCAGTTATGTCACATATCTCCAGTTCCTGGATGAATTTTCGCCGGCTATATCCCAGGATCCTGACGGAATGGTTCATATAGTCTGGCATGGAATGGTTACCGGCCAGGCAAGAGAAGTCAGCATAAGAACTTTGTCAGGTTCCGCGTGGACCGGCGAAGGCGGCTGTTTCTTTACGTCCGGTGGTTCACAGCCGGATATTCGAAAGGATTGCCTCAAGCTGACAGGCGCTTCCAATAACACATCGTATGCACTGGCGCAGCACTGGACCATATATTTCAGTGTGGATGTTGACCATTATCCTAATGGGCATTCCCAGTACAACTACAATTATCTTCAGCCCAGGGTCTATCAGAATGGAGAGATAATAGGGGACGATGCTTTCCTGTATCTCGTCGGAGATGGCTGGGCACCCGGCGGGGACCTGCCCGGGATTTACTCGCTAAGGTTACCTACTCCCAATTACACCTGGGTAGGTCCGGTAATTCAGAATACCCTTACAAACTCAGGCGAAGTCAGCCACTCACGTTCATGGGCTTTCCAGGACGACTTGCTGGTAATGGCTTACTTTACCAATTCAAACCAGATCAAGCTCCTGAGGCAAACAGACCAGGGTACCGATACATGGGATGACACGGAAGTAATCTTCGACGGCACCGGATACACCCAGTCCAGCCATCCCGCACTGAGCGCCGATTCCAATGGCCGGCTGTTCTGCGTCTGGAGAGGGATTGAAAATGGTTCCGGCGATGACCATCTGCTCGTATCGATGCTGACAGATTCATCGAGCTCATGGACATCCCCGATGGTTATCGCAACATCGGATTCGGATACTTTCGACGATCAGCACATCTCGGCATACAACACTACCTTTGAGCTTCCCGATGGCTCAATGCAGGACCTGATCCTGATCGGGTACGAGGTCGACGATGTCGTTCAGTACCAGATCGTTATGGTCGACGCGTGGGACTGGCTGCCGGCAATTGACGTAAGTGATTCCTCGGTAGTCTGCCGCGATCCGGATACAATGGCCCCGCAGGATAACTACGGATACGATGCCTTGTTCACCTGGGCATATGAGGTTACCCCGGGACCGCTTGGAGTCGGAAACTATGATATCCAACTCGTCAACGGAAACTTTGTGATTCCAACATCGTAATCAAACTTCTATAAGACAATAAATAAGCCGCGTGTGTCCACGCGGCTTTTTTTCATTTACAACCTGATTTTTTTTACACAATCACATACAACATGCTGTTGTTACCCATTACGTAAATTACGTCGCCATGAGCCCTGATGTAACTCGCACCGGCGATTGCTAATTCCCCGGTGTATGTGGGATTCGAAGGGTCGGATATATCGTAGACAACCAGCCCGAAATCAGATTTTGTAGTATACGCGTAGTCCCCGACGACCACACAATTAAAATTGCTTGCGCCGGGACCATCGGTCGTTGATCCTGTAAGTGCCGGATTCAACGGATCGACAGAGATATCCCAGATATTCAGGGTCCCTGTTCCCCATTCATTGGAAATCAGGTAATCTCCATACGCATATAATCCGTAGCTGTTGGCGTTCCCGAATTCAGTAGTGAATACCGGAGCGGACGGGTCTGTTCGATCAATAGCGTAAATGGAATTCTGTCCGATATTATAAATGGCATCGGTTGTGCAAAGGAGATCTGAAGTAAATCCGAATCCCGGCGGGTCAACGAGGGGATAGTCGATTAAATTGTCTGGATCGGATGCGTCGACCGGGAAAAGCTGTCCCGAGCTGTTCACCGTGTATATCCAGCTATCCGCAAAATCCGTCCTCCAGTTGAATGTGTTTGCCGCAGAATCGGTTAAGACAGGATTCGCCGGATCGGTAACGTCCAGAACATTTACATTGGTTGAGCCTCCGACATAAATATAGTCCCCATTTACCGTGACGTTATACGCGGTATCTCCAAACCACGAGCCCTGCCATTGCGGGACGGTCGGCTCATCAAGAATATACGTGTACACTCCCGAGTTCAGCCTTGCGACCGCCATGATGTCGCCGTCGACATCGAACTGGTATATTCCACTGACAAAAAATGAATTTATTATCTGCGGATTAGCCGGATCGCCATTATCTCCCGGGATCCCGCTGATCACATCGAAATTCTGGTCTTCATTCCCGACCTGGTCTTCCGCCCTTAAGACAAAGAAATGCTCGTCGCCTGCCGGAAGGCTTTTAAGCTCGTACTCGTAATCCGTGGTGTCGCCACCCACGTAACCGGCATCGAGAATGGACTGCATCGCGCTGATGTCCGACGGGAATTCTGTCGAATAGTAGATGTTATATTTTACCGGAGGGGTAAGGAGGTCGTCAGCTTCATTCCATCCGACTGTTACCGAATGGTAGAAAGGCTCTGTCGTTTGTGCACCCGTGGTTGTAAGCCAGTACGGCGGTTCGGAGTCGGTGCCTATCAGAACGTCATCGCTGCGGATCGGGAATCCGGCGTAATGAGCGACAAGCCCTTCCTCGGTAATCACATCCTTATACGATTCCAGCGACAGGCTTATTGTAGTGTCGTCCGGGGACAGGGAAAAATCCGCCACAACAAATAAAACCAGGTCATGATCAATGTCGAAAAATTTATTCATGTTTTCGAACCTGACCCTGTTCAGCGATGGTGGTGTGGCTTGCATCAGCAACTGATCGGCCTGATCGAATCCGCCATTCTGGTTTGCATCCTGGTAAATATATACCTGGGATAACACCTCATCCGGAGTAGTACCGTGCTTGGAGATATTCAGGCCATCCAGTGTGGCCTGGAATCCGCAATGAACATTTAATTTTAAAAACGGGACCTTGTTGCCGGTCTGGTGAACGAATGGTGGAGCAATGCTTTCCCCCGTTACAACCAGCTCGTTTGTGTACATTCTTGTCCTGAGCCCGTAGGTGGTCGAGCTTCCTTCGCCCGACGAAAGCACCTTGATGAAATATTCCTCTCCCGGCTTTGCATCGGCGAATCCGATCGATTCAAAGCTGTTTGTGGCGTGGTTTTCATCGTACGAACTTCCAATAAGATCAGTCATCTGGGGATCCGAATAAACTTCCATGTCCAGGTCCTCGCCCCACGTGAAAATATCGAGGTATATGTTCAGGAATCCTTCCTGGTTCACTGTTACCTTGTAAAGATCGTATGTGTCATTGAATGGATTACCGGGGAAATCGTGTATCGTGTCGTACATCTCCGCGTCCGGAAGCACCATCCCGACAAACCCATCCGGGTCTTCGAGGCCTGTAAATCTGTCCGATCCGTAAAGAGCCCTGACGGGATTTATGCGCCCCCATCCCGTGAGAATATCGAATCCGGGATCGCCGAGGTCGTCGACCGTGTTCTGCATCCGCGACCAGTACCATTCAGCGCTCATCCCCGGAAACTGGCTGTGAATCAGAGCCATTGTTCCCGCTGTCATCGGAGTCGCGTTCGACGTTCCTCCGAAAAACCCGTGATTGTAGCCATCCTTGTACTGATCGTCTCCGCCGCCATGGACCGTCGTATACCTTTCTCCGTATGCCGAGACATGAATCCAGTCACCGTAATTAGATCCCCATCCGTAGCCATCCTGCCCGGCCGTGATCTTATGTTCATCGATCGGACTTCCATTCGAGGTAAAACAGATGGTAGCCGCGATACTCATCACCGCGTCGTAAGCCGCCGGATAAATGTAGCTGGTCGAATTATAGTTGTGAGCGGCGGCGATCAGGTTGATGCCATGGCCGCCATCCCACGCGTCGTTCATCGCGGTTTCCATTATCTCGCTCTGCTGCGCTCCGCCAAACGACATGCTCACAATCTCGGCACCGTTCATCGCCGCATAATTTACTCCCTCGGTGATTTCAGTTTCCCACGCTGCCCCGAACGATGTACTCAGTGCCATCAGCCTCACACCCGGCGCCATTCCCGTCAGGCCCAGGTTATTATCCTGGGTAGCGGCAACTACTCCCGAGCATGCAGAGCCGTGATATCCGGCTACCCCGTTATCAGCAGGGTTATTATTGTGGCCTGCAAGGTTCCAGCCCCACGTGTCATCCACATAACCATTGTTGTCATCGTCAATTGCATTATCAGGAATCTCATCTTCATTGATCCAGATTCGGTCCACCAGATCTTCATGAGTACGCCGAATTCCGGTATCGATGATCGCGACAATCACATCCGACGATCCTTTCTGTTCATTCCACACGATATTCGCTCCTACATGCGACGGTCCCCACTGGTCGTACATATTGTCCCGAGGATCGTTGCCCTCATCGTCGCGTTCATACAAGGGATCGTTTGGAAAATATGGAGCTTCGGCGAAATAATAAGCATTGTTCGGTTCGGCGAACCTGACGTACGGGTCCTGCCTTAAAATCGACACCATCTCTGGAACGGGGGTGCCATCCGTGATTTTCATGTGGAAAATCGTGCCCCATCGCAGCGGGATCTTACGGATCAGTTCCAGGGGATAAGCGGATTCGAGCGTACCGGTCGAAATCTGGCCAGGGTCGTAAAAGACCACCTGAACTTCACCCTCAGCGTATGGGGCACGGTCCTGAGGCACATTTAATTCGTATGCGCTCCCGGCGGACTCTAAATTATCCTTAATTTCGGTGTTATTTCCCGTGACGTTTTGATCGCTCAGCGATGGCTCAGTCGGCGATCCTTTACCGCAGCTCAGCATTACGAACAGCAGCGAAAAGATAGAAAGCCCTATGATAAGCCTTTGGCTCAGAAAATTATACTGATTCATGAATCTCCTCCACGGGAAAACTGTACGATTGGAACCAACCCATTACAAAAAATCATACAACATTATTATTAAAGGCACAAATTTAGGCTTTTTAAGGGTGGAAATATCATAATTTAAATCTACTTGCCGTAAATTTCCAAATATGCAATAATATTATATGTTACCATTTTATTACCTTTTAAAATTAAATTATCAGGAGTCTTCAAGTGATTCACCGATTATTCACCCTGTTTCTGGCAACAGCAATGGTTATAGCAGTGGGTTGTTCAGGTAATTCTCCGATACTTCCGGATACCGCCAATGGCGCAAATCCTGAAATTACCCCCGCGCACAATTCCCAGTCAGATTTTCAGACATCAAAAAATATCTGGGGTTACTGGGAAATTGCGATCGACACCGAAACACACGAGGTTGAGATCGTTCCACTCAGAGGCGCTCAATATACTGTGGATGTCGTCACTTTCCTGCAGCCGCCTGCCGGGAAATTAAGCAATCTTCAGATTGCGGTCAACGACGTCACCGAATGGTTCACGCAGGGACTGATCGGTGTCGATGTCGGACTTGAGCATCCGTTTAAAGGGTTCGACAAGTATGGCGGCTTTGATGTCATGGGCCTTTTCATAACTCCAGGTTCACGCTCCAGTAATTATGATCCCGATGTGGTCTGGACAAACGGCGACGATGAGCCCGTCCTTATCAATTCCGACGGATATTGCCGCTGGATGAATCCTACCGAATTCCCCGACATGGGAACAATCCTGGATTTCACTCCCGGAGCGCTCGGGGATAAAGATATATCCAAATTCACATCCACAATTAATGGATATAAACTATTCGCCGATGGCCTCGATCTCGATGAGGATGTGGTTGAATATTACTCCGATCCTGCGGAAGTCGATGGAAGAGGCATGTTCAGCTCGACCGCGTTCAATCACCGCCAGTACAATATAAAATTCCCACTGGTCGATCAGCTCCCGAGTATCGTGTTCCAGTACGCGGTTGTCGCGAGTTGGGTCGAACCGGATCCGGCACTTTCCGGAAATCCGGATATCCTCGAAGTACCCGGAGATTTCCCGTTCTCAGCAAATGCCGACGAAGCCATCTATGTCGGAATTACGGACAATTCGACTGTTTGGCACGACGGTAATTCCGGCGGAGGAAGCATAAACCTCGATCTTGAAATTCTTGACTGGGGTTCTCTGCAGAATTCAATGGGAGTGACCGGTGAACTTCACCAGGTTATTATTGAAGGTCCTTCGGGAGTTATTCCCGGCGATTATGTGATATTCGATTCAACATACCTCGCTATTGCCGGGCAGGATGGCAATACGGGAATTTCATCCATTTATAACTTCGACATCGGCGGTGTTTCGCCGCAAAATACCGGAGTACTCCCGATCCTGATAATTGTCGAGAGCGAAGAACCGGCAGATTTCGATCCCGGAACGGGCCTCATCGCCAATGATGACCGACTGGCTGCTTACTTCCGCTACAACATTCCGCTGGGTACCGATCCCGGATCTTCAATTCAGGTGACCGCGCCAAACGGTGGAGAAACCCTTTACCAGGCGATGAGCTATGATATCACCTGGGATCCCGGTTCCGCCGGCGACACGGATGTGATGATCGAATGGTCAACCGATAATTTTGTATCCGACGTCAACGAGATCATCGATTCAACCGCGAACGATGGATCTTATGAATGGAAACCAATCCCGGTTGTCGACACGACTACCGCCAGAGTGCGCATAACCGGACTTACCAGCGCCGAATCCGATACATCGGACGGCGATTTCTCGATAGTTATCCCGCTATGGTTCACGTTTGAAAATCCATGGGTGGTCGACACAGATACGGTAAGCCCGCTCGGCAATTACGATCACAGCCGCGACGAAATATCCCCGGCACTTGTGCAGGATAAAGA
>Ga0214471_10003466_pt1 | contig 12242 bp, 12 predicted proteins | sample RVTome_5_FD_207665 | JGI IMG/M metagenome (GOLD analysis project Ga0214471, IMG submission 207665) | Soil microbial communities from uranium-contaminated site in the Upper Colorado River Basin, Wyoming, United States - RVT142D155 | ecosystem: Environmental > Terrestrial > Soil > Contaminated >... | reverse complement strand
AAGTAATATATGCCGTACGCGGCCCCCGCCACCAGCACAACGGCTATGCCTATTAAAATATATGTTTTCATCATATTGTTAAAACGCTTATCACACTTACTTGTTACGCTTCCATCGTACTCTGCCCCGCCAAATAACGCAAGAGTGTTTCAACGTTTCCCTAGACACTTATTAAAGATTAGTGTATAAAACGAACAAGAAACGGGCTCTTAAAAATACTATGGCCGAGAAGGAGTGCTTAGATGAAGGCTCGACAGATGTTCTTGTGGATGTTCCTGTGGGCGCTTTTTGCGCTTTATCCCAACCCCGCGAATCTTGCAATCAGTTTGTATCGGCTCTACGAGCCGGATATTGATCCTGAAGCCGTACAGATGCTTTCAGCAAATAGCGAATCCGACCCTGCCAAAGTAAAAACAGTTGTAGAGAAAATGCCCTACGAACATGACTGGCAAGTATACGGAATGCCATGGTATTTCCCTACGGTAAAAGAAGTGCTGGAAAAAGGCCGGGGCGACTGCAAGGCGCAAGCGATACTGCTTGCCTCTATACTGCAGAATAAGGCGATAGAAAGCTTCATAAACTATTCTCTCACTCACATGTGGGTCGATTACCAGGATAAGCCGGAGACTATCGCAGAAAACGCCGATCGGGCCGTACTGCAAGTGTATTATTCGCCCTCGCCCCAGCTTTCTTCATCGAGCGAGAAAAGCAACGGGGAAAACAATGCAAAAAAGTCGGCGCAGGTACAGATACCCGCGAAAATAGGCGGCGACCAGCTTGCCGCAATGAAAGACGGTTTGTGGGATGCAATGCCCGTAAGCAGGAAGATACTTTTGTTCGGCGGTTTGGCCGTATTGGTGTTTCTCCGACTGGCCGTTTTCATCGGAGAAAAGAAAAGAAAAAAGCCCCTCGGCGTTTAGCCGCGGGGCTTCTCTTATAAATGGAGATTAGGCATTCAATGCGAAGTACCAAAAAACCGCCCTTTCGGGCAGTTCTTGGTTTACTTTGCCGCCAGGGCTTTTTTGCGCGCGGCGGGCTTCATTGCCTTTATCCGCAGCATTTCTTTTTTGGCGGCCAGGCGCTTTGGCCCTTTTTTGGCAAACTTGGTTTTTTTCTTTGGCCCTGAATTTCGTTTTGACATAGTACACTAAGCATTACACATTCCCCGCCCCTTTGCAACTTATTCTAATATTCTCAAGAATGTTGGAGTGTTTTTCTACGGTAAGCTTTCGCAGGCCAGGCCGTCGTCGTCGGCATCTAAACGGTGCGAGTCTCCGGGATTATGGTTGTCGTGAAACCATTGGGCGTAAGCGTGGCTGCTAAAATCCCCACAGTCGCAATCAGACGAAATGCACGAGGGAACCGAAAAAGATGAAGGAGAGGGCGGTGGAGGCATCGGCTCTTGCTGGTCTGGCGCCCACAAACCAATTTGTTTGTCGCGAGCTTCAGCTGCCGCGGCCACAAATTGCCCAGAATGCGCCACATCGGGCGGATATGTATAAGCAGTGGCATATCCTTGCCGCGCCATTTGCAAATTTACAAACGTATTGCCCACATACACATAGCGCAACAGCCTACCGTAACGGTCGGTTTCCGAAATATCTTTTTCCAAACGCACCTGCTTTTGCAACACAAATTCTTCCAGTTTTTGCTTGGCCTCTAGGTAATACGGGTCGCCGCGCTCTGGGGTGTCTATACCAATTAACCGCACGCGTTCCCCCGATGCAATTTCCACCGTATCGCCGTCAACCACAAAAGTCACAAGAGCAAGATTTTGTTGCTCCCCCTCTCTGGTCTGGACAGGTTCTTCTGCCTCTTCTTGGGCTTGATTTGAAGATACAGATGCCTGACTCCCCGCCACCATCAAACCCAACAACACAAACCCCGCCACAATCGCCAAGGGAATTTTAAACCTCTCAATAAACCCTTTCATAATCCCACTCTACCACCTCGACAAACTCAGTGTAAACAAAAATCGCCCAAAGGGCGATTTTTATCCTACGTTATACAGCCCCAATACGCTTCTCAACCCTTAAACTTACTGATATCAAACTCTTCCTGAAAAAAGCGAGATGTAATTTCTACACTACCCTGAGCAAAAGCTTCATCTACTCTGTGATTTCCGTGCGGACTTGTTGGGCGTTTGTCTTTTTTCTTAATACTCACGGCGTGAACAATCACCTTATCGCCCAGGACAGAACCCAACTTCACCCATCCATCCGCTGTAATAGGGAAAGACTTCTCTTCGTTCATGTACGAGATAACTTCTTTTTTTCTACAAAAGCGTCTAAAACCCTTTCTACTTGATTCGCTGGCAAACAAAGGTTTTCTGAAATTTCTGGTCCTTTAATTCTCTTTTTGCCGGCCTTCTTTTGCTCTAAAATAAACTCGGTAATCATTGTTCTTGCTTTTGCATCTGAAACTTGATTAATGCCCCCATTGTTGATAGCTTTACGAAGCTCGGAAACTTGTTCTATTAGGTCCTTCACCTCTCCTTTCATTGTTTCATATTCCCAATGGCGGAAACGGACATCAGCAAACTCCCCTTCCACGCTTGAAGGATCCTCAATCGAGTAAACAGTATTTTTAGCTTCTTTTGTTGTATCAAAAATATCACTCATATTTACTTATTACCTAAAAAACGTTCCAGGATACTCCCCCGTGTAGATGTAATTAATACGACCTTGTCGTTATAATGTGCCAGAGAGGGATGTTCAAAAGAGAGTATCCCATTCATTTTGTCTGATGTGGAAACATGGAAATTCACAGAAACAGCATGGATTTCGTTATCAGGCCCTAGTCTCTTTTTAAGATCCTGCAGCACAGAATCCTTAAGTAGCTCATTCAGCTGCAAATCCTTCGATAATACTTGAGTTGGCTTATGAGATTTTAACCTTGCGAAAAAGGTAGGCATAGAATATTAATTAGGGATTTCTTTCACCATAGCAAATTTTAGAGAAAAATTCAAGCACGGTTATTGGAGCTGGGTTTCGAAGGGGCGGGTGCCATCGAGCATAAGATCGGCGTGGGATTGGGCGAACAAAAAACCAACGCGTTGCAATACAAGTTGTTACAACAGCAAAAGGGTAGCTAACCCCAAAAGCACAAGAAACCCAAGTATGTCGGTTGTTGTGGTAATAAGTATGCCCGCTGAAGTTGCCGGATCCTTTCCCAGGCGCGACAGCAGCAGCGGAAAAAGCGTGCCAAAAAACCCGGCCACCAAAAGGCTGGCCACCACGGAAACTCCGGCCACCAGGCCTAAAAGCGGGTTTTGGTTTAATGCGACAGCTACAATAAAAACAATACAGCCGGTTATTACTCCGTTTATAAGCGCGGCTATAAGTTCGCGAGTAAGCGCGGCCCTGCTGTTGCGCAGGGTAATTTCTCCCACGGCAATGCCCCGCACCATAACAGCCAGCGTTTGCGTGGCGGCGTTGCTTCCCATGCCCGCCACAATGGGTAAATACGCGGCAAGCAGCACTATGTGCGCCAGCGTGTCTTCAAACAGCGCAACCACGCCTCCGGCAAGAAACACCGTAACCAGGTTTACAATAAGCCACCGGTAGCGGTGGCGTATTTTTTTCCACGCGCTGTCAAACGGGCGCTCGGTTGCTTCCACGCCCGCGAAACTATACAGCGTGGCGGCCGGAGACTCGCCCAACAGGTCAATAACGTCGTCTGTATATACCACGCCCAGCACACTGCCGTCGTTATCCGTAACCGCCACTGTTTTGTGGGGCTCGGCGGCAAAAAGCGCGGTAATGTCGCTGGCCGCGGCGTTATACGCAATGGTTTTCATGGGTTCTACGTACGGCGCGAGCCTGGCTGAATTGCGTTCGCGCACCAGCGTGGCCACGGGAACTTCTCCGGCAACTTTGCCGTCCCGGTGCGCGAGCACCGCGGGAACTTTACCGGTGTTGCGCAAATGGTCTTCAATAATGGCCGCGGTTTCCCCAATGGTCGTGCGGTCGGCAAGAAACACGTAGTTTAAGTGGAATAGCGCCATGGAAGCCTGCGCGTGGAACCGCAAAAACTGTTCGGCTTTGGCGTGCAGGTCGTTTTTTAAGCGCTGGACAATGCGCGTTCTGCGCCCGGCGTCTTCCATATGGCTTAAAATATAATGGGCGCGGCGCAAGTCTAAGTGGTCTAACAGGTCAACGGCTTCGCCAACCGACAGGCGTTTTAACATATCCTGGCGCACCTGCGGGGAAAGCGTGTTAAACACCGCGGCGCGCTCGGCAACGGGCAGCGCGCGAAAATACGTTACGCGCTCTTTGGGGCGGTACGTAATGCGCTGGGCCGCCTGCTCCAATTGGGTTTCCTTTTTTTGCGCCATACAATAATGTATGTATTGTATCGTTTCACCCGCCAAATGAAAAGCCTTCCGCCCGGCTAAGCAAAAAACTAACACATTCTCACATTCTCAAGAATATGAGAATATCATTTTAGCTGTAGGACCGGGGAGGAATATTGCGGAAACCGGATAGGCGCTTGGCTGATTTACGCAAAGAAAAATTATCATCCCCATAGATTATTTTTCTACTGCGCCGGTCATTGATTTTCCTGCCGTGAGTTCATTGAACGGTGGAGGACGGAATCAAACAACTCCTGGAGTCTTGCTTTTTGCTCCACCAGACCTTTTTTGCCTGCCCCGTAGTGAGCCGAGCTTGTCGAGGTTCTACTACCGGGGTATTCTTGCACCGCGTTCAGCTTTTGCACAATTTCCTTTTCCCCGCCTACTTGGGCTTCGCCCCAAAACTTTTGGATGGACGGATTTTGTGGCGGACAAAAATAAATATCACTTAATATGTACGCAGTTGTAACCCCTCAATTTTCTGATAGTCGCTATCATTGGATAGTAATATTGCACCATTTGTTTTTGCGGTAGCGCCAATAAGTAAATCAAGTGCCGAAATTGTAAATCCGTTTTGGTGAATAGTCTTTTCAATTTGGCTGGCTTCCTCTGCTTCTCTTTCTCCAAACGACAAAACTTTGAGTGTCTTCCTTAGTTCCTCGAATTTCCGTATCTTTGTTTGGTTTTGTTCTTTACCACGGAGAATCTCAAATAACGCCACCGATGCGATGGCGGTTATTGCGAGAGAGGCATTCTTGATTTCTTCATAGACCAGAACGGCGTTTTCCTTACCGTTTAAGAGATCAATGATAAAATTACTCTCCAAACAGTATTTGGTTTCTTCTTGCGAGGTCATCATCAAAGCGTTTTTTAAACAGGCCAATACCCGCTTTCATTTCCCTCGCTTCCTCATCGGTTAGAATACCGATAAATCCATTGTAAAGATTTCCGCTAAAAACTACTCGCGGAGGCTCTATCCGAAAAAGCCAAGAGTTGGGGACCATCAAAGAGACACCGGAGTTTGTTGCTTCCTCGGTGAATGGTTCGACTGTCATCAAAGAAAGTGCGCTAACTTCCACCACTTTCCCGATCTCCTTGGTTGTGTACGAATCAAGATATGAAATCATAGAATTAGATCTTTTTTACCCACGACTGGGACTCAAAATTGAGGTCAATCGAGGGCTGATTATTCTTGATAGTTTTCTGAACTTTTCCGGCAAAAGTAAACTGATATGACAAGTCTGCCGTTTCAAGGTATGCACCCGGACGCTCAAAATCCGCTGAATCTTTTCCAGCAAGCAATTCGTTTGGATGAAATGGCTGACCAAGCTTCATCTCATCAGCATAACTATCGTATAGCTCACGCATAATTTTATCAACCCCATCGGCCACTTTTTCAATTTTAAGCCCTAATTCTGTTGCTTCGTCTCGGTCGATCGGATAAGCGTGAATAGTAATATCACCCGTCATTTCTTTAACGATTTTCTTGATTTTTTCGTCATTTTTATCCATGTGCAACCAAAGCAAGCGTTCAGAAACCATTTTTGCCATCCTGTAAGCACGATACGCGTTGCCAATTGACAACGGATGGAGTTTCTCTACAAGTAACTTGTATGAGTCGATCATTTGATCCTCTTTCACTCCTGCTTTTTCTTTTGCAAACAAAAGATATGAATTCAAATCTTCCACACTTACAGGAAGCCTCTGCTGTGGATTTGATGGATTCTGTGGATTGAATGGGTGATCTGTAGTCGGATCAACGGGAGTTAATTCACCGAGTTTGCCCATTACAATCGTATCTGCCCCCATGCAGATAAGTGTTCCTGCGCTATGTGCCTTGTAAGGGACGAGAATCTCAAACTCATCGCAATGATTACGAATCAATTTTACAATACGAATTGGTGCGAGCATATCTCCCCCACTGGTGTAGAGAAAAAGACTGATCTTTTTTACTTTACCGATAGCGTCGAGCTGATTGCCGAGTAGTGGAATAATGTCGCTTGCAATTTTGGTAGCAAAAGGAGCCCTATCGCTGGTGGCGTAGGTTATAACACGCGAATTGCGCTCTATTTCAAGCTTTTTGATTAAATCCGTCTTGTTCATAATTAGCTACTTCCATAGTAGCAGTTTTAGCTATTTTCCGCAAAACTAGATGGTGCTCAAAACTTCTTCGACTTTTAACTCCATTAGTGGGGAAGGAATTTTTGCCCGCCCTCGCTTTTCTGCTCGTCGGTTAGTTGAGTGTCGCCGTCAATATCGTTTTGTAAATCCGCAACCAATTTTCTCACAAAACTTGTTACGAATACTTTCGCTTGCGCGTCTTGCCAATACCAGTGGTTAATCCGATTCAAAAACAAATGGCTTTTACCCGTTCCGGGGCCGGAAACGATCAAAAATTTGACGGCTCCGTGTTGAGCGATAGCCGAGGCGTTTTGATTTCGGTATTCAGTACGCCCATCGTCATCTAAAGCGTCCAATTCACCACGTAAAGTTTGGAGTTCAGTGGCTTCAAAGGGGGTGCCGTCATTATTGATCAAGTGTCGCATATTACCTAAACATCATTTAGAACGTCGCTGATTTTCCCTTCCATAAGCTCAATTAAGCGGCGGTTGGCGGCGATGATTTCTTCTTCCTTTTCCGCTTCGGCTACGAGCTGTTTTTGGATTTCGAGAGAAGGAAGTGGGATTTTGAATTTTTGCAATCCGCCCAAAACAATGTAATTCGTAGCGGATCCAAATTGTCGGCTCTGAATATAATCGCTCCATTCCGCAGATAAATAATGGTATAGGAATTTCCCTAAAATTCTATCCTTAAAATTCAAAAGCACATAGGTTCTTTGATATGCTTGGAATTTGCCCTCAAAATAGAAAACTTTCCCAACATTCGCACCATTGCCGGGAAGCAAAATAGCTTCGGTGTCAAAGGCATAGTCTGGGCTTTTGTATCGGCCTATCGCGCAAGTGAAAAACGGATATTTTCCATCAGGCGTTGAATGATTAACGTCTTTTTTCCCAGTTTTTATATCACACATATCTCCTAACTCTACCCATTCAACATCTTTTAACTTTCTAAGCGACTGGCCAAAATAGCGTCTCTCTCTCTCTAGATTTTTGATAATTTCTTTGGCGTGCTTGATGGAATTTTCCTTCGTCTCGATTTGCTCCACAATTTCGTTTTGCACATCTAAAGGAGGGAGTGGAATTTTGATTTTATAAGCATCATTTCGATTCAGGCCAGGTACACCAGCTTGAGTATTAACTTTGTCGAGATTCAATCGGCGTAACAAAAAATACAAAAATTTTAGGCCGATTTTATTTTCATCGGATAGCTGAACATAAAAGGCGGTATCAATCGGAAAACCGCTCTTTTCGGAGTATGTAACTGCTCCAGCCGTTCCTTTTCTTCCGATTACGATGAGCGGTCCTTTAACCAGATATTCGTTGTGATATCCGACAATTCCATTTGACCCAAAGACTGGGTATTCGCCACCCTTTCTATTTTCTTCTTTCAATGGCTTCCCATATTCAAATGTGCAAACTTCTCCCAACTCTACCATCGGCCACTTTTGATTTAGCCGAGACTTAGCTTCTCTATATCTATCGGCGGTCAGATTGTAATTTCCATTTTCGGATATTTTTTCTTTCTTAACCCAAAGCGCGAGATCGCTTTCTTGTTTTTTGCCATTCTTCCATGCGTTTAAGACTGCCAATGATTCCGGCAGGTCATCTTTATCAATTTTTCGCCTTTGCGCGCCAAGATCAAAGCCGTCGTTTTCTACTTTTACAAACAGAATTTCGTTGCTCTTCTTGGCAAGCTGATTATCGAAAAAGAGAATGCTCGTTTTTACATTTCCTTTGCCGCCAGGTTTTGCAAATACCCCTTGCGGCAATGAAACGACGGCATACAAACCATCTTCAACTAATTTTTTACGCAATTCCTTATACGCCGAATCGTTTCTGAAAATTACTCCTTCCGGCACGATTATACCGGCTCGTCCTTTGATATTGAGATGCTCCAAAATATAATCAACAAACAACACCTCACTGCGCGTGGCCTGCACGGAAAAACGCTTATGAGGGCGAATCCCACCCTTTGGCGTCATAAACGGCGGATTAGCAAGAATGACATCAAAAGCATCATCCCAGCGATCCTCATACGTCAAAGTGTCATATTCGTATATTTTTGGATCGGGAAAATGGTGCAAGTACATGTTCACAATGGCGATTCGCATCATTCCCGGATCAATGTCATAACCGACGAAGTTGCTCATCATTTTTTGTTTTTCTTCCGGGGAGAGGCGTTTTTCCGCGCTCGTTGGCTCGCCCGTTTGGTCATTCTTTCCGTCGTGCTGGCGCAAAATATGTTTGTACGCGGAGATCAAAAATCCGGCTGTGCCGCAAGCGGGGTCCAAGATAGTTTCGTTTTTCTTTGGCGCAACGACCTCAACTATAAAATCAATAATGTGGCGCGGCGTGCGAAACTGCCCCGCTTCTCCCGATGTGCCGACAACGTTCAACAGATATTCATATGCGTCGCCCAAGTCCTCACTGTGATCAAAAGTAAATCCTTCAATTTCTTTCAGAAACAAATTTAATGTCTGGGCGTCGTTATAGGGCAACGCCGCGCCCTTAAAAATATCCTTGAAAAGCTGGGGGATGTGCGGATTTTTGGACATATTCGTGATGGCTTGAACATACAGATCAAGCCGCTCGGCTCCGGAAAGCCGTTTGTCCAAAAGTTTGGTCCAACTGTATTTTTCAAAACCGTTGGCGAAAAATCTTGTCTGCCCGCCAAGCTCCTGCGCTTCCTTGTCCATATCGTCCATAAACTTATAAACCAGCGCGGTGGTGATTTGCTCCACTTGCGCTTTTGGGTCAGGCACTTTGCCGACAAGGATGTCTCGGGCCGAGTCAATTTTCCGTTTTGTGATTTGGTCAAGCATAATTATTCCAAGGTTATCTCATGTATTGATTGACAGGCACATAATCTTTTACATATTCCGGCACCGTATCGCGCCAGCCATTTAATGCCTTAAATTCTTGCATAGAAAATCCGGGGTACACATTCAGCTCGGCAAAGTGTTTGCTGTTGATGATGTCGCGGAAACGCTCATCTGCCACATACGCTTTCAGATAGTTTCGGATATACGGCACATATTTATTTTCCGGCTTATAGATTGAGATAAACTTTTCCACCTCATCTTCCAGTTTTTCGTCTTTGGATTTGAAAGCGTCAATCAAGCCGAATACTCGCTCCAAAAATTCACGCCAAGACAAACGGCGGTCAAGATTTTCGCTTTTGCGGATTTTTTCAAGATTAAGGAAAAGCTCCGGCTTATCTTCGTACTTGTCGCGCAGGATTTTTACCGCTTTTTCCCATTGTTCCTGATCTACCGCCTGTTTAACTTCTTCGTCATTTTGGATTTTCTTTCTCGCTTCTTCAAACAGCTTGCGATCAACCTTCATGCCTTCGGTGCCGATTGGCGTTTCCGTCAATTGTTTGATTTTGTCGGGGTCAAAAATTTCAAACTCATCAATATCAACGCCTACTCCGTCGCCCTCGCCGCCTGTGCCTTTCTTGATGATAGGCAGGCGAAGTGCCTCATCATAATCAAATTTTTCTTCAAAGTATTCAAAGTTGGCGAAGAAATCGAAAAACTTGAATTTGTCTTTGATGACTTTTCGCACTTCGCCGTCCTCGTCTTTATATTCAAACGTGAATTTGCGGGTACCGCGTCCTTTCATCTGCACAAAATCTGTCGGCGAAAAAACAGGACGAAGCAAGGCGAGATTCAAAATATCTTCGCAGTCATAGCCAGTCGTCATCATGCCGACGGTAACGCACACCCTTGTTTTGCTTGATTTGTAGCCGGGCAAAAATTTTGTATGGCCATTGAGATTATTGTTGGCAAAGTTAGTCGGCATTTGTTGGGAGTCCTGAATGTTTGAGGTGATTTGAACGGCGAAATCAGAACTGTATTTGTCCGGCCATACTTGGTGAGCCATCTGATTTAAGGTTTGCGTAATCTTGGAAGCGTGCTTTTGGCTGACACAAAAAATAAGCGTCTTACCCATCTCGCCGCTTATCGGGTCTTTCAAGGCATTTTCAATAATGGATTTGCAAAATACCTGATTTGTTTTGTCGGAAAAGAATTTTTTCTCAAAATCGCGCTGGAAAAAAGTTTCTTCGGTTTCTTCACCCTCCTCGTTTTCAACCATTACCGCATAGCCCTTTTCCGAAAGAAGCTCCGTGGTAATATCGGTGCGAGCGTCAACGGCAACAGGATTGATAAGGTAGCCGTCTTTTACACCATCAAGCAAGGTATATCTGAACGTCGGCTCGCCGCTCGGACAACCAAAAGTCGTGTAGGTATCTAATAGTTGCCTGCGTTCCCATGCGCGCGGATCATTTGCTGAAAGTTTTTGAGGGTCAACATTTTTTAGATAATCTTTCGGCGTTGCGGTAAGTCCGAGCTTATAGCCGACAAAGTATTCAAAGACGGCGCGGCTGTTGCCGCTGATTGAGCGGTGCGCTTCGTCGGAAATAATGAGGTCAAAATCTGTCGGCGAAAAAAGTTTTTTGTACTTGGCCTGCGAGGCAAGACTTTGGACAGTTGAAATAACAATGTCCGCTTTTTTCCAATCATCACGGTTTTGCTTGTAAACAACAGACGTATAATCGTTTTTGAGATAGCGGACGAAGTTTTTGTACGCCTGATCCTCAAGCTCCAACCGATCCACTAAAAACAAAATTCTTTTCGCGTTGCCGGTACGCAAGAAAAGTTTAATAACTGCGCCGGATACAAGCGTTTTTCCTGTGCCGGTTGCCATTTCAAAGAGAAAGCGGTCACTGCCAGCTTCCGCGCTCCGTTGCAGTGCTTGAATTGCTTTAAGTTGATATGGACGCAAAACCCGCAAACCCTCGTCATAGAGATATTGCGCTTTCGTCGTTTCGTCTTTATAGCGGGGATCGTCTTTGAAATTCGGATTTTGCGTCGTAGCAATGTAATCCGATTCAACCTTGTCGTCGGCAAGACGCTTGTTGTCGGGCGTAAACTCCAAGCGGTGCAGGAGTGATTCTTGCGTGGGAAATTCCGTGATAATTTCCGGATTGCCTCGTTCTAAATCCCAGAAATAGTGCAAATTGCCGTTTGAAAGCAACACGAAGCGAGCATTTTGAGATTGAGCATAGCGGCGTGCTTGTTCTTTCCCATCGAACGGGTCTTTCTCCTCTTTCTTCGCTTCCAAAACGACAAACGGAAATCCCTTTTCGTCTAGCAGTAGAAAATCAATAAATCCGCCCTTGGTACTTTCAAAGTTCTCGCCAAAAGCGTCAATATCTTTTTTGGATATTTTTACGTTCGGCTCAAGTTGAATATTGGCGGATCCCTTCTCGTCATCAAAAAATTTCCACCCTGCTTCTTCAAGCAGTTTGTTAATTTTTATCCGTGCTTTTGCTTCTTTAGCGTTTGCCATAATTATTTCAGCAAATCATCCATGCTTATATCAAGCGCGCGTGTTGTATCTCCTCCATTAAACCCCATTTCGGCTGAATACGCCAAGCGGGTGGCGTATTCGCGTACCTTACAACTTTCTATACCTCGTTTTGCGGTCAATCAAAATGCGCGAGTCTGTCTCGCGCAAAACCTGCCCTTTCGGAGGGGTCGCCCCAATCGCTTCTTCTCTTGGCTTATAGAGAGGTTCCTCCATAGAATGGCCTTATCATGGCACATTTTTGGGGGGATTTCAAGCCAAAAAAATGGGGAATAGTAATCAATATGGAACAGCGGTAAGCGGAGGATAAAGGGGAATTTGACGTGAAAATTTGGTCTGGGATTTTCTCATGGTTTTTGGCGGTATTCGTACCAGGGAAACCGCGAGAAAGTTCG
>Ga0214471_10003465_pt1 | contig 12244 bp, 12 predicted proteins | sample RVTome_5_FD_207665 | JGI IMG/M metagenome (GOLD analysis project Ga0214471, IMG submission 207665) | Soil microbial communities from uranium-contaminated site in the Upper Colorado River Basin, Wyoming, United States - RVT142D155 | ecosystem: Environmental > Terrestrial > Soil > Contaminated >... | reverse complement strand
CCATCGGTTCGGTTGGGTCGGTCGGTTGCTGATCGGGATTGGGCGACGCGGGGTCGTTCGGTTCGTGCGTCATCGGTCCTGTCGCTCGTACGGTTGGCGGGCGGGCATGCAGGCATCCTGAACCCACAGGGTTGCGCCCAGAGCGCCACAGGCGTGAAGTTTCATTGACCTTCGCCGTCGACGCGCGGCAGCCGGACCGTGAAGGTGGCGCCCTTGCCGAGGTCGCTGGCAACCGCGATCGTGCCGCCGTGCATCTCGACGATCGAGCGCGCGATGGCAAGCCCAAGGCCACTGCCGGAGGCGCGCGCCTCGCCCACGTTCGTGCCGCGGAAGAAGCGGTCGAAGACCAGCGGCAGCTCGGCGGCCGGGATGCCCGGCCCCGAGTCCCGCACCTCCAGCTCGGCCGCTCCATCGCCGTCGCGGAGGCCGACCACCACCTCGCCGCCTCGCGGGGTGAACTTCAGCGCGTTGCCGATGAGGTTGGTGAGCAGCTGGACGATCCGTTCACGATCGAAGCGCAGCATCACGGGGCTGGTCGGCACCTCGCTGGTGAGCGCGATGCCACGATGCTCGGCCATCTCGGCGTGGGCCTCCACCACCTCCCGAACGGGATCGCGCAGGTCGCCCCAGCGCACGTCGAGCGGGAAGATGCCGGCGTCGATGCGTGACAGGTCGAGCAGGTTGGTGCTCATCCATTCGAGGCGGTTGATCTGCTCGGTCGATCGGTCCAGGAACTCCTGGCGCTGTTCCGGGCTCACCTCGCCGTCGCGCTGCAGCTCGGTGAACGTGCGCAGCGCGGCGATCGGGGTCCGCAGCTCGTGGCTGACGTCGGCAACGAACTCCCGCAATTGATCGCGATCGTCCTGCAGGAGGCGGACGGATTCACTGAGCTGATCTGCCATCACGTTGAATTGCCGCCCCAGCTCGTCGACCTCCACGATCCCGAAGACCGGTGCGCGCTCGTCGAGCGCGCCCTGCGCGAACTTGCTCGAGGTGCGGCGCAGGCGGGCGAGCGGTCCGGTCAGTCGACGAGCCGCCAGCACGCCCACGAACAGGGACACCGCCAGCGCGGCCAGGCCGGCGCCGACCAGCGTCCCATTCACGCGCTGCAGGGTGGCGACTCGGTTGGTGTAGACGTCGTCCACCGTGTAGATCAGCGTCACCGTCTGGCCAGCAGTGAGCAGGAGGTCTCCGCGGACGCTCACCGCATCGACGCCGGGATCAGGCTGCAGGCCCTGCGCTCGCAGGGCGGCGTCGGTGGCGGCGTCCGGTAACGCCAGCGCGGCCCGCGATCCGTCGAGGTAGGTGATCTCCACCGTCCCCTGAGCGAGTGCGTTGGCGGCCTCTTGGGCTGCCGGCTGCAACAGCTGGGTGTCCCGAAGCTCACGAGTCAACAGCCAGCTGGGTCGGCGTTGGGCGAGGAACTCTGCCCCGTTGCGGACGAGGAGCCGCGTGGCGATCGCTGCGGTCTCCGCGCGCCGTTCCGCCTCATCCGCGAAATAGCCGGGCAGGATCTGGGAGAGCGCGACGCCGGAGACGACCAGCGCCACCAACGCGACGCTGGCCAGGATCAGCACCAGCCGCACGTTCAGCCGCTGGAGTACGCCCGCCAGCCCTCGGATCGTCCCCAGCCTGGAGTCACTCCTCGGAGAACGCATAGCCGACCCCTCTCACCGTCCTGATGTAGCGCGGCTGGGCGGGATCCGGCTCGATCTTGTCGCGGATGTGGCTGATATGCACGTTGATGGTCCGCTCGTCGGCCTCCAGGGCCTCGTAGTCGCGGACCAGCTCGAGCAGCTGAGTCCGGGTGTAGACCCGACCCGGCCGCGTGGCCATGTGGCGCAGCAGGTCGAACTCGGTGGTGGTCAGCCCGATCCGCTGGCCATCGCGCGTCACGCGCCGGCGCTCGAGGTCGATCACCAGGTCGCCGCGGCGAAGCGTCCGACCTGCCTGGGTATCGGCCAGCTCGCCATACGCGCGGCGCAGCTGCGCCTTCACGCGGCTGACCAGCTCGCGCACGCTGAACGGTTTGACCAGGTAGTCGTCGGCACCGATCTCGAGGCCCACCACCTTGTCGACCTCGTCGGCACGGGCCGTCAGAAAGAGGATCGGGGCGCGCGTCTCGCGGCGCAGCTGCCGGCACACCTCGAAGCCGTCGATCCCCGGCAGCCGAACGTCGAGCAGGACGAGGTCGGGCGCGATATCGGCGAAGCGCTTCAGCGCCTCCTCCCCGGTGGGAACGACTGTCACGCTGTAGCTCTCGCGCTCGAGCGCCACCTGGACCCCGCGCGCCACCGCGGGCTCGTCCTCGACGATCATGATCGTGCCGGCCATCCGGCCACGGATTCTAGACCGATTGCGCCCGATCGCCCGCAGACCAGCCCGTCCGTCGGCCCAGTATCGCCGGCGCCGATCAATGAGCGCCGCAACCCTACTTCCGGCGATCCGCGATCGCTGCCGACAATCCGTCGACGCCGCAAGAGGCCGACGGGCGCCGATACATCGCTGACGGCGATTTCCGGACGAAGCCTGGGAGGCGTCGCCTTGCTGCTCGATCGGTCCACTGGTACGATGCCGGCTCGCACGGGCAGCCGCCATGTACCGACGTGGGCCGCCCCTCCACCCGCTCGAGGACTCCTCATCACCATGGATCTCCAGATCAGCGTCGAGCCGCGCGACGTGACCGGCAAGCGCACGAAGCGCCTCCGGGCCGCGGGCGTGGTCCCCGGCGTCGTGTTCGGCAAGAAGGCCGGCTCGGTCGCTGTACAGCTCGACGCCAAGGCGTTGGAGGCCCTCTACCGCGAGGCTGGGCGCACCAGCATCGTCAAGGTCTCGGTCGATGGCGGCAGCCCTACCAGCGTCGTGATCAAATCGATCCAGCGCAACCCGCTGACCGGTCGCGCGCTGCACGTCGACTTCTTCGCGCCTGACCTGACCCAGGAGATGATGGTCGACGTCCCGCTCCTCTTCGTCGGCAGGGCGCCGGCCGTCGAGGAGACCGGCGGCTCGCTGTTCACCTCCCTCGACCACCTCAAGGTGAGGGCGCTGCCGGCCGACCTGCCGCACGAGTTCACCGTCGACGTCTCGTCCCTGGTCGACCTCGAATCCGCGATCCACGTCAGCGACCTCCCCGTCGCCGAGAATGTCACCGTCCTCAACGACCCCGACGAGCTGGTGGCCAAGGTGATGCCGCCGCGCGTCGAGGAGGAGCCTGAGGTCGAGCTCGAGGCCGAGGAGGGCGAGGAGGGCGAAGGCGCCGAGGGCGAGGGTGCTGCAGCCGAGGGCGAGGGAGCCGAGGCAGAGGGCGAGTCCGCGGCCGAGACGACCGGGTAGGCCCACCACAGCCAAGACCGATGGACCAACGCCGTGCCGCCATCCTGGTGGGCGCGGCGTTGCTGCATCAGTGCCCCTGCGCACTGCGGCTGGGAGACCGCTCGAATGCTCCACGTCCCCGACGGCGACGGCTTCCGCCAGTACATCCGCGATCCGCTGGGTGTGATGGGCCAGCGCGGATTGCTCGAGACCTACGCTGGCGACGTCGACCTCCCGGCCGACGCCTTCGACAGTGGCTACCGCAGCGGCGGACTGGAGCTGTGGTTCACCCCGGCCGACACCGCCGCCTACATCGTCGGCCCCGGGATCGTCGAGCGCTGGCCTCGGGCCGACCCGCCGGCCGGCTGCGCCTGAGCTACTCGGGTCGGTAGCTGCGCTCGCCGCTCTCAGTGTCGATCCACACCCGCATCCGCTGCCCGGTGGTGGGATCCACGAACACCTCATCGGTAGGGCGGGAACCCTTAGCACCAGCCGCGCGCTCCTCTGGCGAGGCGCCGTATCGCTGCCGCTCGAACAGAACGATCACCAGGCCGGCGGCGCCGAGCCCGGCCACGTACAGGCCCTCGAAGCGAAGCCCCGTCGCGGCGGCCGTCAGACCTCCGAGGAACATGAGCGTCGCCACCACGGCCACCAGCAGACGCACGACCTGCCACATGACGCCTGGCCCTCAGTCGAGCGGCGAGGTGGGCGCGGCGGCGTCGGGCTCGACCACGACCGCCGTGCCGTAGGCGACGATCTCGGACATGGTGCTGCCCAGCGACGAGCTGTCGAAGCGCATGCTCAGCACCGCGTTGGCGCCCATCAGCGTGGCGTTGTGGACCATGCGATCCAGCGCCTGGCGGCGCGTGTCCTCCAGCAGCTCGGTGTACTCGCGGATCTCGCCACCAACGAGTGACCGGAAGAAGGCCGCCAGGTTGCCCGAGAACCCTCGGCTGCGGACCACCAGCCCGAAGACCTGGCCCTTCATCACCGTCACCCGGTGGCCGCCAAGGTAGGGAGTCGTCACGACGATCATGCTCGTCAGTATCGCGCAACGCGGTCCGCTGGAGTGGCCGCTACTCTGAGTGGCCTTACGACCGCCCGCCGCCCCAAAGGACGCCGCTGAATCCCCTTCGACGGTCGTGCCGCTGCCGGGAGCAGCCGTCTGACGCCTGGAGCGCCTCCTGCACGGCTCTCGGCGGTCGTAGGGCTACCGTGAGTGGCGATCAGGCACGCGCTGCAACTCGTCCTAGAATGAACCGATGACGACCGATACCCGCGCCGCGACCGGGGTGCGCGACGTGCAGATGATCATCGGCGGCGAGCAGGTGGCGGCCTCCGACGGCCAGATCTTCGACGTCGTGAACCCCGCCACCGGCGAGACGATCGCCCGCGCTCCGCTGGGCGGCAAGGCCGACGTCGACCGCGCGGTGGCCGCGGCTCAGGCCGCCTTCGAGGACCCGAAGGGCTGGTCAACGTGGTCGGCAGCGAAGCGCGGACGCGCACTGGCCAAATACGCGACCGTCATCAAGGACCACATCGAGGAGTTGGCGCAGCTCGAGAGCCGCAACGTCGGCAAGCCGATCAAGAGCGCCCGCGGCGAGGCGCTGGCGGTGAGCCTCGTGTTCGAGTACTACGCCGGCGCCGCCACCAAGCTGTTCGGCGAGACGATCCCGGTCAGCCGGCCGGGGCTGGACTTCACGCTGCGCGAGCCGATCGGCGTGTGCGGCCTGATCGTGCCCTGGAACTTCCCGATGAACATGGCCAGCTGGAAGCTCGGCCCCGCGCTGGCGGCGGGCAACACCGCCATCCTCAAGCCGGCCAGCTACACGCCGCTCACCGCCATCCGGCTGGGCGAGCTGGCGCTGGAGGCCGGCATTCCGGCCGGTGTGGTCAACGTCATCACCGGCCCGGGCGGCTCGGCCGGCGCCGCGCTGGCGGCGCATCCGGGCGTCGGCAAGGTGGCGTTCACGGGCGAGACGACCACCGGCCAGGAGATCATGCGGCTGGCCGCCAACAACGTGAAGAAGGTGAGCCTGGAGCTGGGCGGCAAGAGCCCCAACATCGTCTTCGCGGACGCAGACCTGGAGAAGTGGGCGGCCGAGGCTCCATACGCCGTCTTCGACAACGCCGGGCAGGACTGCACCGCCCGCAGCCGCATCTTCGTCGAGGCCTCGGTCCACGACCGAGCGGTCGAGCTGCTAACCGCCGCCACGCAGAAGGTCGTGGTCGGCGATCCGCTCGACGAAGCGACCGAGATGGGCAGCCTGGTCAGCTTCAAGCAGCGCGAACGCGTGCTCGGCTACGTCGAGGCCGGGCGCGAAGAGGGAGCCGAGCTGCTGACCGGCGGCGAAGCGCCCACCGGCGACCCGTTCGACCTGGGCGCCTACCTGCTGCCGACCATCTTCGACGCCTGCCGTCCCGACATGCGCATCGTGCGCGAGGAGATCTTCGGCCCGGTGGTGACCGTCATCCCGTTCGGCGACGAGGCGGAGGCGATCCGCCTCGCCAACGACACCCTGTACGGCCTCGCCGGTTCGATCTGGAGCCGGGACATCGGGCGTGCCCTGCGGGTGGCGAAGGGCATCCGCGTCGGGACGGTGTCAGTCAACAGCAACGCATCGGTCCATACTGAGGCGCCGTTCGGCGGCTACAAGATGTCGGGCATCGGCCGAGAGCTGGGGATGCACGCCCTGGAGCTCTACACCGAGGTGAAGAACGTCTTCGTCGACCTCAGCTGAGGTCTACTGAGCGCGACAGCCGGCCGCGACGCTCCGCCGCGGCTGCGATGAAGGCGGCCCACAGCCGCTCGAATACGGCAGGCGTGAACTCGGTGCGCTCTGGATGGCTCTGCACGCCGATGATCCAGGCGTCCGGATCGGCCGTCTCGAGCGCCTCCACCAGCTCCCCGTCTTCGTGCGGGCTGACCCCCGCGGCGCGCAGGCCGGGTGCCATGTCGGATGGCCGCACGGCCTGGTGGTGGTAGGTGTTCACCTCCAGCTCGGCCGCGGGCTCGGGCGCTCCGAGGATGCGCGCCAGGCGGCAGGCTGGATCGAGGCGCAACGCGTGCGAGTGGGCCTCCGGCGCCGGGTAGGCGGGGCTGGTGTGGCCCTCCAGGTCCTGCAGCAGCGACCCGCCCGAGAAGACGTTGATCGCCTGGAAGCCGCGGCAGATGCCGAGCACCGGCACGTTCCGCTCCCGCGCCGCGCGCCACGCATCAAGCTCGAGCGCGTCCCGCGCCGGCTCGACCGCCGTGGTCGGATGCGCTGACTGGCCGTAGAGCGCCGGGTCGAGATCCGCTCCACCGCTCAGCAGCAGGCCGTCCATGGCCGCGAACGCCCGGCTCCGCTCCTCGGCCGAGCTCGTCTCATCCAGCGGGATCGGCTCACCGCCGGCGCGCTGCACGCCCTCGAAGTAGCGGTCGTTCTTGCGCCACGCCACCTCCTCGTCCCACGCCCGCTCCGGACTCTGGACGGTCACCACGATCCGGGGACGATCGGTCTCGGAGACGGCCATCGCACGATCTTACTCGTGGCTCTGTCTGATGCGGACCCTGCCGTCAGGCGGGTAGAGTTACCTCAGCTGCCGCAATCTGGGGAACCGAGCCATGCGCTTGCCCTTCACCAGGCGTGACGAGGCGCCTCCTCTACCTCCGCTCGAGCCGATTCGGATCTTCACCGACGAGGACGTCATCGACGGGTGGGTGACGCCCGAGGGCCAACGTCTCACCGACCTCCTCCAAGCCGATGAGCTCACCTTCCTGCCCGATGGCGCCGACCGCGACCGGCCGGGCGCCTGGGTCCGGCTCGAAACCAGCCGGATCCGATTCGTGATTCCGCCGCCGCATGTCAGCTCGCCGGAGCAGCGCCTGCCGCGGGACCAGCAGGAGGTGGCGCTCGACATCGGGGGCTATCGGATCAGAGGGATCGCGCACCTGCGGCCCGGCCAGGAGCGCGATGTCTTCCTGCGGGCCACCCATCCGTTCCTGCCGCTCACCGAGGCCACGGTGCGGCTGGTGGAGAGCCGTGAGGCGGATGGCTACGACGTCGTGATCGTCAACCTGCGCTGGGCCGAGTTCGTCGAGGCCTAGGCCGACGGAACGCTCAGCGCAAGCGCCGCCATGATGGCGACGAGCGCCGCCAGGCCGACCAGGGTCATTTGGCGCGTGATCCTTCCCCCTCGCGCCTCAGCGGCGCGCCTGGAAGCATCGGCCTCCTGAAGGAATGTCGCCATACGCTCCTCGTGGATGATGGTGGCGTAGTAGTCATTCACGTCGAGCTCCTGCCTTTCTCCTGCGGCTCGTCGATCGACGTTGAACGTGCGCCTCAGCCACCACTCCGGGCATCGGGAGGATTCCCCAAATTCGACGGTGCGTGGATCCCTATCCTTCGATTCGCGCGTTGTTGTCGGGTCCATCCGGTGTACCGATAATCCCCGGGTGGTGGCACGCGTCTCCAGTGGCAGATTCATCGGCCGCCGGAGCGAGCTGGACCGGTTGCACTCGGCCATGACGCAGTCGCGATCTGCGGAACCGCGGGTCCTCCTCATCGGTGGTGAGGCCGGAGTCGGCAAGACGCGCCTCGTCGAGGAGGCGGCGAAGGTCGCTCGGGCATCCGGTCACACCGTGCTGGTTGGCGGTTGCCTAAACGTCAGCGAGGACGCAGCGCCGCTTGCGCCCTTCGTCGAGGCGATGCGCACCCTCGTCAGCGCGCTGTCGCCCACCCAGCTGGATGAGGTCATCGGGCCAGCGAGCGAGGCGATCGGCCTCATCCTCCCGGATACCGGTGTCGGCCTGCGCCATTCCCCGGCAGCGCAGGCGACTACCCAGTCGCGGCTCTTCGAACACCTGCTCGGCATCCTTACGCGCCTTTCGGCGCACAACCCGGCGCTCATGGTGATCGAGGACATCCATTGGGCCGATCGATCCACACTCGACCTGCTCCGTTTCCTGGCGCGCAACCTGCGCGCGGCTGCGGTCGTGCTCGTGGCAACCTACCGGACCGACGAGCCGAGCCCAAGCGCGTCGCTCGGCGACCTGCTGGCCGAGTTCGAGCGCTCCGGACGGGTGGAGCTCTTTGACCTGGGCTCGTTCAACCGAGCCGAACTCGCAGATCAGCTGCATGGGATCCTGGGCTCGCCGGCGAGCGGTGACCTGGTCGAGCGAATCTACCGGCTCTCTGACGGAAACGCATTCCACGCCGAGGAGCTCGTGGCGGCCGAGGCCGGCGGTCACGGAATGCCCGAGACGCTCGAACGGGTGCTCCTGGCCCGAATTGGCGGCGTTTCCGACGCAGGCCGTGCTCTGCTCCGCATCGCCTCGGTCACAGGTGGCCAAACCACGGAGCAACTGCTGGTCGCCGTGGCCGAGCAAGACGAAGGGACCGTCCGCCAGTCGCTCCACGAGCTCCTCGAACGAAAATTCCTCTTCCGTCGGAAGCGAGGCGGAACCGAGACCCTTGAGTTCCGCCACGCCCTCCTGCAGGAGGTGGTGTATGGACAGCTGCTACCGGTTGAGCGGGCGCGGCTCCACGAAGCGTGCGCCCGTTCTCTGGAGGCCCAGCTACGAGATGTCCCGGACCTAGGCCTGCTGACGGAGCTGGCTCGGCACTGGTCGGAGGCGGGAGACGCCGATCGGGCCCTACGTGCATCGCTCCGGGCGGGCATCGCCGCGGACGAGGCGTACGCGCCATCTGAGGCGGCGCTGCAGTACGAGCGAGCTCTACGCCTGTGGAGCCTCGCACCGAGCGCCGTGGCAGAGACCGGGCTCGACCGCGTCGATCTGCTCGAACGCGCCGCCCGGGCGGAATCCGGCCAGTCCTCCGCGAGGGCGATCGAGCATATCGTGGAGGCGATCACGCTGGTGGATCCCGCGGTCGATGCGGTGCGCGCCGGCCTCCTGCACGAGCGGCTCGGCCGCTACCGATGGATCAATGGCGATGGCGCCGGCGCGAGGGCAGCCTATTTGGAGGCGATGCGGCTGGTGCCGGCTCACCCGCCGACCACCGCACGAGCGCGGGTAACCGCCAGTCTCGGCCAGATTCTGATGATCCTCGCCCGCTTCGAGGATTCGGTACCACTGTGCGAAGAAGCGTTGGCGGCCGCACGCGTGGCAGGCGCTCGCGATGTGGAGGCGCACGCGCTAAACACGCTCGGCCAGGATGTCGCCTATCTGGGCGATGTCGATCGAGGGCTGGCCATGCTTCGGGAATCGCTGGCTATCGCTCGGGAGATCGGTAGCGCCGAAGACGCGGCGCGAGCATATGTGAACCTACTCGACACCCTGAAGGTCAGCGCGCGCTTCGACGATGCCATTGGCCTGGTGCAGGAAGCGTTCGACTACAGCCACGGCCATGGCCTGACCGCGGTCTATGGGATCGGGGCGCTGACGTATGGCGCATGGGCTGCCTACCGATGCGGACGATGGGCAGAGTCGGCACGCCTGCTCGACAGCGCGCGGTTACATCCGGCGGACGGCAAGGATGAACTTGAGATTCTCCTCTTCGGTGCGTTCCTGCAGGTGGGAAGCGGCGCGTTTGAGCTGGCGCGGTCGGGACTGGATCGCGCCCGAGATTTGCTGGAGGGCGCCATCGACACCCAGGACATTGCGCCGTATACGGAAGCGCGGGCGGAACTGGCGCTGTGGACGGGAGAGCCCGCCGCCGCCCGGGTAATCGCTGAGGGCGTTGGACGGGCCGAACCGCCGATTGGCGCGAACATCTCCCGGATCGGCCCGCTGTACGCGCTCGGCGTACGAGCGGCGGCGGATAGGCTCACGGTCAGACGGGATGGGAACGAGCCGGAGCCGGCGGCGGAGCTCCGTCGCCAAGGACGGCGCTATCTGTCCCTAATGGCGGATGCACACGCCCAGATTGCCTCCCGATGGCCGGCACATACCTCGCTTTCCGTGCCGTACCTGCGCCTGTGCGAGGCAGAAGCTACCCGCCTGGGCGAAACGGCCGACCCGGACGCGTGGAACACGGCAGCCGAGGCACTCGCCGGCCTGCGGTTGCGGTATCCGTTCGCGTACGCGCGCTGGCGCCAGGGCGAGGCGATCCTCGCGCTGAGGCACGGCAAGGCAGCAGCTCGCAGCCCCCTGCGCGAGGCCAGCGAGATCGCTCTCGAGCTGGGAGCCGAGCCGTTGCGCGCGGCGATCGCTCAGGTCGCCGACCGTGCCGGCCTGGAGCTCACCGGATCGCGTACCGGCGAAGTGGAGGAGCCCGTGCGGCGATTCGGGCTGACCCGGCGAGAACTGGAAGTCCTGCGCCTCCTCGTAGACGGGCGAACCAATCGGGAGATAGCCGGGGAGCTATTCATCACCGAGAAGACGGCTGGCCACCACGTCTCCAGCATCCTCGGCAAGCTTGATGTGGCAGGTCGGCTGGAAGCCGCTGCTGTCGCCCACCGCGTCGGCCTGGTGGACCGGTAGTGCACCGGAGGGCAGAGCTCAGGGGCCGCGCCCGGGATCGGACTTGAGTGGAGCCGAAGGTGGGATTCGAACCCACGACCGACGGTTTACGAAACCGTTGCTCTACCCCTGAGCTACTTCGGCCCGATCCGCGAGGGCGGATTCTACCATCGCGTCGACAGCACTCCCACCTGCGGGCTTGATCACGCCGCGATCACAACGGCCAAGTTAACGGCCGATCCTGGCCGGTCGGCTCGCTACGCGTTCACCGCGGCCAACGAGACGCCAAATCCGCTACAAACTTGGCCGATCCGATCACCCAGCGATCGCGTGACAAGGAAGCGGCCGGACCCTGCGCTAGTCCCCGATGGTCCGGGCCGCGAGGGCGCGAATCGCCTCGACATCGGGGATGAGGATGTAGCCGCGGCCGTCGCCGGCGTCGCCCTCGAAGGTGATGAACTCGGTCGGCTGCAGCACCTGGCGGGTGACGGTCGCCGACTGCGCGCGGCGCGCGATCTCGAGCAGGGTCGGCAGTTCGTCGAGCGGCAGATCGGTCTCGAACGAGTTGAGCCCGTCGAGCAGCGCCGCGACGTCGACATCGGTCTCGGGTGAGACCAGTCGCGCCGCGAGATCCAGCAGCACCTCCTGCTGACGGGCCGCTCGCCCGTAGTCGGTGTCGACCCGGGTCCGGACGTAGGCCAGCGCGGTCGGTTCGTCGAGCGTCTGCCGGCCGGGCTCCAGGTGCAGGTTCACGATCGGATCGTCCAGCGCATCCGGCGGGTTGACCTCCACCCCGTCGACGGCATCGACCAGCGCCACCAGGTCGTCCATGTCGATCTGCACGTAGCCGTCGATCGGCACGTCGAACAGCGTGGCGACTGCATCGACCAGGGCGTCCACGCCCAGCTGGTCGTAGATGGCGTTCACCTTGCTCGACCAGGTCGTGCCGTCCGGCATCGGGATGTCGACCGTGTCACGCGGCAGGCTGATGAGCGTCACCTCCGACTGGTCCGCGCTCACGGTGGTCAGCATGATCGTGTCGCTGTTGGCGCCCATTCCCTGCTCGCGTCGGGATTCCGAGCTGTCCAGACCGATGACCAGCACCGTGAGGCGACTTCCCAGCAGCGCTCCGTTCAAGCTTGCCGTTGGGCTCGGTGACAGGCTGAGACTGGGGCTCGGCGAGTCCGCCGGTGCCTGGCGCTGCGACAACAGCACGACGGCCAGCACGGCCGCCACGATCAGCAGGACGGTGACGAGCACCGCGACGACACGAGCATTCATGGCGGGCTCACCCCTGCGTGCGGCGTGCCACGCCGGCGGCTACTCCGGCGGCGCCCAGCCGTGGATCAGCTCGTGGTGGAAGCGAGGCTCGGCGCCGGGCGGAGCCGGCTTGGGCACCGGCGCGATCGGCAGGCGGCCACGTTGCGCCTGGGCGAAGTAGGCGCATACATCGGTCAGCGGGCAGAGGCCGCAGATCGGTCGCGGTGCACGGCAGGTGTCACGCCCATGGCGAATGAGCTCGACATG
>Ga0214471_10003463_pt1 | contig 12245 bp, 17 predicted proteins | sample RVTome_5_FD_207665 | JGI IMG/M metagenome (GOLD analysis project Ga0214471, IMG submission 207665) | Soil microbial communities from uranium-contaminated site in the Upper Colorado River Basin, Wyoming, United States - RVT142D155 | ecosystem: Environmental > Terrestrial > Soil > Contaminated >... | reverse complement strand
GGCTAAGTGATCACACCAATCTGGACAACCAGTTGCCCGGATTGGGAACGCCGCATCGTCGCGCGCGAGTCAATAATCACATGCCCAGTGCTCTACCCGGACGAGGGCGAGGCCGCACTGGCTGTGTTCAAACAACTCCGCGTATGCGACATGCCGGGGAAGCCGACGTTCGGCGAGGTGTGCCGCGAGTGGATATTCGATTTCGTCAGAGTGCTGTTCGGGTCATACGACTCGGAGGAAGGGCGGCGGCGCATCACCGAGGCGCTGATGCTCATTTCCAAGAAGAACACCAAGTCCACGCTCGCGGCAGGCATCATGCTCACGGCGTTGATCCGCAACTGGCGGGCGTCGGGAGAATTTCTCATCTTGGCCCCGACTGTCGAGGTCGCAAACAACAGCTTCTTTCCGGCCCGCGACATGGTGCGCGTGGATGAAGAACTGTCCGACCTGTTCCATGTGCAGGACCACATCCGACAGATCACCAACCGCAACGACCAAGCCATGATGAAGGTTGTCGCTGCTGATTCGGCGACGGTATCTGGCAAAAAGGGCATATTCGTTCTGGTGGACGAGCTGCACGAGTTTGGCAAGATCGCCAACGCTGAAAACATGCTGCGCGAAGCGACGGGCGGGCTGGCATCGAGGCCCGAAGGCTGCACGATTTACCTCACGACACAATCCGATAGCCCTCCGGCAGGCGTGTTCCGGCAGAAATTGCAGTATGCGCGCGGCGTGCGCGACGGCACTATCCACGACCCCGCATTCCTGCCTGTCCTGTACGAGTACCCCGAGCAGATGCTCAAGGACAAGGCGTACCTCCAGATCGAGAACGCCTACATCACCAATCCTAACCTTGGCGCGTCGGTTGACCTGCAATTCCTGACGCGCGAGCTGAAAAAGGCCCAAGAAAACGGCGAAGAGTCCTTGCGGGGCACACTAAGTAAGCACTGGAACGTCGAAATCGGCCTCGCTTTACGCTCCGACCGCTGGGCCGGCGCTGATTACTGGGAGCGATTCGCCGACAAAAGCCTCACCCTGGACACGCTTCTTGAGCGTTGCGATGTCGTCGATGTTGGCATTGACGGCGGCGGATTGGACGATTTGCTTGGTTTTGCCGTCATCGGACGCGACAAAGTGACCGGAAAATGGCTGCATTGGGGCAAAGCATGGGCGCATCCGAGTGTTTTGGAGCGCCGGAAGGCCGAAGCCCCACGCTTCCACGACTTCGCCCGCGACGGCGACTTGGTGCTGGTGGACGACATCGGCGACGACGTGATGGACGTGGTAGACGTCATCAAACGCATTCATGAGGCCGGTGTGCTGGACAAGATCGGCGTTGACCCCTATGGCATCGGCGCAATACTCGACGCGCTGATGGAAGCCGACATACCGGAGGATATGGTAGTCGGCATATCGCAGGGCTGGAAGATGGCCGGCGCGATCAAGACGGCGGAACGGCGGCTCGCCGAGGGCAATCTACTGCACGGCGGCTCACCTATGATGGCGTGGTGCATCGGCAACGCCCGTGTCGAGCCGAAGGGTAACGCTGTGAGCATCACAAAGCAAGCATCGGGGTTCGCCAAGATCGATCCGCTGATGGCCTTGCTCAACGCTGTGTCGCTAATGGCGCTCAATCCGGCCAGCGCCAAGTCGTTCTGGGACAGTTAGACTTGACACGCCGCAAATAGGCGCGGATACTCTGCGCACACCGTCAACGCAGGGATGCGCCGCAGTGAAATGGATACGACCCTTACCACCCGTGATAGCGAACGCTTTGAAGCGGGCTATCGGCGTGCGCGACATCCTGTTCTTCGGAGCAGGGCTCGCGGCGATATGCTACGGGGCAGCGCAAATCTATCCGCCCGCCGCATGGATCATCGGCGGGACCGTGTTTCTCGTGATGGGGCTGTTCTGATGGGCATCCTGTCCCGCCTCGGCGTCGAGACCAAAGCAGGCGCCACTCTCGACCTCTTCCGCGAAATCTACGGCGGGCGCACCACTTCTACCGGCAAGACCGTCAACGTCAGCACCGCCATCGAGGTCGCGGCGGTGTTTGCCGTCTGCCGCGTGATCGGCGAGGGCATCGCGCAAGTCCCGCTCAAGCTGATGCGGGACGTTGGCAAAACCAAGCTCCCGGCCAAAGAGCGCCGCTTGTTCAAATTGCTGGCGTACAAGCCGAACCGCTGGCAGACCAGCTTCGAGTACCGCGAGACCTTAGTTTGGCATGTCGTTCTAACCGGCAATCACTACTCCTTTATCAATCGGCAGGGCGGCGAGATCGTCGAACTGTATCCGCTTGATCCGAGCACCGTTAAAGTGCTGTTTGATCGCGGCACAATCTCGTATGAGGTAACGCCCGCGGGCGGCGGCGAACCACAAACCTTCCCAGCCGAAGCAATCTGGCATGTTCGCGGCCCGTCGTGGTCGGGCTGGTACGGACTCGAAGCCGTGAAGCTCGCACGCGAGGCTATCGGGGTTGCGCTCGCTGCGGAAGAGGCAGTAGGGTCGCTACACAAGAACGGCGTGCAATCGTCAGGTGTGTACTCAGTGGAAGGCACGCTGAACGACGCGCAGTATGAATCCCTCTCCAAGTGGGTGAACACACACCATGCGGGCGCTGCGAACGCCGGAAAGACGCTTATCATCGACCGCCATGCGACGTGGCTGAACACGCAGATGAAGGGCACGGACGCGCAGACGTTGGAGAACCGCAAATTCCAGATCGAAGAGATATGCCGCTTCGCCAACGTCATGCCCATTATGATCGGGCACTCCGACAAGACCACCACTTACGCCAGCGCCACGGCGATGTTTCACGCGCACTACAAATCGACGCTCGCCCCGTGGTATCAACGGCTGGAGCAGTCGATGGACGCGAACCTGCTGACCGACCGCGAGTTCACACAGGGCTACTATTGCAATTTCACCGAGGAAGGATGGTTGCGCGGTTCGATGACCGAGACCAAGGACGCCGTGCTTGGCTATGTTAACGGCGGCATCCTGCTTCCCAACGAAGGCCGCGCGCTGCTTGACCTCAACCCCGTAGAGGGAGGCGATACCATGCGCGTCCCCGCAAATATCGTAGGCGCATCTCCCGCGCCGACTGGAGAATAAAATGGATCGCTTGAACTGCGGACTCGTAGAGCTGAAATTTGCTGACGCCGGCACTGACACGATGACCTTCACCGGTTACGGCGCGGTGTTCGGCAACGTGGACTCTTACGGAGACGTGATTGACCCTGGCGCATTCGCCAACTGCCTTGCTGACGTGAAAAGCGGGAAGCAGGCATGGCCCGCCATGCTGAGCCAACACGGTGCGTGGGGCGCGACTGCCGAGGACATGACGCCCATCGGGGTGTGGACGGACTTCGCGGAAGACGGGCACGGTTTGAAGGTCACGGGCACGTTGGCCGACACGCCGCGTGGTCGCGAAATGTACACCCTGATGAAGATGTCGCCGCGCCCCGCCATCGACGGCATGAGCATCGGCTACATCGCCAAAGAATCCGTCCCGCGCAGCAACCCGGACGAGCCGCGCCGCCGTTTGAAGCGTATTGACCTTGTGGAAATCTCGATGGTCACTCGCCCCGCTAACGGCAAGGCGCGGGTCACTGGCGTCAAGGCACTGGAAGAATTGAGCACACTCACCGAAATCGAAGACTACCTGCGGGATGCAGGCGGCTTCTCGCGCAAGGAGGCTAAAACCATCATTGCGCGCGTCAAGAATTCTACCGGCGACGATGCCGCGCAGGACTTGTCGCAAATCGCAGCATCCCTCCGCAGTTCAACCAGTATTTTGAAAGGAACAAAAAATGTCTGACCTCATTGGAATCAAGAAACTGATCGACGATCAGGGCTTGGCTTGGGAAGAGTTCAAGCGCACCAACGACAAAATCGTGCAGGCCAAGGCCGAGGGTAAATCGGTGGTTGAGCTCGAAGAAAAGCTGGGGCGCGTATCGGCCAGCTTGGATGAGCTCGCCGAGTCGAAGAAGATTTTCGACGACTTCATGCTCAAAGCCTCCACCCCCGGCGGTAGCGAAAGTAAGTCCGACGCAGACTTCGCAGTCGAAGTCAAGGGCTTCAACCTGATGGTGCGCGCCGAATACCAAGGTCGCGGCAAAGCCGCCCCCGCCGCGTTCGATGCCGAGGGCTACAAGCAGTACAAGTCGGGCTTCTTCAAGCTGGCCTCCGGCGAGACGATGGATAGCCTGTCTGGTGACGAGCGCAAAGCACTGCAAGCTGGCTCCGACCCGGACGGCGGCTACCTGTTGCCGCACTCCACCGCTGGCCGCACCGTCTCCAAGCTGTACGAACAGTCCGTCATGCGCCAAATCTGTAACGTGCAGACCATCGGCACGAACGAGATCGAAGGTATCGTGGACAACAACGAAGCCGACGCTGGCTGGGTGTCCGAACTGGGTACTCGCTCTGACACGACCACCCCGCAAATCGGCAAGTGGGAAATCTACGCGCACGAGATGTACGCCATGCCGAAGATTTCGCAGAAGCTCATCGACGACGCCTCTATGGATGTCGAAGGCTGGCTAGCTGGCAAGGTGGCGGACAAATTCGCCCGCGTCGAAGGTGCTGCATTCTGGACAGGCAACGGTGTCGGCAAGCCGCGCGGTCTGGCGAGCTACACCACCGCCGCGACCGGCGACGACACCCGCGCATGGGGCACGTTCGAGCACATCATCACCGGCGCGTCGGGCGCGTTCCACACGACCAAGATGGACGTGCTGCACGACATCCAAGGCGCGTTCAAGGATCAATACCTGACCAATGCTCGGTGGGTGATGCGCCGCGAGGCCCGCACCGCGCTGCGCAAGATGAAGGAAGCGACCAGCGACCGTTACCTGTGGGAGCCGAGCAACATTGTCGGCCAACCTGACCGTCTGAACGGCTACCCGATCCACATCGACCAGTACATGCCGACAATTGCGGCCAACTCGCTGTCCGTTGCGTTCGGTGACTTCCGCGAGGCGTACACCATCGTTGACCGTATCGGCATCCGCACCCTGCGCGATCCTTACACGGCCAAGCCATATGTCGTGTTCTACAGCACGAAGCGCACAGGCGGGGGAGCTACCAATACGGAAGCCGTGAAGTTCATTAAATTTATTAACTAGGGTTTGACAGTTAAGGTATCGCCCTCTTAACGGGGGCGATACTGTCACCCCGCTACCTAAAACCGAAAGGAATCAAAATGGACGACCTGTTCAACAACATCGACCTCAAGCGCGGCATCTCGCCGTATGACCACGGCACGGGTGACACCGCTGTTACCAGCGAGATCATCGACATGCAAGGTAATAGCGCGCTGGTATTCGCCATCGCCACGGGCAGCTTGGCCGACGCCGACGCGACTTTCACCGTGCTGGTGGAAGAAAGCGACGACTCCGGCATGTCCGGCGCAACCGCTGTTGCCGACGCCGACTTGCTGGGAACCGAAGCACTGGCTTCCTTCGCATTCGGCGACGACAACAAGTGTTTCAAGATCGGCTACAAGGGCATCAAGCAGTACGTGACCTGCACCGTCACCCCGGCGAACAATACCGGCGCAGCACTGCTGGCGGTCATTGCCATCACCGTCCCGATGTTGAAGCCAACCGCCAACCCACCGGCATAATGTAGCAAGGGGCACACCATGAGCAGAGAATACAGTACGGAAGTGCAAGACTTTTCCAACGGCGGCGCGAACGTTCAGGACGGGGGCTTGCCAGTCGCCGTCCGGGGCGCGACCATCACCACCGGGGCGAGTTCCGCATCCGTAGCTATCCCCGACACTGCGCTCGGTGTCGCCCCTACCCGAATTCGGCTCGCTGCTACGGCAGCGTGCTATGTACGACTCGCCGCCGCATCCGAAGGGAGCGCCACGATGGCCGCACCCGGATCGGGCTACGCGGTCGGCGACACTATCACCCTGGCGGGCGGCACGTTCACCACCGCAAGAGTCTTGACCGTCGCGAGTGCCGAGCTGATATCGGCTTCGCTGAACGCGCTCGGCTCTGGCTACGATGTCGGCCAAGTGCTGACACTGGCGGGCGGCACGGCGGCTACCAAGGCCACGCTGACACTGGCGACGTGCCAGCTTGCCAGCGCCACACTCAATGCGGCAGGAACAGGCTACGCCCCCGGCAACGTCATCACCACGGCGGCGACGGGCGGCACGGCCAGCGCGCACGCGACCCTGACTGTGACAACCACCAAGGCGGTGAGCGCCACGGTTGCAGCAGGCGGTGCGGGCGACTTGGGCGACGGCGCTGGCGTCATCGTCGAAGGCACGACCGGCACGGGCACGCTGTTCCGCGCGAGCGTGACCATTGCTTCCAACGCCATCGCCTCGGTGCAATCCATCTCCGTCGCGGGCGCGTACACCGTCAATCCGACCGACATCGCCAACGAGCCAGTCACCTACGTCAGCGGCGCATCGAGCGGCACGACCCTGACCGGCGCGGAGTTGTCCGTTGTGCTGGGCGTGGACACTTTCACCGTCACGACACGCGGCAGCTACACCGTGATCGGCACGGCGCTGACGCAGAACGGCGCGACGACCCCAGCGGGCGGCACGGGCGCAACATTCAGCGCGCCGTCCTTCGCCCCGCTGACGTGGACGGTCTCCGAGGCGGGCGACTACAGCGTCACTTCCGCCGCACTGACGCAAGACGGCGCGACCGCTCCGGCTGGCGGCACAGGCGCGACGTTCAACACGGCATCCTTCGGCGTACTGACCGCAACCGTGAGCACTTCCGGCGCGTACACCGTTGTCCCAAGCAACCCCGTGGCGCAAGGCTCGACGACCGGCTCCGGCACGGGCGCAACCTTTACCGTGACGTGGGCCACTGCGGCTGCGGCGGGTGACTTGCTGGTCATACCGGGCGATGCGGTTGTCGTTCGCGCGACCGGCTACGACCACGTTGCCGCGATACAAGTTACCGGCGCGGGCGTGTTGCAGGTTCAACCGCTTGAGGCGTAGACTAGGCACCTTTCTCACCTCCAAGGAGTAACGACGTGGACTACGGATTGCTTATCTTATTTTTGCTCGGGCTTGCGCTCGGGCTTGCGCTCGGGTACGCCGTTTCCAGCTACGGCCTTGTCTCGAACGTACAGCTCCCCAGTCGAGGGGTAGTGAAAATTGTTGACGGAACGGGTGTTGATAAGATTATTTTTACTATCGAAGCGACTATCAGTGAGTATAGTAGAGAGCGTATTGGCGCGTGGCTGAACGAAATTTTCCCCCACTGCCGGATTGTTGTTATCGACCAAGGCGCAACACTTACGCTGGTTAAGGAGCGCCCTGCCAAATGATCGTCGTCGTCACACCGCCAACGTCTGAACCGGTCACCATCGCGGAGGCGATGGTGCAGTGTCGCATCGATGAGACGAATCAGGAACCCGCCCCGTCCGCACCGACTGCGGCACTCGCCGCCACGCCCATCGCGGGCAACGTGGACAACGGCGCACACCGATGGGCGGTAGTGTTCCGCACGGCTGACGGCGCAACGCAGCTCGGCGTGGTGTCGAGCGCCGTTACCGTAGCGGACAAGGCGGTCAACGGCAAAGTCGCTCTGAGCAACATAGCCATTGGCGGCTCGTCGGTTACGGCGCGCGACCTGTACCGCACTCAAGCAGGCGGCTCAACGTATCTGTTGCTGGCGACCATCGCCGACAACACGACGACGACTTACACCGACAACATCGCCGACGCATCGCTAGGTGCTGGCGCGCCGACGACCAACACGACCGGCGACCCGCTGCTCAATATACTCATCACCGCCGCGCGGCAGCACGCCGAGCAAGAACTCGGTCGGGCCATCATGCCGCAAACGCTGGACGCCTATTTCGACGACTTCAACCACTGCGGCTTCACGCTGCCGCCGCTCAACTCCGTCACCAGCATTACCTACGTGGACACTGACGGCACGACGCAGACTCTCGCGACCAGCCAGTACCAAGTGGACGCAGTAAGTATCCCGGCCCGGATCGTTCCGGCGTATGCCGTGGTGTGGCCGACCACGCGAGAGCAACTGAACGCGGTGACAATTCGCTTCGCGGCGGGCTACACGACCGTTCCGGCCTGCATCAAGAACTGGATGCTCATGCGAATCAAAACGCTCTGGGACGGGCGCGATCAACTGGTCAAGCAACTCGGTATGCCCGTGTTTGAGCCGTCGTTCGTGGACGGATTACTAGACTCGGAACGAGTGCGGGGCCGTTGCCGAACACCCCCACTTAACCGCAGGGGTATCTAGCGTGACCATCCAAGTCGCCAATATGGACACCCGCGTGCGCTTCGAGTCCAAGAGTGTGACGCAAGACCCGACATACGGCACGGACGTTGTGACGTGGGTTCCCGCTGCAACAGTATGGGCCGAGGTGCTTGACGTATTGCCCGCACGGGCGCAAGCTGAACAGGTGCGCAATGGCGTGCAGGTTGCCACGTTGCGCTCCAGGCTGCGGATGCGCTACCGCACCGACATCGACGCAACCATGCGCGTGCTCATCGGCGGCGTGGTGCATCAGATTGTGGGCGGGCCGGCTGAGATAGGTCGCAAGGAGTATATGGAACTGCTAATCGAGGTATACAGCACACAATGAGCACCGATACTTTTCACGTTAAGGGGCTGGCGGACTTGGGCAAAGCTCTGTCCACACTCCCGGCCCGTATTGAAAAGAACGTCATGCGCGGCGCACTCCGCGCGGGCGGCAATGTCATGCGCGACGACGCACGCACCAACGCCGCCAAAGCCACCGGATTGCTCGCCAAAGGTGTCAAGGTGTCCACCAACGCCAAGGGCGGCAAGGTCTACGCCAAGGTGCGCACCACCGGCAAACACAGCTACATCGCCCACTTCGTCGAATTCGGCACAGCGCCGCACCGCATCAACGCGCGCAACGGCGGCGTCATCCGCATCAACGGTCGCCCGGTCGGTAGCGGCGTCGATCACCCCGGCGCACGCGCCATGCCGTTCATGCGCCCCGCGCTGGACTCGCAAGCCGCTGCGTCAGTGAACGAGACGGCGGCGTACATCCGCAAGCGCCTGACCGCAGAAGGCATCAACGTGCCGGACACGGGGGATGAGCAATGACGCCTAAACTTGGATATGACTTCGACAATGCCGTATGCGCGCACTTCGGCTTACCGCCCGGTCAAGTTGAAGTGGGCATCAAGGTGAATACGAAGCAGGATGAAATTTTTTCGGTCACGCTGAACATAGCACTCACGCCTGACGATTTGCGCAAGATCGCCGAACACATGGAGCGGGGCAAGCCATGAGCGGGGTTGCAATCTTGCGCTATAAGTTGGCAAACGCGGCGGGCGTGACGGCTGTTGTTCCGGCCACACGCATTCAAGCCGGAACGATGCCGGAGAATACCGCGCTGCCGTTCATCTCGGTATCGCAGATAAGCAGCACACCGCTCAACCAAGTGGCGCGAACGAGTGGGCTGCGTATGGATCGCGTACAAATCACCGTCGAGGCGGCGAGCTACGTGCAAATGCGGCAGATTCTCGCGCTGGTGCGTGCGGCGTTGCCCTACACTCGTGGCACAGTCAACAGCATCGCCTGTGACTCCATCGTGCCGGATGTTGAAGGCCCGGAAGGCTTCGACGGCGTGCTGATGAGCCATTTTCAATCGCAGGACTATATCGTACATTGGAGCGAATAATGACAACACCCTGGACACCCGACAACATCTGGCCCGGTGCGACAGTCGCCATCTTGGGCGCCGGCCCGGACATGACCGAAGAACTGGCGCTGACCGCCAAGGGTCACAAGACCATCGCCGTGAACCGTGCCGTTAAGTTCGCGCCGTGGGCCGACATGTTCGTGGCACTCGATCCGCACCACCCGTTTTGGGAAGAGAAGGACAACGTGGGCTTTACCGGCCTGTGCGTGTGCGGCGTGGAGACCGACGCTTACCCCGACGCCAAATACGGCGGCATGTTCTACGAGACGGTCGGCAGCTTGCAGATACGCAACAACGCACTGGCCGCGTTGCGGATCGCCATGCGCTCCGGTGCGCGCAAGATCATTCTGTTGGGCTTCGACTGCGTGCGCTATGAGGAAGTCCACGCCAGCACGGGTTTCCGTGGCCTCGTCGAAGGTTTGCCGCAAATGATCGCCGAGGCGCGAGCCAAAGGCATCGAGGTTGAACAGATCGACTCCCCCATCCAAAGACCCGGCACGCGCGCACCGCGACGTGGTGAGTTGGTCGATGTAAAAACTTTTCCGCAAGTCAAGGCAAAGGCTATGGACAAGGGCAACAAAGTAGTGTAATTTGCCGCGCATGCCCTAACGTCGCGAGACGCAGGGATTCCCTAAATTTCTAACGCCGCGAGGCGCTGAAAGGACTTCAAAATGGCCGCACGTACCGGAGCAATTACCGCAACAGGCATCACGCTGGCTATCAGCGCAACCCTGCCCGCAACCCACGACGCCGCAGGTTTCGGCGCTACCACCACCACATACACCGCAGTTGGAGAGATCGCCAACATGGGCGAGCACGGCTCGACTGCGGCGGTCGGCACGCATACGCCGGTCGGTACGGGCATCATCGTCAAGCTGAAGGGCCCGATTGACAACGGTACGAAGAGCTTGGAAATGGCATCCTACCCCACCGATGCCGGCCAAGTCATCTTGACCGCAGCGATGGCCTCCACCGCGCTGTACGCGATCAAAGTGACGTACCCCGATAACGCCATCCACTACTTCACCGCTATCGTGTCCAAAAACACGTACCGTGACGGCGCGGCTGGCGATACGCTATCTCGCATGGTTGACCTCGCTATCAGCGGGGCAATCATCGAAGTTGCCGCAGCGTAACCTGAGCACCGACCGGCACGTGTCTCCTTCGCAGGAGCACGTCGCTGGCACGGGCAGTTTGTAGCACCCTCAATTAACTTGCGAAGGAGTTTTGAAATGGCTTTTGACATCCGCACTTTGGCAATTTCCAAGACCGGCGAAATGCCGGTACGTAGCGCGTCTGGTGAAAAACAGTACGGCGACGACGGCAAGCCTTTGACCATTACGCTCTACAGCCCCGGCACGAAGCAGTACAACGAAGCGTCTCACGCTCGTGCGCTGCGCAACAACGACCGCATGATGAGCAAGATGCAAGGCAAGGTGGACGGCAAGCAGACGGCGGACGATGCCGTGGAAGAACGCGCCGAATTCCTCACCGCGATCACCGCGAGTTTCAACAACTTCGGCGCAGACTTCGACGCTGGCGGGCGCAAGAAGATAGCCGAGACTTACGCTGATTTGGAGTTGGGCCACATCGCCGATGACGCGGATAAGTTTGCCGCTGAACGTGCAAATTTCATCAGGCCCTCTACGACGAGCTTGTAATTTATGTCAAGCATCTGGCGTGGCTGAATGCTGCGCCAGATAAGCGAGAGGGCGACACCAGCAAGAGCCGTAGCAAAACCCGCCGTGAAGTCTATGGCGAAGATTTAGAGATGCCCGACTGTGACGCATTGTACGTCGTCGCGTATCTGATAGAACTTGGCGTTGTCGAGGGCGAGAACGCCCTGACGTGGCAAGAGATCGAGAGTTGGCAGCGCCAGATCGGCGTCGAACTGCAACCGTGGGAGGTACGATTCGTGAAGCGGCTATCGGAGGCATATTTGAGCGAATCGCACGCCGCCCGCGACCCGGACGCTGAAGCCCCGTGGGTTGACGCACCGTATGTCGAAGTCACGCCGTACGCCAAGGCCATGCGCATCAAAGCAATGATGAAGGTGGGGGGCTAACGTGCGCGTCGGGACACTTGAGATACAAATTTTGGCCGACATGGCCCGTTTGTTGAGGGACATGAAGCAGGCCGAGCGCACCGTGAGCAGTTCCATGTCGCAAGTGGAACGCTCGGTCGCCGGGGCCAAGCGCGCAATGGAGTCGTTGGGCATCGGCATCCCCGTCGCGCTCATCGTTGACCAGGTGCGCCGCATCACCGACGCCTACACCAAACTCGACGCACAACTCCAACTGTCCACCAAGAGCCAAGCCGCCTATGCGCAAGGCTTGTCTGACATCCGCCGCATCTCCACTATCGCACAAACCGACATCTCGGCCACCAGCATGCTTTACACGCGGCTGGTTAACGTAATGGACGGGGCTGGGGTGTCGCAAGCCAAACTCGCCACGGTCACCGAGACGGTCAGCTACGGTCTCAAGGCATACGGCGCGACGGCGCAAGAGGCCGCGAGTGCGTCGCTCCAGTTGAGCCAGGCGATGGGTGCGAAC
>Ga0214471_10003462_pt1 | contig 12248 bp, 10 predicted proteins | sample RVTome_5_FD_207665 | JGI IMG/M metagenome (GOLD analysis project Ga0214471, IMG submission 207665) | Soil microbial communities from uranium-contaminated site in the Upper Colorado River Basin, Wyoming, United States - RVT142D155 | ecosystem: Environmental > Terrestrial > Soil > Contaminated >... | reverse complement strand
CTCCACCAGAGCTAGTAGCAGTATTACTCATGCCCCAGCTCCATGCTAGGACATCAATTTGGTCTTTGTGGGTTTGATCAGTGGATTCGCCTTTAATGTCTCCTAGTTTTAGAAACATGTCAGATGCTGCAGCTGCACTTGGAGTCAGGCCTGCAAAGAGTGCCACTCCTAGAATGGATAGTAAAAGAATTGCAGACTTCATAGAGACATTCAAAGTAATAGCTGGTTAAATCCTTTTCGAAAACTGCGTTTGTTTTTTTTTTACAAATAAGAAATTATGTACTAGCTGATATAGATTTTAAAATCTTAAAATAAAATTTTCAAACTTGGAATTATTAGTATAGATTAGCAGATTCATAAATAGTATAATACACTTGCAATAATTCTGTGTGTGAATAAACTAACTTTTGCACTTTTGTTTTCGTTTGCCTTAACTATCCCTTTGGGTTATGCAGTTCCTGCCTTTGCAATTACACTTACCCAAATTAGTACGGTATTTCCTAGTCCAATTGGAATTGATCATCATGAAGAAGGTGTTACTGACAAAGTCGCAATCTCAGTAAATTATCCAACAGGCAATCCTCATGCATTAAAACTAGTAGCTGCAGATGGCTCGCAAGCTCAATTTAGCGCATTATCTGGTGTTGGTGATGAAGTAAAGATTGCCACCGTTCGTTCAGGAAATACCGGAGGCTTTACTGCAGGAGATCTCTTTGTAGGAAATGGAGTTGATGGACAAGTGGTTCGAGTCTCAAATAACGGTGCTACTATAACTAATCCATGGGCTGATCTTCCTGGAGCAGGCAATGGCCTGATGCGAGGAAGCTTGTATGTTGATAGAACAGGAATTTATGGTGATGAGCTAATTGTTGTAACAACAACAGGCGAGGTTTGGAGGATAAACTCTGCTGGAGTAGGTACATTGATTGCAGATGTTAATGTACATCTAGAAGGAGTAGTTACAGTTCCAAATAATGCTGCACAGTATGGTCCACTAGCTGGCAAAATAATTGCAGGAGCTGAAGGAGTAGGACTATTGTATGCATTTGATAACAGCGGCTTTGATGCGACATATGATGTGGATGTCAACATTGAAGACATTGATCACATTACAGGTACTGAGAACTTTTATGGAGTAAACTTTGGAACAGGCCGATTATTAGGTGCACCTGCAGCTGACTTTGCTCCATATGCTGGAGAGATTCTACTAACACAGGAAACGTTTGCAGGAGGGACTTCTGGGCTGTTCCATCTTTTCTGGAATGGGGTCAGTCTACAAGCACTTCCAATTCCTGCAACTGTAACAACTGGGGTTATTGGACAGTGGGAGCATGTTACGTTTTCAACAGCCGGAATTGTAGAGATTCCGCCAGTCAATGATGAAGTAATTGGTGGAGAGATCATCCCAATAAACACAGCAGCGTTGTTAGTAGCTGGGGCTCAATCTACATCAGTATGGATGATTTCGGTTTTGGGTCTAGCTGCAGGATTAGGGCTTATTTTCTTGCGAAAGAAAAGATTCTAGTCAATTACAGACTTTGAAACTATGCAGAACTAGGCAATTTTTTGGAAAAATTGCCGAACTAGTATAAAAGAACTATTATTTTGTTCGCTACAATACTTTGAAAAATAGTTCTCTTAAGCAAGTTTGTTTTATTATATTACCATGTCAAACATACAGATTCACAAAAAAGGTGGGCCGTACACCAAGAAAGAGCAGGAAAAAAGAAGAAAGCAGGTTTACAAGCTATATTTTGAAGAAGCAAAGCATGTCATAAAAATTGCAGAGGTACTAGATGTCAATCGAAACACCATAAACGAGGATGTCAAGTACTGGTACTCGCAGCTGGCATTAGAGATTAATAGCGAAACTGTAGTATCTAGTGCACTCAAGCAAATCCATAACATGGAGCTGCAAAAGACTCGTCTCAGAGAGCAGTTAGAAAATACTGCTGAATTTTCTCAAAGACTTGCCATTGAAAAATTACTTTTTGAAATTGATAGCAAACTTGCACAACACATTACAAAAATAATGTCTAGTGGAAAGGAGCTGCTAAGACCTGTGGAGATTGAGGTTCCTGAAGATGAGATCAAAAAATTTGTAAGGGATTTGGTTTTAGAAAACAAATCAACAAAAGAGGATGCATGCATATTCTCTGAACATAAAATGGAATATGATCTTATTCGGAAAACCAACTGTGATTCAAAATATGTACAAGCTTTTTTGCAAAAGATGAATGCATTAGGCATTAGATTATGCCAGCAGGATATAGCCTCGGATGATGAGCCTGAATACTTTGATGACTCTGAGACGTACAACCTTGCAAAGTTTGCACACTTGCGCAACTACATATCAGATGACGAGTTTGCAAAAGTAAATAAAAAAATAATGACTGCTCGAGAAAAACAAAAATTGTTAGAAAAAGAGAATAAAGATTTAGCTTCGAATCTTCCTAAAGGCTATTAATCCGACACCAGCTAGAATTACTGGCAGAATCCAAAGTGTACTGGACTGGGCTCCCGCTAGCAAAAGTGCAGTTGATTCTATTGGAATAATTTCTCCTCCAATTATTTCATTATCAGGAGCAAGAGTTCTGCCTGCAAGACTGAGGACTCTAGCAGATGCATCAATGTCTACAATGCTTAATCCAAACTCTCCATTAAACACACAGTGAGATGCATTTCCATTAACGTCTGTATCTGCTAGTCCAAGTGATGCACCAAATGGTGTTACAGTATTTCCAATTTCGGTTTGGTCAGCTGGAGTGCTTGTTGCAACAAACGGAAGAAATGTAAAATGGCCTCCACTGGGAGTAAGATGTGCACCATTGTTGCTTTCAGCCATCACATAGATTCCTCCGCCAGCATTAAGAAAATTAACGATATCTGTCGATCTTGCAATGAGAATGTCAAGCTCTGCTTGTCTTAGTATTCCTCCAAAATCTGATGCAACAACAATTGACGAATATTTTGTACCTAATAGAGCAAGCTCTGCGTTCAAAGTAGAGGCATCATGATGCTCAAAGTCGACTCCAAGAGTGTAACCTGCTGCTGTAAATCCATTTACACCATTAGTGTGACCACCAGGTACAGAGCCTTTTGATTCTACAAATAGTATTAAATCTGTTCCACCACTAACAAATGTGTTAAAGGCAGGATCTTGGATGAAATCAACTCCTTTGTTAATTATATTCCTTGAGCCAATTGCATTGCCTCCTAGGAATGAATGAAAGTCAGGGTCATGACATGTTAAAAAGAAGTTACCAGATACTGCTGCAGAAGCTTGTTGAAATGAAAATCCAGAGGCCAGAACTATAGCTACTAAAGTTAATGATAACATTTTTGAAATTTTATTCACGTGGTTGATTTGTAAGAGGATTAAAACAGTTTATGAAATCTGAAGTCTAGACTCTGAGATTCTTTTGAAAATGATTATACGAAGTTACTTTCTTTTAGCTAAAACCAATCCAATTCCAGCTGCAAATAATACGAAAGGAATTAGCCAAGTTGTAGATTGTGCACCAGCTAGTAAGAGAGCAGCGGGGTTAAGCGGAATAATTTTTCCTCCTATTAACTGCTCAAAAATAGTCAATACCTGAAAATGATCACCATCATAATCATTGCCTTCATTATTTAGCTTGCCAATTACTACAAGATTACCATCTAGTCCCTGAAGAATTGTTGATTCGGTAGCTCCTGGAAAAGTTCCTTTGATTACCAAGTCTACGCTATTGCCTCCCAAAGTGGTATCAGGAATTGTATTTTTTAGTGCAATCCACTTTGTTAAAGATGATGTAGGATAGAGCGATTCAAGAGTAGATGTCAAACTAAGTGGGCCACTGTTTGTATCTGGAACAAATTGTGGAAAGGTTGTTACAGGATCAGATGTTCCAGAAAAAACAAATTGCGCAGACTCTATATCCCATCCATTTAACACTTGGAATGCGCAAGAACACATATCTCCAGAAGAATAATCTATAGTTGTAAAACCTGTAAATCGCAGCTCCCACGTACCATCTGGAAGTTGGGTGATATCTGGCACCCCTATGTCTGGGCCACCATGTGTGCTACATGCAAATGCATACTGGGTACCAATTGAAGCTAACAATAGTATAGCTGGGATTACCACTTGCCACCTTTGCAATATGTCTTTGTAAACTAGTATAATTATAACAAATGTGAAATATCTAGTCTAGATCTTGGAAACTTTTTCAAATGTGATTTAGTTTCTTTTTAGCTTAAAGGCAACCAATCCGACACCAGTTAGAATAACTGTGCGGTATCAATCATCATAGTCATCATGACTTGAATCTTTACACATACTTTCAGGTATTGCTGGCAAACCGCCACTAGTAAAGCCTGAAACAACTGTGAGCTTTATTTGTTTAGATAAATCTCCCTGTTTGTAGAAGAACATATCACCAATAAATAGATCCTGTGAACACGATGTGTGGATTTTTACATAACCAATTAGGTTACCATATTTATAAAATGCATAGACAGTATCGGGATTGACTTTGGATTGTCCCCAATTTGTAGAATCAATTTCTATATTTTCTCCACTATCAAAGGTACCTGGAACGGCATATACTAGTTCAGAAGGAGCATTATTTGATATTTTTTTGAAGATTTTAACTGTGACGTCATCTTTTGGACCATCATATTTGACTGTAAATTTAGTTGGCTTTTGGCATTCTATACATTTTGGTTCTTCTGGTGGAGGTACAGGACATGATTGGTCAGGAATTGAGGTCTTACCATTGATAGTACCATCTTTGACTGTAAGTTTGATTTGACCAGACGTTCCTTGAGTGGTGAACATTTGGCCAATAAACAAAGTCTGTGAACATGATGTGTGTATTGTAATTGTTCCTTTTTTGATGTTATTTTTATAAAAGTCATAAGTTGTATTTGGAGGCATTTTGCCGTTCGGAGTACCCAATTGTCCTCCAGTGACAACAATATCAAAACCGGTTGTTATTTGTTCATTGATTGTAAATGAGCCCTGGTTACCTGAGATTACAACCTTATCCATTGTTGGGCCATCGTATGTAACAATAAATTTATCTGGTTTTTCACACTCACAGTTTTGTTCAGGTGGTGCACATTTTAGATCAATGTTAGTTATTCCGCCAGAATCCATGTATGTGACATCTAGGCGTTTTACATTTGCTTTATTCATAAATACAGTAGCAAATCCGCCATTACCTGTATCTGGAAGAGTAACTGCTGCACCAATCTGATTGTTTGCAGAATCATATGCTATTGCTTTAGAATTTGCTAGATCATTTTCATGGTCTACAATTACAAATGATTGGAGGTATTTTGGGGTAGTCAATTCTATAGAAATTGTTCCACCTGCTGCTGCATCATTAGGATTATCTATATGATCATCACCGTCAGAATCGATTGCAGTATTTTTTTCTGGTAAAATCAAAAGTTTCCAGTGTTTATTATTTAGCTGAAGGTCAGGATCTGGAGTACCAGTTTTGTCAGTATCAAAAATGATTACTTCACTAGGTCCGTTGTTTCCTACGCCAGAAACCTTGATTCCTTGTGATGCCATAGCTGCATTGATTAGTGATTCTCGTGCACCATGTTCTAGATCTTTAAAGTCAGCAAAGACTGGAACACATTTTTCGCCACAGAGTGTTAATTCAACCTTGTCAACATCTTGTACATCATTAGCTACTGGGGTATAGGGTGCTGCCCATGGTACTGAGGACATTTGAATTGGTATTTCAGTATTGGCGGTATAGGATTGATCTAATTCTATTATTTCACCTTTAGCAACTATTGTGTTTTGAGAATTAAGAAACACACATTTGATGCACAAAGGAGCAAAATCAACTGCAGTTTCAAATATACACTCATCTACAATATTTTGAAAATGAGTTTGTTCACCATTATTATCCTTTAATGGTATTTGATTAATATTAAATGAAATAATAGCATGATCTATCATAGGCTCATCATCATCACGATCAGGTACACACTTGCATTGATCATCATGTTTTGGATAATCCTTGGAATATTTTTTGTGCTCATCAGAGGAATGTTTGTAATCCCTTGAGCTAAAGGAGTTCTTATTATCCTTTAGGAATTTTTCGTGATAGTCCATGAACATTTTATAATCAGATTTGTCCATGTGTTTTCCTTCTCTCTGCATGTAATTTTCATAATCCTTCATGAATTTTGAATAATCTTTTTTCTCAAATTTCTTTTTATTGTCCTTATAGTATCTATCAAAATCATCATAGTGTTCTTTATGATCTTTTTTACGATCCTCGCAATCGCACTTGTCGTCATTATTATTATTGGAACCGCCTGAGCTCATAAAGCCCGTAAATTTTTTGAAATTAAAATCATCCCAGGATTTTTTGAACCAGTTATTATCGCTGTTCCAGGATTTTTTGAACCAGTTATTATCGCTGTTCCAGAATTTATTGAACCAGCCTCTATCATTGTCATTATCATTTCCAGATAAATATCCAGTTCCAATCATGGAAATTCCTATAATTGCTACAATAGCTACGATCACTCCTCGATACAATTCTTTTCAAAATGAAATTCGTTTCAAGTTTAATACCCTTTATGGAACAGGAAATCTGTATCATATCCTCTAGGTTTCAAACACTTTTTGAAAAACTACGGTTATTACTAAAAATACTTTATCTGCTCCAAGTTATGACAATATTGGTTTTTGACCAATTTCATAATGAGGGGTATTTAGCTTCTTCGCAGCATAAAGACTGCCAAGCCTACACTGCCTAGCATTAGTAGTAGAGTCCAAGCTAAACTGCTTTGAGCCCCTGCAAGTAAGAGAGCTGTTGTGTCAAGTGGGATTAGTTTTCCACCAATTACTTGGGAATTATCAGGCAAATCATGAAGCTGAAATGTTTTATCAGGTTCGATTGTGATTTGTTCTCCATCAATTTCAATAATGATGGGAAGATCAGAATCATTTGTAATAGTTAGAGAATCAAAATCAATAGTCATCATTTCACCAGTATCTAATGTTGCACCCATAGTACTTGCCCCCATAGTATAGGAAATATCCACTGGACCTGAAATTACGTTAATTATAATACTTCCACAGGAGATATCGACAGAGTCTCCTGAATCAAATGATATGATACCTGCAAATCCACATGAGGATACGGTTGCAGGAGCACCACCCCCCATTGTTAAAACGTTTATTCCAGCAGGGTTGGCCAGATCAGAAATAGTTACAGTCTTTCCACCTCGACTTTCAATGTGCCCAAATGTTGTTCCACCTGAAATAGAGTCTGAAAAATCGTCTGAAAACGTTGTTGGAAGGGTATCAAGTGTATCAGGAATGCCATCGCCATCATCGTCTGGGTCTGTTGCATCTGGAATTCCATCGTTGTCTAGATCTGAAGGCACCCTGGCTACTGCAAAAAATACATTTTGCTGAATTGACTCTATTTCAGTATTTAGTAGAATAATATCAGAAAGGCGTCTGTTTTGTAGATTAGGGTCAAAAATAGATAGCTGCGCTTGCATGCTAGGTTCTAAATAAAAAAATCGGTCGCCGTCTCGTAGCCTTTGAAGCTGATCTGCTATTAGCACAAAAAATGTTTCACCAACAAGGCCATCATTAACAGGAGGTTCTGCTAGTCCACCAACCCACAAATCAATGTCATTTACTCCACCAGTATACACTGAACCTAATGCAGTAACTAAATTAGAATTACTTCCAGTCACTTCAAGAAAGGTAGTCTTTGGAGTAAGAGATAGTGATAAACGGACATCATTTAAACTAGGTATTCCATGATCACGTCCTCGTTGAATGTTTAGAGACGCCAAATCAAAACCACCTGACCCTGGTGGACCAAACAAGAAATTACGTACGTCATCAACTATGAATGTGTCAATGCGTTGTGCATGCCCCGCTGCAAATCCTCGCAATATATTGTCAATGCCCTCATCGTTTTGTATAATGGATGGGTTAAAAAATGCATTTTTAAGAGGTAGGGGATTGTTGAAGGTACCATCTTCATTTATTCTTTGAAGAGTGCTTGAAAGCATTGTGTGTCCTACACGAAAAGCTGCTGTTGAAAATTCATTGGCAACTTGTGCGTTTACGGTATCGTCGTATCCAGAATATGATGAAAGTGCATTTTGTCCTAAAAGAATTGGTAAGAACTCATCATAGGTAATTTGTTGAATTTCTGCACCAACTACAGCTCTTGCTGATTGAAAAATAAAATCATCCTCAGACAAACCAGAGTCAGTAAATGCTTGAGTTATGATCTGTTCACCATTGTCTAGTCTCATCTTAATTTCGTCAGCCAGTCTATTGTGTTCTCGAACAAACAAGGTATGCATTACAGTCAAGCTTATCTGTTCATTTGCTCGAATGTCTCCTGCTAAAAATAGGTTTGAACCAGTTCCACCTGCATTGTCTAATCCCATTGTGTTAAATGGTAACAAATCGCCTGGACTTACCTCTAGCTTACCAGTTCCATCCATTCGTAAGGCATTACTTCGAAATTGGTCAGAGCCGTAAACCATTGATGCATCAATGTAGGCAGAGATTTGATTAAGCTGTTGTCTTACACCATTATTATCATTCTGATAAATTGAGCGAGACAATGGAATTATCTGTGATCCAGTTTCTAGCGGATCAAAGAATGGATCACCAGAAGGAACGACGATATCAAATGATTCAGCAGGGGATGCAGAGGTGGTGAGGTCCATATCATGGTCAAGAAATTGTCCCCACAACCAAAACATGTCACTGGCACCAATAGGTTCTATGCCCATCGGTTGAGAGACTACAGCATTACTCACACTACGTCCACTTGGAAGAGAAGGGGTTCCTCCACGAGGAGTTGACTGTCCATCATCATATGCTTGGGTGGTTTTACGCAAAAGCATCTGATCTGCCTGGCCCCAGCTTGGATTGGCGACATTATTTCCTAAACCATCAATTGTTCTATATTCAAGTGCAGAGGCAGAACTAAATCCTGGAGAGCCTACAATAAGAAGAATAAACAGAATTAGTGATATTGTATTTTTCAATGCTAAAAATGACGAATTTAATTAATTAAGAAATATGAAACATCCAATCTAGATCTTAGACACTTGTTTATTTTGAAAAGTGAACTAGTAAAATCATTATTCCCTAGTTAATGTTAAATTTAGTCCTAAAGCGATTCTAGGCATAATGGGGGAGCTGGAAGAATTTGCTGAAGCGCTACTTGACCAGTTATCTGTTGAAATTAATGAAGAAAAAGAGATCGCAGAGCTAGCTCAAAAAATTTCTGAAGATAAGAGTTTTAGTGTAAAGTTTGATGAACTTGAAAAAATTTGCCATGGGATTTTTCCACAAATGGCACAAAAGGTAAATGAATTCATTGGGATTCCCATTCTGCCAGTATTGAAGCTTGAATACTTGGGATTAAAAGAATTCAAAAAAATGAAGGGAAGAAAGGTATTTTCTTCTGATGACGCAAGAGGTTATGTAGATGAGTTATTTGATGCAGTTGCAGATAAAGATGTAAAAAAAATTGCAGAATTGATAAAAAGAGATCCTGCAAAGTTTCTAGTTTATTCTACCTATGCAAAGTCATACATCTCAAAAATTTCTACAACATATGGGGATTTTTTAGATTCTGCAATTTACCTAAACAGGTTCATTCTTGGAAGCTATCCTCAGATAATTTTGTATAAACAGGGACCTCCATTTGAATCAAAATTTGATTCAGTAAAGTCAGGGTACAACGGTGCTCTAAAAATGACAATTCTTGAAGAGCAGATTCATTCACTGCAGCAAAACTTGCATGACATCAACAAGGAGGCTGTAATTGAGGTAAATGCAATTAATGAAGAGCTTGCAAAGATAATTTTAGGTTTAGATGATTCTACTGCAAATGAGCTTACAGAATATCTCAGATTACAACCAGTGCCAGATGACTTTCCAACTGCAAAAAGGGCTAATCTGTTTTTTATGCTTAATCCTGATAATTTTATCGTCAGCGTACTTGGTCCAGACGTGATGACTTTTACCAAAGTAGAAGTAGACCCAAAAATCTCAGAAATGATTCCTAAGCTACTTGACATATATCAAAGATGGCTCAAGCCAATCCAAACACACCATGCGGCATTTACTACAATGGAAGGTATGGCAGAGTTTGCTGTCCAGAGCATTCTAAAAGATGATGCAGATTTTCAAAACTATCTATCCACATTTATGGGAACTGATTTTTCGTCATATCAGGTGCGAAAAAGCATGGGAAAGGACTTTACTAGAACAATATTTGAAAAACATGGCAAAGAGACATTTAAGATGCTAATAGAAAATCCACCGTCAACTCTAGAGCTAAAAGATCCGCAGCGATATCTAAAAAGGATCAAATGAGTCTTTGATAATGTTGAATGAAAAATTTGATCCGTTTGTTGCCGAGTGGACATCCTTTGTAAAGAATGAAAATCATAATCTAGTTGAAAAGTGCCTAAAGCTAGCACAGATTCTAGAATATCCTGAACTTGACATTTCAGAATACATAAAAAAATTAAATGATATTGGAAAAGCCCTAAAACTTTCTATAACTAATAATGATAATCCAACTTATCGTATCTCTATGCTAAATGAGCACATCTTTCGGCATCATGGATTCATGGGAGATTCTGATGATTATTATAATCCCAAAAATAATTTTCTTAATGCAGTACTAGATAAAAAATCTGGGATTCCAATAACACTTGCAATAATTTATGTCGAGGTTGCAAAGCACATTGGGCTTGATCTTCACATAACTGGATTTCCAAGCCATGTCGTAGTAAAATATGGAGAGGAGATGGTTTTAGATCCATTTGATGGGGGAAAATTGCTAAGCATTGATGACTTGGAAGAAATTCTTTATGAGAGTTATGGAGAAGAAGTTGAATTTTTGCCAGAATTTTTAGATGACATAGAGGCTGATCAAATTTTAGTTCGTATGGCTAGGAACCTAAAAAATTCCTATGTGCAATCGTACGCATATGACATGGCAATGAGATGCATTGACATGGCACTTTCATTAGAGCCTGACTCACCTGAAGATATTCGTGACAAAGGAATCTTAGAAGAAAGGTTACTGCATTATGATAAGGCATTAGAATTTTTAAATAAATATTTAGAGATAAACCCAAATGCAGAAGATGTTGATTTTGTTTTAGAATTAATTAAGAGTATTAGAGAAAAAAATTAATCAATAATTGATGTAATGTCATGTCCACGTTTTAGTTGAGAAACTTCGTGTCTTGCAATTTTGTTTCGCAAAGCCTTCTTTAAGACATCAACTTCGTTTCTTAGTGAAGCAATCTCATCTTCAAGTTTTGCTACTCGCTCATAGATTGTTTCTGCATCGCCTGAACTCATGATGATTATAGGAATAAAAAGATCTTAAAAAGATTAGGGTAAAATTGTTGAGGGCTGGGTTAATTTTTTCGCCTATAAATCAAATTCCTGATTACATGCAGGACACTTTGCTCTTTCCTTTCCAGGTTGGCCTAGGATGAAAATTCTACCTATAGTCTTGCATAAAGGACACATGCCTGTTGTAACATTTTTTGGCCCAGTTTTTATGATTTTTTGGGTCTTTCGACGCCCCATTTTATAAAAAGATATTTGGCGTCTTTTAAACCTAATTTTTCATTTTACGAAGGAGATGGTCTTCAAAAATAATTATACAAGAAATTTAGCAACACCTTATTTTTTTATTAGTTAGTTGAAAAGATCATTTATCTAATGGGGGATCCAGACACTGAGAGACGAAATGATAAATCATTTCATTTTGGGCGTGCAGGATTCCCCCAAAGAACTTTTCATAAAATCATATTTAACAAATACGTATCATGTAATCCATATTTTACAATGCTTTGATCGCAGTAATTTTGAATTTTTTTTTTTGTCTAGAGGATAGATACCTTTGTTGATTTTAACATCGAATAAATGCCACCGTATAATGGACTACCTCGTCTAGATTAGAAGATACAGAATTAGTAAAACGATCTTGTCTTAATGTAATTAATGGTAATGAGACTAGTAGCTATTGTTTTAATTGCAATAGCACTGGTTGGGATTTTTGGAAACTTGTCTCCACAAGGAAACTTGGAAGCTACTTTTCAAAATCTTCAAGCCTCAATGGCAACAGTTGCTTATGCAGGTGAATTTGATGAAATTAAGATTTCAGTTGATGAGTTTATGTATTTGAGAACAATTCGTGGCACAGAAGAGG
>Ga0214471_10003461_pt1 | contig 12251 bp, 12 predicted proteins | sample RVTome_5_FD_207665 | JGI IMG/M metagenome (GOLD analysis project Ga0214471, IMG submission 207665) | Soil microbial communities from uranium-contaminated site in the Upper Colorado River Basin, Wyoming, United States - RVT142D155 | ecosystem: Environmental > Terrestrial > Soil > Contaminated >... | reverse complement strand
GCCAATCCTAGGGTGGACGTTGCCCTGCGTCGCCCCCTGCCCAGGGGTGGCCGAATGGCCATGGAACCCGCGGCCGGATCCGCGTGGAATCCGTGGCCGGATGCCGGTGGAATGGGTGGCCGAATGGCGTGGAATACGCAGGCAGGCCACGCGGAAACGCCGACTCTGAAGGATCAGGCCGGTGTCGGGGCGCACGTCCGGTGTTTCCCCGGGTGGGCCGGAGGATCACGAAGCGTCCTAGGCAGGTACTCTCCAGCGCACTCTCCGCCTATTTGGCACGACTGCGCCGGGAGAGCTCGAGCCTGTACCCTCACGGTCATGGCCCTCGATGACGGACGCCACGTGCGCCCAGCCGTCGGCCCCACACCGGATGCGGGTGACATCCATCGCCCAGTGTTTGGTTGCTGGACGTCGCAACGCTTAGCCAACCGTGCGCCTGTCGTCGCCGCGTGGTCTACCGTTGGTGGACGAACCAGCCTTTGATCTTGAGAAGGCGATACACGGTCTTCTTGTTGATCTTCCAGCGCTCTCGGAAGAGCAGCCACGCCCACGGCGGCGGTACCTAGAGGTCGAAAAGCACTGGATCCACTCCCGGATCCGCTCGGCGAGGAGGGGGTTGACCGGACACTGGCGGTGGGACGTCGCCTCCCCTTTCGTGGGTTCCGCCGGCCTCTAACCCACGTTTAGCACGCGACACACCCGTCGGCAGGAGGTGCCGGGAAGCGTGCCCACCACGGGTTGAACGTCCCCAGCACCGTAGGGCACGGCTTGGCGGCATCTCGCAAGATGTCGTCGAGGACACGCTCGCCCACCTTATGTTTGGGCGTTTCGATCTCCTCGTTTCTCAGCGCTTCCTCGTCCCGGGGGCGGCAGCGCACAGGGTTCTCGGCACCAAGCAAGAGCTTCTCTCGCCAGTCATCCCCGTCATCCAGCCGCAGCCCCGTTGGCGGGCCGTCTCTCACACCAAGGTCTCGCCTTTGAGGATCGCCAATACCGACGCAGTCCGACGCTTCGCCGTCCAGCGTTGCACTTGTTCAGGGATCTCGGGAGTCGTCATGTCCACCTCCTTCCTCGCGCAGAGGATGTCTTATGGGTGGCCTAGACTTCGAGGGGAGCAGGATACACGCCCCCCAATGACCCGTTCCTTATAGCGCGACCATCGCGAGTCCGGCGGCGTTTCTCAACAGCCTGCTAGGACGACGACCGCCCGATAAACCGCTCGTCCAAGGCCTCCGAAAAGCCAAACCCGCCACCCAAAACTAGATCGCAACCCCGCCTCGCACGTACATCCAACGGGTGGTGGGGCGTCACGTGAGTCCCCTCATTGTATCCATCCCAACCACTCGCTTCCCTGACAGTATGCCGGGTGCATGTACGGCCTCACCTACGCGCGTGGCGCCGCCGAGTCCATTCTATACGGCTTTCGACCCCAATAACCTGCGTGCATGCTTAGGCGTCGCTTAACACACCGAGGTAGCGCCTCTTCTGCACGCCCTAGCTGGTACCCCAACAGCTTCCCTGCCGTCCGAACAACCGCCGATGGAATCAACCACGGTGCTCGACGGAGCAGGTAGTTCATCTCTGATTTTACGAAACGCCTCCCTTCGCCCCCAATCTCACCGAAATGCTGTCTCAGCCATCCCTCTCTCGCATGAAGCACTCCCACATCGAAATACCTTCGAAACTCTTCAAGAACCCGATAGGCATGGGAATGGAAGACATGCGCATCGGCACGATAAGCGATTGACCACCCATCAAGAAGCATCTTGGCCGCAACATACATATCCTCCCCGAAAATTACCGCCGAAGGAAACCCGCCAACACTTTCAAGTGCCGCCCGCCTATACGCAGCAAACGAGTTCGAAATAAAAGCGGTTTTTATGCCAAGGCGCCCGACGTCTTGTATTGACGTCACCGCCGATTCTTTTGGGTAGTTGAACACTCGCGCATGCGCCTCAATGGCGGCCGCCCCTTGCCGCGGCAACTGGCGCCCGTACGCTGCACCCACGGCTGGGTCGTCAAATGCGGAAAACAGTCGTTCTAACGCATATGAGTCTGCAAAAATCGCATCCTGCGTACAAAAAGCGATAATTTCTGCACCGGCGACCAGCCTCACCGCAAGTTGCCGCGTGCCTCCATGATCGAATTCACTACGACGGATCCGATAGACATCGAACCCTCTACTCTTTGATATATCCGCCGTTCGATCCTCCGAAGATGAATCTACGATCAACACCCGATCCGGCCTTACCGATTGCGCGAAGAACGCTTCTAGCCACCCCTCCCACAAAGACCCGGCGTTGAGCGTCGGAACAATAAGTGCCGTCGCTGTTCCAGTGCTCGTCCACTCCATAGACATCTACAGTCAAACCGTCCTTTTCATTTCATGGCATCCACGAGCAAGATCCTTCGAGCCTCAGGCTCCGGCCGCCCCCTCAAGGACCGCAAACGTTCTCTGCGCACAAATATCCCAGGTCATTTTGTCGGCCCGACGCCGCCCGGCTATCGCGAGTTTATCTCGCAGTCCGCTATCCTCTACCACAAGCCGGAGCCCCTCCGCGATCGCGTCGACATCAAACGGGTCGACCATCACTCCCGCGTCTCCCACAACCTCTGGGAACGCCGTGCCATCACCTGTGACAGGTGGTGTTCCACAAGCCATCGCCTCCAGCGGGGGCAGCCCGAATCCTTCATAAACAGACACATAGGCAAATGCGATAGCGCCAGAATAGAGAGCCGGCAGGTACTCATCACCAACGTACCCGGTAAAATATACCCTCGTTGGTACATGCTCTAGCCGAACGTCGCGAAACACAAGCGGTTTCCCTATCGCCCCCGCCACTACGAGCCAGACATCCTCTTGTATCTCCGCCTGCACGCGGCTCCAAGCCTGCATCAGCCGTGCAAGATTCTTCCGCGGCTCGAGGGACCCGAGACTCAGAACATAGTGCCTTGTAGGAATACCCAGGGCATCACAAACGTTCCCGATCTTCTCCTCATCTTGGGGATAAAAACGGGAATCCACGCCATTGTATACCACTTCTATCTTTTCCGGATCCCCATTCGTCGTCTCCAATAAGCGCTGCTTTGTGAACTCAGAGATCGCGATTATCGAGCGTGCCCTTACCACAAGTTTCGGAACAAGAAATCGGTACCATTCGGCAAACCGCCGATTCAGCCACTCGGGGTGATCTAATGGTACAACATCATGGACCGTGACGACCTGCTCTCGTACCGCCAGAGGGCCTGTATTCGCCGGACTCCACAGAAGCACATTCTTTTTCAATCTCGCCGGCAGAACGACTTGCTCCCATACATGTCCCCGCACGCCCTGTTCGTACCTAGTCGGCTCGATCCGTTCGATATCCGCATCAATCCGACCTACAATCTCTGACGTATACCGTTGCACTCCGGTGAGCTCGGCGCCCAGCACTCGGGTATTGACTACGACCCTTGCCATTATCTGCGGCTCTCTCTTTCCTCACCCCCACCCAACATTACCCGACCCCCCAACGGTGTCCGGTTGCCGGCTGATCGAGTATTTTGAGATGTCGTATGTGGCACATCCATTGCGTTCCTAAACGTGTTTAACGCAGCGTTTGGAAAAAGCGTGGGTGTATCGTGCAAAGAGGCGAATGAGGATGTGGTTCCCGATCCGTGCCAAGGACCACCGGAACGATTTTCAAAGAACAGCAACAAAAGACTTGACAAAGCGTTCTATATAAGGCCGCCGTAATGTTATTGGATTAATAGCCTCTCAGGAGGCCCGGATGGATGCATCACGATTGCGTTCGGTCATGAAGAACCTCACCGCCGACACGGTTTGGGGAGAGCTGTTGCGCCCGGCGATGCGCGCCCTGGAGACGGTGCGTTACCCGGCCCAGCGCTTTCGGGTGCTGAGCATGGCAGACTTCCTCGCCTTCGGGGTGCTGCGCCAGGTGCAGCGCTGGCCGGCCTTGCGGGAGCAGGTGCAGGCCGTGCTGCACCTGGCGGCCGACGCGGTCGAGAAGCCGCCCTTGGCGCGCTCCACCTGGTCGGATGCCCTGGCCTCGCCCGAGCGCCGGGCGGTGCTGGAGGCGGCGTGGCCGGCGCTGCTCGCGCACGCAAAGACCCGCTTGCCCGATCGCCTGCGGGAGATCCCCGGGCTGGGGAATCGACCGGTCTATGGGCTGGATGGAACGTCTCAGCCGGAGAGCCCGCATTACCCGCGATGCACCCCGCGGGAAGGGGGGACGGACAACCCCAAGGGCCACGGCCTCCTGACGGTCTATGACCTGCGTGCGGGTTGTGCCACCGACGTGTGGGTGGAGACCCGCAGCGCCCATGAGCTCACCTGCCTGCGAGACTATGATCGCCACGCCACGGAGGCTGTGACGCGGGTCAAGAACGGGCTGTGGGTGGTCGATCCCGGACTGATCGACGGGCGCTTCTGGGACGCCAAGAAGGCCAAGCTGGGATGCACGATGATCACCCGCTGGAAGGACAACCTCGTCGTCGACCATGCCACGGCCCACCCGGTGGCGGCCACGCCGGTCAACCACGGCGTCGTGTCCGGTGAGCACATCGCCCTGCGCAGCAGCTCGGCCGTGTGGCGGCGGATCACCGTGGAGACCAACGCCGCGGAGGTGATCGACTTTCTCACCAACGAGCTGGATCTGGAGCCCGGCGTCCTCGCGTTCCTCTACCTGCGGCGCTGGGATACGGAGAAATGTTTCGATACGTGGAAGAATGACTTCGCCCAGGCCCGGGCGTGGGGCGTCAATCGCGTCGCCATCGAAAACCAGGCGAAGCTGGCCCTCTTCACCCACCTCCTGGTGGCCCTGTGGCTGCACAACCACACGGCCCGCTGGGGCATCGGCGATGAGAAGGCCCTCGCCAAGCAGGACCTCCGGCGCGCCGAAGCCCGCCGCGAGGACGAGCCGCCACCATGGACCGCCCGCGCCTACCGCTATCCCTCCAAGATCAGCCGACAAGTGCTCCGGTTCTTGAGACATTGCTTTCTAAAAAAACCCTCTCACATGCTGTATGAGCGACAACTCAAGCCGATGCTAATGGCCTATCTCTGAATGCAACCGGACACCGTTGCCGACCCCCAACATAAGGATCTACCGACGTCAGCGTGCCGCTTGCCCCCCAACAAGCACCACACGATCCGACATAGCTAACCCGACGAAGAGGGCCCAACCAATACCGAATGAGCCGATCGCCAGCGAGTTCGTAAACACCATCCAGGCGAGACAGTTGAGCGCCATCGCATATGCGAAGATACCGAAGACGTTCTTTGCCGCGAGCCGCACGGACCACACCAACAACATCGTATACACCCCTAGATACAAAACAAAACCAAGAGCCCCAAAGTCCTGGTACGCGCTCGCCAAAAACGACGACATGTTCAGTCCCACCGTGTTGTCGAGGTATGGGTACAGGCCAAGATATTCCTTCAAGTTAGAGCCGAAGACCTTAAAGATAACCTGACATGCCGGATAAAAAAGCATCGCCCCAAAGGTATGACCTACCGGCTCCTGCGAAAATAACATATGTCGAAAGTTTTCAAGTGGACTTGTTAAATAAATATAGAACCAAACAAACCAGGTTGGATATCCAGCCATGCCGTAGTGTTCGCCAACCGAACGCCCGTATATGGTATCGAACACATATTGCACTCTAACATTTCCGATCCAAGAGAACCCCCCCAGGAATAATCCAGTAATAGCCGAAAGAAAAAGCACAAATCGATACGACCCATGAGCCTTAATACATTCGAATATAATAATGACAATCAGGGGAAACACAAATACTCCCCGATTTAGTCCGACACCGAGAAATATGGCAGACACAATCATCATAAGAACGTAAACAAGTTTTCTGTGAAACTCATGATAAACTCTTACCAAAAGGTATGAGACTGCCAATTGGCAGGCCAGCAAATCCTTCAGATACGCCACGTAGTGGAAAACGCCCTCCCCGATCGGACGCGCAATCTTATTCTCCTGAAATAACGTAATACCGGCTGCACGGTAAAAAACGATGCTCCCAAACACGCCCACGACAAACATGGCGGCGTTAAATCGCCGAAGCCTCCTCAGCTCCCCATAGGAGATAACATTAACCCACTCGACGTATTTCGTTGAAGCTCGTCTGATTGCGACCCGACAACTCCTGTATCCGAGAGAAAACAGGAATATAAGACATCCACTCACAGCAATCAGATAAAAGACGTATTCAGCATCTATAATATACAACTCGCTGAGCCCACAAAGGTACATAGTAACCACAAAAACGAAATAGCACCCCCCTAGAAGGAAAGGATTGAGCAATATCGGTGTCGCACTCCACCCCGTACGCGCGTTTTTCATCGGTAGGGGGTCTGGACGTACAGCAGAAACGACCATTTTTATCTCTCTTTGTTCACAGCAAGGCCATGCAATACCCCAACACAGACGGCCTTTGCCCGCCTCCAGTCGCCGAACGCTAGTCGTTTAAGAACGCGAGTCCCGGCACCTACAATGATCGGAATAGCCGGGAACCGCGAGTGCTTCCGAAAGAAGAGGGTGGCGGATGTATTAAACAAAATGTCCCGGCGCTCGCTCTTTTGGCCGACGCTACCGGCTTCGTGGTGATACACGTAAGCATCGTCCGCTACCGCGATTTGCCACCCTGCATCCCGCAATCGACAACCAAAGTCCGCGTCCTCCCAATACATAAAAAAGTCTTCATTCAAGAATCCCACGTCCTCAATCGCTTCCCTGCGCACGAGCAGGCTCGCACCGGTAACGTAGTCTAGGCGCCTTCTCCGTCTAGATGGTCTCAACTGATGTCGCGCTCTCCCCCAAAAGAATTCGATTCGCCCCCCGCCCCAGGCGAGCACTTTTGCACGGTCATCCATCGCGCACACAACTGACCCAACTGCACCTATACGAACATTCGTCTCAGCCGTATGAATCATTGCGGCGAGTGCGCCCGCGTCCGCCGTCGCATCATTATTGAGAAGCCATACATATTCGGCTCCAGAGGCCAGAGCAACCTCAACTCCGACATTATTTCCGGCAGCGAATCCTAGATTGGTGCCATTTTCGATGATCGGCTGCGTCGGCAGTGCCTGCTGGAGGTGCTCCACTGAACCATCGGTCGAACCATTATCAATGACCAATACGCGATAGTTTTCGTATCTCTGGCGATATAGCGAGTCCACACAGCTGACGGTATCCCGCCAGCCGCACCAGTTCAGCACGAGTACATAGACCAACGGCGGCTTTTGATGTGTCATGGTAACATCGCTGTCCCTTTTTTCGTATGAGAGATCTGAGGCCGAATCACTTCGTGGGTCATGGTGCCAGTTGTGCCCGTGAGGTGTGACCGTCACTGGGTCACAGTGGACCTATCCTTGCGCCCTGCACGTGGCCGCAAATCCTACCCAAGGTTCATGCGGGGTCACCGTTGGTGTGCCGCGGACTCGCCGTCCCGTGGATTGAGTTGGGCGCTGGAAGCTGGCGACCTTGTGCCCCCGAGGCGGTCTCATCGTTTAGGCTGAAAACCCCGTCAATCGTCTCGTCTTGCGCGGGACTGTAGGGCGTGATGAACACCTGGCCGAACCCGTCGTCCCGACCGGCCGCCGCGAGCCGCCAACTCTGGCACATCGGCCCGCTTCCGGGACAGACCGACGGGTACCCTGCGCGACAACTGTACCATTCCGAGATTCCGCAGGCAGGACTCATGCGGGCCGGTTTCCGCCTCCTTGACACGGGACGATGCGGAAGGTCGCGGCCAATGACCTCTCCTACGCCACTCTCGATGACGGCCACCAGGAGCGACCAGCCGTCGGCAGCCCCCAGAATCTGGACGCCATTCAAAGCCGATTCCTGATTCGTCGCTGCAACGCCCCCCTGCACCCACGCGCCTGTGGCCGCAACTTGTGTTCCGGCGCGCGACGACCGGCTCCTTGATCTTCGCGGCGCGGCAGCCTGTCCTCGAGCGGACGCCAAGGTGACCTTAGAAATACCGCCAGCCCGGCGGGTACTAATACCCGAACGCAGAAGCCTGCTAAGCCAGCCGCACGAGCCGCCCGACCAGCGAAGCGATGACCGGCGATCGTCCCCGGAACGCCGATCCCACTCGCGCCCCCGGCGCCGACGCCAACCGGACGACCGGCGCGCCAGATCCTTGCGAGCCTAACGTGCCGGAAGCCTTGCCGGTAACACATCGGAGGTCCATGACCCGTGCGCCCCAGCCTCTCGCCTACCTGCAAGCTGTCTCGGTCGAACCCCACTTGCCCTCCTCCTTGCGTTGCAGCCGTCCGCCGAACTTTCCTGCGAGTCTCTGTGTTCCAGGGTCGCCACGGTCGGCCGGTCTCGTCGAGGTGCCGGCACCGTCGCAGCTCTGCGTGTGCACAACAACCCTCCCCCGAATGTCGCCGCGCCGATTCCGCACCCACGTCTCCACCACTGCTGATCTCGGCCGCAAGGCCTGCGGCCGCATCCCCGTGCGACCCTGCCCACGTCCGGGATCACTGTATTAATCGGAGCGCAACCTCGTTTCTCCAGAAGCGCCGTATAGTTTTCCTAAAAAGACGAGACACCACGGAGGAACCTGGCCTATCAATCCTTACGCCCAAACTACCGAGGCGGTAGTAATGCCGCGCTTTCTAAGCCCCTCGCAAAGATTACTGGCGATTACTTCTGCCGCATTCTAACTAACGCGCTCCCGAATTTCCTCCTAAGGCTGTTTCCGATCGCACTTTTCAGATTAAAAGCCTCTTGCTTAAGGCTAGCCCTGTTATAATTAACCATACTCATAAAGGCCCGCATTCTCATCGGGCTGCGGCTCCCGCCAACCACTATTGACTGAATCTTTGACTCCAACTCGCAAAAGCGGTCAAAATCACTCTTTACCAACGTGATATCAATACTCGACGCGACTAAGCGTATGAGTGCCTTAACTGATTTCTTTCTAAACGCTGGATGGATATCCTTCATCCGGTAAACCTCCTCCACAAGAAAGTGGTACACACATCGAATTACCAATACATTAAGCTCGATGTCCTCTTCCCACTCCCACTCCCGATCGATAAATACACATTCGCCCGCTTCGATGAAACAATTGCGCCAAATGGAGTCGATGTGCGACCCGCTGATAATCAGACGGTCGCCGCTACGCCAAGACTCCTTTTCCAGATGCTCAATCCAGTTTCTGCACGGCGAAAACAGTTCCTCGATCCCGAGATCCGCTCTTTTGATCCTTTTAAGAAGCACCGCGTTTAGCGATAGGCCACTTATCCAAGACTCCTCATTACGCCGGAGCTTAAGCAATCCGCCTGTTGGCTCGTTAGGGCATTCTATTGGAATCTTCTTTACTTTTATATCTCCATTAGGTGCTTTTTCAAAGTACGTCTCCGTATGAAACTGCTTCAATCTACCACTGCTATACATCACACCAAGATATGGGAAGGACACGGTTGTCACGGCTGCTTTTCCCGCGACAATGAGAAATGAATTTGCGAAAAACGGCAACTGCTGGTTCTTTTCGATCTCGAACAGAGTAAGCCTCTCATCAAAGAGCCTTTCCTGAATGCCTTCGTAATTCCGCGCCCTGAAGTTCCCGATTAGCTCCGCGCAGCTTGCGCCATTTAAAAATTCTTCTGATAAAACACATGATGGAATTTTATAATCGGGAAAAGGATAGTAAAACTCTAGTTGTGCAAAGTACTTTTCTAACTTTGTCCGAATCTCGAAGTAGCCAAAGGTTTTCGCCTTTTTTCCATATCGAGGATATCCTTCAATGCCGTCAAACATCACATTAGTATGGTCTTCCTTACACGACGAGAAGTATTTCAGGCCGAACTGGTTTTCGATAGCTACAATGACCACCCCATCCGCGTCAAGAACCCGACTGAAATGCGAAAGCATAGATTCATACGGATCGGGCGCATCCACAAATACATTGGCATATTCGAGCACTCCGATACAAAAAATGATATCGAATTTCTCGCGGAACTTTACTTCTTGGAAAGGCGCACTAAGAATGGACACATTTTCCATGTCTTTAGTTCGAAGACGAGCAAGCGACGCCCGTATTCTACTCCCTTCAACCGCCGTCACGCTATCGAACGTCTCGCCAAGGAGTCGGGTAATAGCTCCGCATCCACACCCTACTTCTAATACCCGCATCGAGCGATCGAACTGGAATCCGCGTAATAACTGAGCCCGCTTTCTTGTCAAATGATACTCGCTGGGCCAATCTTTGATATATGATTCCAGTTCGAATGAATCCGAGCTTAGATCCGCGGCCCGATTAAACACATGATGGAGATACCGCTCGGCTGGCGCCCCGTCGGAGTATTTAAAAGGACCTGCGCCCTCGATCATCCAAACGCCAATGTCCTGATCAAACCTTATATCATTGCTAACCATTTCCTTCATACTTAGTTCCCTCACACTCCTATTTCAAGACGACAGCCTCGCCGAGAATGACCTTACGCGCCAAACATGACAATATCACTGCGCTAATGGAGACCCTGACCAACCAGCCCACCGCGGCCCCCTCCAAACCAAATAGCTTGAGGAGCAGTGGAAAATAAACAAAAAAGATAGGTAGCTCTGCGAGGTGGAGTTTGCCTGTCCAATCTGGACGCCCTAACGCCTGCACGAAAGCTTGCGATACTAAGCCTTGCGCGTTAACCAAGACACCCACTAACAGTATCTGGGCGACACGGAAACTTTTTTCTGCGTACTCTGAATCCAGCCATATTGTCAACAAACTGTCCCCATATACGATGAGCCCCAACACAACAGGGAGCATTAGGCAAAAAACAGCTATCAACGCTTTATTGTATAATTTTTGTGCCGCGACACTGTCGCTCAGTGAGAAGTGGCTAAACGCCGGGAACAGCACCCCCAAGACAGCAACAGGTATTATAAGAAACTTCGTTATTACCTCATACGGCGTCACATAGAACGCCACCTCTTTCATCGACAAAAATGTGCCGATCATAAATCGGTCCGAATACATTAGAATCGGACCGACTAGATTACTAATGGCGATCCATCCGCCGAATGACAGTAAGGCCCTAACCACAGTCGGCTGAAAATAGGTTCCACAATAAAACTTACACACGACTCTACTGGTCATTTTGTAATACGCCAATAAAGCCAACCCCCTACCAATCAAAAGCACAAATACAACAACGTCTAACTTACGTGTGAACGGCAGAACCGCTAAGGGCCCAAGAAATGTGAGTAGACCCAGAGGGATGCGGACGCGAATTATCAGATCAAATCGCTGGTATCCCTCTAGTACCCCCCTTAAACCAACCGCACAGACCGTCAAGGGTATCGATAATGAAAGGAGATAGAACGCACGTAGTGTTTCGGGTCTTAGTGCAAGAGGAACGTTTAATGCGTCCCAAACCACCCAATGCGAGAATCCTAACATGATGAACATCCCTACCGTCCCTGCACCCACCATCAAGATGAGCGCAGTCCATACCAGTTCCGCAATTGATTCGGGTTTTCCATTGCCGAGATTTCCTGCCACGAGTTTTGTTAACGCCCTTCCCAGACCCAAATCGAACAGACTAAAATATCCGATAATGGCCCAAGCCAAACCGAGAATGCCAAAACGCTCATTGCCCAGTCCGTGAATTAGAGATGGCAACACAGCAATTCCGACCAATAGCGGCATAGCCTGTGCCAGGGTATTTCTTAACGTATTTGTGACCAGCAATCGGCCGGAAAGGATGTGTTGCAGCTTCATGGCTGATAAGAAATTTCGCTTCGCGTTTGCCGCGCGGACTGATTGGCTCCTAATCAAGACCGCCTTGTGGAGAAACACCAAGCGTCTTGCCCGAACGCCACGAAGAGTTCGGTGGACGCTTGCGAACATTTCGCTCGCGAAATGCCCACTGCAATAACGACAAGGAAGCGCGCCGTAGCAAGCCCTTGCAAAGCTCCGCACAATCGTTCTGGACTTGCTCTCTGAGGCGACTTAGGACGCGTTATCGGCGCACAACATACCGCGCGAAATGTAAAATGTTCTCGAACAGAACCATTTCAACAGGCTCTTAGTTAGCTTCCTTTTCTCGGACAATTGCAAGGGCGATAGATCCGAGCACAGCCACTAAGCCCGCGAGGGCGACAAACAACATTCGCTTGGGCTTGGTTTTCTTCTCCGGCACCACCGCGCCGTCAAGCACCTGAATCGTCGGCGAATCCTTCGCCTCCTCCATCTTGGCCAACTCGTATTGCTGGGTGAGGAGC
>Ga0214471_10003460_pt1 | contig 12252 bp, 10 predicted proteins | sample RVTome_5_FD_207665 | JGI IMG/M metagenome (GOLD analysis project Ga0214471, IMG submission 207665) | Soil microbial communities from uranium-contaminated site in the Upper Colorado River Basin, Wyoming, United States - RVT142D155 | ecosystem: Environmental > Terrestrial > Soil > Contaminated >... | reverse complement strand
GCCATGGCGATACCCGTCCTGCGTCCCTGATTCAAAGAGGGCTGAGACAGTCGCCCCGATCTGCTTGTTATGGAACGCGAGTCGCTTGGCATGTCCGAGATCATGAAGGAGATCGGCACGTTTCTTTACCGTTGCGGGCAGTATAGCCCGTCCCATGCGCATGGCGGCGGTTCCTGGCCGTTGAGAATAGGGGAATACATGAAGATAAGAGAAGGACAGTTCCATGGCGACAGCCAGTGTATTGCGAAATGCCGCTTCGGTCTCGCTTGGGAAACCCACGATGAGATCAGTCCCAAGCCCTAGATTGGGAATCTTGGCGAGAGCCTGCTCGATCAGCGTGACATAGGCCTTCACCGTGTGACGCCGGTTCATGGCCAGCAAGACCTGGTCATCTCCGCTCTGCAAGGGAACATGAAGATGGGGGCAGAGTTTTGCCGAAGATGTCATGAGATCAAGCAACTCATCGCTGATGGTCGTTGGCTCGATCGAAGAGATGCGGATGCGTTCGAGACCGGCGATTTGGTCAAGCTGCCGAAGTAATGCGCAGAAGTCGCGGCCATTGTGAAGGTACTGGCCGATATTGACTCCCGTCAACACAACCTCTCGATAACCACGAGCAACCAGGCTCTCTGCCTCGCGGAGGATATCGTCAAGTGTTCGACTCCGTTCATGTCCGCGTGCGAACGGAATAATGCAAAAGCTGCACATGGCGCTGCAACCGTCCTGAATCTTCAGCAGCGCTCGTGTAGAGTCCGGTTCTCCAAAGTATGGAAGGTCGAAGTCTTCGCGCGAAATCGTTCCAGTATGGTGGAGCTCCGGAGAGGATCGTTTTTGTAATGCATGAGCGGGAGGAAGGTAGGCCGGCAAGTCGAGCTTAAATTGATTGCCGACGATAAGATCGATCCCGGCCTGATGCTTGAGTCCTGCTATTCCCGTTTGGGCGTAGCAGCCTGTGAGCGCGACGAAAGCGTGGGGAGAATGTTTGAGCGTCCTGCGAATCAGATAACGCGCCGTCCGTTCAGCATCTTCTGTTACTGAACAGGTATTGAGAATGAACACGTCCGTGGGTTGGCCGAACTCGACCAGTTGATATCCCTTCTGACGGAGTCCCTCGCCGAGGATCGCCGATTCAGCTTGATTCAACCGGCATCCCAGCGTATGAAGCGACGCACGCGTGCTTGTCATCGTGCGGCATTATACGGAGATCGCGCACGTTCCGGCAAGGTTGCATTTCGGATACCGGTGACGTCCCAGACCGTTCTTTGATTGTCGGAAATATGCGTGATAGGATTTCCCCACGTTCTGGATACAGAGCGCCACGAGTGAATGCGAAGATGGCACATCTGCTTTCCCCCGTTCTTGTTCTCGCGTGCGTCCTATGCAGCCCCCATCCAATAGGGTGGGCCAAGGATCTTCTTCCTGTTGAGCCCGAGCTCGGTACACGTCTCGATGAATTGTATGACCACGAGGCCCGGCTCTTCATCATGCTGTATTCTCTGACTGGGAATGGCCAGGTCGATTATGTGACAGCTCGACTGGTCCAGGACCATACCCGCAGTGCCTACGGCAATCCTGTCTACCAGACCGAAGCCCAGCCGCTGTTCTATTGGTGGAACCATACCATGTGGAACGATCCGGAACAGGACGGCGTGAACGGCAATGAAAAGGTCTATCAAGAGAATACGGAGTTCGATATCTCGCGCTACAAACCCTGTCTCTTCAACGGGCAAGCCTGTTAGCGCCATACCCACACCGGCGAGACTGCTTCATCCCGCACGTTTTATGATTCTGCTGAGAAAGCGACAGGAAACGATGGTATTCTGCGCGTTACGTGATGGCCGGCGTGGCACTGTGCTGCAGACCGGCTCAATCGATCCTGCTTTCATGTGAGTGCATCCAAGTGAAAGAAAGCGCTGCAGGGCTTGCCACACTCATGAATCGGCGCCTCGCCGTGATGTTGCCTCTGGGCTTCGCATCCGGCCTTCCCCTTGCGCTCACGGCGGGTACCTTGCAAGCCTGGCTCACCGTAGAGGGTGTTGATCTCAAGACGATCGGCATCTTCACGTTGGTTGGTCTTCCGTATACGCTCAAATTCCTCTGGGCTCCCATCATGGATCGAGTCGTTCCGCCTTGGTTCGGGCGGCGACGCGGGTGGATGCTGCTGACCCAACTGTGTGTTGCGATCGGACTCGCACTCATGGCGATGACGAGTCCTCGCGTTCATCCGGAATGGCTTGCAGCCTATGCGGTTATCGTCGCGTTTCTCTCTGCCTCGCTGGACATTGTCTTCGATGCCTATCGAACAGACACGCTGCACGCTCATGAGCGCGGATTGGGCGCGGCGGTGTGGGTGAATGGATATCGAATCGCCCTCTTGGTGGCCGGCGCCGGCGCCTTGGTGCTCGCTGATTATATCGGCTGGCGGGTGACGTACCTCGCGATGGCTGCCGTTATGATGGCAGGGCTCGTTACAATTATTGTGAGCCCTGAACCTACTCGCGTCGCCGATCCTCCGAAAAGTCTTGGCGAGGCCGTGGGCGCACCTCTGAAGGAATTCTTTTCTCGGCCCCAAGCATTGGGGTTCTTAGCCGTGATCGTACTCTACAAGCTCGGGGATGCTGCCGCGTCTGCACTCCAAACCGCATTTTTGATCGGCGGAATCGGGTTCTCGGCCACGGATGTCGGGACTGTCAAAGGCGTCGGTATCCTCGCGACGCTCCTTGGTGCATTGCTTGGAGGGCTCATGATGGCCAGGTCAGGACTGGTGCGGTCGTTGTTGGTATTTGGCGTGCTGCAGGCAGTCTCGAACCTAGGATTCGTTGCGCTGGCAGTGGCGGGGAAAAGTACGAGCATGCTGATGGCAGCGATTATAGTCGAGAATGTCAGTGGAGGGATGGGTACCGCCGCGTTCGTTGCCTTCGTCATGTCGCTCTGTGACCCACGGTACACGGCCACCCAATTTGCGCTGTTGTCTTCCTTGGAGGCGCTAGGGCGAGTGTTTGCCGGCCGCCCATCGGCAGATGTGGTCGACGCGGTGGGGTGGACCCAGTTCTTTGTGTTGACAGTTGTGGTGGCTCTGCCAGGACTCTGGGCCGTCTGGCGATTCAGAGACCAGATCGAGCAAGAGCAGAAAGGCAGGGCTCATGCCCTCTTCCACGCGGCATAAAGTCTCGCCTATTTCAGACTGGCTACGAGGACAATCGCCGCTGGAGGAATAATACAAAGAGCATAAGGCAGGGGAGGGGCGCAATGACGAATGGGAGGAGCCATAACCAGACGTTCTTTCCGCGAACTCTCGCTTGGTCGATCATCCAGACAAAAATCCACACCAGAAGTCCTAAGTAATTCAAGATGATCCATTGGGTGGTGTGAACCTTCAAGTTACTTGTATCGTCCGGAGAGCCTTGGAGGATGAAGATTCCTAGCAGCAAAACGAATAGACCCAACAGGCCGGCGACGAGTTTTTTGCTCCAGACATACATGGCGTCCTCCTGGCTGATCGATCTCGTGGAAGCAGAATTTGGTCGAGGGCTAAGCTAATCGGCCAATACCGGTTTGTCAAATTGAGATAGAGCAGTTCCATCACCATCGAGTTGTACCTTGAGCCGGCCGGATGCTAACGAGGTTGTCATGAGTCTTGTTCGTTTGGCCGTGGTGGTAGTCGTACTCGCCGGGGCGGTTGGTTTGGCGATATCCAACCCGACGATGGATGACTATCTATGGTTTATCGAACAGGAATTGAGTAAGGCCCTTGACCGAATGGATCAAAGCACGCCCACTCGAGAGCAACAGTTTCTTCGACAGGTGTTTCGTTCCCAGAGCAAGAAACTCATCGAGAGTGTCGTCCGACCATATACAGTCAGACACAACTGGGGCGTCTTGAGCCGATATGAGACGCAGGTGGCCGATACGAAGGTTGTCGTGCTTGGGATCGGCGGTCGGTTTGTCCCGATTAAAGGCGTGGAGGAAGCGACGCTAAAAATTGGGCGAATGGCCTTTTAGGTGATGGCGGCGAAGCGAAAATAACAGAATTTTGGTTCACCCGAACAGCCGTTTCTGTGGATAACTTGCACGATTAGGACGTGATTCGGCTTCGAGATTCGCCCTGCAGCTATCCACAGCTTTTCCTCGCATTCCCCAATTAATCCACAATATTTGGTATTGACAAAAATACGGGATAGCTATATGTAGTCACTCTGCGAGTCCTGGTGATTATTTCACTGGCATAATATGGCATTCACCGATGAGCCTATTTCAGGATTTTAGATCGACTGTCCACATGCTTCTCGAAGGAGGAATCCTGTGAGAATTGAGCGGAGATTTACCCGTCGCGGCCAGGGCCCCTACGATGATCTCACGTTCGTCAAGCGTTCGTCCGAGATTCGTAACCCGGACGGATCCACCGTATTCAAGCTCGATCATATCGATGTTCCCGAGCAATGGTCCCAGCTTGCCATCGACATTTTGGCCCAAAAGTACTTTCGGAAGGCCGGAGTTCCCCAGCGTGATCAGAACGGGCAGCCGCTCGTCGGCCCTGACGGCAAGCCTGTGCTCGGTGGAGAGCGTGATGCTCGCCAGGTCTTCGAGCGGATGGCTGGGTGCTGGACGCATTGGGGCAAGTCCTATGGCTATTTTAAGACGCCGGAGGATGTCGAGGCCTTTCATGACGAAATGTGCTACATGCTCGCGCATCAAATGGCGGCGCCGAACTCGCCGCAATGGTTCAATACGGGGCTTCATTATGCCTACGGTTTGTCGGGGCCTGCCCAGGGACACTATTACGTCGATCCCAAGACACGCGAGGTGGTAAAAGCCTCGAACGCCTTTGAGCATCCCCAGCCTCATGCTTGTTTCATTCAGTCGATTGAGGATGATCTCGTGAATGAAAATGGGATCATGGACCTCTGGGTTCGAGAGGCGAGATTGTTCAAGTATGGTTCCGGGACCGGGACGAATTTCTCAAGGCTGCGCGGTGATGGAGAAGGACTCTCCGGCGGAGGGAGGTCTTCCGGTCTTATGTCCTTCCTCAAGATCGGGGATCGGGCTGCAGGAGCGATCAAATCCGGAGGGACGACTCGTCGTGCCGCCAAGATGGTCTGTCTGGATTTGGATCATCCCGACATTGAAGAATTTATCGATTGGAAAGTGGTTGAAGAACAGAAGGTTGCGGCGATGGTTACAGGCTCAAAGATCTGTGCCCAGCGCCTGAATGCCGTACTGAAGGCCTGTCATGCCGTCGATAGTGAGGGCCGATTGAAGCCGGCTCTCGACCACAAGGCAAATCCGGTGTTGCGCGAGGCGCTGGTGTTGGCCAGGCGAGATATGGTCCCGGAAGCCTATATTCAACGGATGTTTTCCTATGCGCAACAAGGTTTTACGCATTTCGTATTTCATGAATACGACACGAATTGGGACGGCAAGGCGTATCAAACGGTCTCGGGCCAGAATTCGAACAACAGCGTCAGAATTCCGAATGAGTTTTTCGCCGCCCTTGAGGTCGACGGAGACTGGCAATTAAAACGACGTACAAACGGCAAGGTCTGTAAGATCATCAAGGCCCGCGACTTATGGGATCGGATCGCCTGGGCGGCATGGATTTGCGCCGATCCTGGGACACAGTACGACACAACCATCAATGAGTGGCATACATGTCCTGAAGATGGCCGCATTAATGCCTCGAATCCCTGCTCGGAGTACATGTTTTTGGACGATACGGCCTGTAATCTGGCCTCCCTCAATCTTGCCACGTTTTATACCTCCGACGGCCGATTCGGGCTGGAGAATTTTCGTCACGCGGTGAGGTTGTGGACGATTGCGTTAGAGATCAGCGTATTGATGGCCTCCTTTCCCAGTCGATCCATCGCTGAAAAGAGTTACCAGTTCCGTACTCTCGGATTGGGCTATGCCAACCTGGGGACCGTCCTCATGCGTCAGGGAATTCCTTATGATTCGCCCAAGGCCTTGGCGATATGCAGTGCGATCACCTCGATCATGACCGGGGAATCTTACAGTGCGTCTGCTGAAATGGCTGCCGAACTCTGGCCGTTCCCAGGCTATGCGAAAAACCGCGAGCATATGTTGCGGGTGATCCGCAATCACCGCCGGGCCGCGTACAATACTCCTCATGAAGAATATGAAGGCCTCACGATTATTCCCGTGGGGATTCGACCGGAGAATTGCCCGCCCGATATGCTCATTGCCGCCCGGCGAGCATGGGACCGTGCGCTTGAACTCGGGACGGCTTATGGGTATCGCAATGCGCAAGTTACCGTGATTGCTCCGACAGGAACGATCGGCTTGGTTATGGATTGTGATACCACCGGTATTGAACCGGACTTTGCGCTTGTAAAGTTTAAAAAGCTGGCCGGTGGCGGCTACTTTAAGATTATCAATCAAAGCTTGCCGGCCGCATTGGCGACGCTGGGGTACCGGGACGAGCAGGTGCAAGACATTGTGCGCTACTGCGTCGGCGCACAGACTCTCAAGGGCGCGCCATTTATCAATCATGAAACCTTGAGGCAAAAAGGATTCGATGACGTGACGCTGGATCGCCTGGAGAGCAGCCTGGCCCAGGCGTTTGAAATCCAGTTCATCTTCAATAAATTTACCTTTGGCGAAGCCTTTTGTTTGGAGAAGCTGGGGTTCACTGAGGCGCAATTGAACGAACCAAACTTCAATATGTTGAAGGCGCTTGGCTTCACACAGGAAGAGGTCGCTACAGCAAACGATTTCTGTTGTGGCACGATGACTGTGGAAGGAGCGCCGCATCTGAAGGTCGAGCACCTTCCGGTATTCGATTGTGCCAACCGATGCGGCCGAATCGGGCAGCGCTATATCGCGGTTGATGCCCACATCCACATGATGGCTGCAGCCCAGCCGTTTATCAGCGGCGCGATCAGCAAGACCATCAATATGCCTGCCGATGCGACGCTTGAAAACGTCAAGGCGGCATATCTGCTTGCTTGGAAGAGCATGGTGAAGGCGGTGGCCCTCTACCGTGACGGGTCTAAGCTCAGTCAGCCATTGAGCGCCTCGACTGATAGCGGAAGAACGGTCGAAGCGGCAAGTGATGTGATGGCGATGGCGGAGAAAATCACCGAGCGCGTCCTCGTTCGTTACCTCGCCAAACGGCGTCCGTTGCCGAGCAGACGAAATGGGTACACTCAGAAGGCTATTATTGGCGGACATAAGCTCTATTTACGGACCGGCGAATATGAGGATGGGACGATTGGGGAGATTTTCCTCGATATGCACAAGGAGGGAGCGGCCTTCCGAAGCCTTATGAATTGCTTCGCGATTGCCATTTCCCTTGGCCTGCAACACGGCGTGCCGCTGGAAGAGTTTGTTGAAGCATTCGTCTTCACCCGGTTCGAGCCCAATGGGCCCGTGAAGTTGAACGACCGGATTAAGATGTCGACGTCAATCATCGACTATATCTTTCGAGAGTTGGCGATCACGTATCTTGATCGGTACGACCTGGCGCAGGTCAAGGAAGAAGATCTGCGCATGGATTCGATGAAAAAGGACGAGTTGGATCCTGAATGTGTCGATGAGGAGGCGGATCTCGATGCGCTGGCCAGGTCGTCGGTCATTACGGAACATCTTCCCATTCGTCGGAACGGCGGGAAGGGGAATGGTCATGGGAATGGACACAGTATGGCCCGGCAAGTCGAGATCATGCGCGAGACGCTCACCCTGACCGAGGTCCAAAGTGCCAAAGTAAAGGGCTACGAGGGAGACCCCTGTCCCGAATGCAAACAGTTCACAATGGTTCGGAATGGCACGTGTCTCAAATGTGTCAGTTGTGGCGCGACGAGTGGATGCTCATGAACTCAGTGGAGGATGCCATGAGTACGGTTCTTCGCGAACAGGGCATTCAAACAGTCCACGATCAAGTGGTGAGCGAAGTGGCGCAGCGGTGGGCTAAAGCGTTTCAATGCAAAGTGACTATTAAGACCAGCAGTCTCGAACAGAATCTATGGGCCGATCCTAAACAGCAGTCCGACATCGTAGGGTGGTACTTTAGCCCACGGGGAAACAGCATGGAATGGATTGCCGAGGTCGAAACGGAGGACACTCTTTCGGATCCAGCTACTCGCGCCAGGTGGCAACAAGCGGCTGTGCCGGGTATTCCACTGTACCTCTTGATTCCCAGGGGAAACAAAGTTGTAGCGGAAAATCTGGTTGCTGCGGCGGATGTTCAAGTGACAAGCATCTATCAGTACAATTTTTTCAACGGGATCGTTCAGATCCTATGATTTCGCTGGCGACGAGACGGTTCTCCGCGTTGGTCACGGCGTAGGGATCGCGCAATGAGTTTTCTGGATCTACTTCCTCAAATCAGCATTCCCCCCATGCAGGCCAAGGGACTGGATGACCCGACCGTTGCAAGATGTTTTGTGGATCGACTGAAAAGTCGTTTGGCGGAGATGCAGAAGGGACTTGAGCATGATGAACAATTGGAAGTCGTCGCTTTTTTGCCATCGGGAGCAGCGGTTACTGTGGATGCGGTGGAATACCAGAGCCCTGCTCTCCTTACGCTTAAGGGGCAAGAACAGGTGTCGGGGAAATCCTGTGCCGTCCTTGTCCACCAATCATCGCTGCAGATCTTGGTCTCCGTTGATAAAATTCAGATTGGGCAGGCGCCAAAAGTAATTGTCTTTGAAATCGAGTAAAAGTCTGGGCGCTGATTGTGGCGATGGCTAAGGGGAAGTGGCACTGAGCCAGGTCCCTTTTTTATATTCTGACTAGATAGCAGGCTTGATTCTTATGCTGGGACATGAAACTGTCTGTCAGGCGTTTTCTGACGTGGCGCAGGGACCTGCCCTATCGTGTGGCAGGGGTTGAACTAAGCCGTTCATGGAGTAGCTACCATGCCAACAACGACACAGCTTGTCATTAGCGGACAGAGTAAACCAGGTGTTCTCGCTGATGTGGCGTCGGTACTCGGAGAATCCGGAGTCAATATCAAGGCATTTTCCGCACCGGAGGTGGCGGGCACCGGCAAGCTGCGTTTGCTCGTGGCGGATCTGGATGGGGCACGAGCCGCTCTGAAGGCGGCAAAGATCAAGTTCGTGGAGGAAACAGCTCTCCTGCTCAGCCTCGAAAATAAACCAGGCGCTTTAAAGGAAGTGGCCGATCTTTTGACCAAGAGCCGGATCAATATTAAGTGCGGCTACTGCACACCTTCACGGGAAGGGAAGCGGGCCATTGTCGTCCTCACTGTCTCCAATACCGAAAAGGCCCTAACGATTCTCCGCAACCAATCGCTCGACGAGTTTTAATCTATGCGGCCAAAGCCGCTCACCAGAGCCACGCTTGGATTCATAGTCGCGGTTAGCCTGTTCATTGGGATAGCCTTTCAAAGCTGTACCAGGACCCCCCCTCGCGTCGACCGGTTCCCTGGATATCCAATCGGATTCGTAGAGCGCGGGGTGGCTTCTTGGTATGGACCAGGATTTCACGGTAACAAGACGGCCAATGGCGAGCGGTATGACATGCACGGTCTGACTGCGGCGCATCGGACGCTGCCTCTCGGTTCCATCGCGATTGTCCATTCCCTGACCTCTGGTCGTCATGTCACCGTGAGGATCAATGACCGGGGGCCCTTTGCAAAAGGACGGGTATTGGATCTCTCGTTGGCAGGAGCCCAAGCCCTTGATATGACGGGCAATGGGACCGATCACGTTGAACTTCGGGTAGTCGGTTATTCTCCCAGGCCTGAGGGAATAGGGGTCCTGCGGATTCAGGTCGGCGCTTTTGCAGACCTTCAGAACGCACGAGCGCTTTTTGAACAAACCCGGATCGAGTTTCCAGGAGGACGCATTACTCAGGTAGATCTGCCGGATGGCCGCCGGTATCGAGTTCAAATTGGTCATTTCCGGACAGAGTCCGAAGCCCATGCGGCAGCAGCTCGGCTGGACCGCAAGTTCACGCTACAATCTTTTGTCGTGCGAGATGATGGATAGATTTGGCCGAAGATGATTGATGCCATCATAGACTCAGAATTATCTGAGCCATTTAGTCGGAAGATGTTGATTTATCTGCGTCTTTATTTGAATTGCTTGCCCGAATTTGCTTCCTGTGATAGATGTATCCCCTGTGAATACTATTCGAAGTGCCCATGGCATTCTATTCTTGAGATCATCTGACAGATGGGCAGAGAAGTATCCCCTCAATGACACCCGGTTTCTCCTCAGGCCAGCCACACTGGTAGAACGTCCTTAACACACGACTGCCATGGACTTTCTCATCCTTTTAGGGTTGATAGGGTTATCCGCCATTATTTCTACTGCCGAGATCGGCTTTTTCTCGGTCAACGAAACACGTCTAACGGCCCTCGCGCAAAATGGGAGCAAACGAGCTGCCAAAGCACTTCAGCTGAGGAGCGACCCACAGAAGCTCCTTTCGACCATTCTCGTAGGCGATCGTCTGGTGGGCACGGCGACCCCCATGTTCGCTACCTTTATTACGCTGAATGCCTATGGCGGGATGAGTGCCTTCGGGGAAGCCATCGCCGTTATGGTCGGTATCCTGACGTTTGTTCTCTTGGTGTCCGTGGATGTCATTCCGAAGACCTTGGCTGCCAAGTTTGCCGTGCCGGTGACCTTGAATATGGCCTACCCTGTCTATTGGGTCCAGGTGCTGCTGAAACCTATCCTCTTTTTTATGGTCCCGCTGATCTACAAACTGACCGGGGGTAAGGGGCTGACTCTTCCCTTGGTGACTGAGGAAGAGCTCAAGATCATGCTGGATCAAGGCGGAAAGACCGGCGCACTCGAGTTCGAAGAAGTCAAAATGATCAAGAACGTGTTTCAGTTAAAGGACATCACGGCCGAAGATGCTATGACGCCGCGCATCTATGTGTTTGCGCTCGACGGCAATCTCCAGCTCAAGGAGGCTCAAGAGCTTCTCTATAACTCGAAATACTCCAGAATTCCCGTCTATGACGGTACCCTCGACAACATTACGGGCATTCTTTATAAGACAAACGTGCTCACCGAATTGGCCAAAGGTCGAACCGATGTACACTTGCGAGATATTGCCCATCCTCCGCTCTTTGTTCCGGCCGGAAAAACGGCGGATGATTTGATGAAGCAGTTCCAGCAGGAGAAGCGGCACATGGGCATCGTCGTCAACGAGTTTGGCGGTGTCATGGGGCTGGTCACACTGGAAGACCTTCTCGAAGAGGTCGTCGGTGAAATTGTGGACGAGACGGACATTACCGAAGAACTGATCAAACGCATCGGGAAGAGCCAGATCCTGGTCCACGGCCGGACAGAAGTCCGCAAAGTGAACGATTTCCTCAAGGTTGAGCTTGGAGACGAAGCGCTGACTATTGGGGGGCTGATTCAAGAAAATCTTGGCCGGATCCCCAAAGTCGGAGAAGAAATCCGTATCGAGAATTGCCGCCTGGTAGTCCACGAGGCTGATCTGCGCTCGATTCGAAGCGTCCACATTTTTAAAGATGAAAAAGTGGTCGCTCCGGTTGAGGCCGCCAGCTTGAATCCGGTGAGTTAACCTTCCACCTGTTTCTTGATGAGTTCCTGGAATTCATCTTCACCGAGGATCCTAACTCCCAACTTCCGAGCTTGATCGAGTTTCGATCCGGGGTCGGCGCCTGCCACGACGTATGCGGTCTTCTTACTGACGATGGATGAGACGGTGGCGCCCAACCGCTCAACTACGGTTTTGGCCTCATCGCGGCTCAATCCTGCAAGTCCGCCTGTGAACACAAAGCTCTTCCCGGCAAATGGCAGGGGCGCTCCCCCCTGGACAACCGGCGTTTCCAGAATAGAAAGTCCAGACTCCCGCAGTCGGCTGATTGCCAGTCGGTTCGAACTCTCTTGAAAGTAGGACACCAGGCTTGCAGAAATCTCGGGCCCAATTTCCTTGATCGCCTGGAAACGATCTTGATCGGCCGACATGATGGCATCAAGAGAGCCGAATTCTCTCGCCAGCACCTTTGCAATATGTTGTCCCACTTGGCGGATTCCCAGACCCATCAAAAAGCGCTCTAAGGAAACCGTCTTACTCCTGGCAATGGCATTGAGAAGCAGCGTAGATGATCGTTCGGCGAACCCCTCCAACCCCAGGAGTGCCTCGCGACTGAGTTGATAAAGACCCGCCAGATCCTGGATGAGTCCCTGGTCAACTAACTGGGCGACCGTTTTCTTTCCCAGACCCTCGATATTGAGAGCAGACTTCGAGGCGAAATGTTCAATTGCGCCTTTCAGCTGAGCCGGACAGGCT
>Ga0214471_10003458_pt1 | contig 12255 bp, 13 predicted proteins | sample RVTome_5_FD_207665 | JGI IMG/M metagenome (GOLD analysis project Ga0214471, IMG submission 207665) | Soil microbial communities from uranium-contaminated site in the Upper Colorado River Basin, Wyoming, United States - RVT142D155 | ecosystem: Environmental > Terrestrial > Soil > Contaminated >... | reverse complement strand
CGCATGACCCATTCGCGGTTGTCTGCGTGCCAGTAGATTGGCGCGTCTCCGAAGGCGCGGCTCCAATCTACAAGTGAGCCAACCAGGTGCGGATGGGAAACGACAATGGCGCTGATCCCGCCGCGTTCATGGACAGCCTGAATAGTTGCATCATCGAGCAGGCTGACGCAGTCCCATAATACATTTCCCTGAGGTGTTTGCACGAGCAGCGCCCGCGGCCCAATGCCGAATCCCGGCTCGGTGCCGATTCCGGTGATGTTCGGATCTACCTCCTCGATCCGGTTGCGATAGCTCTTCTGCATCTCGGGCATGGTTGTCCACTGCTGTCCCTTGTGCCCGATGTATTGTCGTTCGTCTTCGCAGATGAGGCAATGCTCAGGAGGCGCGTCTGTTTCTTCGTATTGAACGCCACACGTCACGCAAATATAGTTTTCCATTTTTTCTCCTCGATAAGAAAACATGCATAAAGAGATCAAGCTATTTGCTATAAGTGCATTATACGCGGAAAGATTCCCGGCGATGATTAACCGCCTCTGGTCGCACCTGAAAACGGTCTCTGGTCGCATCACTTAAACAAGATAATCGCCTATCCTGTAGATAGTCAAATATCGAAAGGAGTTTTCCATGAAACAATTTACAGGATTTCTCAAACGTCACTCCCTGGTCATCGGCATCATTCTAATGCTCGCGCTGACCTGGCCGATTGACCTGGCGTATTCAGGGGTGCTGCCTTTCCAGGTACCGGAGGCAGTCGCCATTTTTGTGGGCTATGGACTCGTGCTCGCGTCCTTGATTGTCACCGGATTAACCCTGGGGAAACACGGGGTCGTCACATTGCTGAAACGCTTCCTGATCTGGCGCGTGAGTTGGAAATGGTATCTCGTGGCATTTCTGCTGAAGCCCTCCCTGCAGTTCGGCTCAGTCCTTCTGAGCGCCCTGGTGCGCCAAACCCCAATCGATTTCAGCACCGTGTATGCATACCAGATATTTGGACCGTCTGTAAACCTGGCGTTGCTGATCGTTCCCTTCTTCCTCTTTGATGCAATTGCCAACGGAGAAGAGATCGCCTGGCGCGGGTACGTACTGCCGCGCTTGCAGGCAAAGCACAGCGCGCTGGGATCGAGCCTCCTCGTAGGCGTGATCTGGGGATTCTGGCATCTCCCCAAGTATTTGTCGCACTGGGACACAACCACCTTTGTGTTTTTCATGGCTGGTATCACGGCAAGGGCAGTTTTGTACACCTGGCTCTATAACAACACGAAAGGAAGTCTGTTTTTGACAACCCTGTTCCATGCCAGTGGCAATACAGGAGGCATATTGCTGCCGATTGCAACCACGGCAACAAGTGGAAATATCACTGCATCCATCATTCAGCTTTTGCTTGAAGTAGCTGTGGTGGTCGTAGTCACAGTCATGGCGGGAACTGCACGTCTATCGCGAACGGAACCCAAGCAGGTACAGGAGGAGAGTTTGCAGCCTGAAAATGCAGATCTCCCGGTCCGATCTTTGGAAAGGGCAATCAAATGAATAGCAAAACATTCTCCCGAAGAACTTCTGATTTTCTCAAACGTAGTCTCATCTGGCTATTTATTCTCGTGACTGTGCTGGCAATTGCAGGCATAATCTTTCAAACTGCCACCAGCGAAGCGGACAGGAAAAACTTTCCGCCGCCAGGAAATTTGATCGATGTGGGCGGCTTCAAGATGCACATTTATTGTGTGGGTGAAGGCAGCCCGACCGTGATTCTGGAAACGCTGTCAGGTGGGACATCCTCTTATTGGGGCTGGGTCCAGCCCGAAGTCCAGAAAGGGACGCGGGTATGCATCTATGACAGAGCAGGACGCACCTGGAGCGAACCCGATCCCGAGCCGCAAAGCCTCGCACGGACAGTCCGCAATTTGCATACGTTGCTTGTGAATGCAAACATCGAGGGACCGTATGTGCTCGTGGGTCACTCGATCGGTGGAATTTATGTGCGCAGGTTCGCGGCGGAGTATCCCAATGATGTAGTAGGCATGGTGCTAGTGGATTCGTCTAATCCGTATCAGTTTGACCGGTATCCCGAAATGTTGAAAGAGAATGAAAGCTATCTGCGGATCGCAAAATACACTCCTGTGTTTGCACGGCTTGGGATCGGACATCTCTTTTTCGCGCTGGGCGGTGAAATTGATTTTGCCGAGATGAAGGAACCGCAAAAATCGGAGATCAAAGCTGCGTGGTCATCGCCTGAATATTTAGAGAGTCAATACGCTGAGACCGTGGCGGGCAGTAACATCTTTGCTGATGGACAGAAGTTGGGCGGGCTGGGGGACCTGCCATTGATCGTGCTTACACAAGGAAACGGTGCATCGGGGGGCTGGCTTGAACTTCAAAATGAATTGGCTGCGCTTTCCACCAACAGTCTGCATATCACAGTGGATGGCGCGACACATGCTTCACTGGCATTCAACCCGGAGCATGCACAGGCAGTGAGCGATGCGATTTTGAAAGTGGTCGAGTTTGTTCGGTCTGGAGAATGGCTGACCCAGTAATATCCCAACCCGACTAGAGACCATGCCTAGTTGCATCTCCAGTCGGGTTGCAGGATACGCTACAAGCTTTAGACTGTCTCCATCCTATGAAATGGAGTTTGAAATGAAGACCATCCAGTCTGGAAATGCAAATTTCATAAGACGAAAAGGAAAATCAAATGAAAACCAAAGCATTCACTCACAAAATATTGGACTTTCTCAAACGCGCTTTTATACGAGTAACCATTCTTCTCGTCGTGCTGGCAATTGCAGGCATGATCTATCAGACGGCCGCCACTGAAGCCGACCAGCGTAAATATCCACCTCCCGGCATTTTGGTAAATGTCGGCGGCTACAAAATGCATATCCATTGCATGGGCGAAGGCAGCCCGACGGTCATCCTTGATCACGCGGGAGGCGGTTCCTCCGTGGACTGGAGCCTGATCCAGCCAAAATTGGCGGACCATACCCGGGTCTGTGCCTACGACCGTGCAGGCTATGGCTGGAGTGATTACAACCCCGCCCCGCGCACGCTGGAGCAACAGGTCAATGAATTGCATGGTCTGCTGGAAGGTGCAAATGAAAAAGGATCATATATTTTTGTGGGACATTCCTATGGCGCTCGTGTCGGACGCGTCTTTGCAGCAACATACCCAGATGAAGTAGAAGGCATGGTCTTGATGGACCCCGGCTTCCTTTATGACGATGCCCGCTATCCAGCCGAGACCTTATCAGAATTTGAATCGGAGAATAACATGATTCGCGCCACGAGATGGCTGGCTCCTTTTGGTCTCGTGCGATTATTACAGCCCATGATGGGCAACCCAACCTTTGACCTGCCCGAGCAGGCGCGGCTTGCCAGCACATCATTTACAGCGACCAGCCGTTTTTGGCAGGGTCTGAACGATCAGATCGAAGCCCTGTCAATTGTTTTTCAAGAGGAACGCCGGGTGACTTCATTAGGAGACATTCCGCTCCTGGTCCTGGTTTCAACTGAACCCGACGATGCCTCTCACAAAATGTGGAGACAGGCAAACATTGAAATGGCAGATCTCTCTACAAATGGAAGCCATCATATCGTCGAATACGCAACGCACATGTCGCTGGCTTATCGCAAAAATGATGCCCAGGTCTGCGCCGATGGGATTTTAGAAGTACTGAATGCTGTTCACGATAAGCAATCTTTGAGCCAGAGAACGGAGTAAAATGAAATATGCTCAATCATCTGGTCGACCGCATCCGAGTTCCGCATTTTTTGGATATTGCAACCTATGTAAGCATGGCCGCCATGTCGTTATTGGGCATGAGCGGCCTGCCCAGTCTGCGTTCACAGTTACTGGCACTGGGACTGGTCATCATCTTTGGCTTGCTCTATTATTTCGTTTTTCAGCCTGGACGTTATATAGCAAATCCCAACCTTTACTTTGGCGCCCAGGCGCTCATCCTGGGTTTGTTGTTCCTGCTGGGATCGAACAACAGTGATGCATTCAACTTCCTATTCCTGATTTTATGTATTCACATCGCCGTTGTTTCACCCGCCAGAGTTGCCATGCTGTGGATAGCTATTTGCTTTGGCATCGTGAGTTTGATTACACTGGCGACGCGCGGCACGGAGGGCATCTACGCAGTTGTTTTTTATTCGATCACGTTTGTTGTTTGTGGTTTCTTCGGTTATACAATCCAACAGGTTGAACGGGCGCGTGACCGTAATCAACGATTAGTGGAAGAGCTTCAGGCGACCCAACGGAAACTGCAGGAATTGGCAGTGGTGGAGGAGCGTAACCGTCTTGCCCGCGACTTGCACGATAGTGTCAAGCAGCAGGTTTTTGCGATCTCTATGCAGTTGGGAGCCGCGCGTGCGCTGTTGGATGAGGGGAATCAGGCGTACGGTCCGGTAACGGAAGCGGAGCGATTGGCAAAGCAGGCAGGTGCAGAACTCACAACCCTCATCCGTGAATTGCGTCCACCGGGTTTGGAAGGCAAGATGCTCGCTACGGCTTTACAGGAATATGTTACACAGTGGTCGCGTCAAAATGGAATCGCCGCGGATTTGAAAGTGGACGGCGTTTCGTCAATCTCGTTGCCTGGTGATGAAACGCTCTTCCGTGTTGCACAGGAGGCGCTGGCAAATGTGGCGCGACATAGCAAGGCTGGTACAGTGAGTGTGGAATTGGCCTATGAAGACAATAAAATTGTCTTGATAGTTGAAGATAATGGAATGGGGTTTGATATAGGTCGCGTAGAAAAAGGCGTGGGTCTGGATTCAATGCGCGAACGGCTTGAAGCGATCGGAGGCCAGTTGGAAATATCCAGCCAAAGATCCAGTGGGACGCGGATCGTTGCCAGGGTGAGGAGGCCATAATGTCAGATTTAATCACGGTTTTACTTGTGGACGATCATGCGATGGTGCGGCAGGGCGTGCGCGCCTTTCTTGCAACCCAGCCTGATCTCTCAGTGGTGGCCGAAACGGGCTCCGGAGCAGAGGCGGTGAACCTGGCCGCGCAGCATGTGCCGGATGTGGTGCTGATGGATTTGATCATGCCTGACATGGATGGGGTGGAGACCACACGGCGCTTGAAACAGGTCAGCCCGCGTTCTCAGGTGGTTGTCGTGACGTCCTATCATGAAGATGAGCATATCTTTCCCGCATTAAAAGCCGGAGCACTGTCATACCTTCTCAAAGACCTGAGCTCGGAGGAACTGGCCGCGGCCATCCGCAAAGCAGCTGCGGGTGAGGCGGTTTTGCATCCGCGTGTTGCGGCGCGCGTGATCAGAGAGTTGTAGGGACCGCGTGCCGAGAAAGTCAATCCATTCACCGAGTTGAGCGAGCGCGAATTGGAAGTGTTGAAGTTGATCGCAGATGGCATGTCCAATGCAGAGATGGCCGCGAAGCTGGTTTTGAGTGAGAAAACCATCAAAGGCCATGTAAGCAACATCCTGAGCAAGCTGCATTTGGTGGACCGGACTCAGGCAGCGGTCTATGCCTGGCGTGAGGGAATTGTGCGCAAGGAATGAACAGATTCCCACTTCATATGGATTGGGAATTTTTTCAAGTGCTCAATCTTCATTTTTGACTCATGGAGTGAGACGATAGAACCTGAAGAAAAAGTTTTCGATGAGCAGGATTTCAAGGCTGCTAAAGCCTGCTTCCGCAGCATATCCTCGCAAGGTATCGGCGCGCATCACGGTCCCGGTGCCCGCGGCATTGTGATCCACCATTCCCACCGGAAGGCAATGCAAAATGCTCCAGCCATACATCATCCATTCCACATCGTTGCCTTTTGCAGTGAAGGCGTCGCCGACCCGTTCATCCACGATCAGCACAACGCCGCCATCTTTTACCAGCCTGTGCATCGTACGTAAAGCGTCCACCGGGTTGGACATATCATGGACACACTCGAAGGCGGTCACCAGATCATACTGGCCCGCAAGCGAAGGGTCAGCGGCATCCCGCACCTCGAAATTCACGCGGTCAGCTACTTGGTTTCGTTTTGCGTTTTCCTGCGCTCGTTCGATGGAAGGAGTATCCAGATCGAAACCGTCCACGCGGACGTTGGGATAACCCTTTGCAATGCCAATACTTGACCAGCCATGTCCACAGCCCATATCCGCTACCCGGGCAGGCGGGTCAGCCTGCAGGCGCGTATGGACGTCCGGTATGGATGGCAGCCATTCTTCCGGCAGTTGATGCCAGAAGGCCGGATAATTGATCGCTGCCTGGCCCTCACGCAGATCACTGCCGTACGCCTCGAAAGGAACACCACCGCCGTTGCGATACGCCTCCAGGAGGGATGGCATCGGGCGAACGGCCCCGGCGATCATTTGAGCAATGGGGGCCATATAGTTCAAACTGGTGCAGTCAATCAAAGCTTCGGCGTGACCGGGCGGCAGAGAAAAGCGGCGTGACTCGGCTGTATGATTTTCATCTTCCACCTCGAGAATGCCTGCCACTGTCTGTTGTTCGAGCCACTCGCGGATATAGCGTTCGTGGGTGCCGGTGAGCGATGCCAATTCCTTCGAGGTAGATGGTCCGCCTTCTGCCAGGGCGCGGTAGAGACCCAGGCGGTCGCCGATATAGATCGAGAACATATTGAAAGTTCCCGAAGCGAATTGAAGGAACCGTTCAATGAACGCATCGCGCTGACTGGCAATTGCGTCGGCAGGCATTGGTTGTGCGCTGGTCATTAAAACCTCCTGTTGATAGGGCTATTTCTAAAAGGGGATGGACTTTGTTCTATTATAGGAAGTTGCTCGCCTGAAGGCAACCTTGACAAGACGCTCCCGCCGCCGTCCCCGGCGGCGATTAGGCCGGTTTTGAGCGCCGCGGACGGCGCTCTGAGCATATTTTTAACCGCACTCCAATTTCACATTTTTCTTCGATGGCGTCTGAGACTCCACAAAAGAGCCAGCATCGCGGCGACAGGCGGAGCGAGAAGTAATGTTGATTGTGCAAGATTAACTGTAGCAGGATGAGGATGGCGCAGATTGACCGGCCGTAGTTCGGGGAATAGACGATGCGGTTCGGCCTGGTACCAATATGCCGTGCTGGAATAATCGCATGCTAACTCGTTGTAAAAGCCGTGGCCGATATCCACACGCAGGGAGCGGGAAAAGGATACCGGGGCAGACATGTCAAAACGGTAAACGGCTATTCGGCTGCGGAGCAAGTCGCGTTGAATGCATCCATGATAGGGTGCAGAAAAACGGCCGCCCTTCGGTAAGTAATACCAGGCCCCGTTGAAATAATCCTCTGTTCCAGTTCCCCTTACCGAGGGTTCTGTCTCTCCATCGCGGTAAATCGTTTCCCAACCTTCCATCATCCCCAAGCCAAAGCCACGGGGAAAAGAGATGGCTCTCACGGGCGGACGCAGCCACCATTCCCGATTCTGCATATTGAGATGGCACCCGACATAATGTCCGCTGCCTTCGGCGTTCAGAATGGTATAAGGAACGCCGCGCCGGGTGGGATTTTCGCGCTGCCAGAGCGCATGAAACCGCAAGGCACTTGGAGGACTTTCCGTCAGTTCCTGGTACGTGATGTTATAAAAAAATGGGTCGACGACTGAAGGTCCCTCATTGGTAATTTCAAGTCGGGCACCGGTTGCGTACGGCATCAGCCATAAGCAATTGAATGCCCCAGCAGTTAGACTCATCGGTGCGCTGGCATACGGCTGGTACGCTCCGAAAGGCGCACCGAAAAAATCGCCGAAGGGACTTTCAACGCTGGGATGGTTCTCACCGTCCCAATAAAAGCGCAGCACCAGATTACGCAGTGCATGTGCGTTAAACGGCAGCAATGTGGTCATGTGAATGCGCGTGATCATCCCTGCGCCCGAGAGGGAAGCCATCCTATGGGTTTCGCCTGGTGCGAGCAGAATGCGTTTGATGCACGCTTCCATATGACGATATCCGCCCCAATTGCTGCCCCGTTCAGGATCGCGGCCAAAACTGGAGGCCTGATGAGTCCATCCAGGTTGCGGGTATAACAAGTGATGAAAATTGTCCATCGTTACCGTCCTCGCCTTGCGAATAGGATTATCTGTTCAAATTTTATCGTGTTCAAGATCAGCGATACAATATGTACCATTAATGCAACAGACTCTGCAATCTGAGGTGATCGTAGTTGGCTCTGGTCCGGGTGGAGCGACCGTGGCGCGGGAGCTGGCGCGCGCTGGTAAAAGGGTGTTGTTGCTGGAACGCGGCCAGGATCACCGCCCGCGGAGTTATTATGGCACCTACCTGGGTGCGCTTCTCTATTCTGATCGAGGTAGTCTGCTCTTCACTGAAGAGGGCCTGAATATCATCCGTCCCATGATGGTAGGTGGGGCTACAAGCATGTATTGCGGTTGCGCCGCGCCGCCCCCTGCCTGGCTAAAGGAAAAATTTGGGGTGAATATTGAAACAGAGGTTTCCGAAACGATCGAAGAATTGGAAATCGAGCCGCTGCCTGCTGAGCTACGCGGGGAAGCATCCACACACGTCGCTCAAGCTGCCCAGGCTCTCGGGTATAACTGGGAGCCGCAGCTCAAATTCATGAAGCCCGCCCGCGCCCAAAAATTCGACTGTGGCGCGAAATGCATGCTGGGCTGTCGCTGCAGGGCGAAGTGGAACGCGGCTGAATATGTCGATCAGGCCGTTGCTGCCGGCTGCGATCTGCGCACCGGGGCGCTCGTCGAGCGTGTGAAGATCGAGGATGGGCACATCGTAGGGGTGGAGGGTCGGTTGAATGGAAAACCCTTTACAGCGCACGCCAGCAAAGTAGTGCTTTCTGCCGGAGGCATCGGCACGCCGCGCATCCTTCAATCCTCCGATGGCTCCATGTTTCAGCAAGCAGGCCAGGGAATGACTATGGATATCACGGTCATGGTCTACGGCACTATCGCAGGGCGCGGAATTGGGAAGGAGCCGCCCATGACATGGTCGTGGGAGAACCGGGAGGAGGGTTACATGCTCAGCACTTTAATTGACCCGTGGCTGCTCTATCCATTGATCAACGCCCTCAAAGGGCCAAAGTATGCCCTGACCTGGCCGCGCTGGAAGAATACCCTCGGGGTAATGATCAAGCTCAAGGACGATGTCTCGGGAGGTGTTTTCCCTAACGGCAGGATCAGCAAACCAATGACAGACCACGATCGCCTGCGTATGCGCGCCGCCGAAGAGGTTTGCCGGCGTATCCTAATTGAAGCGGGTGCCAGGCCCGAAACGATCTTCACGACGCCTCTACGCGGCACGCATCCGAGCGGAACAGTTCGTGTTGGCACGCTGGTTGATGAAAACCTGCAAACCGAGACCCAGGGCCTTTATGTTTGTGATGCCAGCGTTTTTCCTGAAGCCCTGGCACGGCCCACGGTTCTGACGATCATTGGGTTGGGCAAGCGCCTGGCAAAAAACATCATGTCATTCTGAACGACCCGCTCTGCGGGGAGTGAAGAATCCCTGTGCAGTTGAGCTGAAAAGCTCAACTGCACAGGAGACCCTTCGTTTCACTCAGGGTGACAAGTGGTAGTTATTCTCAGAACTAAATTCTTCTAAACTCTCATTATGCTTTCTGGTGATTCAATCCTGCAGAAGCTGGCGCGCTTTCCCCGCGTCCCGCTGGCCGAATATCCCACACCACTGGAACATCTGCCGCACTTGAGCTACCAGTTAAAGCGCGAGGTCTTCATCAAGCGTGATGACTACCTTGGCCCTGGTCTGGGTGGAAACAAGACCCGCAAACTGGAATACCTGCTGGCTGAGGCACGGCAGCGGGCGCCGCAGCGCGGGATGCGTAAGGTGGTTACCTTTGGCGGACTGCAATCCAACCATGCCCGGATCACCGCCGCGGCTGCGCGCAAGCTGGGTCTGGAGCCTCATCTGTTTTATTTCGAAACGCGTCCCAAACAATTCACCGGCAACCTGTCCCTCAACCAGCTCATGGGCGCGCACATGTACTTCATTTCCCTGGGTGCGGGTGCCGATGGCAGTCTGACCGTGGAGGCCACCAACCGGCTGGTGCGCCTGCTCGCCTGGCTGCGCCTGGGACGACACTACTTCATCCCCGCCGGTGGGTATTCGTGGCGCGGCTGCCTGGGCTATGTGCGCGCCGCCATCGAAATCGAGTCACAAGCCCGCGCTGTAGGCCTCGGGAACGCTCATCTGGTACTGGCGGCCGGGACAGGAGGTACCCTGGCCGGATTGCTGGCCGGGCTGACCTTGATGGATTCCTCTTTATCTCTACTGGGGATTGATGTCGGTAAGCTATGGAAAGGATTCCCAGCCTCGCTGGCGCGCCTGACCGGAGAGATCTGTGGACAGCTGGGAGCAAAGCGTGTTTTCGAGCCAGGTGAAATTCCTCTGCTCGAAGCGATTTATGCAGCTCCGAAATATGGCGTTCCCTCGCCGGGCTGCCGGGATGCGATCCGGCGGCTGGCACGCACTGAGGGAATTCTGCTCGACCCGGTCTACACCGGCAAAGCCTTCGCCGGACTGTTCGATCTAGTCGAGAAGGGACGATTGGGATCTGACGAGCCGATTATTTTCCTGCACACAGGCGGTTTACCCGCCTTGTTTGCCTTTGAGAGCAGGGATTTCTTGCCCTGAAAGCAACCTCTCGCCCGTAATTGCTTCGGCCATGATGCTTCCCGCTAACCCCCAGGAAAAGTCCCACAAAAGTTCTTCGATATTGATGCCCGAAATTCTCAAGCCGGTTGGATTGCAGCCCATGCACCAGTATTCGATCGCAGATGGAAATATCACTTGCATTGCTTTATATACAAGGAAGAACAGCACTAGGACCAGAATGCCGCTGACTATGGATGGTTTCAGCAGATCAGGGCGCAGTATCCAGGTAAGGACTGCAATAAGGAGGAGGGAAAAGGTGGACGAAAAGATGGAATTGATACCCAGTACATCTGTAAGAATGAAAAGTGGAAGGATAATAATGATCAAAAACGCTATGACCAGCCAGCCGCGAGGCTGCTTATGGCCTTCGGGGACCGACATGTTGAATAAGACTTTATAAATGCTATACCCAATTCCCCCAATCCCAAAAGCAAAGATGGCATCCTCAACGCTGATCGGATAGCCCGTTATTGTCGACCGCCTCCAGTAATCTTTCAGGAACCAGAATTCTGATAATGGTCCCAATGGCATAATGATAAGACTGAAGTAGAGCATGCGGCGGCGCAGGTCAGCACGAAGGATATAAAAGACTACCCAGACAAGGAGGAAGATCAGGCTGTAACCGAGATAAGAGTATTGGATATCCATGCGGAAATGCTCCAGGTCATGATAATATAGATTCATCGAAAGGCAAAATGATGAAGACCAAGGTAACTGCCAAAGGACAAATCACTATCCCCGCTGAGTTGCGTCAAAAATGCGGGATAAAAAACGGCACAAGAATTATTGTTATCGATAACGGCAATTCAATAATCTTGAAACCAGTGACCGAACAATATCTCAAGAAATTACAAGGCTCTTTGAAAGGTAAGGGAGGCTTGAAGGTGTTGATTGAAGAACGCAGAAAAGAAAATTAGTAGATGGCGGTTTGCCCTCCTTTCGCCTTGAACTCGCGAGGTTGGCCCACGGACGTTCTTCGCAACTGAGTCGGCAGGCACTGGTTGTGCGCTGGACATGGGGGTGCTCCTCCTGGATTATTTTTAAAATCGCACGGGCTTTATCCTATTATGGGGAATTCCGCCCTTACAGGCAACGGTAAGATGAAGCATCCCCACTACACGTTCTATTTATTCTCCAGCAAGTTCTTCCCCTGAAAGAAATCGGATACAGCCACGCGGAAGGGCTGCCTGCCTGCTTTTTTCGCGGCCTTTTCATAGTATGCACGGGCTTTGGGCTCAGCCATTGCCCTGCGTGCGTAGCGAATCGCCTCCTTGAAGCGCTGACGGTGCGCCTTCTGCGCCTTGCTCCACTTGACATTGGACATATCGGGGGTCTTCATGACGGTTTGCTTGCCATACGTCCAGCGGTAGGTGAATGCTCCCATCTTGCCGCTCATGCGCCGGATGGATGGGTGAAGGATTACTTTGACCATGGTTGCCAATACTTTCTTATTGGGTGGTTCTTAGTTGGAAACAATTTCTAAATAGCTTCTAAATCGATCCTGTATTGATTCTATATTATCATAACCGGAACCGATTTAGTACCTTACTAAGGCGTTTACTCTACCTTGAACCAGGTTGCATAAATGCAAAATCCCTGACGGGTAGAAGTTCTCTCAGGGATTTTTGAACTTCTGATGGAA